>Ga0306898_1000016_pt1 | contig 96569 bp, 93 predicted proteins | sample AntRauMFilla1564_FD_190424 | JGI IMG/M metagenome (GOLD analysis project Ga0306898, IMG submission 190424) | Saline lake microbial communities from Rauer Islands, Antarctica - Metagenome Filla 1 #564 (v2) (version 2) | ecosystem: Environmental > Aquatic > Non-marine Saline and Alkaline > Saline ...
TTTCGTCAAATAAACCTACTCTTATATTTATTCTGAGGCGTCTGGAATGATAATTATATCAATTTTTTCCGTATTTTCAGAAACACTTTGCTTCCAGAAAGGAGAGATTGCAATGCGAGCCCGTTTTACCCCCTCCGCTTTCTCAAGAAATGACTTGAGCTCTGATTTAGACATTCCCATAACATCTCCCTTAACTTGATCGAAATTAATATTTCCTACAAATCGTGCATCCCCTGAAAAGCGCACGACTCCTGATTGACCACTGTCTGGATTAAAGTTTGAGGCATCTTCAAGGTTAATTCTAAGCTCAGAAATATTTTCCAGTACAAGGTTTTCATCAGAACCGTTCCCTAGTGCGTCAGAAGCAATCGCATTATTAAGGGTTGTCATTTCGAATATAATTCCAGAAACAGTAGCTTTTTCAGAGATAATGACAGAGTCACCTTCAACAGTATCATTAAGTGAACTATATGTAATAAACTCAGGATTGTACGTTACGAATATATCATTATTTGCCTCTGCTGTGACGGCTACTGCAATAGAACGTTCTAAGTCAGCACGTAGCTCCTCTCGAGTATCTTCTTCATCCTGAGCGCTTACTACTTTACGAACTCCAGAAAAACCACCAGTAATAGGAGTTGTTGATTTTGCGTATGTAGCTTCGTATTGAGGTGTGTTTTGAAGACCAGGAACTGTAAATGAAATTCCAGCCTGGTCTTGATTAGAATTTTGCCCAGCTTGATCAGCAATAACCTCAACAGTAATTGTCCCCGGTACTGTTACTCCATTAGAACCCTTTGTCATTCCCGGAATAATAATTGCTTTTTGGATTCGATATACTTTTCCATCAGGTGACTCGAATCGAGTGTTGGTAATAAGTTGTTGAGGATCTTCACTATACTCATTGTATATGGTAATGGTTCCAATCGCCTTATCTTCGACAGACTCTTCCCCACTTGCTGGGATATTTTTACTTTGAGTGACTGATATGTCTTTTGTAGTAAAAGGAATTGAGATTTGAGTTGTGTCTAGTGTTACAGAATTTTCTTCGGAACCTTCACTATCGTCACTTTCTTCAGAAGTGCTCGGTAGTCCACCTTCTAGTGCACCAACCTCTGAGTTATAAATTGCATATGCAAGATCAATCGATCGAAGTGATGTTTGCGGTGTCAATGTTAATGTTGTTTTTGCATTCACAAAGCTAAAGCCAAAGTATCCAATAATTGCAATAATAGCCACTGACAACATTATTTTTTTCCAAGGGGTTCCGTATGACATTTTTCTGTTTCGTTTTATAGTTCTTTTTGGTGAAATTCTGTTTGATGCAGATTCGTTTGCCCGCTCCACTTTGCGTGTTGCATTTTCAGAGAGCGGAATGTTTCTAATAGATTTCTTGTGATTGTGCGTTGAAGGTATAGTATCCTTTAAAAAATTTTTATCCATATTGCCATTATACGGACTAATAAAAATCATCGCAAGTGATAAATCAAGATTGTTGAATATTTTTAGTCTATTCTCAATTCTGATGCTTTAAATCCCATCCTTATGAAATTTTCTAGGAAAAATAAAGAGAGGGACGGGTCCTCTGATACAACAAGAACCTTATTTTTTTTATAAGGTTCGGTTTTTTCCAAAGCTTCATCGTACACACTCATAAAAGTGTTGAAATCTATAGTCATTTGTAGGTATGGATTAGTAAGCAACGAATGAGTTCCTGTTCTAATATCGACTTGCTGCCTAATTATTCCATCAATAACAATACACGCCTCGGAGAGTTCACACCCAATGTAACAAATCACGCCTGTATAATGAGGTTTACTGGCTGCAAGCTCTGCTTGCAGCCATGTCACTAGTGGAATATGTGGAAATTCTCTATTTGAAAGATGTTTTTTGAGGCAATTCTCAACTGCAGTATGAATATGCGAATCAACAGTTGCCACCGCATATGCCGCATCAAACTTAGTGCACAATAAGTCATCCTTAGGTGCCGTTCCGACCGCGTACCCATTCATATATACTCCGAGGATTGATGTATCGCAGAGAAATATCCCCTCTTCCTTAAAAGAAAAAATCGTTTTGTTAAGATCTTCGCCTTCGAGAATTTCCTCTGAAAAGGCTGTGTGTGAATGCGGAAATGAGTACTCTTTATGGAAATTTTTTATTTGCGTCATTATCCAAGGACTTGTGTACACAATCCCGATAGACCTGGGCATATCAAGACTTTCCTTGGAAATATGCATCACAACCGTATTAGCAAGCTCATCTAGTGTTGTTTGCATTTCATTAATATATTCTCTCGTACTTGAAACTCGTCCCATCCGCATAAACTTATTTTCAGTAAAGCGTAACTCACCATTTGTGTATGTTACAAAAATACTTCCACTTCGTATGTGAAATAAGAGCTGTGTTTTTTGTGTATTAGTGGCAGACATCTTTAATCTCTTCAAGAATTAGTTTTTTCTTTTTTGTAGAAAGTGACAATGAGTCAAGGATCTTCCTATCTTGTTCAAGGCTTTTACAAGTAATTATTCCTCTGTCAACGAGAATTTTCTTATGCGCTTTTGGCAATTCAACTAAACATGTTAAGGGGTGCAGATTTGTTTCTTCAATCATATCGTAAAGATTTCCATACTGCGGATAATTCCAACTAATCATTTCCATACCGCAACATTTAGCATATTTAATTACATTATGTGTAAATTTTGTATTAGTAATAATCATTCCCTTTGTCATTGTTGATGGGGCATCTTCATATTCAAAGATAGTTCTTTTGAGATCATTGAAGCGTGCCTTTACATATAACCCAACTTTTGTATCAGTTTTTGTCGATAAATTGTTGTGAAATTTTACTTCTGCAATTATAAGGTCATATTTATTGTAAGCAATAATATCAACCTCATGATCAATACACTCTCCAGGAATAATTTTTCCTATTTCTACATGGTACCCCTTTTTTTCCAGAATACTTCCAAGAAATTTTTCGAAAGGGAAACCTGTCGGACCTAAAGAGAGAAGAGATCTTTTAATTGAGTACCTGTATGCACTTCGTCCGCTTTTTTTACGAAGCATCTTAAAAGCCATCATGTAAATTTGAGTAGTTCTCATGCCATTGCGTATTTTTTTTCTCACAACCTTTAGAATATCCTCAACGAGAAAAGATGAAGCATTAGTCTTGGCTAATGAAGCTTTTAGTTTTGTCTCATCGAAAAGCTCTCGCTCTCCATTAGATTTAATAATAAGAATGTCTGACATATTAGCCTTTTGTATAATCAATTGGATTTGAGAATTCTTGCCCCTCACCTAACTTAATCCTGTTAAATTCAATCGGATTACCATTAAAAAAACCTACAAGCACCGAATCTTCTGGTGCTTGTAGTGTATATTCAAATAATTGATCTGTAATTAAATCATCGCACAATGGCCCATCATTCTCTTGCGTTTCAATAAATACCTCGTATGTATTATCAACAATCTTTTCACTTGAAATAACAAGTCCATCACAAGGATTATTAGTTACTACAGACCCAAAAATAGTGAGGCCTCCTTTCTCGTACTTTTCCTGAATGGTTATTTTTTCAACAAGAAGACTACTTGTTTCGGTGTCAGTAGAATCACCTAATGATTCATCAGTAGAAAGAATACTTCTTATTAGAAGGCTTACCAGACCAATTAATATGATAGCGGCAAGTAGGACAAATAGTTTTTTCAATAGCGGCATAAGATAAGATAAAGTGATTAATACTTTTATTTTATCACAGGTTCATCTATTATTCCTCCGCCAACACACACATCATCTTGAAATAAAACTATAGATTGTCCAACAGCAAGTGCGTCAGGACTATCGTGGAAGGCTACGTAGTATTTTTTATTTTTGTGCGATACTTGCACAGAATACTCTTTTCCGTGATAGCGTATCTGGGCACTATAAACATTGTCTCTTTTTGTCTTCATGCTTCCGGTTGCCCTCAAGTATACATTCCTTAGTGGGACATGTCTCTTATCAATTATTTGAGCAATAGGGTTTTCAGAAACTATCAGGATATTGTTTTTAATATCTTTTTTTACAACATATAATACTGACTTATTATCTCCTTTCGTCTCTACTGCGTAGCCATGGCGTTGACCTATCGTGTAGAGCGCTACGCCTCTGTGATGTCCAATAATATTTCCTTGCATGTCTTTTACATGTCCTTTATTGAGTACGATAAAGTGTGATAAAAAATCACCAATATCTACATGTCCTAGAAAACAAAGACCCTGTGAATCTTTTTTTGACGCAGTAATAAGCTTGTACGCATGTGCAATTGAGCGAACATGTTTTTTGACAATCGTACCAATTGGAAATAGAACATTTGCTAATTTTTCATGTTGTATCTGCCAAATAAAATAGCTTTGATCTTTTGAGTTATCCACCCCCTTCAGCAAGTTGTATAGTTTTGTTTCATTATCAAAATTCGTTCGCGCATAATGCCCAGTCGCTACATATTCAAAATTATTTTGTATTGCCCATTCGTAAAAAGCTCCGAATTTTACAAAAGTATTACACATCACATCAGGATTAGGCGTTCTTCCCTCTTTATATTCATTAACCATATATTCAACAACCTTTTCCTTGTAGACATCTTCGAGATTAATTGTTTTAAAGGGTATATTGAGCTGACTACAAACTCGCATCGCATCTCGCCTATCCTCTTTCCATGAACATGCCAAAAAATCAGGTTGCCACACCTTAATAAATACCCCAGTTACATCATAGCCACGATCCTTAAGTATTGCAGCAGCAACAGACGAGTCAACTCCTCCAGACATTCCTACTGCAACTTTCTGATTATTTCCCTTTGATATTTTTCTTAAATAATATTGCTTGAGTAAAAAATTGTACATACACTAGTTTAAGTACTTTCTTCTATTTTCTTTATGTCCCTCGAAAGTCTCTGCATAGTACATTACACCATCAGCACCTGTCAAAAAATAGAGATAGTTTGTTTCGTTGGGTCGTAGTGCTGACTCAATTGCATCGAAACCTGGATTACTGATTGGTGTTGGAGGAAGTCCCAATCGCACGTATGTATTATATGGAGCATCAGTTTTCAAGTCATCCACCGTCAAATCAAATGTTCCCTTACCTATTGAATATACAAAAGTTGCATCGACTTGCAAGAGCATGCCGATATCAATCCTTCTCCATAAAATATCAGAAACTATTCTTCGTGACTCAGGAGTGTTTGCCTCTTTTTCAATAATTGAAGCCATGGTAACTATTTCTTCTTTTGTTCGTCCAGAAAGTGCTATATCCCTATCAATCGATTCTATTTTTTCTACAAAGACTTTTTCCAACTCCATTCGTACGTCCTGGGCAGAGGCAGTTTCAAAGAATCTATATGTGTCAGGAAACAGATATCCTTCTCGGGTTTCTAGGAGAAAAGCATTTACGTCGAACGATGGAAGTGAACCTGAAGCAATCTTTGCAATCTCTTCACGGGTAGACCCTTCAGGAAAAGTTACTTGCACCGTCTCTATACCGTAACTTGCTTCGGCGAATCGACTAATTATCTGAGTTGTGCTTGGTGCTGTTTTAAAAATATACACGCCTGACTTAAGAGAATTGCTTTGACCTCGCACAAGAGCCTGAATATTAAAAAAAGATCTGGATGTTATGAGCTGCTCGTCCCGTAAGCGTTGCGATATTGCAGAGAGTGTCTCACCTCGCTCTATTCTGAATGTATGCGGGTAGTTAATACTTGTGTTAGGAGAATTAAGTGATAATGCATAGGCGATACAAGCAAAAAACACTACAGCAACAGTGTAGTATATTATTTGTTTCTTTCTGATTATAATTTGGTATCGTTCCATGTTTATATTTTATACTAGATAGGTAAGTTTGCCGGCGCCTCCCCCTTGCGTGAATCTACTCTCTCAAGCGATGCACTCTCTGCGACAGATGCTGGGAAGTGAAATATTGTTGCTAACTCTTCTGTGTTAAGAATGAAATGAGGCTTCTTGAAAGGTTCATAAAAATAGCCTCTTTCGACGTATGCTTCAAATATTTTTTGTTTCGCACGCTTGAGCCTACTTCCTGTAAAATCTTGCCAAGAGTAATCGAACGATGTTGTTCGTGCAGGCTTAAATCCATTGAGACTTGGGTCACTGTATTGCTTAAATGATCCTACCATCCCACCAATGTTTGCTCCGTCAAAACCATCCTTCTCAAAGACATATAACCCTCGAATACCTACATCAAACGGATATTTTGCTATGCTTTTTTCTATTGCAAGAATGGTTTCTTTTTGACCATCAGTGAGTTGCATAAGGCTTTTCTTACCTTCATCATCTTTGGTAGTAGCTTCTTCTTTTATTTTTTTGATTTCAACTTTTGCGTCATCTTTCCACTTATCAGTTTTATCGAACCAAGTTCCAGGCTTTGGGTCTTCTTTTTTATGTGCTCTAACAAGAATCTGTATCCAAATACGGTTACCAGGTGTGACCGATGAAAGAAACTCGAGTGTCTGACTAATTGGGTCAATTCTTTTTTCAACATCCTGGTCTTTATCTAAACCGTATGCAACATAGGTTTTAATTGGAAACGGATCTGGTGCAGTAAGACCAAATTCGCAGCCCCAAACATCAAACTCTCCAGACCCCAAGTTGATATCTCGTGTGTAATCCTCTACGTGTGCAATTTCAATTGAAGGATATTGAGCGTAGAGCTGTGATTCTATGTACCCGGCTGAAGACTTGCGTGTCCAAATATAAAAATGCACACTTCCTCCATCAGAAGTTATTTCGAGTGAGAACCAGGGTCGCGTTTTTCCATTCCACCATCGGTCAATCCACGTAGCCTCTCCTCCTGTTTGAAATAAAGACAGCATGAAGAGTTCCATCGCTTGCGGAGTTTTATCAATTGTTTTTGGAAGCTTAATTTGCAAGAGCGAATATTCCTGAGAAGCAAAGAATACATTTCGTATATACACCTTCCAATAATTCCACAAAATTGCAAGGAGAGCAATCGGAAGTACAACCGGCACGAGGTAGAGGAGAATTTCCCCGACAGTTGTTATGAGAATATTAAATGAATCCATGCCTTCTATTATAGTATGATACAATCATTTTTGGAAGAACATTATTCAAACAAATCGAGAGTATGCTTTTTGGTGTAATGCCAAGCATATAGCATACTCCATAGCAAAGGGCGCCCTACGGGCGCCCTTTGCTTATCCACATATATACACTGTGAGAAACTACTTTACCAAAGAATATCGTCCTTTTGTATCCTTAGAAAAGTTGGCGGGATTCTGTAGATTTACTACAATAGTGTTTTCTTTTACATATCGCTCCTTAAGAACTCTATCTATAATTTCATCTTTTGTAAGTGGCCCTTCTTTTTCAAGAATCTCACCAATAACATCTTTTACAACACCACTAAGGTATCCCCACTCAGAGAGAGCGTAGAGTCCCCTTCCAACAAGAACAAAGCGCTTATCTTTGATGAGTTCATTGTGCGTTGTTGCAATATGAGCCTTCTTATTAAAAAGTTTTTCAATCTGCTCAGCTACTTCTCTAAAGTGAATTGGTGAGCCGTGTCGTCGAATTACGAGAAAAGCGTAATCTCGCATCCCTTTGACGCTCACATTTGGAGAATCTGCTCGCCCCCACTCACCTAGCGGGTTTTTGTCGATTTTTTTAGAGAGAGTTAACCATCGCTTAATGATTTCTTCTTCTTTATATTCTTCGGCAATATCATCGAGATGTGCAATAAACTGTTTTACAATTTCTTCTTCAGAAAGAAGATCTTCGTTCGAAAGAGACTTGTAAAGGTTTTTAAGTCCTTCATGAATTGTATTTGCAAGCAATGGATCAATGCTCCATCGATGGGTAAAGTTTTCATTTTCTTTATGTTTTTCAAAATCATTACCGACGACGAGAAGGAAGTGCAAAAAGTTTTTATTTGCTTCAGTTTTTGTGAAAGCACCAAGGAGTGCTTCTTCTGAGACCAATAGGCCCATGGTTTTAATAAGGGTATCAATCTCGTTGAATATTGCAAATTCTTTTTCGTAGACGTCTGATTTTCGAATATTCTTAAGTGAATAATCCTCTATCTGACGAACCCGCTCACGAGTAATACTGTACAGTTGTCCAATTGCTTCGAGGGTCATCCGCTCTGTATTGTCTCCGAGACCATATCGCTTTGAAAGAATATCTTGAGCGCGGTCAGGAACGGTTTTAAGAAGTCGCTTCGCGACTTGCTTTGGATTGAAACTAAGTGAAAGTTTTGTTGTCATGCTTGATTGAATAAATAACGCTAATACAATAAAAATGCAAATGAATGTTGGTATTATATTATATCATCAATCAAGATGTGTCAAGCTTTTGCAGCCTGAGGACGTGTGTAACTAGACCACAATATTGACAATCTTTCCAGGGATATAGATAAAGCGTTTGATGGCATGATCTCCTATCCATTTTTTCACATCAGGTGTATCTGTGATGAGATTCTGAAGCTCATCCTCTCGAACATTTTTTGAAACAGTAATCAAGTGTCGAACTTTTCCATTTATTTGAATCGCCAACGTGAGCATATCTGACTCAATGAGACTTTCGTCAAACTTCGGCCAGTCTTCAATAAAGATCGAAGTGCTCTTTCCTGACCGCATCCACAGCTCCTCCGATATGTGTGGTGCAAAAGCTGAAAGCATTACCAAGAGACTCTCGTACACATGATGTGGACAAGTATTTTTTTCAAGATAATTAAGGAGCGTCATCATGGCCGCAATTGCTGTGTTGAACTTGAGACGCTCAGTATCAGCCGTTACTTGCTTGATTGTCTTATGAAGCATTGCTACAGCTTCTGGATAATCTTCAGTCACCGCCTTGGCTTTGAGTCGCCATACGCGCTCAAGAAAGCGTCGCATACCCACAACCCCGTTTGGATCCCATGGATATGAACCAGCCTCACCGTACGGCCCCATAAAGGCAAGATAGAGTCGCAGACTATCCGACCCGACTCGCTCAACAACATCATCTGGATCAATTACATTACCTTTTGACTTACTCATTTTATTTCCATCTGGTCCGAGAATGAGACCTCTGTTATTTCTTTTTAAAAACGGCTCGTTTCCAGAAACTATTCCTAAATCTGCCATGACTTTGTATACAAAGCGAGCGTAGAGAAGGTGGCGCGTGGTGTGTTCAGATCCACCTGAATAGAAATCAACAGGAAGCCATTTTTTTATTGCATCTTGCGAAGCAATTTCTTTTTCGTTTTGAGCGTCAGTATAGCGAACATAATACCAACTCGAATCAACGAAAGTATCAAGCGTATCAGTTTCACGACGCGCAGGAGCATCACATTGCGGACACGCAACATTCACCCATTCATCATTGTGTGCAAGTGGCGATTTTCCATCCTCTCGCATAAGAATCTTTTTCATCTCAGGAAGCTCTACTGGAAGCTGATCCTCAGGAACCGGAACAGCTCCGCACTGTTCACAGTGAATAATTGGAATTGGACATCCCCAATATCGCTGGCGAGATACTGACCAGTCTTGCAGTTTGTAAGTTGTAGCGACTTCACCATATTTTTCAGTGATTGCAGTCATTGCCTCTTCTGAAGTAAGACTGTCAAATTCATCAGATGAGTTAATAAGCTTTCCTTTTTCAGTAATAACATCAGCTCCTCCCTCAAGCGCATCAATCCACAAATCTAACTCAGCGCACGTGAGACCTTTTTTCTTTATATCAGCGAATGACATCCAGAAGTGCTTGTGTTCTGAACTTTCCGTTTCGTCTAACGGTTCTTTTTCATCGTCTATTAATTCAAAAAGTAGTGGTGTTGTATAAGAAATTCTATTTTCATTTTTGTGGGCAGCATAATAATAAGATTCAACTGAGTGTCGAAGTTCTTTCATAAATTTTATATTCTTATACCCTGCTTCCTCGAGGACTTCCCTTTTTGCACCTTCAATAGCATCTTCACCTTCCTCAACACCTCCCACTACAAATGTTTGCCATGGATGTTTTAACCAATCAAGACAAAGATATGTATCATCTTTTGGGTTGTAAACGATTGCATGAATATTATTTCGGACAACAATAGGAGCTCCTTCTTTGTGAGGATTATTTTTGTCGATTCGCACGGCTCGAACCACATGCTTTATGGGAAGATTTTGAGCTTGCGCAAATTCAAAATCACGCTCGTCATGCGCAGGTACTGCCATAACTGCTCCAGTTCCGTACTGTGCAAGCACATAATCAGCAATATATACTGGAACCTCATCTCCAGATGCTGGATGAATTGCAAAAACTCCCTTGAGGCACACTCCAGTTTTTTCTTTTGAAGATTGTCGTTCGAGATCTGTTTTTCTATTTGCTTCTTTTTGATACTTGAGGATTTCGTCTTTATTTTCTAAAGTATCTGCAGCGAGCATCTGTTTTACAAGAGGATGTTCTGGCGCAAGCACAACATATGTCACACCGAACAGTGTGTCTGGACGAGTTGTGAAAACTTTCATTTCTATATCAGAATTTTTTGTGTCATTTTTTACATCGGATGCTTTCAGCTTAAAAGTAAAAAAAGCACCTGTACTTCGTCCAATCCAATTCTTTTGAGATTCTTTAATGTGATCGGGCCAATCAAGCGCGTCGAGGTCATCAATGAGTCTGTCGGCATATTGTGTGATAGCAAAATTCCATTGCATCATTTCTTTTTGTTCAACTACGGAACCACATCGCTCACAAAGCCCTGCTTCGAGTTGCTCATTTGCAAGAATGGTCTTGCATGATGGACACCAATTCACATGACCTTCTTCGTGATGCACTATTCCCTTTTGTAGGAATTGCAAAAAAAGCCATTGCGTCCATCTATAGTATTCTGAATCGCTTGTTACTACTTTTCTGTCCCAATCAAACAGCGTACCCATGCTTTTGAGTTGTTTTTCCATATATGCAATGTTTGAATAGGTCCATTCTTTTGGATTGAGACCTCTTTGAATAGCAGCATTTTCTGCAGGAAGTCCAAATGAGTCAAAACCAATTGGAAAAAGAACATTCTTTCCTTGAAGAGAGTGAAATCGTGCGAGCATATCAGTCACCGCAAAAGCATACCAGTGCCCCACATGGAGATTTCCAGACGGATATGGGAACTCAACAAGAATGTATGAATTCCCCGCATCAGGTGCGAGGGTTTTCTTTGGTGTCATTTGCCACCTTTCTTGCCATGCAAGCTCTATGTCTTTATGATTGTAGTCGTTCATTTTCTAGATAGTATCTGTACGCAAGATTGCACTTGTGTTAGTTATCGTATGTCGGAAAACGTTTTGGGTCAATGGTTCGCTCGAAGCAATGCTTTCCTACGCTGTGTTGCCAGTCACTGTTGATTAGATCATATTTATAGGTTGGTGCTGAAGAATATCTTCCTGTAGTGAACTCATCTTGATTTTGCGACATTGCTTTTGTTTCAAATTCTGCACACAATTCAAATGAATATTCTCCTATTGCAGTGTATTGATATTGCATCCCTGTTTGAGGATCAAGTGGTTCAACAAAATATGAGAGTGGATCTTTTAGTTCTGCCATGTCAGCCGGTAGTTTTTCTTGCGTACGCCAGTATTCAAGCACACTCGATTGGATAGACGACAGATCGCTGACTCTTTGATTGTCGAATTCTTGTGCTCGTCTCTCTCCTGGAGTTCCAACAATAATTACTCCACCTATAACAGCGAGTGCAACAAGGACCGAAACAATGATTGAAATAATATTTCTGACTTTCTTTTTTCCGATGAAAACCCCCTTACTGTCTTGAATGTAGAAAATGATAGAACCACCCGCGACGAGAAGTGTTGCAGCGACTTTGAGTGCAAATTTAGCAACGAAATCTCCATTTAGAAATGCGTTGATGAGCGTGATGACAGTCACTGCTAATGTGAGTCCGAGCGCAAATATTGTGAGATAGAGTGACCAACGACGAATCCAAATATCTTTTTTGACTTTATTGTTGTCGATATCTTTGTAGATAATCTTTGAAAGAATAATGAATGCCGGAAACATGACGATGAGCACTGAGATTGCAGTAACGATGCCTGAGTTTTCAAATGAAGGACTGAAGGAGAGAGGCGGATATAGAAGATTAATACAACTGAAAACAAGAGTAAGTAAACTAATAATACTTGCGTATAATGTGATTATCCAACCAGCATACAGAAAAAAATCCTTTGCAGTTGCATGTGTGGTTTCTATGTTCATGTGGGTAGTATATCACGAGAAAACAAAGGCGTAGGTAGATTTAGACCTTGAACTCGATCACATCGCCGTCTTTTACGATATATTCCTTCCCTTCTGTGCGAACCTTTCCTTTTTCGCGAGCTGCTCCGTATGAGCCTGATGCGAGGAGGTCTTCCCAGAAAACAATATCGGCTTTGATGAACTTTTGTTCGAAATCCGAGTGGATGGCACGACCTGCTTGTGGCGCTGTGCTATTTCGCAAAACGGTCCATGCGCGAGTTTCTTTTTCTCCTGTTGTAAAATATGTGATGAGGTCTAGTAGCTCATAGCCTTTTTTGATGAGCTCGTCTGTTCCGTCGTCATGCGCTCCGAGTTCTTCTTTGAACATTTCACGGTCTTCTCCGTCGAGCTCATTAAGCTCTCCTTCGATTTGTGCGTCTACGATTGTGTAGATTGCATTATTTTCTTTAAAGAAATTCATGAGTGCTTCCCATCGCTCATCTTTGAGAACATCAAGGTTTGGAGCACCTGCTTTTTTATTTAAAATGTACATGAAGGGCTTTGAGGTCAAAAGATTGAGCGTTTTTACCTGCTTTTTTTCATCTTCGTCGAATTCGAGCGATGAAACAAGCTTTCCAGCTGCGAGAGTTGGAATAATCCTGTCGAGCACCGCTTTGAGAGCAACAGCTTCTTTGTCGCCTCGCTTTGCATCTTTTTCGATAGCTCCGTTTCGTTTGGTGACAGTTTGCTGATCTGCGAGGATGAGTTCCAGGTTGATAATTTCAATATCACCGAGTGGATCGATTCGTCCTTCAACATGGATGATATTTGAGTCATCAAAGATGCGTACCATTTGTGCAATAGCATCAACTTCACGAATATGTGAGAGAAATTGGTTTCCGAGACCTTCACCCTCGGATGCTCCTTTAACAAGTCCTGCAATATCGGTAAACTCAACAGCTGCAGGAATCGCATTGACTGATTTTGAGAAATCTCGAAGCTTGTGAAGTCGCTCGTCGGGCACAGGAACGACACCAACTGATGGATCGATAGTGCAAAATGGATAATTTTCCGCAGGAACAGATTTGCGAGTCAATGCGTTAAAAAGTGTTGATTTACCAACATTGGGGAGACCGACGATTCCGATGGATAAACTCATCCTGTGATTTTAGCAGAAAGTGGGAATATGTCGAGTAGATATGCTTAATTTTGAGTTGCTCGATTCAAAGCTTCTTCCAAGCTCACGATATTTTCTTGAGTTCTTGAGTACTGATCAATCAATCTTTGCTCTTCTGGATGATTTTCACCCTCCTCATTTTCTTCATCTTCGTAGTCTTCAGGCTCAGCTTCCAAGTAATATCCACGTGTATTATTGTATCCTGCAAGTTTCGTATATTTTTCTTCAAGATTCTGTGTAACAACAAGATCATTATGGTGTGGTCCTTGAGAAATAACTTCCAGGCCTGATTGTTTTGCATATTGTTCAATATATTTCTTCATTCTATTTTGAATATCATCCTTATATCGCATACATGGACCCATTGCCTCAATATTATCAACAACAAATGCTTTGTTTCCATTTCTGTCTTCACCTATAAAACACCATGCAGCTGCAAATGGCTTCCCTGTCTTCTCGTCATATGCAGCCACAATCTGAATACCAAGGTCAGTAATGTAATCCGAGATTGGAGATTCTGAACCATGATACTCACTATCTATACGTACACAGCAATCTGAATAATTTCCCATATAGAGATCTATGTCAGGATTTCGATCCCATACTTTGATTTTAAGTAATGAACCTTTTACATCATCTTCAGACTCGTTAAGCTTAATTACACTTTCGAGCGTACTTTTGTCGGAAGTAAAATGCTCTCGTTCTTCTGCAAGACGATCCGAGAGTTCATCAAGTATAGATTTTGACTGTTCTTTTCCGAGTGTTTGAGAAAGATTGTTCTCAATTGAAGTATAGAGTGACTCCATACGTATTTCTGTTGTTTTTAAGTGAGATACAAATTCAATCGACTTATCTTTTATTTTTTGTTTATTCTCAAACATTTTCTTTTGATTTATTTTAGAATTCTCTTTTGCAAGTGTCTGATTCTCTTCGTCAAACACTGAAATTTCAGTATTAATCATAGAAGCCCTCTCAAATAGTTTTTTAATCATATCTACATCACTCATAATTTTGAGCCATGCAGGGATCTTTTTCCCTTTTTCTATTTGTTTTCGGAGTCCATCAATACCTTTTTGAATTCCTTGAGCCTTATTTGTGTTTCCTGATTGCTCGGCCTCGTCTGCAAGTTTTTGCATCTGTGTAATTTTCTCCTCGATTTCTAAAGCATCAATAAGTGAAACTTCTTTTGTGAGGAGTACTTTTTTGTGCATCGAAAGTGCATGCTCAATTACCTCTCCATGTTTTTTAAGTGTTTGAGAAATACGCTCTGAAGGAAGCTTGATGAGTTCTGCATATGATGCCTCTTCTCCACCCAATTCAAACAGGGTTTCTTCTGAATAGTTAAGCCACTGGTCAGTATTAACTCCTTCTTCACCCATTTGATTAATCATATCGAAGTTTCGTTTGTATTGTTTGAGTTGTTCTTGCATCATGAGACGGAATTCGTGAGAGTTTGAATCTATATCAGGATTATGCTCAAGTATTTTTTGTTTTGCTTCAAGCAAAAAATTAATATTTTCTTTTGAAGACTCATTAAACTCCGGATACTTCAATAAAAGCTTAAAGGCCATTGATGGGTTTTCGGTGAATCTATGAAGAAGGGTTGGATTATTTATAAGTAATTGAACATTTTCAAAACTAAGAGATAACACTGACACGAACATATCTCCTGAAGAAATTGCTTTTTGCGTAAATCCTGGAACTAGATTTTCAATCATTTCCAATCTTCCTTTTTGATCGTTTGATAATAATGGGTACAAATCTTCGATTGAAATTTTAAACTTTTTTATCATTGTAACAGCTTCCTCTAGTTGATGTCCTGACAGTTTACCTATCAGTGCTTTTTTAACGCCATCAAGAACATTTGGCAAAAATAGCACTTCATCTGATAGGCTAAATTTTTTCTTCACTTCAAAAGCCTTCTTAAAATTTCCACTTGAAATTTCCTGAGTAAAAACATCCATAATATTTTTTTCTATAAAATCTCCATCGACAGTAAACTTTTTTCTAAATTCAAGCATTTCATCAGGTCCTTTGTGAAAAATAATATGTTGTATAGGGTTTTTAATGGCTTCTTTTACTTCCAAAGAAGACAGAAAATTATCAGACAAATTAAATTGATCCTTTATCTCGAAGGCATTTTTAATATTACGTGATGAGACTTTTGCAACAAACAAATTTTGAACAGCGTCCTGAACTTCAGGTGAAGAAAGTGATTCGGCTGAAATTTGAAATACATCTTTTATTTTGAGTGCAATCTCCAAGTACTCATCGTTATTCGAACGAATAAGATTATCGACTAAGTATTTTCTTGCAGCCACCTGGATTTCATCTAATGATATAAGTTCATCAGACAACCTAAACTTTTCTATAAAATCAAGTGAGTGCCATCTGCTTTTCTTAACAGAATTTAAAACTGCTTTTTGTGCAGCTTTTTGGACTCTGGAAGATTCAAGATGTTCCTCAGAGAGGTTAAAGGTCTCTATAACTTTAAAAGCTTCTTCATATGCATCATAATAATCACCTGAAAGTGTTTTTACGAGTAATTCAGAAGCAGCTTCTTGAACCTCTGTTAAAAAGAGTATTTCATCTGGAAGATTGAATTTTTCTTTAATTTTAAGTATAGAATAAAGACTAGTACCTGAAGAAAGTCTTTTAGTAAAAAATTTGATCACCACTTTCTGAATCATTTCATCAGGAAGGTTGAATTTTTCTTTTACTGTTAATGCTTGTTTTACTAAATCTTCTAACGATCCTATGGTACTTTGAATTCTTTTTTTAAATACATCAAATGCCATATTTTGAGCTTCGTGAGAAGATATGAGTTCATCGGATAGATTAAAGACCTCTTTTATTTTACTAGATTGTCTGACCCCGTACTTTGAAGTAACTTCTTCTACAAATACTTTCAATGCTAATTTTTGAACAGTCTCCTCAGAAAACGAAAAAGTTTTTATTAATCCTATTCCGTCATTAAAAACACTCTTCATGCCCCAACTAATTTTTTCTGAAAATATTTTTTCAGCAGCTTCTTGAACCTCTGGTAAAAAGAGTATTTCATCAGGAAGATTGAATTCTTCTTTTAATATAAGAGCAGTATCAAAACGTAGTTCAATCATTAAATCAGAAAATTCTTTCTTTTTGTTTAATAGTGAAGATTCAAGATTTACTTCATTTTTAATATTTTTTTCTGGTTCTTTAAATTCCTCCATATCTATTTACTATTTTTCAAAATAGAAATTGTTAGATTGATTTCTCATAAAAATATTATACTAGAAATATATACGAGCGACAAACAAAAAGACCTCAGAAGTTGTCTCCCAGAGTCTTTTCTACCCTTCTATTTAGTTACTAGCTCAATCCTAAACTCAAACGGAACATAAGTTATATTTTCTGGAAGGGGTTTATATTATCGTAACGAAAAAAGATACATAAAGGTGCCTGACGCCTTTAATACTACTCGGTCGAACAGGTGTTCTTGCCTAGTGCTGCATATAATCCGCACCAAGAAAATATCGCTTCAAAGAAAGCAAAGCCCGAGAAGAAAAGTAGCCACGGGCTCCACGAAGTAGTGATAGCGATAAGGAGCAGTGCCACACCGGCAACTACGCGTATCGTTCTCCCTTTTTTGTTGATATTTTTACTTGTACCGCGCTTTGTGTTTCGTGCAATCTTTTTCAGGAGTGTGCGATAGATAAACCCAAATATAAACGCCAGTACAAACATAATGACAATCAGTCCCCAACCAAATGGTGAGAGGATGAAATCTATTGGAGATTTATTAAAGAAGTCTTTTTTGAGTTGCGGGATGAGAGTGAGCGCGTTTACGGTTTCTTTGAAATCAAATGCTTCTATCTCGCCGACGGCGAGTGAGTACTTGCTGTCGTTTTGAGCACTCGTCACGCGAATCTCGTACGTGCCCGCCTCTGCCTGTGCTTTATATTCTGGACCCTGCCAATACGTGTCACGACCAAATGGTTCAAAGAATTTCTTCCATTCAAAACCCGCACTGTCCAAAAGGGCGACTTGTTCTCCATCTTTGAGAATCACCGCCGAGACATCTTTCTTTTGATCAGCGATATCAGGCACAAGCACGCCGACATAGAGCGCAAATGCTTTGTCTGAGGTGATGGTATAGAGAGCAGGTTCACCACTAAGAGTCCCGTAATACGCTTTGGAGATTTCGGGAGATATGATAATAGTTGGGTTGTCTGTGGCGATTCTTGGTTGGTGTGCAGAGGTAACGTTCGGTAGTAAGAATACTGGGACAAGGAGTGCGATGATGATTAAAAGTTTTTGCATATATATTTTGAGGTTATTAATGAAAATATTTATGGTACCAAGCTCTATATCATATCGGGGGGGGTGTTTATACTTTGTCGATTAAGAGTGGGGGCTACTTTTGGTTTTGCATCATTATTTTCTGCAATTCGTTTTTGTGAGCAAGCATTACTTGCATAGAGGCGGTTTGCTGATCCATTCCTGCTTTTGTTTTTGTCTTGATTTCTTTTGCAATCTTAGTAAAAAAATCTGGATTGGTTTCAATCGCACCGATAATCATATCCTGTTGTTGCTGAGGAAGTCCCTTCAATTGCGACTTCATCATTTTTTTCATTATGAAATTCATATTAAGGATAGAATATCATAAAAACTATGAACCACCAAGACGAGCTTTATCAAAGGCTTGCAAAATTATCTCAGCAAGTCCATCAAGACCTGGAAACACACCGATATACCGAAGAATAAAACCTCCAATAATAACAAGCCCTGTTGCTCCAACAATCACTCCTGCTCCACGAAGTACTCCACCAATAAACAAAGCTTTTTTTGTGAGCTTTTCATCCATTGATCCTAGGGTTTCCTTGAGACTTTTAACATCTTCGCTGTCGAGATTATCTTCTTGATCATCATGAATAAGTATAGTCTTTGTGGGTTCTTCTTTCATATCCGATAAGTATATCAAAGAAACAGCTAAAAGTGCTATACTTTTTCCATGCGACTACGAACACAATTTGCTTTGTATGCGACAGGTGGTGGAATGTCATTTGCAATCGACCTCATCCTTCTCGCCTTTTTTGTTGAAATTCTACACTGGAATTATATTGTAGGAACGGTTGCGGGGTTTCTTCTCTCAACTCTTGTTCATTATCTCTTTTTACGAAAGACAGCTTTTCGCTCTTCAAGGCGTTCACATACCAAAGCTTACGGAGTATTTGCGGCAATCATGAGTATAAGTCTTGCTATGGTTACTGGGCTTATGTATCTCGCAGTTACGATACTTTCATACAATTATTTGATTTCACGAATTGCAATTGCCGGACTTGTTGGTATCGCAAATTTTTTCTTGCACAGGAAGATTACTTTTGGAAAGTAAACGTAGAGAGTAAAAGTAAAAGTAGAGAGTAAAAAGTAAATCGTAAAGAAGTTTTACATTGACATATAGAGTGCTCACAAAGTACTATCAGACTATAACTTAACAAATAGATTAATATGGGAATGCCAAATAATTTAATACTCATTCGTCATGGTGAATCTGAGGGTAGTATTGCAGCCAATCAATCGAAAAACGGAGATCATAGTGCCTACGAAAGTGATTTTAAAAATCGTCACAGTTCATTCTGGAGATTAACAGATAAGGGACGCGAGCAAGCAGTAGCTACAGGTCATTGGATCAAAAAAAATCTCGGTATTACATTTGATAAATTCTATACATCTGAATATCTTCGAGCGATGGAGACAGCAGGTCTCATGAAATTAAAAGATGCTTCTTGGTTCCCCGACTTCTATCTTCGTGAACGAAGCTGGGGTGCTCTCGATAGACTATCAATAAAAGATCGCCACGCAAAATTTCAAGAATCAATGCGAGACCGCGAAATTGAAACTTTTTACTGGAGACCCCCGGGAGGAGAATCTCTTGCTGAAATTTGTCTACGAATAGATAGATTTATTAATACACTTCACCGCGAATGTGATGGCAAAAATGTCGTCGTCGTGTGTCATGGTGAAGTTATGTGGGCTTTTCGAGTTCGTCTTGAGCGAATGTCACAAGATGATTTTCATGCACTCGAAGTATCGAAAGATGCCGAAGATCGTATTCGAAATTGTCAGATCTTGCACTACACACGAAGTAATCCACATGAAAAAAATACTTCACCAGAAATATATTTAAAGTGGATGAAATCCGTATGTCCGTGGGACGAAAAAAAAGCTGAGTCTGCGAAATGGACTGAAATTACACGTAAAAAATACACAGACGACCAGCTTCTCGAACGGGTCAATCAGACAAAGCGATTGATTGACTAGTTATATAGAAATTAAAAAACCCAGCGCGAAGCTTGGTTGTGTTTCTTAGAGTTTCGGGATTCCGTGCTCTGCGATAGCGCGATTCGAAAATCGCTTATCACCCGTGATGTTCGATGCATTCATTGTTGGTGGCAATTCGACATCTGACACTTGTTGGTGCGGAAGTTTTAACTCCACCTCAACTGTGCAATGCGGTTTTGCCCATCCATGAAAGACGTCATACTGACAAAGCCATTGGTGGTGATAAAATTCGTAGCGCGTTTTTTTGATTACGCGACACTTTATCTCACGAAAGAAAAGGAGGAGGAAATAGTACTGCAAGCAGCCAATTTCTTTCTCATCCTCATCACGCTCATCCTTTACCTTCGTTTTGAATTTGCGGGCTGTCTCGTATATGACACCTCTGGAAGTGGTGGTTTTTCGTATCCGCCATTCTCCCGAAGCAGTTCTCAAGTAAATCTGTACGATTTCCAAGATAGCTGCGTTTGCAGGGATAATGTACTGTCCATGGTTAAGGACAAGCCATTTCCCTTCCTTTTCAATTTTTGCTAGTTTTTCAATTTGCTTAGCCATATCGTATTTGCTGGTTTGATTTTGGTTTAGTTTGGTTTGGTTTTAGTTTTGAGTCTATTTTCGTTCCTATTCTGGTTCTGACGTAACAATACATAAATTAGGAGAAAATGCTACTACTTAGTTTTTCAAATAAAAAAACACCGCACCAAAAGGTCGATGCTTTAAAAGATGTCTAGTGTGTCAATTTGAGAAGTTTGATGATTTCAAAAATCGTCTGCATGTCGTGAAAGAAATCACTGAGGTAATTTTCATCGCCTCGCGAATTATCATGGCGGCCGACCAGAACTTTTCCGTCACGTACACCTACGAAAGTAAATTGATTAAATGCGATAGAATACTCATTCTCGATTTCGCTCGCAAACATTTGCTTTACCATAATATATGGCATGAGCTTTGCTTGAAACTGGTCAAGAAGATCTCCCATGGCTATGAGATGACTTTTACTTCTTTCGTTTGTGAGCTGTCCAAGATTGTCCTCAGTATCGCGAACATTCACAACATCCTCCATTTTACTTTGAATGGACTCGACGGCTTCGCGATGCTCTTCGAGAATTCGATAGAGTTTTTGAAGGTATTCGTCGAGGATGCCAATATGCACATCTTCCGCATCTTTCTTTCTCGGAAATATGCATGGTTTGGAGAGGTCGACAAAGCCAATCTCTTCTTGAAACATTTCGAGCCAAGTTTTCGGTTTCATTTCTTCAGTTTCTAATTTTGATTTAAAGGTCAAATTCAAAAAAACAGCGTTATTGCCGAAATTCTATTCTGATTTAAACATATTTAAATAATATGTCAATATGTGGACTCGGGGAGATTCGAACTCCCGACCTCCCGCTTGCAAAGCGGGCGCTCTACCAACTAAGCTACGAGCCCAAGTGGAATATATTATACGCAAAGAAAACAAAAAGGCAAGGTTATCCGTATAATTTTTCACAGGTTTTTACGTAATAAAAAAGACCACACTATGTGGCCTGTACACTGAGCTTAAATCTCATAACAATGAGCGAAGCAATGTAACTTGGAAAAGCTTTCGAAGCATCCATTTCAGCAGAAAAGTCATCCATTTGAAAAAGTTGATATGCTGGGTTAAAACCATAATGTATGCGAATGCGGGCGAGCTTATCTTGCTCATATTCAGTCAATCGAAGTTTCGCCTGTAATTGAGCAATCTCCTCCTCTTTTTTGAGAATCCGATGCATGCGAGTATTATTACTGCATGAGAGGAGAATATTCACCACCTCCTTATGACTGGTTTTGTTGTGCCTCGCCTTCTTGACAGCTAGCCATGGTGAGAAGCCCTCTATCACAATCTTATTTATCGTACTCATCTACAAGCCTCGCAATCTCCTCGTCGAGCAAAGTATCGAGTGAGGGTTCGTTGCTCGGCATATCAAGTAAAGCATCTTCAAAAGAATCGTATCCTTTTGCTTTTGCAGTTTCTTCAAAGAAATTTCCGCAACTGAAGAAGTGGTAGCGTGTGCCAAAATCACCAAATTTTTGTAGTGCCTCAAAGACAGAGGTTCTTCCAACTCCTTCTAATCCATTAATTGTCAATATGTTCATGCTTCCAAAAACATATCAAAAAACCACACATAAGCAAGTATTCGTCTAGAGTAATAATTCGATATAGTGTTTAGAAAAACTTTTTCAAAGTAGCTAAGCTTTTTTTCCTCGTGCAAGTCCTATGATGTGCTGGAAAAATTCTTGGATTTTTGAGCCGACAGCTTCGAGCGATGTGTGGAGTGCATGACCTTTGTACAGCGGTGGAAGTGCGTTTGTTTCGAGTAAGAAAATTCCTCGTTTTGGATGAATAATGAAGTCCGACTGAGAGTACTGCCGCATATGCAAAGCTTTGTGGGCTTCGATAGCGTATTCTCGAACTTTTTTTTGTTGATCTGCTGTGATTTTAAAATTTGTGTGAAAAGTAGCTTCTCCATCTTCATCAAAATACATACCGGCGAGAACTGGTGTGTAATATTCTTCTCCACGGAATTTTTCGATGACTGTGCAGGTAACTTCTTGACCGTCGATGTATTCCTCGGCAATGACTTCTCGTTCTGAGAGGCCGAGCGCCCGAAGGGCGCTCTCCACCTCTGGAAACGATCTCCCTACAAAAATATTATGAGCTCCACCACCACGCGATGGCTTCAACACAACAGGAAACGGAATTGTATTAAAAATTTCTTTTGCCGCTCCTGCAATATCTTCTTCAAGTGTTACAATCTTTGCATTAGGAATTTTAAGTCCTGACGCTTTGTAGTTTTCTCGAGCAAGCTTTTTATCATATGCCAACACCGCTCCAACAACAGAAGGTCCCGTATGAGCAACATTAAATGTCTGCATGAGCTTTTGAATTGTTCCATCTTCCCCGCCCTCTCCATGAAGTGCATTAATCACCACATCAGCGACTGCAAAAATATTTTCAGGTTTTTTCTCAACTCCATCTACAAAAAAACGATCGAACTTGTCGACCACCACATCAATGACATTATAGACTTCTTTGAGTGATTCGTAGACCACTTGACCACTCAGTAAAGAAGCATCTTTCTGAGATCCTTTTCCTCCTCTTAAAATAACAATTGTTGAGCCCTGCATATCAACAGTATATCACGCTCTTTTCTATTTGTTGTTCACACCCTGTCGCATTTTCCATCTTTTTCTATCGTTTTTTTCTCGCGCGACCACTCACAATACCGCTCGCCTTACTTCGCAACTCTTTGTGATATGCGATTGCAAATCGATGAGCTTCGCTGTTCGCTAAAATGATATCTTTTGAATATTTTGCAAGCACATCGGCGTCTCCAATAAATCGCTCTGGCTTGTGTTGCTTATTCTTCACCACATTCACTACGAGAACATCTCCCCAACCTTTCTCAGCCATAAACTCAATAGTTTCAAGTACTGCGTTTCGCTGAATATCACCTCCGTCAATCACTATAATATGGGGTTTTGGCCATTCGTCATGCTTGAGTCGACGCAATAAAACTTCTTGAAGGGCTCGAGCATCGTCACCTTTGACACTCGCCCTCACTTTAAACTTTCGATATTCAGCTTTTTCGACTTCACTATCAATAACAACAGTCATCACTCCAACTGTTGAAGTTCCTTGAATGTGGGCAATATCGTAAGCTTCGATTCGAACAGTATCTGATGAGCTTTTCTGTGTTACGTCAGCAAAGATAAGCGACACGTCTCGAATATGAGTCAGTGCGAACATCTGTCGCTTCACTTTTTCTGCTTTTTCGAATTCTTCTTTCTTTGCATGAGTGAGCATTTCTTTTTCAAGCTGTGAAAGCAGTCGTTTCTTTTTTCCATCAAAAAACATCACGATATGTTGAATCGTTTTTAGATACTCTTTATGCGCCGCTTCTTCGCGTTTTGTACCGAGTTCCGACTCCGTGCTCAGCGGCGCCAACCCTAGCTGATAATAAAATCTTTCATGGCTTGTTTTCTCTGGTCGGAATGGAAAAATCTTTCGGATGATTTTGAGACCTTCTTCAATTTGTTTTTTTGAAGGAAAAGGACCGTACACTTTTTTGTATAGTTCATTTTCAAATTTCATTGTTCGCTCTCGTACCACAAAAATTCGAGGCCATCTCTCTTTTGTCATCACTACAAAATTAAAACTTTTATTATCCTTCTCTTTTATATTTGCTTCTGGTTGATGTTTCTTTATCAAATACGCTTCGCGAATGAGTGCCTCGAGGACATTATCAGTTTCTTCAAAATCAACTTCGTCAGATTGTGTAATCATATCGACAATCCGAGAGCCTCGTGTATGAATAAGGTCGGCCATAAAATAACTTCGCACACGATCTCGAAGTGATGTTGCTTTTCCAATATAGATTATTTTTCCGCCACTCTTAAAAAAGTACACGCCTGGCGTATCTGGAAGATTATATTCTTTTTTATAGATTTCATATTCCATATATACACTTATACGACATACTCCATGTAAATTATGTCCCAATAATAGAAAGTTTTTCAGTTTGACTTATGAGCTCTATTTTACTATAAATATACTGACCATGAACATTCGCATTCCTTTTGTCTCCGGCACTCTTCGTGTCCGTCAAGAACACATCTACCACCCATCCTGGTTTGGCATGTGTACATATCTTGTAACATTCAACCCAATCATAGGCGCAATAGCTGCGCTTCTCATGCTCATCTTTGTTGCAGTACGCTTGCCGTACATGTCGCAATGATGAGTTTTTATTTTCATAAAGTTACAGAATAACTATTCGATACTACTTCTGCTTCTTTAAATACTTTTTCAAATATTGACCCGTGTATGATTCTTTACTTTCCGCGACTTGCTCTGGAGTTCCCTTTGCAACAATCTTTCCTCCGCCAACTCCACCTTCGGGCCCAATGTCTATGAGGTAATCGGCGCATTTAATAATATCCATATTGTGTTCAATCACAATCACTGTGTTTCCTGCATCAACAAGAGTTTGGAGAATATCAATAAGTTTTCGGACGTCTTCATAATGAAGTCCAACTGATGGCTCATCGAGAATATACACGGTATGTTGCATGTGTGCACGATAGAGTTCCGAAGAAATCTTTACTCGTTGAGCTTCTCCACCTGAAAGAGTTTTGGCAGATTGCCCGAGCTTGAGATAGCCGAGTCCTACTTCGTCCATGGTTTTGAGGCGATCGTAGATCGCCGGTATGTCATCAAAGAAGAGAAGGGATTCTTCGACTGTCATATTAAGTACTTCGTAAATATTTTTCTTACGATACTTTACTTCGAGTGTTTCTTTCATGAATCGCTTTCCATTACATACATCACATTTTACATAGACTGTTGGAAGGAAATGCATCTCAACAGCAATCTCACCGTTACCTTGACAGGCTTCACAACGTCCACCCTTTACATTGAAAGAGAATCGTCCAGGCTTCCACCCTCGGGCCTTTGCTTCGTCGCTCTCGGCGAACATGTCTCGAATATGCGTAAATGCTCCTGTGTATGTTGCAGGGTTTGATCGAGGAGTTCGCCCGATTGGAGATTGGTCGATGAGAATTGTTCGCGTTACTTTTCCGTCGACGATAAATTCTTCTGCGTTATGAATTTTTGCAGAACGAAGCTTACGATCGAATGCTGCTTGGAGATTCTTGTGCAAGATCTCATAAACAAACGAAGATTTTCCAGAACCCGACACGCCGGTAATAACATTGAGAACTCCAAGCGGCACCTCTGTCGAAAGATTTTGAATATTAAATATATTTCCCCCCTTCACTTTTATCTTTCCATCCGGCTTTCGTCGCTTTGCAGGAAGTGGTACTTGCATATCCCCTCGCAAGTATGCAACGGTGAGTGAGTTTGTCGTATCGGTTTTTGCTTCAATAAGGGGCTTGAGATAATCTGCAACTATAACTTCTCCACCATGCACTCCAGCACCTGGTCCTATATCAATAAGGTAATCGGCTGCAAAAATAGTATCTTCATCGTGCTCCACAACAATAATAGTATTTCCGAGATCTCGAAGCTCAAGAAGTGTATGGATCAGTCGGTCGTTATCTCGCGAGTGCAATCCAATAGTCGGCTCGTCCAAAACATAGAGCGCTCCTACAAGTCCGGAACCAAGTTGTGACGCAAGTCGAATCCGCTGTGCCTCTCCACCAGAAAGAGTATTTGCTCGTCGATCAAGTGTCAAATATTCAATACCAACATTGCTCATAAAAATAAGTCGATCTTCGATTTCTTTTAGGACAACTCGTGCAATCTCAAGTTCTTGCTCGTTGAGTTCAATAGTCATGAAAAACTCAATAGATTCATTGATAGATTTTCTGGTCAGCGTCACGATATCCATTTTCTCTTTTTTGTTTCCGAGATATACATAAAGTGCTTCGTTTCGCAGACGTGCTCCTGCGCAGACCTTACATACCGAATCATCAAAAAGACTTTCGGTTCCGAGTCCGTTACATGCTTCACATGCTCCATATGGTGAGTTGAATGAGAAAAGGCGAGGCTCGATTTCAGGAAAAGAAAAACCGTCATATGGACACATGAAAGATGCTGACATAAGGAATTCTTCGGTCGGCGTTACAATACGTACAAGACCTTCTGTCTTATCGAGCGCTCGCTCAATCGCTTCGCTCAATCGCTCGCGATAGCCACTTTGCTTATCTTTAATCTCAGATAAGTACAGCTGATCCACGAGTAAATCAATCGTATGTTTCTTTGTTTTCGAAAGAGTTATCTTGTCACGGAGCTTCTTAACTTCACCGTCGATGCGAACTTCTTCATATCCTTCAGAAAGGAAATCGTAAAGGAGTTGATAGTATTCTCCTTTTCTCCCAACGACAACTGGTGCATAAATTTTAACCATTGCATCAGAAACATCCACACCAAGAACAGCCTTTTTGAGTTTTGTATCATCAATCGATTCTACTCGGGCGATGATAGTGTTCATAATTTCCTCTTGAGAAAGTTTTTCGATTTCTCGATGACATTGTGGACAGTGAGGCTTTCCGATCCGAGCGTAGAGAATTCGCAAGTAATCGTAAATTTCTGTGATAGTTGCTACAGTTGAGCGAGGGTTATTCGATCGAGATTTTTGATCAATCGAAATTGCAGGAGAAAGCCCGACGATTTCGTCTACATCAGGTTTTTGCATTTGTCGGAGGAACTGACGGGCGTACGCAGAAAGAGATTCAATGTATCGTCGCTGACCTTCTGCGAAAATAGTATCGAATGCGAGCGAAGATTTTCCAGAACCAGAAAGTCCTGAAATGACCACCATTTTATTTCGAGGCATTTCAACCGTAATATTTTTGAGATTATGCGTTCGCGCACCTCGCACAATAATCTTATCCGATTCGTTTTTATTTAATTTTGAATTCGTGCTTAAAGAAGCGATTTCTGATTTAGTACCTAAAGAAGCGCTTTTTGGCTTTTTTTCTTGCGACATGGCGGGATTGTACCACGAAACAAGGTTTGTATAAAGTACTCAGGTAATAAAAAAGCCGCACTAGGTGCGGCTTAGGCTGGAACGAAGTCCGAAGGAAGCTTTCCTACAGTATCCAATTCAGAATAGTAAGCATCGAATTCCGTCTGAGGAATTTTGAAGCCAATTTCACGAAGGAATTTCGGTGCTTCTGTTCGCATATGAGTTCCATCGACTTCAAAACACTGATTCTGGGGAAGCAAGTTGCGGGTCGCCGAAACCATTCCGGGTAGAATATCTGCATCTTGATAAATTCTCGACAATGCAGATTTAATAGCCGAATCAGTCCTCGTAGAACGATCTGGGTCAGTTTCCATTTTTTGCGCTCTTAGTACCAACTCCTCAATTGGAGTAGTAACCTCGATTAAAAAAATGTCCTCCAGACTCATTCCGTATTGATGAAAGAGACTGATTGCAGCCTCAAGCTGCGGTTTTGTTCGAGGAAATCCATCTAACCACTTTGATTTGCTCCCCCGCAAGAGCGGTGGGAGTTCTTTTTCACAAACTGAAATGACGGTTGCGTCGGTGATATATTGTCCACCAGCGACGTCACTCTTAATTTGCAATCCCAGCGGTGTTTCTTGATCAATATGTGACCTAAAGTATTCCCCTGAGGAAAAATGAGCGAACGGTGGAACGAATCTTCGGGCCACATTCACAAGTGTTTGTTTTCCTGATCCAAATCCTCCAACCAGTAGTATTCCGACTCCATTGCGATTTATCATTGTTAAGTATTTTTTTGTTTTCAAACATGTAAGTGCAACCAAGCACACACAAAGTCCTTGTTAAAACTATCAGCTCTCGCCCAATCAGTCAAGACACTTTTCCGCAAAATGTCAATCGACCACATAACACAATTACCCAACAATCACACAAAAACCTAGCAAAAGGATCTGGAGAAATAATACAAAAAATACTACAGGCTAAACCCATGAATTTGCCTGTAGTATTTTTTGTATTATTTCTCGTTATTTCTTATTACTCCACTTCCTCTCCTTCTTCACTTTCTTGTGTCCAGGAGCCTCTGTAACCATCTCCTCAATCTCTCGAATCTCGTCTCGCAAAAGCGCAGCGGTTTCAAAATCTAACTCGCTTACTGCTTCTTCCATCTGCTTTTTCTTATCCTTAATCAGAGCCTCAGGATCTTCATCAAACTTTGCTTTGTTCACCTTCATCAATTCCTTCAAAGCTTTTGCGTGATCACTTTGGATATGCTCGGCAATGTCATGAATATTTTTGATAATAGTTTTTGGTGTAATTCCATGCTCGGCATTATATGCAAGCTGAATATTTCGCCGTCGCTCAGTCTCACTCATTGCCCGCTCCATAGAACCAGTCATATGATCTGCATAGAGAATCACTCGCCCGTCGACATTTCGTGCGGCTCGTCCAATAGTTTGCACAAGTGCAGTCTCGGAACGCAAAAAACCTTCTTTGTCAGCATCGAGGATTCCAATCAGCGTCACCTCTGGCATATCGAGTCCTTCTCGCAAAAGGTTTACACCGACAAGAATATCGTACTTTCCTTTTCGAAAATCTCGGATAATTTCGATTCGCTCTATAGTTTTAATATCACTGTGAATGTACACAGCCTTGATTCCTTTATCAATTAAATATTCGCTCAAGTCCTCCGCCATCTTTTTAGTAAGTGTTGTCGCGAGCGCACGCCCCTTCCGTTTGATTGCTTTTTCAGCTTCGGTAATAAAATCATGAATTTGCCCTTCGTACTTTCCCTTTGGTGTCACGGGGCGTACATCAATAGTCGGATCAACTAGTCCCGTCGGTCGAATAATCTGCTGTGCTACAACATCAGAATGTGCAATCTCATATTTTCCAGGAGTCGCCGACACATAGATAGTTTGCCCAACTCTTTTTTCAAACTCCTCAAACTTGAGTGGTCGGTTATCTCGTGCACTTGGCAATCGAAAACCATGCTCGATAAGTGTATTTTTTCGTGACTGATCTCCTGCATACATTCCTCCAATCTGCGAGACGGTCACATGTGACTCATCAATCACTGTCAAAAAATCTGCTGTTCCATCAGCTTTGCGTGGAAAATATGAAATCAAAGAATCGGGTGCTTCACCTGGTTTCATATCAGTAAAATGTCGTGAGTAGTTTTCGATTCCATTACAATATCCAGTTTCGCGAATCATTGCGAGGTCATAGCGAGTTCGACGCTTGAGTCGTTGATATTCAAGAACCTTTCCTTCTTTCTCAAGCTCTATCAATCGCTCCTCGAGTTCGGCGGCAATAGTTTTGGTAGCGCGTTCGATAACGCTCTTACTTGCAACGAAGTGCTTTGCAGGGAAAAGGAAGATATCAGGAATTGATTCTTCGATATACTGACGCGAGACCCCGTCGAGCGTCGCAATTTTTAAAATGACGTCGCCTTTAAAATCAATTCGTGTAATATACTTTTCAGAAACTGGCATGATCTCAATCGCATTTCCAATCGCTCGAAAAGTTCCAGGATTTAAATCTGCTGTCGTTCTTTCATAATAAATTGCAATCAACTTTCGCAAAAGTTCAGTTCGTCCAATAGCATCACCCACAGACAATCGCAGGTTCACACTTTCATATTCTTTCGGAGAACCCAATCCATAGATACACGAAACTGACGCAACAATAATCACATCGTCTCTCGTTAAAAGTGCCTGCGTTGACGCATGTCGCAATCGATCAATCTCTTCGTTAATTTGGGCTTCCTTTTCAATATAAGTATCAGTTCCAGGCATATATGCTTCCGGCTGATAGTAATCGTAATAGGACACAAAATAATGCACAGCGTTTTCTGGAAAGAAATCCCGAAGCTCTGATGCAAGCTGTGCCGCCAACGTCTTGTTGTGCGCAATCACGAGAGTTGGCTTTTGAATTCGCTCCATCACATTTGCAACAGTAAAAGTTTTTCCAGAACCAGTCACACCCAAAAGTGTCTGGTGTTTTTCACCATCATTAATACTTTTCACCAGAGTCTCAATAGCAGTCGGCTGATCACCGTCCGGTTTGTACTCAGAATGTAGTACGAGTTTCTTATGGTCTTTTTGCGACAAGTTGTTTGGGGATTTCATGTCTGTACGATAGCATAAAAAAAGAGCCATTACAGCTCTTTAGGGATATACGGTATATGAAGAATCCTCACCATCCTCTCTCCAATGATGAAGTCGGTGATGCTCGTTCTGCTCGGCGTACCTTATAATTTTTTTCATTCTCCATGGGCGCAGAATTGCTACACAACCAAGTGAAACAGAATCAGCCCCAGCCATATACAAGGTAAGCACATCATCCGCTTGCAGAATTCCTCCACCAGCATTTATATGGAACCCGGCATCAAGAAAAAGTTCTCTTCGTATAAGATCTCTGAATCGTACGACCCAGTCTTTCACCAAGGGAAGCAAATACTTGCCCGAATATCCACCACCGCCATATTGAGCGAGCGGCGAAACATCAGTTCCAAATACTTTTTTCCAAGGAATGCCGAGACCTGTATCTTCATCATATGGAAGTTGACCCCAGGGTACAGTGTTTGAAAGGCACAAACCCTTGCATGCCCGATGCTTGCAGAGTTCGAGTGCAACTTCCGGAGAAGTTGTGACCGAAAGCTTTAGTGCAACAGGGTATTCAAGTGCAGCTAGGACATCAAGCCATCGTGCAACCTCACCTTGAAACTGCTCGATGCCATGCGCCGTGTTTGGGCACGAAAGATTGAGCTGAATTGCAAACTGAGCATGAAACATGCCTGATTGCATCCCTACGAGCATCTTCTCCACAAAAAATTGCACCTCTTCAAGTCTTTCTTCTGGCGTCGGACGGACCGGCATGAATGAAATCATGAAGGGTTCAGTGAAAGATCTCCACTTCCCTTGCTCCATGATCTTTTCGATTCCAGGACCAGAAAGTCCGACAGCATTGAGCATCGAGCCTTGAAGAAAACTTCCAGGACTTACATAAATGCAGTCCGGAAGAAACTTCTTTGGCATATTGTCTGGCCGGAGTGGCATATTTCCTTTCTGGGGAAATGCTGTCACTGTCTTTGAAACAAATGTCGTCCCATCAAAAGTGAAACGCCTGCCGAAGGCCCTTTTAAAAGCCTTGTGTTGGCGCCATCCTTCACCTGCGAAGTTCAGCGCACCCGAAGCAATCCATGCAGGATTGCACAACATATTTCCTATTTTGTTTTTCATATTTTTCTCCAGTAATAATACTGCCTTTTTTTTCAAAAAAAGCAAATAAAAAAGCACTCTTACGAGTGCTTATTGTTCGACAATCCAACCTGGCTTGCCTTCGAATTTATCTGGCATAGGAACAATGTGCTTTAGAGTAGTACGATTCTCCCAAACTTCAACCGGATGAGGTTTTGGAACCTTATCGCGCCAAACAAGTGTCAGCGTCCTTTGTGGCGCATTGCGCTTACGCAACACAGCTTCGAGACCTGGATAGATATCGAGGTTATCCGTCGCCATAAAGGCATTAAATTGAGCGAGCTCAGACGGATTTACCAATGACGTGCCGACGAGCTGATTTGCATACATACTCACCATGTGTGGCGCTGAAAAGCATCCTGCGCATCCACACTCACAATATTTATCATCCTTAAGATGCGGCGCACTGTCAGTTCCCATCGCGATTCTTGCCAATCGCAGGAATGCTAGTTTCCTGCTGAATGATTCAATTTGCTCGGGGAGCTTGAGTATCGGCTTGCAATAGAGATCCGGTACACATCCGCTTGCGAGTAAATCATTCATTGTGTACATGATGTGCTGAGGAGTAATCGTACCGACCGGAAGATTCTTAAGATCTCCCGCTTCGCACATGATCAACATCTGCATGACTGCTGTGGTAGTAATGTGTTCGAAGCTCAGTTGTAGCGTCGGTACATTTTTTGCTATCCACGGGAGGAATTCTTCATAGAAGTCTCCCTCCCAATAGACGAGTCCACGCGTGTTGTTTACTTTTTCACCATGGACCAAAAGTGGAATTCGCGCTTCTGCCATAGCTCTAAAGCATTCGAGACGCTTTCTCCAATCAGTAACACCTTCCGCTGAATTTGTAGTTGCGTTTGCGGGGTACATCTTTACCCCAAAAACATATCCGTCTTCATAAGCACGGACAATTTGGCGCGGCTGCATACTGTCTGTAAGATAGAGCGTCATTGCAGGAAGAAAAGGTGAACCATCAGGGAGAGCTCTCATGATTTGATCATGATACTCCCTCGCATCTTGAGATGTGTAGATGTGGGATTTACCGCCCTTCACACCAATATTTGGCATGACGATGGCACCAGTACAGTGTTTGGCCGTATAGGGCACCACGGACACAAGCCGTTCTCCATCTCTGAAGTGAACATGCCTATCGAAAGGCATTTTGATCTCGATAGCATCTCCGTCTTTCAATTCATTTGGTTTCATATTCTATTTTGTTTTCATTGTTTCAGTTCTGACAATATATTACACAAATAGGTACATATGTAAACAAGCGAGAGCAACAGTCGCACGAGAGACAATGTCATTGCCGAAGATTGTACGTAGCGTATCATTAAGATATTAATCCTTTAAAAAATACTTAGGTCAGATGAAAACCAATCAGGAGGAACAAATACAATCCTTATCGTAATCCTTATCGTAATCCTTATTATTATCGTACTTGTTCTTGGATACTTCTTTTTCCTTAAAACTCCAGCAGAAGCACCAGCATCTAACGACGCAGGACTCAATGTTTACGTAAACCTTCCAGCAATGGATGGTGAGGCAGATGCAGGAGCGGAAGCGGTAGCAGACGCAGGAGCTCAATAAAAAAACAAAACACTAAAGAGTTTCTTGATACATATCGAGGAACTCTTTTTTGTATTCCTGAAATGTTCCCTCGAGAATTGATTGTCGCATCTTCGCAACCATATTGATTATAAAATAAAGATTATGAATTGAAGCGAGTGTTGCTCCAAGCATTTCTTCAGATCGGAAAAGATGTGCGAGGTATGCTCTCGTGTAGTTTGCGCATGTATAGCAACCACATTCGCTCGTATTTTCAATTGGTGTGAAGTCTTCTCTGTATTTTGAGTTCTTTAAATTGATTTTACCTCGGTGTGTATAGACACTCGCATTTCGTGCGATTCGCGTGGGTGCGACACAATCAAATGTGTCACATCCGTTTTCTACAGCCATAAAAAGGTCTTCCGGCTCACCAATCCCGAGTAAGTGACGCGGTTTTTCATTTGGCAAAATTTTGTTAATCCACCCAACAGCGTCTTCCATATCTTCTTTTGCAAAAGAACCACCGATTCCATATCCATCAAAATCTTGCTCAGCAAAAAAAGCTGCGCTTTCTTTTCGTAAATCTTCAAAGCGTCCACCTTGCACAACACCGAACAACGCTTGTGCTTCGGATTGAGGTGAAGCTTTGTGATATGAGAGACATTCTCTCGCCCATCGATGAGTCCGCGCAAGTGCGCGAGATTGATAATGTTTTGATTCAGTTGGCGAAGTGCACTCGTCAAATGCAAAAATAATATCAGCTCCGAGATTGTGTTGAATTGCAATTGAGCGCGATGGTGTAAAATAATGTTGCGAGCCGTCGATGTGTGAGCGAAATTCCACTCCCTCTTCATCAATTTTTGCAGGCTTAAAGTGCTCAGAGATTCCTTTTCGTCCTCGAAGTGACTCAGCCTCATCGAGCAACATCATAGGCATCTCGCCTTTGGCGAGCTTCGTGATTTCTTTTCCAAAAGCAGCGCCGAGCGAAAATACTTGAAATCCTCCTGAGTCTGTCATGGTTGGTCCACGCCAGTTCATAAAGTCTTGCATGCCTCCCGCTTTTGCAATAATATTATCGCCCGGTTCAAGATAGAGATGGTAGGTGTTTGCAAGTACGACCTGCGCACCGAGTCCATATACCATTTCGGGAGTGAGAGCCTTCACTGTTGCCTTTGTTCCCACGGTCACAAATGCTGGCGTCTGGATGACACCGTGAGGAGTTTTGATTTCACCGGCTCGCATCAGCTCGCCGTCACCCTGTTTTACAATTTTAAAATCTAATGGTTTTTTCATAATTTAATGCTGATGTTTTGCTACAACATTCATATCGACAGCATACTAAAATACACAGTAATTGCAAAAATGAGCCTGGCAAATAGCAGACTATGTAAACATACAAGAAGCAATCTTATAGATATGATATGATTAGGTTATGAAAAAATACGACCCAAAACCAGACGCAATGACATTGCGCGAAATTGACAGACAAATTGCAAAACGAACAGATAATATTGAAAAAGAATTCCGTGGTGGATTTGATTTTATAAAAAATTGCGATAGATCTGTAACTATTTTTGGTTCAGCTCGAACCGAGGAAGATGACCCTGATTATAAGAAAGCATACTCACTCGGGAAAAAAATTTCGCAGGACCTTGGCTACTCAATAATTACAGGTGGAGGTCCTGGAATCATGGAGGCTGGAAACCGCGGATCATTTGAAAATGGGGGCGGGTCGCTTGGACTTACTATCAAACTTCCCTTTGAACAAGTTATTAATCCATACATGAGTAGCTACTACGATTTTCACTATTTCTTTGCACGAAAGACATGCATGACTTTCGCAGCAGAAGCCTACGTATATTTTCCTGGAGGATTTGGAACGCTTGATGAGCTTTTCGAGGTACTTACCATTGTACAAACTCAAAAAACAGGGAGACGGCCGATTATTCTTGTCGGTGAAAAGTTTTGGAAACCACTCGATGCCTTTATTCGAGAGCATCTATTAGATAAAGCGAAAATTAGTCCTGAAGACCTTGATCTCTATACAATCACAGATGACGAGGATGAGATTATAGAAATCATTCGGAAAGCGAAAGTGTATCAGACTACTGACGAGTAAATTCCTTTCGGGCAAAGGCTTCTGTTTCGCATTCCTCCTTGCAGTACGGAAGTCCGTCTGCTGAAATACAGTTTTCACAGCAAAGAAATTGCTGTCCGCATACTGGATGAGCACAATCACAATAATCCTCAGTTGAAGCGTCACACTTAAAACAAATCCCAATTGGAGTATGGTGTTTTTCTGGCTTGACAACCACGCGCCCATCAAACACATAGAGACTTCCAAGCCATCCGTCTCCTCCGAATTTTTCAATATAGCGATGCATGCCACCATTGAGCTGAGAGACATCTTTGAAACCTTGCTGTTTGAGATATCCCGAGGCTTTTTCACAGCGGATTCCCCCAGTACACACAGTCACAACTTTCTTATCCTTTAAATCTTTAAAGCTTTCTGCAATATCGGGCAGGTCGCTAAAATTCTTCATTCCAGAGTCGAGCGAGCCTTCGAATTTTCCAAGTATTTGTTCGTAATCATTTCGCATGTCGATAATATAAAATTCTTCACCTGATTTGATGAGTTCATGCATTTTTTCTGGAGCGATATGCTCACCCGTTATTTGATTTGGGTCGATACCTTGTTCATTGAGATGTGTTGAAACAATCTCCTTTCGCACTTTCATTTTGAGTTTTGGAAAAGCATTTCCTGTTCCAACCCCTGTCTTCCAGTCAATACCGGCGAACCGCTCATCCGCTTTCATGTATGAGATATATAACCCTACCGCTTCATGAGTTCCCTCGAGGGTTCCATTGATTCCTTCTGAGGCAATCAGGATGCGACCCTTAATTCCTGCGTTTTGCATAAACTCGAGTTGCTCCAGACGAAAAGCCTCCGGATCTTTAATCGGAACATATTTGTAGTACAGAAGTACTGTGTATTTTTTATCTGGAGTATTACTTGCTTTCATATCACCCTTTTATTTCGTTGAGTTTGTTGTATCATTTTTATAGTTCAATGTCACCTGTGGAAATGGAATAGAAATTCCTGCTTCATCACATGCGTTTTTGAGTCGCCGTCGCAGCTCACGCGCCACTCCCCATTGCTCCGCTGGCTGAGTGTCTCCTACAATCTTAAGTACTACGGATGAATCTCCTAGTTCATCTACTCCGAGACACGCAGGAGCAACCATAATAATATCCTTGAACCTTTCGTCTTCTGCAAGCTCTATTCCAACACGATTCACCAGTGCAATCGCTGCATCAACATCACTTTCATATGCTATACCAAAATTGATGTTAACTTTTGAAAATCCTTTAGAAAGATTTGAGACTATTTTTACTTCGCCATGTGGAACATGATGAACTACTCCATCGAGGTCACGCAGAACAGTGAGTCGCAGTGAAATATCTTCAACCTTTCCTGCAATAGCGCTATTAATACGTACAACATCGCCAACTCGATACTGATTTTCTAAAATTATGAAGATTCCTGTCACAAGGTCGCGAATAAGGTATTGTCCTCCAAAACCAACAGCAATACCCACAATTCCTGCCGCAGCAATAAGGGGTCCAATATTTACTCCCATTTCTGAAAGAGCAATGAGTATTGCGAGAATCCAAATTACAATTTTTGAAGTCTTTCGTAAAATTGAAATGAGCGTGTCTTCTCTTTTCTTTTCAGCTTGTGGTGTTAGATGGGCGGAGCTATGGATTGCTCCTCGTATTACTTTTTCAATAGCAAAAGTAACTATTAAAGTAACAATATATGCACCAATAATAACGCCGACAAGAGTCAGAGTGTTTTGTGTTACAAATGTAATAAAATCTTTTGTTATCCAGCTTGTGATAATGTCTATCATATAAAGTATTAGTTATGCGGTTACCGCAAGATTTATAAAATGTCACCTAGGAAAAGTGAGCTGTTGTTTATATAAAGTAATATAGCAATTAAAACAAGAAGTGTAAAAAGAGTTGCAATGAGTCGGGGGTGACGAAGGTGGATTGCGAATGCTAATTTGAGAGCTACGACAAAGAGAAGAGCCAAGAGCACGAATGTTACAATCGTTCTTGGTGCAGACAGCGCCCGCTCTATAGCAGAAACGTTTTCCGATGATTGAGCTGCAACACTGTCAATTAATGCTGCTTCGAACTCAATACCGAGAACTTCGTTACGAGTTGTCTCTTCAATCGCAAGGATAACATCCTCTGTCACAAGGATGGCATCTTCGATGTTTTCTGTTTCTAATTCTAATTCAGGAGAAGTTTGAACCATAGCTGGAGGTGGAACAGAAGCTGTAGCTGGAGCTGGAACATTTGGTACTACCACAGTTGGAACTACTGATGGTTTTTGCGTACCAAAATACTGAACAATAAAAATCGCTTGTTTTCCTTTGTACTGACCTTGCGCTGTGGCGATACCGATTTCTTTGTATTTTTCACTGACAATGTTTGCTTTATGCGTTGGAGAATTGAGCCAACCATTCATTACATCCACTGAGTCGACAAAGTTTACCGCAAGATTCTCCCCCGCTTTTTCATATGGGTATCCAACGCCATCGAGCCAAAACCATGGGGTGAGACCTTCAGGGCTTACATGTGAAAAATATCCTCGTGTCGCCATGTCATTTGCTTTTGCTTGGGCAGCAACAGTAAGGAGGTCGTTTGTTTGTAAGGTACTAAGCGATTGCGATGCTCGTTCATCGTTTGTGAGCATCACCAGAACAGCAGGGAGAACTTCTGCCATTTTTGGCAAAGCAATTTTAATATGAGAAAGAAAAGCGAATTGCGAAATAACGGCAAGAAAAAAGACAGCGATCGCAAGTCCCTCAAATACAGCAACAGTCTTTTTATGGTGTTCTTTCCAGTTCTGTAGGAATTTCATGATGCGATTATTATAGCCTATATATTGACATTAGTCCATGGTGTGGTGCAAAAGAAAAGCCGCCCGAAGGGCGGCTTTTCTTTTGCGTATGTAAACCATCAATTTTGACACCGACAGCTATACACAATCAATACTCGAACCTAATTATCCGTTGATAACACTTGGGAAAATGAACTCAAGTGTTGGACATCGTAGAGCATTTATTTGATACGTTGTTGTCTTGTAGACATATCCAGTTGGAACACTTGATTCCATGAATCCTGCATCTACCCAAGGCTTTAGAATAATGTCTGCATACTTAGCTTGAAACTGCTTTACGGCAGAATCAGTAAGTGATCCAAAGAATCCAGTAATTGGAAGATTAGTTCCAAGCTCTGTATTAAGGAATCCTTGCAGTACTCGCACTTGATCAACTGGGTTCACTTGTCCTTCCTTCATGAAAGATGTAATTGCAACACATGAGTTTTCCTCAATGTCGATTGCTTCTCCAAGAACTTCTCCTTGTGTTTCAGTTGTATCAATTGCAGCGCCTGCGACAAAACCTCCTCCTCCACCTCCTCGTCGTGTTGACGGATTTCGAGATGAATCCGATGTTGCAACGGGTGCTGGTTCTACATCTGGAAGAGGTGGTAATGCGACAGATCCTGAACAGTCTGGATCAGAACCATCTACAAGACCATCACCATCATTGTCAACTTGATCAGTACAACTTGTTTCTGTACCTGATGGAAGAGGTGGTAATGCGACAGATCCTGAACAGTCTGGATCAGAACCATCTACAAGACCATCACCATCATTGTCAACTTGATCAGTACAACTTGTTTCTGTACCTGATGGAAGAGGTGGTAATGCGACAGATCCTGAACAGTCTGGATCAGAACCATCTACAAGACCATCACCATCATTGTCAACTTGATCAGTACAACTTGTTTCTGTACTTGTTTCTGTACTTGATGGAAGAGGTGGTAATACGACAGATCCTGAACAGTCTGGATCAGAACCATCTACAAGACCATCACCATCATTGTCAACTTGATCAGTACAACTTGTTTCTGTTGTAGATACTTGTGCCTTGACTATATTTCCTTGCACCATTGCAGCACCAAGAAATACAAAAAAAGCTAATAAAATTCCTAATTTCTTCATAATAATTTTTATCAAATAATAACCAAGCGACTATACCTTAAAATATAGTATATAGCAATACCTATCGATTAAGTTTAAGAAATAAAAAAATACGCAACAAGTGCGTATTATGTGTTTATGGAACTAACGTCTCCGCCTAAGCAGAAGTGTACATCCAATCAATCCAAGGAAGGCCGAAGTGGGTTCTGGCACATTTGTGACAGCGACAGAACCTGTGACTGATCCGTTTGTGCCCACAGCCGTAAAGCTGTATCTTGCTGTAAATTCATTGTTACCTCCATTTGGAGCTACAAGATTTGTAATTAGGAAGGCTTCTCCTCTGTAGTTGGTATAGACACCGCCTGGATCAACCAAAATCGCAGGATCGTCGTACTCAGTTAACACATTATTTACAGTACGATAGACATGGAATTGTGGAGAGAATCCTGGAGTAGGAGTTAACACGAATTCTTGCGTAAAATCCACAGGGTCATTGAAGCTACCGTTATTGTTAACATCCACTTCGTATGTAAGCGAGCTGAGATACACGGGAGTCGTAAAGGCAAAAACGAAGCTCGAATAAATCTGACCTGAGCTTGCGCTAAAAGTAGTACTCGGGTTTGCTACCCCATTTAATACTCCACCCGATGTGAGTTCTGTTAGCGAATTGATGCCTTTTGTTAGCGCCGTGTTGATGACAGCTCCCTTTGCAGGCAGCGCCATCCCGACTGCGGTCACCAGCATTGCCACAAGGACAAGCCAATTCCGCTTTTGTTTAGTTTTCATTGTTCTATATGGTTGAGTCGTGCGCTTTGCAACATGCATCGCGACACAGACTATCCGAGACATATACTACATTAAACTCAGCTTTGGTCAAGGAAGATAATACTGATATACTATTTTCATATGAAGAAAAAAATTGTTGCCATTTCAGGCTCACCATCAAAAGGATGGAACTCAGACACAATGCTCGACGCTTTTATTGAAGGTGCACAGAAAAACGACACCGTAGAAATCAAAAAATTCTACGCGACAGATATTGAATGCGAGAACTATTGCTTTATCAACAAAAACGGTGCCAAGGAACACGAAGTCGCACTCCAAGAACTATTTGATGCAATAGAAGATGCTGACGGACTTGTTATTGCCACACCAACATACAACTTTTCTGTTCCCGCGGGACTCAAAAACATCATCGATCGTATGCGCCCAATCGCTCTCGATATGCAAAAAATAAATGCACTTAAACAACCAACTGGTAAACTTTCATATATTAAAACTTTTTTTGTAGTTTCTGGTGGCTCACCAATTTTTATTCAAAAGATATTATTTCTTCTCTTTCCTCCATTTTGGCTCTCAATCGTATTCAAATATTATGGCGCACAATTAGGTGGAAGTGTGTATGGTGGATCACTCAGCGGAAGCCAAATCGCGAAAAATGACACAAAGCTTCTCAAAAAAATAAAGAATGCTGGTGCAAAATACGCAAAAAATCTCTAGCGATCCCTGTTGTATTCTTCGATAGCCCTATTGATTACCAACTCAACATCTGAAGGATTTGCTACCTTACGTATAACAAACTCTCTTTCTTCTCCAGCAGTTTGAATTTTAACATCTCCATATCGTAAAAAAGTAGCAATAATTCCACGAACCTCAACAGTCACATCCTGCACTTTATTCAGCTGAACAGTTGAAATTTGTCGAGAGAAAATTCCTGCCTGATCTACACTCACGAGTTTTTGGTCGGTGACGAGCCAAATATCAAGATAGTATTCGGTCCAAATCATAAATCCTGCAATCCACATACACAAACCCCACGCAACAATAACTCCAATGAGGAGAAGCGCAGGATTTCCAGGAATTGTATCCGCTATAGCTGGAATACCAAGAACTACGGCTGAAATAAATATTGGTATAAAAAATAAAAAAATAACTACTGCGAGTTCCTCCCAAAGAGCAAACCAATGCTTACGGACTTCAATAATTATATTCTCGTGTGTAGCTACATCAATCATAGTGTTGTCTCATAGAGCATAAAGGACACTCCTACTATAATTAACAAAAAGACAGCACCTACAAAATAAAGTCCTTTAGCGAAAACCTTTTTGTTATTTTTGATACCATAGTATCCCCAGTGGTGAATAAGGATGAGCGAAAATCCAAGAAAACCTGCGATAAGAAATAGAAATCCTGTCCAAAGTATTGTGCTCATAGGTTATTATCGTTCGTTATATTCCTCGTCTCGTCGCGGAATTCTCCCTCTTGGTGAATCGGTATATTTTTTAACAGAAGGACTTCGTCCTTTAATGGTGCAACTGTTGAGTTTTTCCATGAGGTGTTCTTGGTTTTCTTGTGATGTTGCGGTAACAAAAGCAAAACCTTTGGTATCTCCGGTTTTTCTATCTCGAGGTAATTCGATAGTACAGTCTGTACAATACCCATTAACTATCGCACTCATCTCTTCGAGAGTGACGGCAAAATCAAGGTTTCCAACGAATAATTTAAACATACGAATATATTATCACAGTATCCACAGAATTAACATTGACTTTGAAATCTCAGACGGTTACAATCGTCACCCATGTTCACATTCATTCGGCACATTCTCAATATTATTTACTGGACAACGCCCACCAAAAAGACTGGCTTCTCACTTTTTGGAGGAATAAACCCAAAGGGTGGAATATTCTCACTCTTTAATATTTATTCATATTGCAAGAAAGATGCTATTGGCTTTATTTTTTCAGGAATTGCAATCTCAAAGTCTGGGGTTGCTGGGGGTGGCTTTTTTAATCTCTTTGCATATTCAAGAAAAGGACAGGCTGGTGCGATACTGATCAGTCTTGCTTCGATAGCTCCCAAAGGCTCAACATACGGCACTATCACTCTTTTTGCGAAAGACAAGAACAATTCCTCGGAACACTTCTTTTGCGCTCACCACGAGGCACCTAAGAGCTTAACTCGTCGCGGCAAATCGAGAAAACAACAAGTGGCACACTAAGTACTTGCGAAAGATCGCTCACATACTGACGAACATAAAATCCTGGGCCTGTTTCGAGCTCAATTTTAAATATCGCATAAAAACTTTTTACATCAATTTCAGTTTCCCACTTTGCAAGAATTTGCTGTTGTCGAAAATCCCCCTGTACGAGAGAAATCTTTTCTTTAATATCCGAAAGGAGTCGGATTCCCTCTTTCGCGACAATGTTTTGATACAGTAAGTTTTTTTGCACGATTACGTCGTGTTTAGGAATATCAATTTCATCTAGCTTTCCCTCTCGTGCCCATTGAAAAAGTGGCCTTCCTTGTACTGGCTTTGAGGAATACGCGGGGTATTGTTGCGAGATTTTTCCAATATGTAAATCTAAATATTTTTGTATTTGCACATATATTGCGCCTGTATCTAAATCTTCGGAATTTCGATAACTTTGACGTCCATTATCAAGACCATCAGTTATGAGTCCAAGTAAATCATGCGTATCAGTTCTGAAACCCATAAGAACTTCGACGGTGTACTTTTTATTTTTTTGATTATACAAATCTTTGAGATGAACCGCTTCGTGGCTCAGGATATACAAATACCCTTCAGCAAGTGGATCAAGTCTTCCAGAGTAGGTCATTTTAATAGAAGCATCAAAACTCATTTTCTTACGAAAATTCTTTAGTGCCTCAAGCGGGGTTTCGCCCAACTTTTTCCATATTTTGTAAACATTTTTTTCTACTTCCATATACCTTTTGCGTCAGATCAGTACTATTTCCATGATTTCTATATATGATATAGTAACGACATGAAGAATACACTCCCTACCGAAAATTACAAAGGCGTTCGCGACTTCTATCCAAATGATATGTACATTCAAGAATACATTTTTAGTGTTTGGAAAAGTGTTGCTGAACAGTTTGGTTACCAAGAATACTCCGCTTCCTTGCTTGAACCCACTGAGCTCTACCGTTCAAAAACAAGCTCTGAAATCGTTAACGAACAAACTTACAGCTTTGTTGATCGTGGAGATCGCGAAGTAACTCTGCGACCAGAAATGACGCCCACAATCGCACGAATGGTTGCAGGAAAGCGTCGTGAGATTGGACTACCTGTGCGATGGTATTCGATTCCGAATGTGTTTCGGTATGAGCGGCCGCAACGCGGCCGCTTACGTGAGCATTGGCAGCTCAACGCTGACTGCTTTGGACTCGCAGGAACAGACATTGAAATCGAAATGCTTACTTTTGCGAGCACCATCCTCACAACCTTTGGCCTTGAACCAAAAGATTTTACAATTCACATCAACGACCGATCACTTGTTGATGCATATCTTACCGAAGAAGGTTTTGATGAAGAAAAAATTACTGAAATGAAACGTCTTATCGATAAAAAAAATAAGATTGAAAATTTTGATGAAAAACTAACAGAAGTTGCAGGGCGTCCATTCGTATTCAAACTAGATACAAGCGAGACAATCACAACCCTTATCGCAACACTTAAAAAACTTGGCATTAAAAATGTAGTCTTTGATTCATTCTTAATGCGCGGTTTCGACTATTACACCGGAATTGTCTTTGAGGTTTTTGACAACCATCCAGACAATGCACGCTCTCTTTTTGGAGGAGGACGGTACGATAATCTTACTGAGCTTTTCGGAGAAAAAGATATTCCAGCAATTGGTTTTGGTATGGGCGACGTCACCATAAAAGATGTACTTGAAACATATAATCTTATTCCTGAATATATGTACCCAGCAACTCTTGCACTGTGTCCTATTTCCTCGAGCGCAATGGAACAGGCTCATGTCATTGCTCAAAAACTGCGTGAACAAGGAATTCCAACACTCGTAGATTTTACAAACAAGAAAGCGGGCGACAAACTCGCACAAGCCAGCAAAAAAGGAATCCCTTTCGCAATCACACTTGGAGATGATGAGCTTGAAAAAGATGTATATATCATCAAGGAGCTTGCATCCCATTCTGAAAATAAGGCAAGAGGTCTTAAAGGTATTTTGAAATACTTTAGTTAGTAATAATTTTATTAATTATTTATATAGAATTTATTCCCCATGCGTACAATAGTTTTTGATATAGAGACACAGAACACATTTGATGAAGTTGGATCGAGTAATCCAGCAGATCTTGATATTTCAGTAGTATGCATTCACGACTCAGAAACTGGAGAATATATGAGCTTTTTAGAAGATGAGTTAGCTAAACTGTGGCCAATTCTGGAGAGCGCAGACCGCATTGTTGGATACAATTCGGAGCATTTTGATCTTCCCCTTTTAAACAAATACTATGTTGGTGATTTGAGTAAAATTCATCATGTCGATCTTATGAAAAATATCCAAGAAGTAGTTGGACGAAGAATTAAACTTGACGATATCGCAAGTTCAACACTTGGTACAAAAAAATCAGCTGATGGTCTCCAAGCCGTTCTTTGGTGGAAGCAAGGCAACATTGAAGACATTGTTAAATATTGTATTCAAGACGTAAAGGTGACAAAGGGAGTTTTTGATTTTGCTTTGGAAAACGGCTTCCTCTACTTTATTTTTAATGGAAATAAAACAAAAATACCACTTGATACATCCAGCTGGAACGCGAGTGATCAAAGTGGGATGACTATGGGTCTAGGAATATAGCAGAAAAACTATCAGCACGAATGCAAGAGCTAATCGATACCAGATAAATAGCCAGAGTGTCTTTTGCGTCAAAATTTTCATGAGGAGATGTATTGCAAGAAATCCCGAGATGAGCGTTGCGATACCTCCTGCAAAAAGCGAAACCTTGTCGACATTTGCAACTCCGTCAACCTGAATAAGTGCAACTATCTTGAGGGTTGCAGCACCTGCGATGAGAGGAAGCCCGAGTAAAAATGAATATGTTGCAGCAGTCTTTCGTGTCAGTCCTGCAATTAAACCTCCCGCTATCGTACTTCCCGAACGTGATGTTCCTGGAATGAGCGCAAGTACCTGAAACAACCCCATAATGAAAATCTCACGAAAACCTGGCTGCGAATGCTGTTTGTGTTGCGTAGTTATTTTTTTAGTGATCATTTCTCCGATAATCATGAGCAATGAACCGATGATGAGCATGACTAGCACAACAGTTGTGCTTCTCAAGCCGTCAGAAATAGTATCTCCATATATATACCCTACGACTCCCGCAGGAATAATTCCTATTAATATAAGTAACCATTTTTTTGGTCCAGCAACAATGATTTTATAAATCTCTTTATGAAAATAGATTGCAATAATGAGTGCAGTAACTAAATGAACCACAAGATCAAATAAAAGAGAGGCATTTCCCTCTTGGCCACCTAAAAATGATCTCAGAAGAATAAGGTGTCCAGATGAGGATATTGGAAGAAACTCAGTAATTCCTTGTACTACTCCGAGTAGAATTGAGTCAATTATCATGAGCATAAGTATACCACGGAGATATAAAGCATATGATATAATATATTCATTAATTACAATAATCAATAATAGAGTTATCATGAAGAATCCATTAATACCAATCGCAATCATCATTGCCGGAGCAATTGTTGCCGGAGCGATAATTTTTACTAGTCAAGCATCACCAAAAATAGTCGACACAGAGGGTGATAAAGCTACTGATATCAAGTTGCGTGAAGTGGATAAAAACGACCACATACTTGGAAATCCAGATGCTAAGGTAACTATCGTTGAGTATTCAGATATTCAATGTCGATTCTGTAAAAGTTTCCACACAACAATGAATAAAATTATGGATGAGTATGGAAAAGACGGTGATGTTGCATGGGTTTTCCGACACCACCCATTGGATGATTTTTACGGAGCTCCATCAAACCTTCACCCCGAAGCTCGTCCAGCTGCAATCGCAACAGAATGTGTTGCGCGAGAAAAAGGAAATGATGCGTTCTGGACATTTACAGACAACTTATTTGAAAAGCAAGATAGCCTTGGTATAGACCTGTATATTCAAGGAGCTGTTGCACTCGGAATCGACGAAGCTGACTTCCGAAAATGTCTTGATGACGAATCAATGCTTGAACTTGTTATCGAAGATGAGCAAAACGGTCAATTGAGATTTGGAACACCATACAGTGTAGCAATCGCAAATAATGGTAAAAAAGCAATACCTATCAACGGAGCTCTTCCTTACCAAGCTGTGAAAGATATCATTGACGGACTACTGGCTGAAGAAAACTAGTTTCTCCAGAGGCGTACAAAAAAGTAATCGGTTCGTACAATTAAAAAACCGCAGGCAAAATGTTTTACATAGCCTACGGTTTTTTTGTATGAACTTTTTTACTCGTGCTTTATCTGCTGATGAAGTAAGCACCACTCACAAGTTTTCTTGCCACAACCCCTTTCAAGAAAAGCTCCACTTGTTATGTATCGACTTACTTCCTTTATCTGCTCATGCAACTCGTATATTGACTGATCAGAAACTTCTACTGTGTATTGTTCAAAATCACCTTTTTTATTTTTCTCAATAAAATCAAGAGTTGCTCTTTCAATACGATGATCACCTCCTCGATAATCCTCCAAAAGCATGTGGTAGAAAACAATTTGTCGTCGAAGACTCTCCCTGTTGTCTTTATTTTTTTCACTATATCCCTTACCGGTCTTATAATCAACAATAGCAATCGGGCCGTCGAGCTCCGAGCCTAAGTATTCGATTTTATCTATTTTACCAGTCAGACGTAGTTCCTCTTTATTATTGAGTGCAATGTCTCGTGAAACTGACTCCTCAATCCTTACTTTCAACGACCAACTTTTCGCATATTCATCATAGTAATCAGAGAGCGCCTCAAGACCTTTCTTTTGATATTTAGCGAGGTCCGCATCATTCATATCACTTCCTTTAATGCTATTTTTGAACAGGCTGAGTAGCATATCCTTTTTTTGAACAACTTCCTTGTCTTTCGAGAGTAGGAAAAATTTTTCGAGAGATTCGTGCATCGAGTTTCCATATATAAGAAATGGTGAGTATGCACTAGGCAGCCTTACCAGATTTCTATAAAAATACTTTAGTGGACACTCAAGGTAATTATTGAGCGCTGTTAAGTTTAAGCCCTGCTTGAAATATAATTCCTTTATAAAATCAATATCATATATTGTTGATTTTTTTGTATACGGATCAAGAAAGAGTTTCAAATCATCACCATATTTTGAATCTGAATCTTTGAGAACAATATACTCCACATAGTCCTCTGGTATCTCGTCAATAAATTGACTCTTTTCTTGTTGTTTTCCTTCCCAGTCAGTTTCTGAATACGTAATCCAAATTGATTCTTTTGCTCGTGTCATCGCTACATAAAATAATCGGCGCTCGTCATCAAGACCCCCTTTATACGAAGGAATTGGTAATGTAATACCTCCAAACCCACGGCTTTTTTCCCACTGTGAGCGTGTTGCATTGACAATGTACACATATTGAAATTCCTTACCCTTCGATCCATGAGCTGTCATCAACTGAATCCCTCCTTCGATTTCAGGGTTTTTATTTTCAATATCAATACGATATGCCCGATATGCATCAATCATTGTGAGGCAGTGCTCAAGTGTATAATGTCCTCTCGCTGAATTGCACTGTTTTTTTATTTCATCAAAAAACTTATCGATAACCATGAGCTTATCGAGACTCTGATTGCTGCCAAGCATAAAGTGCGTATAGCCAGACTTCATCAAAAATTCTTTGAGAAAATCTGTGAATTGATTATTGTTTGCGCTTATGATGAGATTTTTGATCATTTCTGAGAAACCGATAACCTCCTCTCTATTTTCGACACCCATTTCTTTGAGGAACTTATCTGATGCCAAGCAATCAATCAGCGCCAATCCTTTGTCGCTATAATGACGTCTCTTATTTAAAATCCTAATCACATCATACGGATCAAGCTTCAAAAAGTTTATAAGTAATGCTTGCGAAAGAGATTCTTCGTCGTGAGGATTTTTTATAACACGAAGAAGTGTGACGATATTACGAATATCAATCGCATCGAACACGCTACTCTTTGCATGAATAGTGAAAGGAATACCTTTGTGTGCAAGCACACTCTTTATGTCATCGACATGTTTATTTGAACGAAATATTATAGCAATCTCTTCGGGTTGAATTCCGCTAGAAATTTTTTCTTTAATATCATTAGCCACGAAAATGAGTTCCATCTTATAGTTTGCAAAACCACCTATCGTAATGAGATCATTTCCTTTTGAGTGCGAAAGTAGTTCTTGACTCTGTGACATTGACTGAGTAATAACAGCATGTGCTCCACTGAGAATATTTTGTGTTGAACGATAATTGTCCTTGAGGGCAATCGTTGTAATATCTTTAAAAAGAGAGTGGAAGTGTCCGAATGTTTCCTCTGATGCCCCTTGAAAACGATAGATCGATTGTTTTTCATCTCCCACTGTAAAAATATTTGGCCGACCATTCAAATGTTCAGCATCAGTAAGGTATTCCACAAGCTTATTTTGACCACTGTTCGTATCTTGGTGTTCATCTACTAATACATATTGATATTTTTCTTGAACATCGTATTTGAAATCTTCATTTTTCTCTAATACACCCAAAACAGAGAGTACCATGTCACTAAAGTCATATCGTTGCAGTTTCGTAATTTCTTTTTGATACTCTTCATATATATCAGCAACCTCTTGGGCTTTTATAATTCTATTTTCAATCTTGAGCTTTTCTGAGGGCTTCATATCTCCAGCAGCATATTGCCGATACTTCTTTTTATAATATACTCCTTCATCTGAAAAAAGTGCGTCGCTCCACTCCGGGATAAGTACTCTGTACTGCTCGGGAGAATGACCCTCTTGTTTAATCGCATCAATTGCCTTTTTAATTGCAACAACGTACATAAAATCATCATGAAACGATGTGAGGTTTTCATATCTTCCTTCTGTGAGAATTTTTTCAATAATTTTTACTTTTTCAAGCTCGTCAATAACTTTTGAATATTCAAATTGTGGGAAGTAAAAAGGAAACTCCTTGATGAGGTATTCACTAAATGCGTGGAAAGTAAAAATATTCACTCGGTATGCAGTGTCGCCAATAAGTTCTTTGAGGCGTTTTCGCATGGAATATACTCCAGAGTTCGTGAATGTTAGTGCTAGGATATTTTCTGGCTTTGCGTCAGTTTTGAGGAGTATATTAGCAATTCTCAGAGTAAGAATTTGAGTTTTTCCTGTTCCAGGTCCCGCAATCACAGTAACAGGTCCTTCGACTGTGTCGACTGCTTTTCGCTGTTCATCGTTAAGTTTTGCAAACGCTTCGTCAAAACCTTTTTCTTTCGTTGTTTTTTCTTTCATTACACAAATTGTAACACGAAAAAAGAGAAAGCTTTCGCCTTCTCTTTTTGATAAATATTAGTAGTTTCGTAGTCTTTCAGCCTTGTGATGCTGCCTGATTTTCTCATGAGCTTTCGCCTCGATTTGTCGGATGCGCTCTCGCGTTACACCAAACTGTTTTCCCACTTCTTCAAGTGTATGCTGTACTCCATCAATTAAACCATGTCGAAGTTGGAGAATTTCACGCTCCTTGTCTGAGAGATCACTCATAATTTCGTTTACTTGATCAGTAAGGATTCGATGTGAAGCTTCTTGGTCAGGGGCAGGAATATTGTCGTCTGCAATAAAATCTCCGAGAGTTGTTTTTCCATCATCAGAATCGTCTCCAACGGCACTTTCGAGTGAGACGGTACTTTGATCAATTTTTTCAATGTGATATACCTTTTCTACATCAATTCCCATTTCAACTGAAATTTCTTCTGGCATCGGCTCACGCCCCAAGTCTTGTGAGAGTCGGCGGACAATTTGTTTGTATTTTGCAATAGTTTCCACCATATGAACTGGCACACGAATAGTTCGTGACTGATCAGCAAGTGCACGAGTAATTGCTTGTCGAATCCACCATGTTGCATATGTTGAGAATTTGAATCCTTTACTCCAGTCGAATTTATCAACCGCCTTAAAGAGCCCGAGGTTTCCCTCTTGGATAAGATCGAGAAGAGAAAGATCTGGACTTCTCCCAACATACTTCTTTGCAATTGAAACTACGAGCCGAAGGTTTGAGCGAGCGAGAAGGTTTTTAGCTTCGTCATCTCCTGTCTCAATTCGTCGTGCGAGAACTTTTTCTTGTTCAGCTTTGATAAGCGGGTACTGTCCTATCTCTTTGAGATAAATCTGAATTGAATCGTATTGTCCTCCACCTTTTCCATACGCATACTTCTGCAATTCTTTATCGAAATCAGCATTCATATCAAGAAGACCTCCACCCTCAAGGACGTCAATTCCCATTATTTCGAACTGCGAATAGAGCTCTTCTAGGAAAAAAACATCTTCTTCAATTTTCGGAAAATAATGAAGAATCTCATCGTATGTAATGTAGCCTCTTTCGTTTCCTTTATCTATCACTTTCTTTATAGCTACCTGTTGATCGTTGGCTCCTTTTTTAGCTCTAGATTTCTTTGCAACTTTTTTTAAAGTCTTCTTAATTAATTTATTTATAACTTTCTTAGTAGTTTTTGTAACTTTCTTAGTATTTTTTGTAACTTTCTTAGTATTTTTTGCAGCCTTTTCTTTTGCAATTTTCTTTGCAACTTTTTTTATTGTGCTTTTCTTTGTTTTTTGAGTAGTTTTTTTGACTACCTTTTTTACGATTCTTTTCTTTTGTAACACTTTAGTCTTTGCTGGCATGTGTGGACGCATCATACTAGAGAATCTTAAAAAGGGCAAGGGAGTTTTCCACTCTTTTTACATTGACTGCTTAAGGAGCTTGTGAATTTGAGCAAGAATTTCTTCCTGACGGTCTGGATTTTCGGCCATTTCTTGTGAAAGTTCAGAAATTCTGTTTTTAATCACTCTTTTTTTATATTTTGTATAAAGCTGTTCGATATAATCTTTTATTGAAGCGCCATTTTCAAAATCATTTTCAAATTTAAATATCATCTCCTCAGTAAGTATAAAATCTTCTTTATCTGCAATGATTCCGAGTACATGATCAGCTTCTGCACCACACAGCACGGCAAGCTGATCAAGCTTATTAGTGTACTCTTCCAAATCAATGGCTCGCTCCTCCGTTCCGATTGTTTCTTGCCAGGCGAGCATAGTCCGCAATTCTTTTTCAATAGGAAAGACTTCGAGCGCAACCTTATCATATCTTGTTGATTGCGGAACCGCTGCGTTCGCTTTTGTATGATGTCGCAAAAGGTCTTCGGTGAGCCCAGTTTTTTGTGCGAGGTATGTAACAAAATAACTTTTTTCAATTGCACTTTCGATGTACTGAAGTTTTGGAAGCACTTTTTCTTCGATAAGCATTATTCGTTTATGTGGATCTTTCACCATAGTAAAAATCTTTTCTGTCATATATTCGATGAGTGGTTTTGCGTGATTTATCATTTTTTGCCAATCTTCAGGTGATTTTGCAATTATGTCCGCTGGATCGTCCGACTCACTCAGTGGAACAATTTTAATCGAACATCCTTTTTCCAGTAGAATATTCCATGTCCGTGCAGCGGCCTTTTGTCCAGCAATATCACCATCAAAGGCAATGAGTGCGGTTTCGGCATAACGCTTAATAATATCAGCGTGTTGTTCGGTGAAAGCTGTTCCAGAGGTTGCTATTGCTTGCTCAGTTCCCGCCTGATGTGCCATGACGAGATCAACTTGACCTTCTACGAGAATCACCTCTTTTTTACGACGGATTGCGGGACGCGCCAAGTTCAACCCGAAAAATACTTCTGATTTTTTAAAATAAGGCGTCTCTGGAGAGTTCACGTACTTTGCTGACTTATCATCCTTATGTAAAAGCCTTCCAGAAAATGCAATCACTCGACCGCGCTCATCGCAAATAGGAAACATGATTCTATCTCGAAAATGATCATACATTCCTTTTTCTCCTTTTTTTGCAAGTCCAACTTCGATGAGCACATCCTGCTTTATTCCGTTTTTCTCAAGAGCATTATGAAGTGAGTGCCAATCACTTGGCGCATATCCGATGCGAAACTTATTACGAGTATCGGCTGAGATGCCTCGACCAATCACATAATCTTTCGCTTCTTTTGATTTGAGAAGTTGTGTTTCAAAAAACTTTGTAGCCTCCTCGAGCGCATGGAGTTTTACATCCTCAATCTTACTTTCTTTTTGTGAAAAGTTTTCAAGCACAACGCCGGCTTTTTGAGCCATGAGGTTGAGAGCTTCTTTGAACTCTAATCCTTGCTGTTCTTGCAGGAATGAGAAGATGTCTCCTTTTGCCCCACAGCCAAAACAATAGTATGTTCCACGCTCTGGAGAAACTACAAACGAAGGTGATTTTTCATTATGAAATGGGCAAAGACCCTTGAGGTTTTTTCCTGCCATATTGAGCTCCACCTGCTCCCCCACTATTTCCTCAATAGAGACCCTGGATTTAATTTCTTCAATTTGAGTGCTCGACATACTGCTAGTATAGCCGAAAAGAGAGTTTTTATAAAGAAAAAAAATCGATCATGCGATCGATTTTTCTCGGGTGATACCGAGTTTGTCGAGAATTTGTTCCTGAAAAAATTTATTGAGCTCAGGACTGGTTGAGGGCTTATCAATGTGGATAGAACCACTATCATTTATCATGAGAGATTGCATCGCTCTTGACGACACTTCTTGCACGAAGATTGTGAGATTTAACCCACTCCTCCCTTTACGTATGGAGAACGACGAGAATGGCTGTGGGCACACTGCCCAGACTCCTTGTACATATTGTCTATCTTTCTCAAGACCCAGCAGAGCATTTAAAAGCTCGCTGACATTACTTTCATTTAGGTTTTTTTTGCATCTGAATTTAATACCACAAGATAATTGACTTTTTTCAACAAGCACAAAAGCGCCCTTCGGGCGCTTTTGTGCTTTGCCTATCTATATTTTAAAGAGGCCCAAAAAGGTTAAAGTATCGCCGAAATACTAGCGGACACACCGTGCAAGAGAGTTCGGAGTAGCCTTAATATCGAGGTTGGCGAAACCATTGTTCATATTCACGAGGTACGCCAAGCTGGAATCGAAAGGATACTCAGTGCTCGACCAGTACCTGACGAGCTGGAAGCCTAGCGTGTTCCCCGGGTTGCTTGTCAAATATGCATTTACTAATTCTAGATATGTCGGTAACCTCCATCCTCCTCCATTTTCTGTTAAGTCATCGCAATATTCGCGAGCAGTGTCCCAATCTACATCTACGCTTCCTGCAGGATTAGTTTCTGACCATTGTGTTGGAAATGCTAATCCTTCAATCACAGTCCCCTCCACTCCAAACACCGTTGTTCCTGCTAAGATCTTCTCAGGCACAAGATCATCCTCTTCTGCTTTAAGGAGTGCGTAGATTTCTGAGAGAGTATTAAATGTTGCTGTTACTGATCCAGGAAGTGAGATTGCTCCCGTTCCTTCAGTAGCTGAGACTGTGAAGTCTGTGAGCTTGTTGAAGATATTATTTGTTGTGTATTGCGTATCATCCCCCACTGTTCCTTGTGGCGTCAGAGTTGCAATAGCTTGCACTGCTGTTGTAGTAATGAGTACTGCGACGATTGCAGCGAGTGTTGTGGTGATTGTTTTTTTCATGGTTGTTTTCATATTGTTGTTAATAGGTTACGTATTAGTTGCTTGTTGGTAATGTGGCAATGAATGCTCTAGTAATTGGTCCGAAGTATCCTGTCGCTGGTGTAATGTTGTTTGCGAGTTGGAATTGTATCAGTGCTGCTTGAGTTTGAGGTCCAAAGTATCCTGTTGCTCCCGCTGGAATCGTCATGCCTTGTGTCATGAGGAAGTTTTGGAGGGTTGTGACATCTGGTCCTTCCATATTGAGATCAAGGTCTCTTGTGTATGGAGTTGGAGTTGCTGGAGTTGTTCCACCTTGCTCTGCGATGATGGCTTGTATCTGAGCTTGAAGGTCAGCGATGAGTGCGAGGATTTGAGTGGTGTTGGTTGGGAGGGTTGCTGTGGGAAGTGCTGTGAGATTTGTGACAGGACTTGTTGTTGTAACAGCAGCAACTGTAGTTTCTGCTTTTTTACTTGAAGAGCTTCTACTTCCACCTCCTCCTCCACCTCCTCCTCCTCCGCCTGATGAAGTTGGTGCTTTATTTGTGATTGTGATAAATGCATTACTATGGTCTCCGTAAGTCACACGAGTAGAGTCAGCTAGTTGAAGTAATACTGTTTCGCTACTTTCAGAGAGAGAGTCTGTGAGTGCAGTGAGAGTAACTATTTTTGAAGTCTCTCCTGGAGCAAATGTAAGTGTTGATGCGCTTAGTGTATAGTCAGATCCTAGAATTGCAGAACCTGAAGTCTGAGAGAGGCTTGCAATAATTACTTTTGAGTAAGGGTTTGATAGGAGAAAGTTCATAGCGACGGATGAGCCTTCTGTGACTGCATATGTAGTTACTGACGATGAGTTGGACTCAAAAGAAAGTGTTGGTCGCGTATCGAAAGTGACGTTAATTGTAGCAGAAACTGAGGTAAGAACGTCAGACCCCATACCATTACCCACACCGATAGAAAGGTTATATATATTATTCCCATCAAGATCTGTGTTGTCTACAACAGTAATCACTCCTGTTGCTGAATCAATTGCAAATATTCCATCATCATTACCTGCGATTATTTGATAATAAACCTCTGAAATATCTAATGTATCTGCGATTGTTGCAGCAACTGACCCTACACTTGCATCGTTAGCATCGAGCTCTTCAATTTCAAACGCATAGCTTTCTTCGCCAAAATCATAGTTGAGGTCGTTGACCGAGATATTCACAGGGACATCAACTGAGAGATTGTTAGCGCTCACGGATTCTTGTGCTCGGACAACAAGAGAGTGCTCCGAACTCGTCTCGAAGTCTAGCAAGTCTTTATTTGCAACAGTAATCACCCCTGTAGTTCCATTGATTGCAAATATTCCAGAATCATTTCCAGAAAGTATTGTGTATGTGAGAGCATCATTTTGAGCATCTGTGGCACTAGTATCGCCAACAACAGTGCTTACATTAGAATGTTCATCAACATCAAAATTATATTCCAGAGAATCAAAAAATGGGTATGAATTTATACTTACATTATATGTACCGATACTCGCCTTTCCGCCTTCGCCATTTTCTTCAACCATTACAGTCACAGTTCTTGGAAAAGAGCTCGAGTTGATTAATGTAGAATTGGCGATAGTTACTTCTCCTGTACCCGAGTTTATTGCTAATGAGTCATCAGTATTTCCACTTGAGAAAGTGAAGTACGGTGTATCCCCATCTACATTGTGTTTTATACCCACGGTTCCAACGCTTGTTCCGTTTGGAGCATCTTCTACAACAGAAAAAGTACTGCTGCCATCCAGGACAATTGGAGCATCAAAACATGCCAAATCAATATCAGATAGTTGGTAACTTCCACCCATAGAATCTATAATATTCTGTATATCATCTTTGTAAAATGGGTACGAGGGTCCACCTGATGAATAATGATGTGTGAGGACCAAAACAGGCTTACCTCCTATTAAAACAAAGCCAGGATTTCCTGAATCTCCTCCAATCAAAGTTTCGTTAAAAGTAGCTCGAGTGGCTTCTGTTGACGGTGAATGCCCAAGGAATGACCCAGAAATCAATCTTGACTTTCTTGTATCTTTCACAATTGCATGATCTTGTTGATCAAACATTACTGAAGGCAAGGTACTATCATTCATATTATATCCATCACTCAGGTACTTCTCAAAAGTCTCATTGTCTAATATGGGATAATGGGTAAAAGATGACGGAAGGTCACTGCTTAATTTTGCAATTTGGATATCAGTTGTGAGTACTCTTTGAACACTTGATACCGTTCTTGTCTCAGTATTGTTATCACTATCAACAAATAGTACCGTATCCCCTGCACTTAATGGATAGTGATGTGCAAGTGCGATATGCCTTGGAGTAATAAGTGTTCCCGCTCTTGTGTATCCTCCTCTTGAGTTCCAGGGTGACATACCAGTCCAATCAATAGGTGAGCCGTTGTTTGTCCATGCAGTAGAGCTTCGTACCCAAGGACTTGCAAGGTTACCCCGAGTAGAGAAGATTGCTTTTGTTGCATTAGAAACAGTAACACCTTCAATTCTGTCATCTACTTGTTCTGACATGTGATCAAAAAGATCTGTAGTTTCTGGACATGAGTTAAGTGTGAATGTTTCACCAAAAGAAGTGGTAGGAAAAACGGTTATTACAATTAAGATGAGAAGTGGGTATATTTTCATGATGGGATTTATTTTGAGGTATTTCACAGTAACTGTAGTGTGGTTATTTATTTTAATTTCCTAATTATATCATAGTGTTTGAATCAATGTACTCAAGATATCATACTATATAAATTTTCTTCTATAGATAGACAAAACACAAAAGCGCCCGAAGGGCGCTTTTGTGTTTTGCGTATCTAAATTTTAAAGGGACCAAAAGTCAAAGTATCGCCGAAATACTAGCGGGCACAACGTGCAAGATAGAACGGAGCAGTCTTATCATCGAAGTCGGCGTAACCATAGTCCATATGCACGTTGTACGACATGATGGAATCGTTAGGAAGCTCAGAGCTCGACCAGTAAAAGTCGAGCTGGAAGCCTAGCGTGTTCCCCGGGTTGCTTGTCAAATATGCATTTACTAATTCTAGATATGTCGGTAACCTCCAATCTGTGTGAGCATTTTCGGTTAAGCCATCACAATATGCGTCAGCAGTGACCCAATCTACGCTTCCTGCAGGATTAGTTTCTGACCATTCGAGTGTTGTTGCTCCTGCTAACGTCCCCTCCACCCCAAACACAGTTACTCCATCAGCAATATTCTCTGGCACAAGATCACCCTCTTCTGCCTCAAGGAGTGCGTAGATTTCTGAGAGTGTATTAAATGTTGCTGTTACTGATCCAGGAAGTGAGATTGATCCTGTTCCTTCAGTAGCTGAGACTGTGAAGTCTGTGAGCTTGTTGAAGATATTATTTGTTGTGTATTGCGTATCATCCCCCGCTGTTCCTTGTGGCGTCAGTGTTCCAATAGCTTGTACTGCTGTTGTAGTGATGAGTACTGCGACGATTGCAGCGAGTGTTGTGGTGATTGTTTTTTTCATGGTTGTTTTCATATTGTTGTTAATAGGTTACGTGTTAGTTGCTTGTTGGTAATGTGGCAATGAATGCTCTAGTAATTGGTCCAAAGTATCCAACTGCGGGAGCGATATCATTTGCGAGTTGGAATTGTATCAGTGCTGCTTGAGTTTGAGGTCCAAAGTATCCTGTTGCTCCGGCTGGAATCGTCATGCCTTGTGTCATGAGGAAGTTTTGGAGGGTTGTGACATCTGGTCCTTCCATATTGAGATCGAGGTTTCTTGTGTATGGAGTTGGAGTTGCTGGAGTTGTTCCACCTTGCTCTGCGATGATGGCTTGTATCTGAGCTTGAAGGTCAGCGATGAGTGCGAGGATTTGAGTGGTGTTGGTTGGGAGAGTTGTGGGAGTTGCTGTGGGAAGTGCTGTGGGAGCAGTCGGTTTTGATGTCGTACTTTGTGCTGAGCTTCCACTAGACCTTCTTGATGATCCAGACCTTCCTGATGATGTTGATACGACGGGAGTTCTGTATGTCGTTGTAACAGTTGTACCGTCTTCGAATGAGAGCCATCCTGTGTTGTCGTTGTATGCGTGGCCAGAAAGACCTTCTCCGTTAAAGAGTACATTTGAGAAATCAAAGTATCCGACAGATTCGCTCCATGCGAAGCCAGAGAGTGTTCCGTCTGAGTTTGTGACACCGTCAAGAACGAGCCATCCTGTGTTGTCGTTGTATGCGTATCAAATGAGTGCACCCTCTTCGAGGGTTGCATTTTGGAAATCGAACCATCCGACTGATTCACTCCATGCGTAGCCTGACATGTTTGATGCAAATGCAGGAGTTGCAATGAAGAGGAATGCGAAGGATAGAATTGTTGTTATTAAAGTTTTTTTCATTTAAAGGTATGTTGTTATACGGTTAAAGAGTATGGATGAAGTATACCATGTGATGTGGGGGGGGTTGGGAGGGATGTGTGGGGAAAAGTATTTATTTGAGGGGTTGGGGTAAAATACAAAATATTAAATATTTCCTAGATATGAAAGTCTATGAAATACAATTGAGCCTTTTTTCTTTATAACACCTCTATGCATCTTCGTTCCATATCCCTTATGTATCTCAAATCCGTACTCCGGGTATTTTTGTGCAAGCCTGGTCATATAAGCATCGCGCCATACTTTTGCAACAATTGAGGCTGCACCTATTACCTTAATCTTTGAATCTCCCTTAATGACAGTTTCTTGATGCAAAAATTCCTCAGGTGCCTTAAGGCTTCCGTCCAGATATATGAAAGTTTTTTGAGGGTCGCATTTAAGTCTTTGTAAACCTTGTGCGATGCATTTTTTAATACATTTTGAAATTCCGATTCGATCGATTTCTGATGCGGGTTGCGAGACTGTTGTGTAGGAGCAAAGGTCGCGTGTGCGGAGCGCCCGAAGGGCGCTCGTCAACTCTTCCCTCTTTTTTGCACTCAGCTTTTTTGAGTCCGTAATCCCCTCTGGTAAATAATCTCTTTTTCTATCTCCACCTTTATACACACTGACGGGAATCATAAAAACACCAATTGTTACCGGTCCAGCCAGCGGTCCTCGACCTACTTCATCAATTCCAACCACATATTGAATAGTTTTAGGAAATTGATTTGAAAGGAAAATCTTTTTCATATCAAAATAGTAGCACACAGTAACCTCATTGAGTGAATGTTCTCAACCAATAATCAACTTCGTGCAATATGATATACTTTTCTCATGAAGCCTTTCACACATCTCCATGTGCATAGTCACTACAGTCTTTTGAATGCTCTTCCAAAAACAAAGGCGCTCGTTGCCAAAGCAAAAGAAGATGGAATGAAGGCGCTTGCCCTCACCGATAGTGGAAACATGTACGGAGCTATCGAGTTCTACATGAACTGTCTCAAAGAAGATATCAAACCTATTTTTGGAATCGATGCATATATTGCTCCGCGAACAAGACATGACAAAGAGACCCGTGTCGACGCGCGTCGAACTCGCCTTGTCTTTCTCGCAAAAAACAAAACTGGATATCGAAACCTCATGGCAATGGTAACAAAATCTCAACTCGAGGGATTCTACTACAAACCCCGCATTGACCGCGAACTCATTAAAGACTATAGCGAAGGACTTATTTGTATCTCACCTTTTTTTGCAGGCGATGTCAGTATTGCCTTACATGAACACAACGAAAGCAAAGCAAAAGAATTTGCTGATTTTCTGCACGGAGTCTTCAAAGAAGATTTCTATCTTGAAATGTGCAACCACCCCGACTTTGATACTGGCATGGAGCGATGGAATCAAAATCTCGCTTTTGCAAAGAAAGAAAATATACCAACTGTAGCATCGCATGATGTGTACTATATAAACACCGAAGACCGCGTCGCACGAAAAACAATGATTTCAATCCAATCGAGTTACGGAGCAAGAGATGGAAACTATAATGAGAACGAAGATTTTTCATTTATTAAGCAAGCTGATGCAAACGAACGATTCAAAGATATCCCCGAAGCGCTCGACAACAATCAAAAAATTGTTGATCAATGCGATGTTCATATTAAACTTGAGGATTGGCGCTTCCCCGATTTCATCATTGAAAGTGGACGTGAAGCAAATGACGAGCTCAAACATGTTGTATATGAAGGCTCAAAAAAACGAGGTATCGAAATGGATGAAGTAGTTGAAACTCGTGTCCTCTATGAGCTTGATGTTATTAAAACAAAAGGATACGCGCCATACTTTCTCGTGGTAGCAGACCTTTTGCGCTATTCTCGTGAAAACGATATTCTCACTACTATTCGAGGATCGGTTGCAGGGTCTATGGTGACATATCTTTCTGGAATTACGAACGTGAACCCTCTTGAGTACAAGCTTCCCTTCGAACGATTTCTGAACCCTGAACGACCGTCTGCACCTGATATCGATATGGACTTCGCCGAAGATAGACGAGATGAAGTTATTGAATATACTCGAAAAAAATATGGATATGACAAGGTAGCTCAGATTGGAACTTTTGGAACAATGGCGGCGCGTGGATCTATTCGCGACACTGCTCGTGCACTTGGATTTGATTACGCTATTGGTGATCGGATTTCAAAAATGATTCCTGTGGGGGCACAAGGTTTTCCCATGACCATTAAACGAGCGCTTGAAGAAGTGCCCGAGCTCAAAGAGCTCTATGACGGTGATGGTGACACACGTGAAATCATGGACATGGCCCAAAAAATTGAAGGTTGTGCACGACACATCGGAATCCATGCAGCGGGTGTGGTAATTTCTCCGGTTCCCCTCATTGACGAAACACCACTTCAATACGATCCAAAAGGTGAAATGAAAATCATCACGCAGTACGACATGCGCTCTGTTGGAGAAGATGGAGTTGGTCTTTTGAAGTTCGACTTTCTTGGACTTAAGAACTTGGCAATTCTTGCGCGAGGAATTAATCTTGTGAAGCAGCTGCGTGGAATTGATATTAATATTGAAGAAATTCCTCTCGATGATACACGAACATTTGAAATGTTGGCACGAGGTGAAACTGCCGCAGTTTTTCAACTCAGTGGTTCTGGGATGACACATTTTCTCAAAGACCTGAAGCCTTCAACTATTCACGACATTAATGCGATGGTGGCCCTCTATCGACCAGGTCCGATGGAATCAATCCCTAGCTATATTGAACGAAAACATAATCCTGAAAAAGTAACCTACCTCGATGACCGACTTATTGAAATTCTCGATCAATCATATGGAGTGATTACCTACCAGGATGACGTTATGATGACAGCGATTAAACTCGCTGGGTATTCGTGGCTCGAGGCTGATAAGCTTCGAAAAGCGATGGGTAAGAAAATTCCTGAACTTATGAAGATTGAAAAGAAAAAACTTTTTGATGGTCTGAAAAAAGGGGGTATGGAGAAAGATAAAATAAAAGAGCTCTGGTCACTCATCGAGCCTTTCGCCGCATACGGTTTCAACAAAGCTCACGCCGCAAGTTACGGCCGAGTCGCCTACCAAACCGCATATATGAAAGCTAACTTCCCGGGCGAATACATGACCGCAGTACTTACTGCCGACTCTGGAGACGTCGATAAGATTGCCGAATTTGTAGCGGAATCCCGCCGAATGGACATTGAAGTGCTTCCACCTGATGTGAACGAAAGCTTCGAGGAATTTACCATTATCAAAGGTAACAAAGATGCTGAGGAAAATGACAGTATTCGTTTTGGACTTAATACGATCAAGAACTTCGGAAGTAATGCTGCGACTGCAATTATTGAGGCCCGAAGGGCCGACGGCCCTTTCGTATCTTTTGAAGATTTCCTCACACGAGTATCTGGAAAAGCCATGAACAAAAAGTCGCTCGACGCCCTTACAAAAACCGGCGCACTCGATTCTCTCGTGCGCCGCGGAGCAGTCCTTGAAAACCTCGAAGAAATTCTCGCATACAACAAGGAACTGACGAGATCATCTGGTCAGCAAAACTCACTCTTTGGTGACGCAACTGGTACTGCGCTCCCCGAACTTCACCTTAAAGACCACACACCGATTCCAGAAGCTCAGAAACTTATCTGGGAAAAGGAACTTCTTGGACTCTATGTCAGTGGCCACCCACTCAACGCTTTCAAGGAACAGTTTGCAAAAAAAGAATCGACGAACGAAACCATCCTTAGAGATACTGAAGAAGGCGAAAGCGTTCTTGTTGCCGGAATTATCGATGAAGTAAGAATTATTCGTACGAAAAAAGGTGAGAACATGGCATTCGTCACCATTAGTGATTTTTCTGGTCCAATTGAAGTTGTAATCTTTCCTAAATCATTTAAGTCGAACGAATCGATAATTGTCACCGATACTTGTGTCGCACTTAAGGGAAAAATGTCTGAACGAAACGGCGAAAAAAGTGTACTGTGTGATGGACTTAAAAAACTGGTAAGTAGTGAAGAAGCACTGTCTCAACAATAACACTCAGCAATAACACTCGGCAACAATACATTAGCTTCAACTTACTTTTCAATCAAAATATGCTACGATACTTTTAATGAAAGAAATAAACCCAACAGCTGAAAAAGAAAGCACTCACCTAAGTCAATTACACAATATTCGACACTCACTCGCCCACCTACTCGCAATGGAAATACTCAAGTACGATCCACAAGCAAAGCTCGGAATCGGTCCTGTTATTGAAAATGGATTCTACTACGATATTCAGTTTTCAGAGGGAAAGATCCCTGGAGAAAAAGATCTCAAAGAATTTCAAAAAGGAATAAAGAAACTTGCCTCTCGAGGTATTGATTTCGTACAGAATGAAATCTCAAACGACGAAGCACTTGAAGTGTTTGCTGACCAACCTTTCAAAATCGAGCTTATTAATGAACTTATTGAAAAAGGAGAAACTCTCAGTGTATACACTTCTGGAGATTTTACTGACTTGTGCAGCGGACCCCATGTTGAAAATTCAAAAGAAATTCCAACTGACGGATTTGAGCTCGATTCAATCGCAGCCGCATACTGGCGTGGAAGTGAAAAGAATCCAAGCCTTACCCGAATCTACGGAATTGCATTTGAGGGACGCGAGGAACTCGACGCGTTCAAAGCACGAAGAGAAGATGCACGAAAACGAGACCACAGAGTTCTTGGAAAAGAACTTGGGCTTTTTGTATTTTCTGAAATTGTCGGAAAAGGACTCCCACTTTGGACTACGAAAGGAGCAACTATGCGACGTGAAATGGAACGATTTATAGTTGATGAAGAAATCAAACGAGGATACTCACATGTCTACACACCTGATATTGCAAACTTGGCACTTTACGAAAAATCTGGCCACTATCCGTACTACAAGGATTCAATGTATGCGCCAATCAAAATCGACGAAGAAGAATACATGCTGCGACCAATGACATGTCCACATCATTTCGAGCTGTACCTTTCAGAGCAGCGAAGTTATCGAGATCTTCCAATGCGAATCGCAGAGCTTGCAAAGCTCTATCGATACGAACAGTCAGGAGAACTCAACGGCCTTATTCGTGTACGAAGTTTCTGCCTCTCTGATGCACATATTATTTGTACAGACGCCAAGCAAGCAAAAGAAGAAGTAAGAAGTGCACTCGAACTAATTGATTATATTCAAAAAATATTTGGACTCGAGGAAGGTACCAACTATAGCTATCGACTCTCCCTAGGAAACCGAGCAGACGAAGCTAAATATTTTAAAGACGACGCTGCATGGGATACTGCAGAAAATGCCTTGCGAGAAGTTCTTGTTGAAAAGGGTGCTCAATTTATAGAGGTAGAAGACGAGGCAGCATTCTACGGTCCAAAGATTGATGTGCAGATGAAAAACGTGAACGGAAAAGAAGACACTGCTTTCACTGTGCAATATGACTTTGTAATGCCAAAGCGATTTAAGTTAGAATACACTGGACAAGACGGACATCGACACGAAGCGCTCGTGATTCATCGATCGTCAGTTGGTGCGATTGAACGAGTAATGGCATTTCTTATCGAACACTTTGCCGGAAACTTCCCTCTCTGGATTTCACCCGAGCAAGTCGCAGTAATTCCAATTGCTGAAACACACAACAATAAAGCACAGGAAGTATTCGAACTCCTCAAATCTGCAAATATTCGAGCGACCATCGATACTTCAAAAGATGGCTTTGGAAAGAAGGTCCGAGCAGCAAAGAAGGATCGACTTCCCTATTTCATTATTATTGGAGATAAGGATATCGAAGCTGACATGGTGACTCTCGAAAGTCGTGACTCTGGTAATCTTGGTCAAATGAAGATAGAAGATATTCTCGCACTCCTCAAAACTGAGATAGAAACAAAAAAACTGCCCAGGATTAAATAAGATTAGAAGCAGGTACACAAAAAGACCCTTACGGGTCTTTTTGTGTACATTCAGCTTAATTTTGTTTGGTGTTGACCTAAGTATTAGGCAGAGAGATTTGCTTTGTTTTCTTCTTTAAAAGCATTGATTCGTTCTTTTTTCATCTTCTTATATGCGTTCTTTTTATATTCACGCACACCGACAAACGAAAGTAGTGCGAGTACAATTCCCCAAAGTGAAACCATGAGCACATCTTCAGGTCCAGTATATGGAATCTGACTTAGGTATACTGAACTTAATGAGGCAGGAGTACCTGTTGGAGTTGGAAGATTTGGAGTACTTGAAACAATTACTCGAGTATCGTCATCTTCGTCATCAATTCGAACGCTGCAGTTCGCAGTTTCAGTTTGACCATCTCCTGATCGTACTCGGACATTTCCATAGTATATTCCTTCGTTTCGGTATGTTTCATACTCGAGAGCAGAATTACCATTTACATCTCCTGACCAATCGAAGTCATAGTCACCATTACCTCCTGATGCATATACGCGCCATGTCACACGCTCACCTACTTCGGCGTTTCGCGGATTAGCGACACACTCAACATCAAGGTTTTGGTAGTTTGGTCTTGGTGGATTACAGTCACGACAAGGTGCTGGTGGAGTATATCCACAGTCATAACAAGGCAGGTCGAATCCTCCACAATCAATACATGGATTTCCCCAGCCGAAGCCTTGGTCCCAGCCGAAGCCTTGGTCCCAGCCGAAGCCTTGGTCCCAGCCGAAGCCTTGGTCCCAGCCGAAGCCTTGATCGAAGCCGAAGCCGAAGCCTTGGTCGAAGCCTTGGTCCCAGCCAATATCATTGAAAAATGGTTCGTTGTACGAAAATTGATTATCGTAACTAGCATTATTCCAGCTATTGTCAAACGTTGATCCATAGTTATCCCATGTGTCATACGTTGAGCCATAGTTATCCCATGTGTCAAACGTTGATCCATAGTTATCCCATGTGTCATACGTTGATCCATAGTTATCCCATGTGTCAAAAGTTGATCCATAGTTATCCCATGTGTCAAACGTTGATCCATAGTTATCCCATGTGTCAAACGTTGATCCATAGTTATCCCATGTGTCAAACGTTGATCCATAGTTATCCCATGTGTCAAACGTTGATCCATAGTTATCCCATTGAGCAGATGCTACTCCAGGTAGAACCATGAGCGTAAGAGCGAAGATTGCTACAAGGAAAATATTCTTTTTAAGTAATGTTTTTTTCATATAAATGTTGAATGTATTAACTGTTAAATTATACACCATATTACAATAAAGTCAATAGCATTATAATATATACGAGTATACAACTATTTTGCTGTACTATCCTGGTTCTCTTCAAACCTACATCGTTCGCTTAAAATTTGCATGAGCTACCCACCGTTCTTGCTTCTCACCGAATGAGTTACATGTTGATATGGTGAGTTTTTTAGCACTTCCACTTAAGTCAATAAGAGCCTCATTTTCATCAACTAATTCAATGTATTCGACTTCGTACACATGAGTTTTACCACCTGATTCCACGAATATTTCGCTCCCTTGAACAAGATTCTCAAGGCCATTAAATGTTTTATACGCATCGTTTCGCACAATTGCCCAATTAGTACTGTGTCCAAATATGAACATATTACCACCCTCGACACTTCCAGATCCAGGATAATGTACTGCTCCTTTTTGAAGAAACTGATCGAGTACCGCAACATTAGAGGTTTCGGGCTGAGTAATAACAGTATCAATATCTACTGAAGGAATATATATACGCGTTGGTCGTGTGTAAATAGTATTAGGAGTCACGTTTTTGTCAGAAAAGCCCTGATTTACTTGATTATTGGTTTCAGGTGATATAACAACATCTTCTTTTGTTAAAGACCATTGTTTTGGCGCTAAGCCTAGAGCGAAGAGAATAATGACAACAACAACAAAAACACCAAGTATTTGGGTAAGAAAAACGAGTTTCTCTCGATAGTTCATATCAAAAAAACCACGTTTCTTTTTGAGAACAAATGTTTCTGTATTGTCGATATCCATGACTCGTATTATACCATGTATATATGCAACTAGTCAACTAGTGGCTTTGTGCCTATTTCATTGACTCATTTATGAAATAAATGGTTTCCTATTTAATATTTTCTTGCTATACTCTATCCACGCACAGGTGGCAGAGCGGTCAAATGCATCGGACTGTAAATCCGACGTCTCACGACTACACAGGTTCGAATCCTGTCCTGTGCACCCAACTAGGTAACATAAAAAAAACGCCGTACGGCGTTTTTTTCTGACTTTCATATCGTCCATACCTACATCACTTACATCACTTACATCCTTGCAAGCAACTTCTCTTCCGTAATATCGCTTTCGAGATATGACTGGACTTTCTTTCGTCCTTGCTTTACATCAAATGTAAATGCATCTTTTTTGTATCCCACAGTCACAGCGACATTGTCGTTCAATCCCTGTGTAATAATAAGCGATGCCAGTGGATTCAAAATCTTATTCTGAATAAGTCGCTTGAGCGGTCGCGCGCCATAGTGCGGATCGTATCCCTCCTTTGCAAGATATTCGAGTGCGGGAGCTGAAACCTTGAGTGCAATATTCTTTCCTTCAAGCCTATCGATAACGTGTTGTACTTGAATAGTTACAATTTCTTTGATTGCTTCGGTGCTTAGGACATCAAAAACAATAATGTCGTCAAGTCGATTGAGAAACTCTGGTCGGAATTTGTCTTTCAAAGCCTTTTCAACGTTTCGTTTCATTTGTTCGTATTTTGAACTCTTCCCTTTTTCATCGTGTCCACCAAATCCCATAGATTCCATTTTGTCGATGTATTCTGCTCCAACATTTGAAGTGAGGATAATAACGGTGTTCTTAAAATTAATCTTACGGCCTTTTGCATCTGTGAGGTGCCCATTGTCGAGAACCTGCAGAAGAATATTGAATACTTCAGGGTGAGCTTTTTCAATCTCATCAAAAAGAATTACAGAGTACGGTCGGTGACGAACCTGTTCAATAATTCCCCCTTCTTCGTGCCCAACGTACCCAGGTGGAGCACCTACAAGTTTTGAGACAGAGTGCTTTTCCATAAACTCTGACATATCGACTCGAATAAGTGCTTTTTCATCGTTAAACATAAATCCAGCGAGAGCTTTCGTAAGTTCAGTCTTTCCGACTCCTGTTGGACCAAGAAACATAAATGATCCGAGGGGTTTATTTGGATCTGAAATTCCAGCTCGAGCACGCTTGAGAGTATTTGCTACACGCGACACCGCGTCTTTTTGTCCGAGAATTTTTTCAGTAAGAGTTCTTTCCATTCGAGAAAGTCGGTGCGCCTCAGCCTCGAGCATTCGCGCGACAGGAATACTTGTCCATCTTGAAACAACTTCAGCAATATCCTCTTCGGTAATTTCCTCTTTGAGAATTCTTCGTGAGGACTGCAATTTTTTAAGGCGTTTTGCAGACTCTTTGATCTCAGCCTCAATCTGAGGAATTGAACCGTATCGAATCTCCGCTGCTCGTGCTAAATCATTTCGCACCTCTGCTTGTTCGGCTTCATTTTTGAGTGAATCAAGATTTTCTTTAAATGACTTAATCTTGGTGATGGTTTCTTTTTCATTTTTCCATTTCAGCTCGAGCTCACGGTTGCCTTCTCTAAGATCAGCAATAATTTTGCTAATTTCTAAAATCCGCAAGGTTCGCTTCTTGGTTTTATTTTCATTTGAAAGTGCCTCCTTTTCAATTTCAAGTCGCATGATTTTTCGACGAGACTCTTCAAGTTGTGGAGGCATATTTTCAAGTGAAATTTTGAGAGATGACGCAGCTTCGTCAACAAGATCAACCGCTTTGTCAGGTAAAAACCGATCGGTAATATATCGACTACTTAATTCAACAGACGCAACCACAGCATCATCTGTAATGTGCACACCGTGATAGAGCTCGTATTTTTCTTTGAGACCACGCATAATTGCAATTGCATCCTCAAGGTTCGGCTCATCAACCACAACTGGCTGGAACCTACGAGAAAGTGCGGCATCTTTTTCGATATGCTTTTGATATTCTTGCAAAGTCGTTGCTCCAATAGCTTTGATTTCTCCTCGAGCGAGTGCAGGCTTGAGCATGTTCGATGCATCAAGTGACCCTTCTGCAGCTCCCGCTCCTGCAATAGTATGAATCTCATCAATGAAAACGATTATTTGACCCTCTGCATTCTTGAGATCTTTCATGATACTCTTGAGTCGATCTTCGAATTCTCCGCGATATTTTGTACCAGCGACAAGAGCGCCAAGATCAAGTGTTACAAGCTCCTTATCCTTGAGAGACTCGGGAACATCTCCAGTAATAATTCTCGTAGCAAGTCCTTCGACAATAGCAGTTTTTCCTACTCCAGCTTCTCCAATAAGGATTGGATTGTTTTTTGTCCGCCTTGAAAGAATCTGAATGATTCGATTGATTTCTTTATCTCTTCCAATAACTGGATCGAGTGTATTATTTTTTGCTTTATCAGTCAGACTCACAGTGAACTTTCGCAAGTGTTTCATTTTCTTAGGACCATCCTCACCCTCAGTGATTTTTTTATCTTTAAGGTCCGCGATAATGGTCAGGACATCTTGTTTTGCAATTCCGAATCGACCAAGAATTTGTCGTGGTGGTGCAGCAATATCAAATAACGATACAAATAAATGCTCAGTTGAAACAAATTCATTTTTGAGAGTTGTGGCAACTCGTGTTGCGTTTTCAATCGTCTGTGCAAGCTCAGATGAAAGAAACATTTGATACGTTGCAGAAAGTGTCTGGGCGCCTTCGGCGGCCTCAATATTTTCAAGAAGAACATCAGTGAGTAGCTGAGTATCTACCTGCATCTTATCTAAAATAGAAGCGACCATGCTCTCATCTTGCAATACAAGTGCGGTAAGTAAATGCAAGGGATTTACATGATTTTGACCTCGCTCAACAGCGAGTTCGTGCGCGTGGCGAATTGCCTCTCGCGCTTTTGATGTGAAGTTTTTGAATGGTTGTTGCATATATGTATATTACAATTAAAATTGATACTTGTAAATGTTACACTTCCTAACGAAACCGTATGTCCCTATACTTGAGTAAGGGCATTTGCAATATAGGATTGCACAGTTTCAACGGGAGTAAATGTTTGGCTATCGAGAAATTCTCCAAGATTCATACCGACCACTTCCCCCTTCAGATTAATAAGAATTGTTCCCATGATTGATGGTGCTGAAACAGTTGTGTTAATTGCGAGGACACCTTCCCCTTCATCACTTCTCTGTAGACTCTTGATTATCCCGTTGTTTACCTCGTTTTGATTCGCACCTCCGAGTGACAAAACGGTTTGGCCTAACTGGAGCGTTCCCGCCTCCCCGAATGAAACAGCAGAGAACGAAACATCTGTACCCTCAGCTACAATTGGTTTCATTATGATAATAGGATCATCTTTTCCTTGATAGAGCGCGGCAAGCTCATACTCCTTATCTCCATATACCCCTGTATAATTTTTATTTCTACTAAAGAAATTCTCTCGAGCGATAAGCGAACCATTTTCTGATATCGTAAGTCCGAGAGTGACAAACGTTCTCCCTTTATTGTTCACTTCATAGATTCGTACTAGACTTTTTGTGTTTGCTCGAACTGAATCTATCGTAAGGTCTTCTTCCTTTACCACAACGGTAACAATTTCTTTTTCTGGTGTTTTTACTATCGTCACAGGATTTGCATCTACTTCAGCAGGTACAACTCGCTCAATAGTTTTTTCAACCACACGATTAATAGTCTGGGTTACCGTCGGAGTTTCATATTGGGTCACAAGAGACACGGTTGTAATACCGGTCGCAATCGACGTTACGAAACTTACTAATAATGTCAAAAGCACAATTTGCTGTTTGTTAAGTTCTTCCATATGCAACTATTATATCAGAAGAGTCGAGAAGAACCACTTTGCTATTTTTTTGTTATATGTGCTAATGAATTAACAAGAAATCGAATATCAGATTTTCGAGTACTTCTCCCAAATGTGAGTCGTAGTGAGGAGTTTTTACAGTCCGAATTTATTTCTTGAATAATGTACGAGTAGAGATCATTCCCTTGGGTTCTACAGGCTGTCATAAAGGAACAAAGAATACCTTTTTGAGAAAGCTGAATAACTGCGTACTCGGCGTTCATGCCAGGAATACAAACACTAATATTGTTGGGGATGCGGTGCTTGAGGCTTCCATTTATGGAAGCCTCCGGGATATTTTTCTTGAGAAGCTCAACGCAATAATCACGCAGATTGCTCAGTCGTTTTGATTCGGACTCTCGAAGTGATTCTGTGATTTCGAGAGCCTTTGCAAGACCAACAATCAAGGGAATATTTTCTGTTCCGGGACGGAGCCCTGATTCTTGTCCTCCACCACAAGAAATAGGTCTTATTGGGACTCGCCTATCTACATACAGTGCCGATACCCCCTTAGGTCCGTAGATTTTTGATCCGTCAATAGTAATGAGTTGTGCACCAAGCTTATCTTTTGTACACCGAATATAGTTTGGTGACTGACTTGCATCAACATGGAGGTGCGGCGCATCACTTTCTATTCGTCCCTGAGCTTTTTTGTATTGATTAATTACTCGCTCAACATCTTTTGTTGGCTGAATAGTTCCTATTTCATTTTGTGTATGAATAAGTGAAACAAGAACTGTGTGCGCTTTCAATGCATTATGTACATCTTGCGAATCGATTCGTCCAGCAGTGTTTGGCTTAATATATGTTACCTCAACACCTCTTCCTTCTAGATATTTACATACTTCAAGTGTTGCGGGATGTTCGATGGATGAGGTAATGATATGCGGACGAGAAATCCCTTTTTCTTTATATGCATCAACAACACCACGAATTGCTATATTATTTGACTCAGTTCCTGATCCTGTAAAAAATACTTCCTCTATTCGCGAGAGAAAATATGATGCAATCAAAGCGCGAGACGATTCGAGTACTTTTTTAACTGCTACACCTTGATCATAAAGAGATGATGCATTATAGAAATTATCGTGCCAAAAAGGCGCCATTGCTTGCACGACAATAGGATCGACTGGGGTTGTTGCGGCGTGATCTAGATAAATTATTTTGTTATTTCTTTTTGAAAAGCCAAACATGTATTATAATCCTACTACATTTTACTTATAAAGCTAAGGGCAACCAAACATGATCACACTTACACCAGAACAAATATTTATTAGTTTCGCAGGTCTCACTCTCATCCTCCTTATATGCATTACAATGATTATATTCCTATCTTTGCGAATTGGGCGCCTTACAAAAGGTAAGCACCTCCATTCGCTCGAGGATATTGTGGTTGAACTCAACAAAGAAGTTGGTGACTTGCAAAAGTTTCAAGATGAGACATCTGCTTTTCTCAAAAAATTCCAAGAACATGTCACACACAACATATCACATGTTGCGAGTACTAATTTTAAAGCATTCAGCGGAATGGATTCAGGTGGAAACAATAGTTTTGCGACAGTTTTTCTCAATGAACATGGAACTGGCGTGCTTCTCTCTGGAATCCATACTCGAGATAAAATGAATGTCTACTCGAAGACAATTACAGGGTGGGCATCAGAGCGATTACTTACTGACGAAGAAAACGATTTATTGACAAAAACCAAAAAATCACGCAGTATGTAAGAACTATGTCAGTAAACACCTCTCCAAAAACTACAGAAAAAGCACAGAGAGCTCCAGTGGTAGCGATTATGGGTCATATTGACCACGGAAAATCAACACTTCTTGATTATATTCGGAGTAGTCGAATCGTAGCAAAAGAAGCTGGAGGAATCACACAACATCTCGGAGCGTACGAAGTTGAGCACGGCAACAGTACGATTACTTTTATCGACACACCTGGGCATGCCGCTTTTACCCACGTACGCACACGAAGCGCTGTTGCAGCAGATATTGCAATCCTCATTGTCTCGGCAGAAGATGGAGTAATGCCTCAAACAAAAGAGGCTCTTTCATGTATTAGAGAAGCAAAACTTCCCTTCATCGTTGCAATCAATAAAGTAGATAGTCCGAAAGCAAACATCACCCAAACCCAAAGCTCACTTATTGAAAACGAAATCTACGTCGAAGGACTTGGAGGAGATATTCCTGTTGTGCAGATTTCGGCCCTTAAAGGGACTGGTGTTTCTGACTTGCTCGATATGATCACTCTTGTGGCCGACATGGAAGGTTTTACAGGTGATGCAGACCAGCTTGCAAGCGGAGTTGTCGTAGAAGCCAATATGGATAAGCAGCGAGGAATTACAGCTACAATGATTGTAAAGGACGGAACAGTTAAACAGGGTCAGTTCGTTGCCTGCGGAAATGCATACGCACCTGTGCGCATCCTCGAAAACTCACTTGGCAAAGTCATCAAAGAAGCAACATTCTCAAGTCCTATCAAAATATTTGGATGGAATAGTGTACCAGTTGCAGGTGAAGAATTTATCACTTTTAAATCAAAGAAAGAAGCCGAGGAATATGCCGCTACTTTTAAAGAAGTTGCAGGTGTCACACAAAGTAACGCACTCGCACCAAATGGAGATGAGCTTGCGGTGCTTCCTATTGTTATCAAGGCTGACACTACCGGAAGTATCGAAGCTGTGCAGCAAGAACTCGCAAAGCTCCACAACGAACGAATTGCCTTTCGGGTTATATCAACAGGAACAGGAGCAGTGAGTGAAGCTGACGTAAAAACTGCCAGCGGAAACCCAGGAACTGTAATTGTCGGATTTAATATTTCTATAGACAAGCAGGCGCTCTCTGCGATGGATCGACTCGAGGTTGAGACGCGAACATTTAAAATAATTTACGAAGCTATCGACTGGCTCGCAGAAGTTGCCCTTAAAAACACCCCCGAAGTAACTGTTGAAATGCCAACAGGCTCAATCAAGATTCTTAAAGCATTTTCACTTTCAAAAGGTGTGCAGGTTATGGGAGGAAAAGTAATTGAGGGAATGATTAAAAAAGGTCAGATAGTAAAGATCTCACGAAGAGGCGAAGAGCTTGGAACCGCAAAGATACAAGGCCTACAAGAAGCTCGCTCAGAAGCAAACGAGGTTTCAGAAGGGAATGAATTTGGAATGTCACTCAGTAATCGCTCAACTGAAATCATGGAAGGCGACGTTATTATTCCATTTGAGAGTAAACAAACGTAAAAATTCTTAATATAAATCACTCACAATCACACTATATGGAAGACCACCGAGACGAAAGACTAAGACAAGCCCTCTTGCAAGAAGCCAGCAAGTTTGTTTCGCTTGAATCAAACCGCCAATCTCTTGTAACGCCCACGCGAATAGAGATGAGCAAAGACGCAAAATATGTTACTATTTTTGTGTCAGTCTTTCCTCAAAACATGGAAGGACCGGCAATTGATTTTCTCAAACGAAAGCGCAGTGAATTCAAAAATCACATCAAAAAAAATACTCGCGTAGCACGAATCCCTTTTGTTGACTTTGAACTCGACGAGGGTGAGAAAGCTCGACAGCGAATCGAAGAGATCTCGCGAGAACTAAAAAAGGAGCAGTCAGATAGTTAGCAAGTAGAAAGCTCAGGATATTTAAAAACTTACGGCGTGGTGGCGAAGTGGTAACGCTAGGGACTGCAAATCCTTCATGCGCGGGTTCGATTCCCGCCCACGCCTCCAATACAATAAAAAATATACATGCAGATACATTTAGTGAGCCTGTATATTTTTTATTATATTGGAGATAGTGCTAACTTTTATATTTGTATATATTCATTGTATAAAAGGGGCGTTTTTGCTACTATAACGGAGGCGCCTGGGTGGTGGAATTGGTATACACGCACGACTTAAAATCGTGTTCCTCACGGATTACGGGTTCGATTCCCGTCCTAGGCACATTCATTTGCGTTTCATAATACACATCATCACATGAACGCGGATACAGCATCCAAATAAAAGTTAGACAAACATGGCTTTTTCAGTATAATAGAAAAACTTCCCGTCTATAGCTCAGCTGGTAGAGCACCCGCCTCTTAAGCGGATGGTCGTAGGTTCGAACCCTACTGGACGGACATGCAGACGCGAAACACACGAGTGTTCGTTGTTATGCATAGAAGCATAAGAATTGAATTCAAAATTCTTACGTTTGAAAACATGCCGAAGTGGTGGAATGGTAGACACGCCAGTCTTAGGAACTGGTAGCGCAAGCTGTGGAGGTTCAAGTCCTCTCTTCGGCACCAAGGAAAGAAAACAAAAAATAAAAAGCTGTTGGCAAAACTTACGTATTTGCCAACAGCTTTTTATTTTTTGTTTTCTGAGATAACTTCTATAGATTCAGATTGGAAATAAGTCCTGCACTCTTGCTAATATAGTATATGTATGTGCTTGACATTTAGTATTAAGTATGCTAATATATTCCCAGAGTCGTTAGCAATCAAGCTACCAACAAACCAACCAAACACGAAAAAAATGATCATTAAAAAAATTTCAGCTCTCGGAGCTGCAATCCTCGCCCTTGGACTTGGAGCTTGCACTCCGACTACTGTCACTCAACAGGCGCATGCGCCTGGAAGTAACGGAAATTGCAGCCCGTCCAGGGCTGCCATCGTGCAAAGTAGCACGGTGAACAAGTCATTCTCTATCCACCTCAACCCCTCGCTAACGGTATTGAGCGGAGGAGGCGGGTTCCAGCCCGGCTTCAACCGGGGCTTCAACCGGGGCTTCAACCGGGGCTTCAACCGGGGTGGTGGCGGTTTCCGCCACCAGCCGTGCCCTCCTGGCTTCAACCGGGGTGGTGGGTTCCGGCCCACACATTCATATTCGGGGATGCAACCCCCGAACTCAATCTTCAATCAAAATCAGCGGAGACGCTAATTTTGAATGAAGACTCACTGGCCCAGCGTTATTTATAACGCTGGGCCTTTCTTCTTTTCTTCTTTTCTTCTTTTCTTCTTTTCTTTTTTAGATAAAATATTGACAAAACCCTTAAATAAGTTAGTTTATTGATATGAAAAAAAATATTTCTATAAAAATTATACCCTTTGCCTTTATGTTCGCTACAAGCCTGCTCGCAGTGAGTGTACTTCCCTTTTCTGCATCTGCGCAGTCATACCGTAACCATGACAGCTACAACGACTACAGCTCATATTACGGCTCGTACGATAGACACTATAGAAATCAATATGACAATAGATACAATTATCGTACGCCGTTCCGAAACCAACATGCTTCATTTGGAAATTCATATAGTAATTCTTATGCGAGCCCGTATTCCTATTCACGATCAAACGCACCTCAGTTTAGTTACTCGAACATGGGAGGTGGATGTATGTTTGGCGGAATTGCAGGAATAATCACTTGCGGATCTAGTTCAGGTTTTGATTCAGCTTCATACTCGCAACAAAATCAACTTCCTCAGTATAGCTACTCAAACAACATGAACATGGGAAATGGCGGGATTGCAGGAGCGCTTGTTGCAGGCTTTCGATAAAAGGGTTTGGAAAGAGTACTGGTGAAGCGTTTTTAATATTACAAAAAGTCGATGCCTAGGCATTGACTTTTTGTTTGTTTGTGCTATAATTATATAGGAAAAAACGGCTTGCGCACAGTGCGTAGAGTCAACACAAACAACAACAACGGAAAGGACATTGACATGAACAACATAAAAAATATACTGATCAGCCTGATGATGATTATCGCAGTGGCGATAATATTCTTCTTGGCAACCATTTTTTGGTGGCCATGGTGGGCAGCAACGATGCTGGCGATATTTATCTTTAGCTGGACGCTGTTCAGCAACTGGGATAAGCTGTCAGTTACAGTACCGCTGGACACCGCATGGGTGTACAGCTTTACGCTTAGGATAAACAAGGGACGAATCTCGGACCCCGTCATAATGTGGCCGGGGGAAAATGGAATCATTCTATGGTTTCACAAGTTCGAGGAAGCCATTAGCTTCAAGCGAGACTTCTCGGTTGACGCACCGTTCGTCGGAATCACGAGCGATCGTGCTCGGGTGGAAGGATCCTTTAAGGCGAATTTACGTATCGATAATAACAATATCATTGCATGGATTCGAAATGGAGACAATGAGACAGAGCGGGAAAACGTGGCAAGGGAGAACTTTGCTTCGGCAATCGGACAACTCGCTTCAAGCGTCTGTCGGATGCTGGATGTAAACACTCTCCTTAGTGGGACAGTGGCTTACCCCGCACCGAGCACAAGAGTCGTTTCGGGTATAGACTTTATCGAGGAGCAAGTGATTTGTTTCTTCGAAAGAGAAAATGCCACCGAAAGGGCTTTCGGAGTTCAGGTGAAAACCATAACCCCTGGAAACATTCAGGGCAAGGGAGACATTGTGAAAGCAATGGATCAAGTAAGTGTCACTTCTCAGTACTCTTACGCCATTAACCAAATGGTAGCGGATAGTAGCGGAGAGTTGACACATGCACAAGCGAGAGAGGTATTCTTGCTAATCGCGGACGAAGTTAATGGCTTCAATCTTCACCTCGGTGGAGATCCTGAAATCGTAGCTGCGCTTGCTCAAGTGACGGAAAATCTTTCCCGAGCTATAGGTAGCATTAATCCCCAAGTCCTTCAGCGTGCTGTCCAAGGACTTGCGCAAAGAGGACAAGGCGGAAACAACAATCAAAACGCCCAAAACCAACAAGGTGGGGGGCGTAGCAACAGAAGACGCCGCGGCCAAAGTGGCAGCGGTGGAAACAACACGAACAACTAAAAACAATGGAAATTAAGAACTTACTAAAATGGGCAGCCATACTGGTAGTATCGGGACTAGTTATAGTCCTATTTATTATCCCTCTCGGAGGCATTGGCCTCTCGTGGGCAGGTAATAAATTTGGGGATGATAACGAAATCCTCAAATCCACTACCCAATTCGAATACCGTCAATATGACGGGGATTGGTCCGGAAAGTTCCGGGCGGTGGTAAAGAAAAAGGGGGGTATCACTTCCCTTGCTGTCGACGCAGACAGCGCAACCACTGGTAAGTACCAGCGCAACGTGTACTACATCCCCGATGAGGGTGATGTAGGCACATATCGCGCAGAGACGCTTTGGAACAACAAAGTAGTCGAGGAAGGTGCCATTACGGACGTCAAGAAAACAGCCACAGGCTGGACGTTCAAAGTCGTTCCAACGACAAATGGTTTCCCAACCTACCAAGCCCGATTCGTCGATAAAGACGAATTCGGGTACTAGCTAAATCAAAAGCCGCACACAAGGTTCAACTCCTTGCGTGCGGCTATTTTAATACTTGAAACTTTATATTCACAACACTATATATTCGAAACAAGATGCATGTACGCGTGTTTAGAACACACTATCAATACTTGCGGGTGTTGGGATATCAAAGGTTCCGAGCGCAACACGAATAATTGCAAATGCTGAAACCATAATAGCCATACCGATAAGTCCCCAGAGTATATGACTCTTTCCTTTTGATTGACTGCTCGCATCATTACTGTTTCGTAAAAACTCAGCGACTCCCCAAAGAAACACCACGAGTGCGACTGCAAACATAAGAAATATAATTGGATTCACAATAACCTCAACTATCTTATTCAATAACTGATAGGCCTTATCCATAGAATACTATCGAATTCGTGGAACCTGAGGAGTGTTTGGAGCTTGAACTGCAGACCCGCTTGCACCAAATATTGTCTGGTTAAGGATTCCTACGAGTCCCCACACTGAGACCATTACAAAGATTGCAATAATACCCCAAATCATAACACCTCGAGCTTCTTTTTGTTTGTCAGCATCTTTTGCCACAACATAACTAAGTAGCCCCCAAAGGAAAACAAGTACCGCAAGTCCGATAATAATTGGAATAAGGGCATCAATCGTATTTTGAACAAGTCCCAAAATTCCTTGGATTCCGTTTTGAGCACTCGCTACAAATGGAAGTGCGAGTAGTAATGCTGGATAAATTGCTTTTTTCATAAAATTCTACGTTACTTTTTTTAATAAATTAATAGATATATTATACCATAGTTTCAAGCCTTAATTTGAAAAGTTTCTAAACTGTGGAATACCTACCGAAACTCCAAATGTATTTGTAATAAGCGAAACAAGTCCCCACACTGAGACCATTACAAAAAGAGCAATTAGTCCAAATGTAATGACCTTAATTGATTCTTTTCGCCTTGTCTCATCACCTGCAGAGATGAGATATTTCACAATACCGAAAAGAAAATATACTACTGCGAGCGAGACGATGAGTGGCACTGCGACACTGAGTAATATCTCTAGTAATCCTTGAATAATTGATTGAAATGTCATGTGTATATATTATTTTCTATCTGGTAATCCTAAAAACGGCTGAATGTTTGTTGTTTCATTCAGGAGCCCAACAAGTCCCCACACTGAGACCATGATAAATATTGCGGATACACCGTATATCATATATTTTTTTGCTTCTTCCCGCTTTGCTTCATTTTTTCCTTCAGTGAGGTATTTGAATATTGACCAAAGAAAAACAACTACCGCAATTCCAATCAAGAGTACTATTGCGGCCTGTAAAATATTACTGAACAGTAGACCAATATCTTTAATATTATTTACCACCTGCGCATGAGAAATGAACGGCGCACACATAGCAAGAAGAGCTACAACACAATAAAAATTATGTATTATAATACTCTCGTTTTTTTTAATACTGTCATTATTATTTCTTAGAAAAACTTTTATCATATTAAACATTTAGTTGCTCGACTGTTGCACGAATCACTTCAGCAAACACCTTTGAACCAAGTAGGATGAGTCCTCCAATAATTGACCAGAAAAGCATTTTTTTTGCATCATTAATTTTTGAAGGATCTCCTTGAGCGAGAACCATTTTAAATCCTGCAAAAATAATAAAAAGGACAACAAGGATTCCCCCTATATTGATAATGAGGTCAATAAGCGGGTTGAGAATTCCAGTAATATTCGTAATGTTAGTTCCGAACGGATTTGGAAATGTTCCACTTTGCTGTGTTTGCTGACCAGGAGAAGGCTGTGCACTTGCCATAAACGGAAGAGTTAGTGCGAAAGCATATAAATAATATTTTGTAAGTGTTTTTTTCATATAAAAATTATATCATAGACGCCGTTACTATCCTTATTAAAATACGAGTAAATCAAAGAACCCCCTTTCGACACCAAGTGTATTAAGGACATATATTACAATTGCATACGAGAAAAACATAACAATCATTCCAATTACCACACCAGTTATGACGCTTCTCGCCTTTGTTCTCTTTCCTGCATCAGAACCTGAAGTAAGAACGAGATATCCCGCGTAAGCAAACATAATAACAAGAACGAAAAATGCGAGTACGTATATATTTCTCATTACTCTCGTAACGAGATTAATAAATGTGACCCAGTTACACTCCGTTCCATCACACCCCACCCATCCTGTATCCGTCGTTTCCAGAGCACTTATGCTTTGAGCAACTGCAAGTACTGGCAACAAAAAACTTATGCCAACAAAAGTAATTTGATAAAATACTTTTCTTGCAGCTGTGTATTTTTTTTGATTCAAAAGTGGTGACATAGGCATTTTCTTTTACTGTTACTAGCGCTGATTAAGTAATTCTTGCAAAAGCTCATTAGCAGTATTGATCGAATCATTCACACCAAATCGCCCAGAAACAACACCTTCAATCATGGCTCTGTATATTGATTCTGTCTTTTGTGCATCTGGTTCAAGATATGCTCGTGCCCACAATGCGGAAGATTGCGCAACTGTGTCAAAACTATTATCAGCAGGCTCTGCAAGTATATCTAAACGAACAGGAGTTGACCCTGTAATATCTGACCATTTTTTTGCAAAAGGAGCATCTGCCATTGTTACCATCGTACTAAATGCATCTTGAATATATGGCGAGTTTCGCAACACTGCGACACCCGTAAAATCACCAAATACTATTCGATCTCCAGTTTCTCTTTGTGGCACCGTCGTCACATCAAAATTAAGGTTAGGATTTATTTTGCGAATAGCATCAACTTCGCTCGCTCGCCCAATGTACATAGCCAGATCACCTCGTGCGAACATCTCCCTATCATTTGGTAGTGAAGTATTCCATGAGTATGTTGATTTTGTCGGATCAGCAAACCCTGTATAGAAACGCAATGCACTTTCAGCTGGTGCAACAGTGTAGTTGAACCTTTCATTCAACACAGCTCGAGGAGCAAGACCTACTACTTGAGAGTTAGTTCTTTCTTCCAGGATAACAATCGGATTTCCTGCCTGCATAATAAGAGTCTGAATAATCTCTTGTGCGTGAGTAATATTTTGGAATACCCCTAGCGCTATTGCACTTTTAAATACCGTTGCAGCGTCATCTTTTTCAGTAAGGTTTACTGCCAAGTCATCGATAATTTTTTGCCAAAGACGCGGTGGAGCTGCAATAGATGCATTGTTGAATAATGTTCTATTCCAATAAAGCACAAGCGGATCTACTGAAAGAGGTAACGCATAAATATACTCTTCATCTCGAAATACATCCCCTCCTTGAACAAATGAGTCTTGAAATAATCTTGCACCGTATGATTCGTATGAAATTTGCAAGAGCTTATTTTTGTGTTGATACAACCTATCGTAGGGTAGCAAAATAACATCAGGACCATTTCCAGATGCAAGTGCCTCGAGAAGCTCATCATCAAATAGACTCTCTGATTTTTCAACATATTTCAGATATTGAAGATTGATATCATTTTCAGTCAAAAGTTCTTGAGCTACTTTCTTATATGATTCTTCTGATACCGTTCCCCACATAACAATTGGGCTTTTGATTTCGTCACTATTTGCACGAAAAAGACTGAACATCAACATAGCAATTACAGCAGCAAAGCCGCAAATAACCAATATAACAACTTGGAATACATTAATATTTTTCATACTAAGGTTTTTTAAATACTACCGCATAATGATGAGGACCGGTCACAATATCGTTGTCGTGGACAAATCCATTTTCTTCAAAAAGTTTGAGACACTTTTCTTCTACAAAAACAGCTTCTGGATGTGGACCAAGATGTTCATGCGAATCGCTCCATTCCATTACAAGTACTTTTCCATTATCTTTCAAAACTCGAAAAATTTCTTTTGCCGCCATTGGTTTGTTCTCTAATTGAAATAGAGTATTGATAATAACAACTCTGTCGAGTGACTTGTCAGCGAGTGTACTTCCGTGATCATTATCGATATCACCCCATACAAACTGCACATTGTTGATACCAGGCATCTGTGACATGTCCGTTCGCAACCTGTCGAGGATTTCTCGCTGAATTTCAATAGCATAGACTTTTCCACTTGTACCAACTGTTCGAGCAAGTGGAAATGTAAAGTGCCCTGAACCCGCACCAAAATCAGCAACGACCATTCCAGGGTCGACATGAAATTGTGAAAGTATCTCTTGAGGATCAGAAAAATTCATACCTTTATAGTACCACTCTTTTTAAAGTGTTAGAAGCGAAGCAATCCCATCTCCTGTGCGTAACTTCATCACGCGCACTCCTTGTGTCTGTCGCCCAAGTACTGGAATCTCAGAAATTCCCGTTCGAATGACTTGGCTTTTCTTTGAGATTGCAACAACTTCTTCTTCGTCAGTAATAACTGCACTACCAATAATCTTTCCAATTTTCGTTGTCACTTTTGCAGTTTTGATTCCTGAACCTCCTCGTTTTTGGTTTTTATACTCCTTGAGTGGTGTTCGTTTTCCATACCCAAGCTCAGAAAATACGAGCAGTTGCGGGTTCACCATATCTTTTGTAATAGTCCCTGCTCCAATGATTTCATCATTTTTACCAAGCTTAAATCCGGTTACACCAGCGGCTGCTCGTCCCATTTCACGCACGTCTGATGCATTAAATCGGATTGATTGACCTTGAGTACTTACAAGTACAGCCTCGTCTTTTTCACCAATAAAGAGAGCGTTTCGTAGTCGATCGTCTCCCTTGAGTCCGATTGCAATAATTCCATTTCTTCGCACATCATAGAAGCTTTTTGCGTCGACTCTCTTAACGACACCTCCTCGTGTCACCATAAGAACAGAGAGTGATTCTATTTTTCTCACATCTTTTGGCATTGCAAGAACAGAAGTCACCCGTTCTTCCCCCTCAAGTGCAATAAAATTCATAATTGATTTTCCTCGTGTTGCTCTTTTTCCTTCCGGCACATCGTACATTTTTATTTGATATACTCGCCCCTTATCAGTAAAGAACAGAAGATCGCTGTGGGTTGAGGCTCGCAAAAAAGTATGGATGAAGTCCTCGTCTTTTGTGTTGAGGTCAACAACTCCGACTCCCCCGCGCTTTTGTTTTTTGTACTCTTCAGGATTTGTACGCTTGATATACCCACCCTTTGTGAGAACGAGGATACTCTCCTCATCTGGAATAAGATCTTCGACAGAAAGATTTTTGACGCCATGTTTGATAACCTTTGTCCGACGAGCATCGCCAAATTTATCTCGGATATCCATCATTTCTTTCTTGATAATGTTTTTTTGTTTTGTTCGCGAAGCAAGAATCCCCTTAAGTTCTTCGATAATCATTCTGATCGCTTCAAGCTCTTCTTCAATTTTCTTTCTTTCGAGTCCGGCAAGCTTTTGCAGTCGCATTTCGAGAATCGCAGTTGCTTGTCGCTCTGAGAATTTAAATTTTTTCATCAAATTAGCATGCGCTTCTGGAGTATCTTTTGAAGCTTTGATAAGTTTGATGATTTCATCAATATGATCGAGCGCTTTCTTGAGTCCCGCGAGGATGTGCTCCCTGTCCTCTGCTTTATTCAGATCAAACTGTGTTCGACGCACCACAACATCATATCGATGGAGCACAAAATTTTGTAGAACATTTTTGAGTGAAAGGGTTTGTGGAACTCCATCAACAAGCGCAACAAGGTTAAAGTGGAAAGTGTCTTCAAGCTGTGTGTGCTTGTAAATAGCATTTAAAATAGTTTGTGGTTGCGCGGTGCTCTTTACGTCAATTACGACTCGAATATCATTAGTCGACTCATCTCGAAGCCCCTTAACACCTTCAACTCTCTTGTCGCGCACAAGCTCAGCAATCTTTTGAATAAGATCAGCCTTGTTAACACGAAATGGTAGTGATGTAATAATAATCTGGAAGCTTCCACTTTTTTCCTCAACAATCTCAGCCTCACCTCGACACACCACTCCACCTCGTCCATTTGCATATGCCGTATGGATATCTTTTTCATTAAAAATAACTCCTCCCAATGGAAAATCGGGTCCTTTCACAAATTCAAGTAAGTCTTCGGTTGAGGCTTTTTCATTCTCAATTAGATAAAGTGTTGCATCGACTACCTCACCCAAGTTGTGTGGCGGAATGTTCGTTGCCATACCCACCGCAATTCCAAGTGTTCCATTCAAAAGGAGGTTTGGCACTCCAGCAGGAAGCACTATTGGCTCTTTTTTTGTTGAGTCAAAGTTTGGGCGGAAATCAACAGTCTTCTTTTCAATATCAGAAAGGAGCTCTCCTGCAAGCTTTGTCATCTTTGCTTCAGTGTATCGATATGCAGCAGCTGGATCACCGTCGATTGATCCAAAGTTTCCTTGTCCAAGAATAAGTGGGTACCGTGTTACGAAAGGCTGAGCAAGCTTTACCATTGCTTCGTATACAGACGAGTCACCATGGGGATGGTAGCTACCGAGCACATCTCCAACCACTGTTGCAGACTTTTTAAATTTTGCAGTTGAGGTAAGGCCTGATTGAAGCATTGAATATAAAATTCTTCGATGCACAGGCTTGAGACCATCGCGTACATCAGGAAGTGCGCGGTCAGTAATTACCGACATGGCATAGTCCAAAAAAGACTGCTTCATCTCGGAAGCAATCGGAGCGTCAATCATTTTATCTCCCAAATCTACTATTTCTTTTTCTTCTTCTTTTGCCATATGTCTTTTATAAAATTAAATATTTTTTATTGTTGTTCGTAGTAGTAAAAGTAGCGTTTAATTCCTTTGTTATAAAATAATCCAGACAACAAATATAAGTACTGCCAAAATTCCTGCTATAAGAAAAGCTAGCTGCTCTTTTGTTTTTTCATCTTTCTCACGTAGGTCTTTAAGTATTTTTTTCATATATTTTTTAGTATGTCCTTTATATCTGTTGCTTAAGGACAATTATTTCACCTTCCTTGGCGTCAACATCCTTTTTACGAAGTGTTACTTTATCCTCTGCCTTAAGTGTATCTATTCCACCTTCCTTAAGAAAAGCCTTGAGTGCATCTTTCTCTCCCACTTTCCCATAGTGAATTGGAATGATGATATGTGGCTCGCGCTTTACTGCAAGCGAGTATGCTTCTTGTGGACTCAGTACCCCCTCTCCACCAATTGGTACAAAAAGTATATCAGCACTTCCAATCTCCTCCTTTATCTCAGGTGAGAGCTCAGTTTCAGAGAGTGCTCCGAGAAACGCAATTCGGACATCTTCAATAGTGAGTGTGTAGATTGTATTACTGATTACCTTGCCACCGTACTCACTCTGTGTTCGATATCCGCGAATAAAATATCCACTCACTTCATATTCCCCTGGACCCTTAACTACGAAAGGCTCTTTGTCGCCTCGGGTAGCCTGCTCAACACCATTCATATCATCGTGCCATGCTGAAACAATACAGATATCTGCACCAAATTGTGTCATCTTAAATTTTGATGCTTTTGAAATAGGATTGAATACAATTGTTGTATCTCCTTTTTGGATTTTAACACATTCGATTCCGGGAAATGAAATAACCATAGTGAGTACAGTATATCACATCGATTTCTTCTGCATATAGTTGACAATACTCTATATATCACTATACTTTGTATCAATTCGCTTGTATAAGGAATTACATATTTATTATAAACTATATGTAAATTTTTACACCTCTTGTGAATTTATTAACTTAATAAGTAGCGTGTAACCCCGTGCATATGAACGCCCAAGCAATTATTCTGAACGACCGCACGAAGCACCTACAATAAAACTAATCTTATGTTTGGAATAGAAAAAAAATCGGTGATGTCTGACTTTATTGAAGACACACCTGTAATAATGCCACGTCCTGGAGACTTGGTAGAAGGAACAGTTCTTGGAAAATCACGAGCGTCTTTGTACGTTGATCTTCCACCGTACGGAACTGGAATTATTTACGGACGTGAATACATCATGGTTCGTGATCTTATTAAGAAAATCCATCACGGAGATTCTGTATCTGCAAAAGTTGTTGACATCAATAACAAAGAGGGATATATCGAACTTTCACTCAAAGAAGCTAAGCAAGCTCTTGTGTGGGGTGAGGTTGAAGAAGCTATTGCAAAGAAAACTCCTATTGAAGTTTCTGTGCATGACGCAAACAAAGGAGGACTTATTCTTTACTGGCAAGGACTTCAAGGATTTCTTCCCGCATCGCAACTGACTGGGGAGCATTATCCACGAGTTGAAGACGGAGATAAGGATAAGATTCTTGTTGAACTTAAGAAGCTTGTGGGTCAAACTCTTGTAGTAACTATCATTGGTGCGACACCAGAAGATGGGAAACTTATCTTCTCTGAAAAGAATACTGAACCATCAAGAGAAAAAGCTGTTGCAATCGAGAGCATCAAAGAGGGTGATGTTCTTAAGGGAGAAATCACTGGAATGGTGGACTTTGGAGTATTCGTGAAGATTCAGGATGGACTTGAAGGGCTTGTGCATATTTCAGAAATCGACTGGGCACTTGTTGAAGATCCACGAAAACTATTTACTATCGGCGATCCTGTTGACGTAAAAGTTATCGAAGTAAAAGACGGGAAAGTCTCACTTTCAATTAAGGCTCTCAAAGAAAACCCTTGGAAAACAGCTGCGAAGCAATACAATAAGGGTGATATTGTTGATGGTATTATCATCAAATACAATAAGCACGGTGCGCTTGCTGCTATTGAAGAAGGTGTTGCTGGTCTTGTGCATATTTCAGAATTCGAAAGTGAATCTGATCTGCGAGACAAATTAGAACTTGGAAAGAGAAACAAGTTCAAAATTACGCTCTTTGATCCAAATGAGCAGAAGATGACACTGTCTACAAAGTTAGGCTCTGACGAGTAGAAAGTTAGTTTTGTACTTTTGCAATGCATTACTGTAAAGTAAAAAAGCGCCCTTCGGGCGCTTTTTTACTTTACAAAATACTCATCTGCTAAAATAATCTCATCATAATCTCCAAATGCCCTGAATTGCACACAACAAGATGAACCAACACTAAGAGTATCCTCTGATGACCCATCATTAAAGACACCTGTTAATTCTTTCGTAATGACTTTGTCATTAACATGTAAATCAACAGTTACATTTTCATTACCATTGTTTTTTACAGACATTAAAATGTAGTACCAATTATCAATATCAAAATCAATACCACAAAATGTTTGTCGATCAAGCCATGCACATATTTGTCCATTAAAAGTTACTATCATGAAACCATCACTACCGAGGCTACCATTTTCAGCAACACCCATAATAGGTCGAGTTCCTGATCCTTTTGAAGTGGGTCTGAAAAATAATCCGGCTGAGAAGTTATAATCATCAACTACATTACCTATGGATGGCTTATTATTCAATCGAAATCCGAAGCCACATTTTTGATTAGCTCCGCAGGATCCAAATCCTGTTCCGCCAAGATTCATATAGTACCCTTTCCTAAATAAGTCTTCGTCTGCAACAAGAGTATTCTCATAAGGATGTGATCCAGTATCACCAACCCCTTTCACTAACCCTCTTGATTCATAATCATTAAAATCAAAGTTAAACTTGTAATTAACAGTATCAAAAAGGTCGATTTGCTTATCAAGAAATGATGCCTGTGCCTTACTAAAAGAATTATTGATTTTCACCTTATCAAGTGATGGTAGGGCTACTGCAAAGATTATTGTAGCTACAGCGACCACTATCATGATTTCAATCAGGGTGAAGCCTGTGCACTTACATTTATATTCCTTGTTTATTTTTTTATTATCATAGTTATATGGCATGTGCGATTTTACCTCATAATACATGATTAATTACACCTTGTCAGACGCTAGTTGTGTACATTCATAGCAACTTCAATCCCCTTATCGAGCATGCAGACAAGTGCCTCCGAAACTTTTGGCAACACTTTTTCAAGCTCTTTTTCTTCGTCAGGCGTGAATTTCTTGAGTACAAAAGATTCTAGATTAATAACAGGTTTTGCTTGCTCCCGAGAATCTTTACCGATACCTGCGCCTGCGTCAGCATCTGTTACAAAATTTGGAGCAACGCCGATACGAATTCGAATAAACTTTTTTGTGCCAAGTACGGAAATAATCGACTTCACGCCATTATGACCGCCATCCCCCCGTCCTTCAGATATTCGAATTACACCAATGGGTAATGCAACATCATCATGAATTACGACGAGTCCCGAAGACTCTTTTTGTAAATCAGATTTAAAATGACCAACAACTTGTCCTGAATTATTCATAAATACCTCAGGACGAACAAGGACAACAGCAGTACTTCCGATCTTTCCTGTTGAACTTCGGTATTGCTTGTGTTGCGGAAGCATAAAACTTGAAAAACCATTCGAGTTATGAATAGCTTCTAATGCTCGAATGCCGACATTATGTCGAGTAAGCTGATATGTCTCTCCTGGATTTCCTAATCCGATGCAATAAATCATTATGATGACTATACAAATATTATCAGCTTGTGTCAAACATACTTCTATATTACAATCACTTTAGTTATGGAGAAAAAACCAACATCGTTTATGAAAGATTTGTGGCAATTTCTCTTTTTACTCATCTTTATAGTTATCCCCTTCCGAATGTTTGTGGCCCAACCATTTGTTGTAAGTGGAGACTCAATGGTCCCAACTTTTGAAAATGGCGAATATCTCATCGTTGACCAACTATCCTACAGATTTCACGAACCTCGTCGGGGCGATGTTGCTGTTTTTCATTATCCAAATGATCCAAGTAAATTCTTTATAAAAAGAATTATCGGATTACCAGGAGAAACTGTTCGTGTTGACGATACCATTGTTAAAATATCAATCCCTGGAGAATCAGAGCCCCTTATTCTCGAGGAGCCTTACGTTGATGATAATGAATACGGAAGTGTTACCAAAACACTCAGAGAAGATGAATTCTTTGTTATGGGCGACAACAGGAATCTAAGCTTTGACTCTCGCTCTTGGGGACCTCTTGAAAAAGAATACATCGTTGGGAGAGCATTCCTGAGACTGTTTCCGATTACACATGTAAGCCACCTACCAGGTGCATACACATACACTCAGGATTATAAAAATATGGAATAATAATAATAAAAATAAATATGCCAGCAAAAAAACCAACAAAAAAGCTCTCTGAATCATTTGTTATATCTCAATATTTTGGATTTACTGATATTAAACTCCCCCAAGTAAACAAAGACGATGTGTTGGCTGCTGAAAAAATTCGCAAGTATGATTCTGACTTCCTCGACGAAAACCTTCCTCCGGTAGAAGAGCATATCGCCCACCTACGAATGGTTAATACTGAGAAGATGCTTGAGAAACCACTTCCTCTTTTTCATTATTTCGAAGGAAGCCCACGTGGTCCTCATAAAAAAAGACGTGTCAAAAAAGATGAAAATCCTATACATCTTCACATTATCGGCTCACCAAAAAGCATATCTGAGTCAATACTTATTAAAACAGCGATTACAATCCTCAAGAATCATGGACACAAAAGTTTACATGTTTCAATGTGCAATGTTGGAGACGAAGATATTCAAAAAAACTTTAATAAAGAGCTCACTTCGTATTTGCGTTCGCATGTAAACAGCATGAGCGCAACATGCCGCGAAGTGTTTAAGAAAGGGAGTCATTCCCTCATTGCATGTAATTCATTGAGTGAGGATATTCTTGCCAATACTCCAGATCCTGCTACTTTCCTTAACGACGGGCATTGTTCACATCTTGGGCAAGTGGTTGATTTTCTTGAGGGTCATGAGATACCTTATGAAATTAATAAGAATATTTTAGGAAACCCCCACTATAGTACCGATACTGTTTTTACTATTATTGATGAGAAAACGGGTGAAATAGTAGCGACCGGAACAAGATATAACCACCTTGCTAGAAAAGCTGGTTATAAAAAAGATATCCCTTCAGCGAGCGTACACATTAAGCTTTCGTCGAAAAATAAACCTGTAAAGGAACATCCCCCGTATACAGAGCCAAAATTTTACCTTATTCATATTGGACAAGAAGCAAAAAATAAGAGCCTCAGAGTTATTGACTCACTTCGCGAAGTTGGTATTCCAGTGTATCAATCACTTGGTCGCGACAAGCTCTCAACTCAAATGCAAATCGCTCAAAAAATGAATTTTACTCATCTCATTATTATGGGACACAAAGAAGCTATCGAAAACGGAGTTATTGTACGTAATATGTATAATTACGAACAAGACTTTGTTGCAATTAGTGCGTTACCAGCTTATCTTAAGAAGATAAAATAATACTTGTCATTACACTTGGTATATGATATTCTATTCCCACTATGGCAGTAAACATACAAGTTTCTAAAAAGAACAACGAGAACAACATGAGTATCCTTCGACGATTTACTCGACGAGTACAAGGATCAGGTATTATTCCGCGTGTACGATCACTTCGATACGAAGACCGTACTCCATCAGTACTTACCAAGAAAAATGCTCGACTTAAATCAATTCGACGAAAAGAAGAAGTTACAGAACTTATCAAGCTTGGAAAAATGCCTGAACGAGGAAGACGGCGATAATTTTATGAGCGAATTGTGCAGCATCACAGTCACAACAAAAAGCAGGCCTTCAATTGAAGACCTGCTTTTTGTTCGTGTTAAGGAGGGCATTCTTGGAAAAAAATATAATCTCTCTATTGTATATATTGGTGATATTCGCATGCGTTCATTTAATAAGACATATCGAGGAAAGGATTATGTAACTGATATTTTAAGCTTTCCACTTTCAAATAGTGACGGGGAGATCTACATCAACCCACGGGTACTCGCAAAAAAATCAAAAGATTTTAATATGGATATACCAACATACACACTCTTTCTTGCAATTCACGGATGCTTACACCTCAAAGGACATGATCATGGAGAGGAGATGGAAAAACTTGAAAAAAAGTTCTACAAAAGTTATCTACACCTTCTATAAATTGGAGTGCGCACTTTTTTCGTGTACAATGATAAGTAATGAAGCGCAACTTTGTAGTAGGAATAGATATTGGAACATACCAAGTAAAAGTAATGGTCTGTGAACGTGGGGAAAAACAAGATGTTCCACGAGTACTTGGTGTTGGATATGCGGAGTCGCGCGGACTGCGACATGGGTATATCATCCACCAATCCGACGCTGTTAAAAGTATTCGTCGAGCTGTTCGGCAAGCCGAACAGCGTAGCGGCATTACTATTAAAAGTGCGTTCATCTCTGTTGGTGGTGTAGGCCTTACGAGCAACGTCGGTACAGGAAGTGTTGCTATTACACGAGCCGACTCTGAGATTACAGATTATGACGTTGAACGAGCAGTTACAGATAGCCAGGAATCTCTTCCAGCAACAGCAATCAATAATCGAAAAGTGATTCATACGATTCCTCTCATGTATCGTATTGACGGAAAAGATGTTCTCGGGAAACCTCACAGCATGAAAGGTGTGAAGCTTGACGTGAAAACACTTTTTATTACATGCCTTGAGAATCACCTCAATGAACTCATTCAGGTTGTCGAGGATGCTGGTATTGATATTACTGATGTCATAGCATCACCTCTTGCGGCGGGATTTGTATCACTCAATCGAAGTCAAAAGATTGCAGGATGCGTACTTGCAAATATAGGATCGGAAACAGTATCAATGGTGGTGTATGAAAATAATATTCCCATCTCACTTGAAGTTTTCCCAATTGGATCAAACGATATTACTAATGATATTGCCCTTGGACTACAGGTTTCCATAGAAGAAGCAGAGGTTCTCAAGATGGCCCAAGAAGATGCTTCACGAAAAATTTCGAAGAAGAAGCTCGAGGAAATTATTCTCGCGCGGCTTTCTGATATTTTTGATCTTATCGATGCACACCTTAAGAAAATTCATAAAAATGGTTTACTTCCGGCTGGTATCGTCATTACCGGAGGAGGATCAAATATTGCTACTATTGAAGATCTCGCAAAAGCATATCTTCAACTTCCCTCTCGCGTTGGAACTCTTGTATGTGATATTTCTCGTGAAGAATGTATTCCAAACAATGTTGATATCAAAGAAGCTACATGGGCGGTTGCATATGGCCTTTGTGTCTTTGGACTTAGCTCTGAAGGTGATGGTGTGATTCGTTCAGGAGCCGGCATAAAAGTCTTACGTGATGGCGGAAGGAAAATTGTAGAGTGGGTGAAACAATTTTTACCTTAAAAAAGCGAACTCTACGAGTTCGCTTTTGGTATCTTAGTCTGAAAAAAAGATAAATCTTTCTAGTTTTTCCATTTCAATAGGCTTGTCGCTTAGCCACTCGCACTGCTTCATTGCAATCATTGATTGCAATGCATGAGCAGCGATATATCCTTCAATAACTACAACAATCACCTGCTTACTTCCCCATTTACTGAGCTTGAGCGGCGCATAAGGAGCTATGTGCTCAATAGCGGCAACCCATCCCCTAATTGCACATTCCTTGCGAATAGGCTGAAAAACCGTACTTCCCACTTCAATACTGTCCTCCCATCTACCCATCTTTATTTTAAAAGCATTATTTTCTTGCAAGAAGATGGTCTCATCGTCATGCAAAGAAAAAATAAGCCTGTAATCTCCCGTTCTTTCTTGAACATTCATAATCTAAAAAGAACTTTAACACGCAAGGTACTTGCGTCAAGTGTTTATTTAGTGGCGTTTTTCTGGTATTATCCAAAATATTAGCGAAAAGGAAACTTACTAACAGAAAACCATATGCCACAGGTAAAACCAGAAGTAGAAACATTTGCACGAATAAAAGTAGTCGGAGTTGGAGGCTCAGGCGGTAATGCTGCAAATCACATGATCGAGAACAAAGTAAAAGGTGTTGATTTTATTGTTGTTAACACTGATGCACAAGATCTTCATAAATCTCCTGCAAAAAAGAAAATTCATATTGGAAAGAACGTAACTCGAGGACTTGGGACTGGAATGAATCCAGATATGGGACGGAAAGCTGTTGAGGAAACCAAAGAAGAAGTCCAAGAAGCTATCAAAGGAGCAGATATGGTATTCATCGCATGCGGACTTGGAGGAGGAACTGGTTCTGGAGCGAGTCCAATCGTAGCTCGTATCGCTCGAGAAGTTGGAGCACTTACTGTGGCAGTAGTAACCAAACCATTTTTCTTTGAAGGACAACAACGAAACCGCATTGCCGAAGCGGCACTTGATGAGCTTCGAAAAGAAGTTGATGCAATTATCGTTATTCCAAACGACCGACTTCTTGAAAATGTTTCAAAAGAAACAACTGCAAAGAATGCTTTCGCAATCTGTGACAATATCCTCAAACAAGCTGTTGAAGGAATCTCTGACCTTATCACTACTCCCGGAATTATTAATATCGACTTTGCTGATATTAAAGCAATCATGAGTAATGCTGGTTCTGCACTTATGGGAATCGGAACTGCAAGTGGCGAAGGACGAGCGGTTGAAGCTGCGAAAAGCGCTATCAACTCTCCACTTCTTGACGTGTCTATCAATGGTGCCAAAGGAGTTCTCTTCTCTATTGCTGGAGGTGACGACCTTACTATGCACGAAATCCAAGAAGCTGCGAAAATCATCACAGAATCAACTGATCCTGAAGCTCGCGTTATCTTTGGAACAGTGAAGGACGAGACTCTCAAGAAGGGTGAAATTAAAGTTACCATTATTGCATCAGGATTCCCTGAAGGAGTAGTACGGAAATCACTCTTTGGGAAAAAGGATGAAGTGAAAAAAGATGAAAATGGTGATACTTCAGATAGTAAGATATTTAACTCTTTGAATATAAAACGAGACGGTAAAAAAGAAGAAGCTGAAGAAGACATGAAGAAAAGTGAACCAAAGCCAGTGGCTGACGACGAAGATGATGATTGGGGCGCAGTACCAGCATTCTTGCGACGATCAAAGATGAAATAAAGTGCTTTTTGATTCTTACCTTTGTGATATACTGCTTGCATGTATGACCTTGCAATAATTGGTGGTGGACCTGCTGGAGTAGCCGCGGGAGTCTACGCATCACGAAAAAAATTAAAAACTGTTTTTATCACCGACTCATTTGGTGGACAAAGTATTGTTTCTGATAGTATTGAGAACTGGATCGGAACACCGGTTCTTTCTGGTGCACAACTTGCCAAAGACCTCGAAACTCACCTGCGAACCTACGCGGAAGATATTGTAGATATCAAAGACTCTGAGCGAGTTGAAACCATCACTCAAATTAAGAACGGCGAAAATGCCGGAGATACAAAATCTGGACAAGTTTTTTCTGTAGTTACAAACAAAGCGTCGTATGATGCAAAAACCATCCTCATTACCACTGGAAGCCATCGTCGAAAACTCGATGTTCCTGGTGCTGATATATTTGAACATAAAGGAGTTACCTATTGTGCGAGTTGTGATGGACCGATGTTTTCTGGAAAGGACCTTGTTGTAGTTGGAGGTGGAAATGCTGGTTTTGAAAGTGCAGCTCAGCTCCTCGCTTACGCAAAGAGTGTCACACTCCTTCATCGAAGCGATTCGTTTCGCGCAGATCCTGTGACTGTCGAAGCAGTTCTCAAGGACCCTAAAATGAAAGCATTCACCAACGCCACACCAACAGAAGTGCACGGTGAAACCTTTGTGGACGGGATTAGCTACAAAGACGCAGCTGGTGAAATTCACAAACTTGATGTTGAAGGAATTTTTGTAGAGATTGGAGCACTTCCAACTACGGGGTATGCAAAGGACGTTGTTGAACTTGATGAATCTAATCATGTCGTGATTGATCCGTGGAATCAACGAACCTCGCAACTTGGCATTTGGGCTGCAGGAGACTGTACCAACGGGATCTACCACCAAAACAATATTGCTGCGGGAGACGCAGTGAAAGCTCTTGAAGATATTTATAAGTATTTGAAAACTGAAATCTAGTCACGTGCCTAAAGTGCCCGCAGAACTTTTCTACAATTAAAAAATACGCTCTATTTGAGCGTATGAGAATCGGCAGTTTTTGCAATGTACATCTCAAAGTTGTTCTGGTTCGCAATACTTACAAAGCCAGTAGACCGTGCGAGAGCATTAACTTGCACCAAGGTGTCGGTTGGGCCGCGCATACTAATGATGCAATAATCGAAAGCCCCTAGATTAGTCGGTACAATCTTTGGAATAACAATGATTCCATCTTTTGCAACAACAATTTTACCAAGCATCAATGGATCTGGTCGTTCGTAGAAATCGTTTGCAAGTCCATGAAGAGTTCCGCACTCTTCGAGCTCATTCATTGTTGAATTTCGAAAGCCACGATCAAACGTGAAGCTAGCATCCCTTTCGACAAAGAGGACTTGCCCTTCGAACTCTTTTACAACCCCTCTGTACGAATACTCGAAATATACGAACACAACAAAGGCTGCGAGGATTGCGACCACGGCAAAACAGATTGCACAGATGATTGTGCTGATGGAATTAGCAATTCCCTTTTCAGCTGCACTGAGCAGTCTGCTATTATTTTCTTTTATCATTCCAAATGAATAAAATCACACACAAGCACTTCTGTCAATCTATCAGTATTTAATCCAGAAAAAGATATTTTACCTTTTTTGAATAATATGCTACTATTTTCCCACTTGGCCCCATCGTCTAACGGTTAGGACGGAAGCTTTTCAAGCTTTAAATCGGAGTTCGATTCTCCGTGGGGTCACAAATAGATACTTCTTCGGAAGTTAGAGAAAAACCAGAGCGCGCCAAAGGCGCGCGAGAGAAAGAAAAGGGAGAAATAACCCGTCGCTTTGCGACGAAATCGCTGGGAACAGACGCGCCGAAGTGCGCGGATTTGTCACGAACCAAGGGGTTCGTTCCAACCTTTTTGACAAAGGAGGCAATTTCTTTGAAATTGTCGGATGAAGTTAAAAAGTTGGCTTGTTTCGTATCCAAAACCCACTCTCGCAGGGGTTCGACCCAATTATTACTCCCGTGTTCAAAATCTTTCTTTTTCTTCTTCAAAGCAAGAGTCGCGCGCATATTCTCATCTTTTTTATTTAGATATATTTCTTTTGGAATATCACCATCTAAATATGCGTTTACCAACTTTTCTAAGCGCATCTCATTTGCTTTGATCTTATCAGAAAGATTTTTAACATCACTTTGCGAGAGGCAGGTTTCTTCTTGATCCCATTTTGTGATTTTACCGAGCATATAATCTGTCCACTCATCGCAAAGTGAAATTGTTTGAAGCCGTTCTTGTAATTGACTCGCAAGAGCTTCCTCACGAACATATCTTTGCGAACATTTACCTTTCTTTTTCGTGCAACGATAATATCTATATTTGCCTCCACATTTTCCAGTTGCCCATTGAGCAGTAATCATACTTGCACATTCTCCGCAACGAAAAAGATTGGTAAATGGAAAGTCATGTTTTGTCTTGTATCTGCGAGGTCTTGCCTTGCTTGTGAGAACCTTTTGAACGGCTTCAAACAATCTGGGAGTAATAATTGGTGCAAAGCTTCCTTCAAACCACTCATCATAATGTTTGGTAAATCCCAAGTATGCTCTGTTAGTCAAAATTCGTTTGACGGAAGCTTTGCCAAGTGGCTCTCCAGCTTTGGTAGTAACTCCATGTTCATGCAAAAAATGTGAAAGCGAGACGAGTCCATGCGTACCTTTTGTATATTCTTCATAAGCGCGCACGATAATCTTACTATGCACCTCATGTGGTTCTATGTTACGAGTTTTAGGATTATTTACATACCCAAAAGGAGCGCGCGTCAGCCATTCACCACGACGTAGTTTTGCTCGCATACCTCGCTTCACATTTTCCGTCAGGTTATCTGAATAATACTTTGATTGACCAAAAGCCACTTGCAACATGAACAGGCCCTGCGGAGTAGGTTCAAACCAAAATGTCGGAAAGCGCAAAGACACTATTTTGAGAGTATCCACAGCATAGATTATTTTTCCCCCGTCTATACTATTGCGAGCAAGTCTATCTGGATGCCACGCTAGAATACCAACACCGTCCATAGAGTTGATACGCTCTATCATTTCATTAAAAATCGGTCTATGGGGTGTCTTTGCACTTTTTGACTCTTGAAACTCCGTAAGGATTTCAAGATTTTCTTTACGCGCAAATTCTCGCAACTCAAAAATCTGTGACTCAATGCTCATCACTTGTTTGTCATCATCCTCTGTACTCTTACGAGCGTATAGAAAATATTTTGGTTTGATCATAATTTTGAAAAAATTATCTTTGGATACGAAACAAGAGACAAATCCGCGCATTTCGGCGCGTCTGTTCCCAGCGATTTCGTCGCAAAGCGACGGGTTATTTCTCCCTTTTCTTTCTCTCGCGCGCCTTTGGCGCGCTCTGGTTTTTCTCTAACTTCCGAAGAAGTATCTATTTGTGATGAAATCATAA
>Ga0306898_1000018_pt1 | contig 91371 bp, 78 predicted proteins | sample AntRauMFilla1564_FD_190424 | JGI IMG/M metagenome (GOLD analysis project Ga0306898, IMG submission 190424) | Saline lake microbial communities from Rauer Islands, Antarctica - Metagenome Filla 1 #564 (v2) (version 2) | ecosystem: Environmental > Aquatic > Non-marine Saline and Alkaline > Saline ...
TCTATGTTTAAAAATAGTCAATTTAATAGGGATATTTCAGGATGGGATGTCAGTAGTGTAACAGATATGAATTCCATGTTTTGTGATAGTAAATTTAATGGAGATATTTCAGGTTGGAATGTTAGTAATGTAACAGATATGAGTTTTATGTTTATGAATACTGAATATAGTATAGATATTTCAGCTTGGAATGTTAGTAATGTAACAGATATGAGTTTTATGTTTATGAATACTGAATATAGTATAGATATTTCAGCTTGGGATGTAAGTAAAATAACAGATATGAGTTATATGTTTCATAGTAGTGTTTTCAATGGAGATATTTCAGCATGGGATGTCAGTAGTGTAACAGATATGAGGTTTATGTTTTATAATAGTAAATTTAATGGGGATATTTCAGCCTGGGATGTAAGCAATGTAAACCATATAAGTTAACGTGTTTAAGATTAGTAAGTTTAATGGGAATATTTTAACATATAATATATATATATATATATACTAATTAGTTAATAATAAATAATAAATATTTTTTTGTAATAACTTTATAGATATTATTATATAATATGTCACATTATGATAATAATAATAATGAAATTAATGATAAGAGACTTCAAAAAGAATTTATTGGATTTTCCTTCTCTCAATTCAAGAAAACAGAAGTGAAAAAACAAATGCAAAAATCTATACTTGAAGGAAAAGTAGAAACAGCTAATTATTGGTGTGTAGAACTATTATGTGCCGGTCACTTTCTTGATATATGGGAAATTATTATTTTTATTATGGGAAAACATATACATTATGGAAATCCAAAATTACCTATTTATATTGATCTTAGATTAGAAAATTTTAGAGATACGGTGTTAAATGGTTATATTGAAAAAGAAATAGATATGCGTAACAATATTAAAATTAGGGAATTATTTAGCGAAATAATAAGTATTTTATGTTTCTCTCAAAAAAAACACAGTTACGACACTATTAAGATTAAAAAATGTGATTATAATTTAACAGAAATAAATTATCGCTTAAGGGCTGACAATATTTCATATTCAACACTTGTATTTAAATCAACTGACCCAAAAGAATTATTTATTGCCTATAATGAGTTCATGTATTGTATTGATAAGAAGGGGAATAATATGGCGAATGCTTGTTATTGGATGGAATGGATAGCAGAATATGAGAGTATATGTAAGAAACAAAAAGAGAGTTGTCTTTGCGAGAGAAGAAGTTTTGTCCCCGTTGATGAGAAAAAACAAATGGATATAATATGGATGATATGGGAGGGGATTATACATGAGGGTATGAAAAGAACTAAACTTATTAGTAAAATTATAAATAGTTTATTAAATATATTTACAATTCGTTACACAAACGGTGTTAAGAAAAAAAGAAGGTACATAATGTATTTTGCTATAGCATTACTGACAGAAAATATTAATATGGATATAAATATTCATAATAATGACAATATACTAAAAGGTATTAAAAAAAATATTTATAAAATTTATAAGCAGGTAAAAGAAAATGAAATAAAACCAGATACTGATTATTTATTTAATGGTATGAAAGAAAAAACTAGTATAGAAAAAACAATGGTAAAAATAGAACTCATGAATGAAATAAATAAATTTAAGTGATTTATAATAGGCGTTATTATAGGATATCTTATTCTATATTCTATATTTTATATTTTATATTTTATATTTTATTTTGGTATGAAAATAGTTTTATCTTTATCATAATAGGTACAACCAACACCAAATTGAAATAGTAATTCAAATTAGTTTCTTGCTACTCTTTCAAATGGTTTAATAAAATAACCATAATCAGTTTCATAAACAAGTAATTTACTATTTTTACTCCCAAATTTGACTGGGAACTCATTAAATTCATCATTATTAATTTTTAAATAATCAATAGGAATTGTATACCTATTATAAATACCCATAACATTGATTTTATTATTTAAAAGTACCCCATTGGTTAAATTTGAAGTTAGTCTAAATTTATATTTAATACAAACTTTAGTTATGTTAATATGATCATTTAACTTTCCAATAAAAGAACACATATTTAAATACTATATCTTATAATTTGTGAAACTATTTAACTTGTTTATATAATATATAATTTCATAATCAATTTTATTACATAATGTGCGTAGATTATATAAAATAAGCATAAATTAATATATTTGTTATAAATTTAGAAACAAGCAACTCCTATCTTTTACATTACTGACATTCCAACCTGAAATATCTTTAATAAACACATTACCATAAAATATGTATCTCATGTTAGTGACATTGCTTACATCCCAAGCTGAAATATCTCCATTAAACTGACTATTGTAAAACATAAACTTCATATCTGTAACATTACTTACATCCCAAGCTGAAATATCCCTATTAAATTGACTATTACAAAACATATAACTCATATCGGTTACACTACTGACATCCCATAATTCAATAAAACCGTGTTTTATCTCACAATCCTGTTTATTATCATAATATTTCTCAATAGCATTCCTCAATTCATCCCTGCTATAAAATTTATTATTTACAAATCTATTATAGAATTGTATAAAATTAAGATTTTTATTTTTTTTATCAAGCATTGCGATCCTAATTGCTAACTCCTTAGAACCTTTATCACAAATCATTAGATAATTATAAATATCAATCTGTGTTTCATAATTATTAAGTGTTACAATTCTCTGATTAAAATCATTGATTATTTGTCTGGAAAACGGAAATGAATATAAACAATTATCTTCTTCTCCATATGAGTTATCAATAAGTACATTAATATATTCGCTTTCCATTCCTTGAAGGTTTAAATCTGTAATTTTTAAATTTTCCTGGACGTTTGTCATGATGGTAGGTTATTATTTTATTTATGTAAGTGAGTAATATGGTAATTTATTAAATCAATTTTGTAATTTTATGTTTAAAAATATAAAATATAAAATATAAAATATAAAATATAAAATATAAAATATAAAAACATAACATATATCATATAATCTATATACTTAAGAATATATAGAAGTTAATATATCATTTGATATATCATTATTTAATCTATCTTTTACTTCTTTATTTTGAATAAACTTATTAAAACCTTTTGTTAAATCATCCATTATAATATTCTTTTTCTCTCTATTGTCCATACAAAATACCCTTTTTGAATGTGCTATTTTAGTCTTTGCTAATAATGTTTCCATATCACGACCATAATAAATAAAATATTTACTATGTTCTTTAAACCACGATATATTAAGGATTATATGATCGCATTTCCATCCAATATCATTGACTAATTTTATGAATATATCCCTTAATTGAATGGGTGAATATTCTTCTGTTTCAAACCTCCATGTAAATCTTGAATTCAGCCCTTTATTATAAGCAAATAAACATTCGTTTAAATCTTTTTCGTATCCGGCTATAATAACCATTAGATCCTTCTTATAATAACTTAAGCACTCACATAAAGTATCAATACATTCCTTAGCAAAATAATCTTGTTTCTCTCTATTCCCGAGAGAATATGCCTCGTCTATAAACAAAACCCCACCTAATGCATCTTCGATAACCTTCCTCGTTTTAATTGCTGTTTGTCCTATATAACCGGCTATTAAATCGCTTCTTGTAACCTTTATGAATTTTGACTGTGATAATATTCCCAATTTGCTGTATATATCACCCATTAGTTTTGCGATTTCTGTCTTACCAGTTCCAGGCGGTCCATATATACAGGTGTGCATAAAATCTCCTTCGGTGGTTTGGAGATCCTGTATAAAATATAAAATTTGTTCTATTATTTCGCTTTTTAGTTTAGTCATCCCAATCATGGAATTGAGTGATTTAATTGGTTCGTAAATACGATGTAAAGCATCCATATTAATATTATAATGTATTTTTTCACCCGTGTATTTATGTTTTAACGGTGACGCTTCTATTAATTGAATTAGATCGGTTAATGTATCTATTTTACAATTAACTGTTCTGAATTCTATACCATTTCCGTTATATGAATATGAAGAGGTATTATGTTGGTTCTTATCATTTATTATATTATTGTTTCTGTTATAATTCATTATTGTATCGCCATTAAATATAGCATCATAATAATCATTTGTATGTGGGTTTTTAGAATGTAAATAATACTTTTTTAATCCCAGGTTCATCTTATTTTCTCTCTGTTTTTTATCCATAGCATTAATAAAACTCTTTTGAGTATATGTATTGGAATATGGTGTTTGTTTCTTTAAATAATTATATTTTTGTTTCATAATTTTATAAGTATTATAGTATTTAAGCATATATCATTTAATTAAAAATAAAAACTATAAATATATGTATTATAAAAATGTTGTATTTGTTCATAAGAATATTGAGAATGATGAAATATTTATGAAATCATTGGAGAGAGAGGACAATATTGTCTTATTAGAAAGTAAATATCCAGATATTTCAAATATTATTGATTACTTTGAAAATCCAATTTTTAAAGATATTATAAATATTGATAATGTGGCATTTATTTATCATTATCCAGGATATGAAGTATTACCATTCTATAAAGATAAATATTATAAATCATTGCATGATAATAACACTATTAAGAAATCAAAATATAGCTATATTAGTGATAATATAAGTAATCTATTAAAATATTTAAAAGGTAATTTTTCAATTTCACATGTTGATATTATGACATGTAATTTAAATTCTAAATATTATAAGGATGATATAGAAAATATAGAAAATGATATAAATATCCAAATAAGATATTCATTTAATAATATTGGTAATTCAATAGATTGGGTTTTAGAATCACATAATGTAAATATTAAAGATATTTATTTTAATAATAATATTAATAAATGGGATGGTGTTTTAACACAAGCAATTACTAATTTTTCAGATTTGGAATTGAAGAGTACAGGAGAAAAAATATTTGATGTTAAAAATATAGATGTAATAATTGATGGAGAAACTATAACAAAAAAATATATAAAAATTAGAGATAATATTAAAATATTAAAATGGCTTGATATTAGTGGTATTGAAATAAATGGATATTTTTTTATTGCTAAAAATGAAGTTTTTGATGGTAATAATATTGAAATTGATGCTTCTGGAATTTTTTTATATGATGGTTTATTCGCTTTTGATTATAATGGTTTATGGTCATTTACAAGTGATGAAAAATATTATCCTCTAATTAAAAATCTAGGGATAATAAATGGAAAATTGCTTTATGGTGGTTGTGGATATTTTGTTCGTTTAAACCAATTTTTTTTCATAATAAATAACTGCTATAATAAAAATAATATATCTTTTTACTCTGGTGGATTTGTAGGAATTCCATCATTTAATAGTTTAACACTAAGACATATAATACGAAATTGTTATAATAGTGGGAATATAGATAGACACGGAGGAGGAATTGTTTCATCATATTCAGGTGTAAAAGGGTATTGTATTATAGAAAATTGTTATAATACTGGAAATATAAGAGATTATGGGGGTGGTATAAGTGGTTCATATTCAGGAATGGAGGGTATTTGTAATATAAAAAATTGTTATAACAGTGGTGATATTTCTGAGTATGCTGGGGGAATTTCTGGAGCTTATAGTGCTATAGGAGGAATTTTTCATCAAGGAAATTGTTCAATATTTGGTTGTTATAATATTGGTAATATATCAAGATATGGAGGAGGGATAATAGGATATGGATTATGTAATAATACAGATAATAATATAAGTAGTTTATGTAATATAACAAATTGTTATAATACTGGAAATATTTCTACAAATTCAGGTGGTATTGTTGGATCAAATGCTAATTACAATGTTTATATGAATTCATTTGGTTCGATAAATATAACAAATTGTTATAATACAGGTTCTTTTATGACGGGTTCATCTTCTGGATTAATAGGTATTATGTGTGAAAAAATAAATATCAAAAATTGTTATACAGATGGAATACGTTATATTAATGGTGTTGATATTATAGATAATGGTGTCGATATGAATAATAATAATATACATATTTTAAATTACATCAAAAATATAAACTCACAAAATGATTTATTTAATTTATTTGACCAAAATACAGATTTTGATTTTATTATAGATAATTTCTCCAATAAACCTGTTGTTTATCCACTAATTAATGGTATTAAAAATAAATATTATAAATACGAATATTATAATTCTAATAATATACAATTATACAATATTATAGTTAATAATTGGAATAAAAATATAATCACAAATTATAATGAAGTAAAAGAGTTTTTTGATTCTAATTCTTTAATTAATAATATTATTTCGTTGTTTTTGGAAAATTTAGAAAATAAATTAATAAATATTCAATATGGGATTACTGGAGACTATATTATAGTTAATAATAAAATATTTAAATATTATAGAAAATTTACTAATGATAGAAGCATTTTGAGAGAAGAATTGAATGTCCCAGACGAAGGGATATTATACTTTGAGAGTGGTATAATATTATATAATGATCCAATAATAATTAATGATAATAGTCAAATTATTACAAAACCATGTTATTGTAAACCAAGGGCAATGCCATTACAATTTAATACACATAATAATATAGTTCAGATATCAAATAAAATGAAGATAGCATCAAAATTAAAATATAACAGGAATTTTAGATAAAACATATTTTATAATAGTTTAAAAAATAATTGATATAAAAATAAAGCTATAATTAATACAACATAATAAAGTATATCAACGAAAATATTCATAATATTATAATTATGGATCCTTCTTCTATCCAAATAGTGAAACCCAAAAAAGTTATTAGTACTAAAAAACGACATTTGAAAACTACCAACCCTAAAAACACAGTAAATTCTATTACAAAGACACGAAACACTAATAATATTACAGAAGAACATATCATTAAAGATATTGTTGGTACCGGTACCCCTGATAAATTTATTAATGATGTGGAAAAATACATTGAACATCCATGGTCTGTAATTGAGAGTTATTTTGAAGGACAACATTTAAGACGTATGGTAAGACATCAAATTGAGTCATATAATGATTTTGTCAATTATCAAATTAAGAAAACTATAAGTATGTTTAATAATTACTTAATTCGTTCTGAGCGTGATTTTGACGAAGTCTCCGGAAAATATGCTCTTGAAATGTATATGTCCTTTGATAATTTCCATATTTACCGTCCCCAAACATACGAAAATAATGGTGCTACGAAAATTATGTTTCCACATGAGGCACGAATTCGTAATTTCACATATGCAAGTGCTATGACAATTGATATTAATATTAAGATTATTCGGCGGTCAGGTGATGCTCTTGAGAATGTAACTACACAAATGAAAAAACTCCAGAATATCCATATTGGTAAATTGCCAATTATGCTCAAGTCAAGCATTTGCGTTCTTAATCAATATAAACATATGGATTATACACGAACCGGTGAATGTAAATTTGATGCTGGTGGATATTTTATTATTAATGGTAGTGAAAAAACTGTATTGGCACAAGAACGGGCAGCAGAAAATATTGTATATTGTTTCCCAGTAAAAGGCACAAAATATTCATGGAGTGCAGAAATTAAGTCAGTTCCAGATTTCAAAATTATCTCTCCAAAACATATCCGCATGATGTTATTGAATTCAAATAATGGTTTTGGTCATCCTATTCATATCCAAATTCCAAGGATGAAACAACCAATTCCGTTGTTCATCTTATTCCGTGCATTGGGTGTATTATCAGATAATGATATTATATCATATATTCTCCTTGATAACTCAACAAGTAAAAACAAAAAGAAATTGTTTATGTTGAGGGGGTCGGTTGTTGATTCTAATACCACACTTACACAAGAAGAAGCATTCCAGTATATAGTGAATAATGTCAATTTCACACCTATTAATATCAAACCAGAAGACAGAAAACAGAAAAAGATGGATTTTGCTGCAGATGTATTGAATAATGATTTATTTCCACATTGCAAAACGATGACACAGAAGTTATATTTCCTGGGATATATGACGGATAAACTTGTTTGCACGGCTCTTGAAATTACAACACAAGATGACCGCGATAGTTACCTTAATAAACGTATTGATTTACCCGGTATTTTACTTAATAATTTGTATCGTAATTACTTTAATAAATTGGTCAAGGATATGGAAAAACAGATTATAAAAGAAATTAATAATGGGTCTTGGAGATCTACAGATGACTATATGAATATTATTACAAATACAAATATTTATAAAATTGTTAAATCTACAACAATTGAAAACGGCTTGAAACGAGCCCTGGCTACTGGTGATTTTGGTATTAAGAATTCCAACACGGCGACAAATACCAAAGTGGGCGTTGCACAAGTATTGAATAGATTAACATATATCTCAAGTCTTAGTCATTTACGTCGTGTAAATACCCCAATTGATAAAAATGGCAAGTTGATCGCACCGAGAAAATTGCATAATACATGCTGGGGGTTTCTTTGTCCTGCAGAGACACCAGAAGGTGCGTCTGTTGGTGTTGTAAAAAATCTTAGTTATATGACACATGTGACTATTCCATCTGATAGCAATATTATCTACGAGATGATTGAACCCCGTATTGATGGGATTGATGATAAAGCCCCTATTGATTTATATGATAAAGTTAAAGTAATTATCAATGGGAACTGGATGGGGATCACTAATAATCCATATGAATTATTCTTATATCTAAAAGAGAAAAAATATGCCGGTATCTTAAATATATATACACAGATTATATTTGACTATAATAAGAAGGAAATTAAGATTTGCAATGAAGCAGGGAGACTCACCAGACCTCTTTTGCGTGTTAAAAATAGAAATACTACTCTAACAACAAAAATTATTGAAAAAGTAGAAAAATGCGAATTCCTATGGGATGATTTGACAATTAATCAAAAAATAGGCGATTCCATTATTGAATATATTGACGCAACTGAACAAAGTTTTAGTATGGTAGCAATGAAACCATGCGATATTAATTTTGGAAAAGATAAGAAAAATTACCTTTATACACATTGTGAAATCCATCCAAGCACTATATTCGGTATTCTTGCATCTTGTATCCCATTTCCGGAACATAACCAGGCACCAAGAGTGACATACCAGTGTGCTATGGGTAAACAAGCAATGGGTGTATATGTTACAAACTATGATAATAGGATGGATAAAACCAGTTATGTCTTGTCTAACCCGATGCGTCCCCTTGTTGATACGCGAATTATGAATATGATGAACCTTAATGCCATCCCATCTGGTGAAATGGCTATTGTTGCTATTATGTCATATACCGGATATAATCAAGAAGATTCCATTATATTTAATGAAGGGTCACTAAACCGTGGATTATTCTCGGCAACAATTTATCATACTGAGAAAGACGAGGAGAAAAAAGTATATGGTGATGAAGAAGTGCGTTGTAAACCAGACAAAACGGTAACGAAGGGTATGAAATTTGCGAATTATGATAAGTTGAAATCAAATGGTTTGATGGCTGAAAACGCATTAGTAGAAAATAAGGATATAATTGTTGGAAAAGTAGTCCCCATTAAAGAGAATAAGAATGATAATACTAAGATTATTAAATATACAGACCAAAGTATTATGCATAGGACAGTAGAGGAAACATATATTGATAAGAATATTATTGACCGCAATGGAGATGGTTATAATTTCTGTAAAGTCAGACTTCGTAACTACCGCATCCCAGTTATTGGAGATAAATTTAGCAGTCGTCACGGTCAAAAAGGTACAATTGGACTTATCATCCCGGAAGAAGATATGCCATTTATGGCTGATGGAACGCGTCCAGATATTATTATTAATCCTCATGCGATCCCTTCCCGTATGACTATTGGACAATTAAAAGAGACCTTACTAGGCAAAGTATTGCTTGACTTGGGGTTATTCGGGGATGGAACAAGTTTTAATAATTTATCAGTAAAAACAATATCAGAGGAATTATTGAACCTTGGATATGAGGCACATGGTAATGAAGTAATGATGAATGGAATGACTGGGGAACAATTGGAGACGTCTATATTTATCGGTCCGGTATTTTATCAAAGACTGAAACATATGGTAAATGATAAACAACATAGTAGAAGTATTGGACCTATGGTGGGTCTTACACGACAACCAGCAGAGGGTAGATCTAGAGATGGAGGATTAAGGTTTGGAGAGATGGAACGAGACGCAACGGTCGCAAATGGAATGTCACGTTTCACAAGAGGTCGTATGTATGACTGTTCTGATAAATTTAAAATGTATGTTTGTAATAATTGCGGATTGACCGCAGCATTCAATAATGAAAAAGGAATTCACCATTGTAAAAGTTGTGATAATTTTAATAACTTCTCATTAGTTGAGTTGCCATATGCGTGTAAATTGTTATTCCAGGAATTAACGAGTATGAATGTAGTGCCTAGGATTATGACGGAATGATTAATTATAGATAATGACAAACCAATAAATCACCAGACCAGTTAATATGTAGTATAAATAATTAAATTATGTAATGGTATATTAAAATATAAATAAAATGAATAAATACTTAGTAGAATTTATAGGAACATTCTTTTTTTTATATGTTATATTATCAACTAGCGATGCTTTAGCAATAGGTGGTGCTTTAATATTAGCAATATATATTGGTTCTTGTATATCAGGTGGTAATTTTAATCCTGTTGTATCTTTAATAATGGCATCAATAGGGAAAATACCAATGAGCGATTTATTACCATATATTGTTTCACAAGTTGCGGGGGGTTTAGCTGCGTTAGAATTATATAGAAGAATGAGATGATGATTATAATTTAACATACCAAAAGTATACACTTAATAACTTATTAACTTATTTATATAAGACAATTAACATTTATTAGTTAAAAATCATGTAAAAATATAATATTTATTTCTCTCTAAATATTATAATATGGATCAAGGAGGTGGAGATTTATTTTCAAATTTAAAAAATAGAGCAAATGAATTACTTGGATTAAACACCCCCAATGAAAAAGATACAACTCAATTAAATCAAATAACAACAAACAACAACGTCCAAGAAGAAGATAATAAAGAGGAAAATCCCTTAATTCAACCACTTGTACCAGACAAACAAATTAAAGAAATTAACAAATCTAATGAACAACAACCATTACAAGGAGGTAAAAAATTAAAAAGACACTCAAATAAAAAAAACAAAACATTAAAAAAAGGAAAAAAAGCAAAGAAAGTAATTAAAAACAAACATACAAATAAAACACATGTCAAAACAATTCATAAGCAAAAACATAATGGTATACATGTAAAATCAGCAAAAGCAAATAAAAAAATATTACATAAATCCAGAAAACATACTGGTAAAAAAACAGCAAAACATACAAGAAAATAAGTATAATTTACACAATATAATTTATGCAATATGATTACTTAATATTGTAATACATATATTATAATACATATAATATCTTTTATTAATTCTGATAATATAAAGCATTTTGTTTTATACTTTCTATTTGAAGACTTGCAGACACCGCTCCATTGGAAGAAAACGATGAATTGCTTCTTTTATATATATTGTTTTCTTTACACCCATTATTACATGATGGTTTAGGCACGTTTCGCTGTTCGTATGTTTTACACCTCTTTTTTAAATATTGATTATAATCCATACAATATCCTGAATCAACTGTTTTTTTATTTATTATAGCACTGCGTATAATTTTTTCATTGTCACTTTTACAACAACCTTTATCTTTAAAAACCTCTATAACACGTCCTTCATTTTTCTCTCCATCACAATCACAATTTAACGTTTTACGATAATATTTTGCTACTGGGATTTTTGACGGGTTAGATATACCATTATCAACTGGTCTTATATTACGCCTAACAGGTTCATATATTTTGAATGAATACATTTATATAACTTATTATATTATATTTTCAACAGTATTATATATAATACAATATATAATAATGTATCACTATCATGTGTATCTGTTGATTATATTTGTAATAGTATTAATTTTTTATAATGTGTATTCATTTTTTTGTAATAGTTACAATGGGATAAACGGAGAGAAAATGTTGGATATTAAAGAAGGGATGAGTAATGAAAATAACGCAGAAATAAGTGTATTAACATATAAAAACGCGGGTGCGATAGAAAACCTACAGAAAGAAAAGAGTGATTTTAAAAATGATATAAAGCAAGTATATCAAAATCAGGCAGGGATAAATGAATTAAATATACAGGTATCCAAATTAGTTCAACAAGCTAAATTAGCAGAAACAACAAATAATAACCAAGATATGCTGATTAATAAACTGACATCACAAGAGAAAGAATTACGGGAATATACTACTAAAGCATACACTACATCACAAGAAAATAAGCAACGTTTCGTAGAATTGGCAAATGAAGCTAAAAAAGCAAGTGACGAAGCACAACAACAAAGTGATGGTATTTCTTTTGAAAAATAACCGGTTAAAAAGTATAAAGTATAAAGTATTATATAAATATATATATAATACCATATGAGTTTTTTTAAAGATATTGTTACGGATATTAATAAAGTTGAGGAAAAATTTCTCGGTCCTGATTATCCCTATTATAAAAAAATAGCAACACCAGGGAAATTAGGAGTAAGTGGCGAAGGTTCAATTAAAGCGTTAGATAATGATATAGCAGCCATAGTTTCTTATGTTGAAGTATTAGTAAGTGGTAGCGGTTCTGGTAATATACCGGGTAAACCTTTAGGCAACAAGTTTTTTTTAGAAACTGGTGGACAATGTAAAGATTATAAGACTAATAAAAATGTAACTAGATCAATGTATATTAATAATGTTCCAACAGGTGATATACCTATTGTATCAAATTTAAGTGGTATGAAATTCCCTGGTTTAAAAGGTTTAGTGCCTGGTATAATGAGCGATATGTATGCTATAAATCCACTTAAGATGTTTTCTGCATTTATGGAAGGTAGCGAACCTTTATGTGCTGAGGTTAATTTACCTGTTAGAAATGTTGATGATGTCGAAAGCACGCAATCAGGATATATACCTATATCAGAATTGAAAGATATGGCAGGTGACGGGATTATACCAGAAAAAACAGTTACCGAAGTAATGACGCGTTCATTAGATAAAAATGTTAGTGGTTCAACTACAAAAGAAGGCTTCATTAATCTATGTGAGACTATATTTGATTATGGTTGTAAAAACAAGGAGACGAAGTATAACCTTGCGAATAGTAAAAATACTAGAAACACCAAACCTCAAGAAATAATCCAAGAAATAAGAAAAAATATCAATAAATTAAAAACAAATAACAAAATAACAGATAAATTATTTTATACTATATTCTCATTGTTATTATTGTATTTTTCACTAAGGTTATTACAAAAATGGCAATAGCATAGCGACCTTAAGATAACAAACATGGATAACAAACATGGATAACATTGATAGTCTAATCTATATATCATTATCTAAAAATAAGTTTCTCTTCTTGGTTTCATTGTAAGGAATATTATATTTTTTACACCATTCTATACATAAGTTTATATGTTTCTTCTGCATTATATTATATTTACTGTTATTCCTTTGATTACATTTCTTTATTAAAATAATTGTTTGATATATGTTTTCAACTTGTGTTTGCCCAAATAGTGTATTTATTTCTTTTATTTCATTAATGTAATGGATATTATGTTTATTATCAAAAATACTGCAAATATATCTTTGTTTCTCTCCATTAACGACAATATTATTAAATATATCCAATAACTTATTTAATACTATATCTTCCAACGGTGTGTATCCTTTACATACTATATATTTTTCAGAATTGGCTTTACGACTTGTATCAGGTTTTGTAATATATATGTCATCATAACAAGACGTTAATACATATATTAAATCAACCATACTCTTACTAAAACAATCGAATATTTTTATTATAAAACAACCCCCTTTCTTTTGTAAAATAAGAGCATATATAATTTGTGTATATATTAATTGTATAGCATAAATCTCCTGCTTATTGAAATCAATTGAGAAATCAAAACCACCGTCAGCAGTAATTAAATCCATTGTATTGGAATATTTCTTTTGTAGATATAATAGGTTTTCATATTTATATAAATCACCGTCTCCACTAACACCGGTCTCGATCATTATATTAGGAAATTTTTTTAATACTGAATTTATTTTACTCCAACCAGGGATTATAATATTTGTGCTATCTGTAAGTGTTATACCATGATATATATCAGATTTATTATTTCTACTTTCAGCAAGTGCTTCTATAAATCCTCCTGGTCCTTCGGCAAGATGAAATGTATTAATAAATGTTTTATTGTATTGTTGTAATAATTCAAATTCTTCTAATAACTCAATCATTTTATAATATGCCCTTGATAATGGTCGTAATTTTGAAACTATTGATTTACCACTATATGGTGTATGGATATACTCGTATGGATTTGTCATTTTCTTAAATATATCCCAGTATTCTAATTCATTATTTATGTGTTGTTTTGCTTGGATAATATATTTATTGCATAGAGCATTTATATATGGTTCTTCATTATTAGTTATATCTTTAAATACCGCAGTTATATTATTAATACTATTTATAGATTTAATATGTGGATTGCTTTTTAATTTATAATAAATCATTATTTATTTACTTTCTATTAATTATAGGATTATTATAGTATCTATTTTAATGTTTATATTACTTTAATGTAAAGTTAATTTGTAATTAAATTTATTCAATGTTATTCACTCTATTTTTCTTAATTAATTCTATTATGACATAGTTAATTATATCCATCCCATTTAATTCTTATAAAAAAATATTATATTGTTTTATATTGTTTTATATAGTATTGTTTTATGCGTCTTTTGTAATAGACCTTTCAAGGTTCGTAAATTGGAATGATTCTGTTCGTGCACTCGTTGAAATTCCACGAATTAAATTTGAAGCAAGACCCATTCCAACATTGGCACCATTATATGTTGGATTAATAGTCAATGAACGTTCAGGAGTAAATCCCATAGTTCTAGATAGTTTTTCTACATCCCCGATATTTGCACCAAGGAATATAGTATTAAAATACTTATCCTCTTCTTCAGTATCCAACAATTCTTTCATATTTTCGATGGTCTTAGTTGATTTATTATCGTAACCATCAGTAATAACATATACAATCCTATTAATTTTTGGGTCTAGTGATCTCAACTCCGTATTCAATGACTTAATGTGGGTTTCACATCGTTCTTTTTGTTCGTTTACACCTTTAATCACAGCATCAAATAATGATGTTAAACCTCGTGGTTTTAATTCATTAATAAAATATTCAATTTCTGGGATATCGTAACTAGATAAATTTTTATTCAGAACGACATTAGTAATTACATCATCAAATGTAATAATTGTTAGTTTTGTCTCAACTTCAGGTTTATCAATACATAACTGTTTTTGGGTTTTAATAAGTGAATAAATTTGTTCCACATGCCCATTATTCATAGAGATCATAGAACCAGAACGGTCTACAATAATGACTAGATCAGTATATAATGTGAAATTACTCATTATTTTCTTGTTCTCAACTATGATATATATATATATATTTTACATCTATTATATGACAATATTGGAGAATCAATTTTTATTTTGAATTTTTAATATCAAAATAAAAATATAAGATACATAGAATATTATTTAAGATATATCTTATATTAGTAGGTAATTAGGTTTTTAAATATTTCAAATAATTATCACTAATATAACTTAACTATATTTTATTTAATTGATAATTAATAATTCATAATTTTTACTCTTTATCTTGCACATCTATCTTCCTTGTTATTTTAAATTTACCTATTTTTCGTGTTTTCTTTCTTGTCTGTTTTTTCTCAGGTATTTCTTTTGTTGCCAATATCTCTTTTTGTGATGGTTGAATATCAATAGTTGGTATGGGAGTAGGGATAACTGTAGTAGGCGCTTGTATTGCTGTTGTTGACGCTATTGTTTCACCACGTTCTTCATTTTCCGGCACTGCGATACTTGATTTTAATACAAATTTGGTCGGTTTTTTCCTTTTTATAATCTTTTTCACTGTTTGTTTTTCACTAATAGGAGGTTGTATAGTATCCGTATCAATATCATCTAATATACCAGTTATTTCTTCCCTCGTCTGTTTTGTCAATCTATCTTCAAACATTGTTTTCTCAATAGAATTTGAACCTGATAAATACGTTTTTTTTACTTCATTTGCATTTACTTGTCTCGTCTTCTTGAATATAAAATATTTATTAAGGAATGATACACGTTTTTGAGTATCATCAAATTCTAATTTATCTGCAGTTCCATATTCCATTTCTTCCTTTGTTTTCCCGAATGTCCGTGTTGTCTTACTGCGTTTTATTTCATTCATCATATGAGTGAATAACTCCCCAAACATACCAATACTATTCGGCATTTTCATTGTTTTTGCTTCATCATTTGTTAATAGATCAAAACCATAACTATCCAATAATTGAATCAAATAATCATAATTTACAAGGTACTCGCGGAATACTTTATTTATAGTATCTTGATATACGTCAACCGCTAACCCAATACAAGATGTATCATTATTGAATTCTTCTATATCATATGATTTTGAAACTTCCCATATTTTCTCTCCATTTTTATATTCATTTACAGCATCACCTGGTTTTAAATCACGCAATTCATTGAATAAACTGCGCCCGTCGTAACTTGTTCCTGTAAAATATCCACCCAATTTACACATATTAGATACATTCTCTAGATAAGTATGTAATGTATCAGGGTTCTCAAAGAAATAATGAATAGCAAACTGTGTTGATACTACATCAAACCCCTCACGCCCTATTCCATAATATCTATAAACCCCTGCTCCTAATTTTGTTTCATCTTTTGGACCCATCCCCATAATAGCTTGAGTTATTTTTTTCCCACTATCTGTATATAAAGCATCACCATTCATAATATTTAATCCACAATTACCTTGCACAAATAAACATCTTGGTATTTTCTTAACCTTCTTTAAATAATTAAGATACCTAGCACAAGCACCATCCAACCTATTCTCTATATTATCTCTAGAAATATCTATTCCAAATACAAATCCAAGACGTGATTTAATCCATTTTGTAAAATCACCTCCTTTTCCTACAGCTAAATCAATTAATGAACCTCCACGATTTGACACACTTGTAATAAGTTTATTTTTTACATATAAATTGTGGAAATCACGGAGTGCCCTTGAAGATCCACCCATTCTATTCCTGGTATCTTTACTACCCCTATTATAGTATACATCATCATCGTCAAGCAGTGGAGGAATATTTATACCTGTTCTTAACATATCAATAGTAACAGGATTATGTATCGAACTCCAAACGCTCTGTGCTACATGATGTGCATTACCAAAATTTTTTAATCCATTTCTAAATTCAGCTGTTTTATCGTATCTTACTTTTATCGGAACCCATCTCCATCCTTCATCTTTACTCTCATCATATCTAAATTCAACAATAGTATTATCATCAAATGTTTCAAGATTATCTTCAGTTGACATATATTTATTCCCATTCATTTCCTTCAATTGAATATTACATAAATATGCTTTATTATCAATCGGGTTAATAGGATGGAAAGCAATTGGTTTATATTTATCATTATCATCAATATTTGATACACTTGGTAACTTATTTTGTATAACCATCTCACAAGGATTTATATACCCGTGTTTTGACTCATCGAACCCAACCCTTAATATAAGGGTCTTATATTGAACTATTTGATCCATTGATGACATATCTTTACCATCATTAAATATATTATGTGTTTCATCTTTACCGCTTTCTTCTTTTTGTGTAGTAACTAAGAAATCAATAGTATTATGATGTGGAGGCTTCCATTTAAATGAGTTTTGCCATGTAATTTTATAATTTTTTACTTCTGTATCTGTTAGAGACATTGCTACACCAAGATTACAAGGTGTAAGGATCAACCCATCTGTATTATATCCAATATGTTTATTATGGATATTAGTTAATATTTCATTACAAGCCTCAAATATAGATATTTTTCTGTCTTTTGTTCTCCAAGGAAATGAAAAGTTTTTAATAGATATAATTAATTCACCATTTCCTGGGACTACATGCATACTATTTAAACTTTCGACAAATGGTGCCAATAAATGAAATCTATAATCAGTTAATAGAAATTCATCTTCTCCTTCTCCTTGGTCATCTCCATCTCTGATTTGTAAATTTGCAAATTCCTTCGATCTCTGGTCTTCGCTATTTATAAAATATACATCAAATATCATATATTTATTAGAAAATTCACCTACATCATTATATTGTATATGCTCCCCGTCTAATATACTATTAAAATGTTCTCTACTTTTAGTTATTAAACCCGTAAATTGAACGTTCATATTCATGTCAATAAAATAAATTTTTCCTGAACCATTTACATATAATAACTTTCTTAATCCATCCGCCTTATCAGTAACACAATAATTTTCTCTTATATTTGGACTCCGCATATCATCATCTAGAGGCTGTATATTCCTTAGTTCTAAAGTAATTGAAGATGGACCAATAAAATGTTTTGAATATATTCCTTTCTCATGTGGTTTACCTGTAACTAACTCCATATAGTTGTATTTAATCGCTCGCATTTCGTCTAAACCAATAGGATAACTTGATTGTTGTATCCCACATAATACATATTTTATAGTGGAACGTAATTTATCATTCATATCATCAAAACTAACCCTCTTAAATGGTAATACTTCTATTTCAACTTCATAACTTTCCGGATTATTAAACACATTTGATTCAATAACGTTATATGTTGGGATTAAATTGCCGTTTTCTTTGGCGTTTGAAGTTTTCACGACACTTAAATCTACTTGAATAAATGGATAATCTTTATGAACTAATGTTGTTCTAGTTAAATACCTAAATAATTTTTTTTTATCATTCCAATCATTTAATAATTGGTTGACTAATCCATTACCCTCTTTTAATTTACGTTCTTCTTGTATTGTAACTCTAAAATTTAAATCATCAAAATTAACTGGTCTAATCATAGCAGAGCCTTCTCCTTGACTATTTTCCTTAAAATAAGAAAGTTTTTGAAGGAATTCTATCCCAGGCATTAAAGAATCGGTAGTTCCCTCTTCCATTAACGAGTTTTTACGACAATAATTGCTAATATTATTATCATGGTATATTTCGGTTCGTAGATTTGATATTTTTGTTTTACCTGTCCTTGGATCATTGAATTGGTTTCTAACACGTAATGAGGATATATCATTTTTATGAACTCTAAAACCCTTAGACAATAGATATTGTGCTACATTATCAAAATCTATTTTTGTGATTTTTTTAAATCCACGTGTGCCAAAACGAACCTCAAACTCCAAATTCTTCCTCCCTGTTATATCTGTAGTATTGGCATTGTTATAAAATAGTTCCAATAAATTCTTTATATCAGGTTTTGGGGTTCTACTATCGCGTTGTAAGCTCATTTTTGTATATTATAATTGTATATTATTATTTTATATTCTTATATAATCAATTTTATATTTAGATATTTAGATATTTCTATTATTTTATTTTCTTTTATATGATCTCCATTATTTCTTGGTATAAATCTACCTTTCTCTTATTTTTTTTCTTTCTTGTTGCTAGTGTATGTATACTTCCCAGTTCTATTTCTATATTTATCCCAATTTTATTTGCTATATATTGTAACTCTGATAATTTATAATTCCCAATAGATTTAACTGCCTTTTCTATACTATTAACTATTATGTAACCTTTCTCATTATGTCCTTCTTCATGTCCCATATCATGAATACAAGTATTATTATCGTGGTCATCATCATGGTCATTATCATTGTCATCATTATCATACAGCTTCAATATACTATTAGTTGTATCATTATGTAATTTAGATAAGTTATAATTGAATGTTTTTATTGTTGATTGTTTCTTATTATTAGTATGAAGTCGTGAGTTCAATACAATACAATAAAAATCATTACTATCATCATTTTTCATAATTTCAATGAAACAATAACGTTTAAATATTATATTAATATTTTTTAATATACATATTATTTTGAATGTATCCATTTCCAAATCTTCACCGTTTCCTAAGTTCTGAATAATACCATCATATTTTATTTTATATCTTTTACACATTATTTTAATGTCTTCTTTTTTACTATTCAATTCATCTATTAATTCAAACCTTATTTTATTTTCAATGCCAAATATATGAGATTTATTTAGATAATTATACTCATCATATCCGTGTAATAATATATAAAAAATCCAAAATAGATGATTTTTCTTATTATATATGTAGTAATTAATATCTTGTTTATCACTAATTTTATTTATTGAGGTTTCAGGTTCTCCTTCTTTTCCTTCTTTTCCTGGGTTTTCTACATTTATACTCATATCCATACCCATACCCATACCCATAACTCTATAATCAACAGGCGTTTTAATATAGTTTTCATTTCTCTTATGGGTTTTATTGGTACCCTGATTATGATAATAACTATTAATTTTATCACTACCATCTGGCTCTTTTTCACATCGTAATTTATCAAGCCACGATGTAAAATACTTGCTATTATTCTCTGTTAAATAATATTTTTTTAAAGAATTTAAATCTATTATATTACGGGACATATTTGAGTATTTAATAAATATATTGCTGATAATATATTTATATTGTTTCAATAATAAAACTTTATCATATCTAATAAAAATTATTTTTAATTTCATTCTTTTGATTTTCTATATTTGTTATTTCTTTTTCAATAACTAATAAATGTGTTATATAATTTTCTACTTCGCGTAATATACTACTATTCACACTAATTAAATTGATAAATATACCATTACTATTTTCGCTATATTCGATATCATATTTTCTAAATATTCTAAATATTTCTTTTTGTTCTCCCGATGTTAATAACTCTATTTTATCTCTTATAGACACTTTATATTCATTTTCATTATCATTTTCATTGGTAGTTTCATTATCTGTATTAACATTAGTGTTTTCTGATTTATCTGTATTATTTTCTTGATATTCACTATTTGATAACATTGAATATATATATTATAATTAATTATATTATAATGTTTAAGTTTATAACTAGTAATATAATTATATTGCTCTAATTCTTTTATAATTCTTTTATAATTCTTTTATAATTTTGTGATTATATGATTATTACTTTATTACTTTATTACTTTATTACTAATCTAATTTTCTTGGATGGATCACGTTTAATTAACTTTTTAGGTTTCATCATTTCAGCAATAACAGAAATCTTTGGGTCATTAATCTCATACCGCTGTCCCAAAACACGGATTTGAATTGTATCACCAACTTGGACATTATTGAAATATTTATCTTTATAATGATGGTCTCTTGCAACAAATACATCAACAGGTGATTTACTGCCACTGCTTCCACGTATTCCTGCTTTTGTGATATTATCAACCTTAATTTTAAATCGCATCCCTTCAACAGGACAACAAATTAAACATTCTACTATTACATCAAACACAACATTATTACTTTTCATAATACCTGCCGAATAATTTATTATTCTTACAGAGTTATTCTTTACAAATCCCTCTATAATACAACGTCCTTCTAAATCTTCAATTAACTTCCTCTGGATTATTTCCCCAATATTACCACCCATGAGTATGAATGGTAATGTAATTTTTCTATGAATAAGTTGTAACATATAAATCCCTAATCCTTTACGGTGTTTATCATCACTTGTTAAATCTGGTTTTTTTACATCTTTTTCACCAATTAATGTAGTTATATTATCTGACCTTTTTTGCTGATTAGTTCTTAATTCTTTTTGGGTGCTAGACATTATTATATATATAATTATTCTTTTAAATTTATTATTTATTTTTAATCAATTTTTATTAGATTTATATATTTATTGGATTTATTGGATTTATTGGATTTATTAGATTAGAACTTAATAATTTAATTATTTTATATTACCTCCATATATCCATATATATATATATATATTATTACTGTTTTATAGTGATTATTTAATTTTTATCAATCTTATTAAATAGCGCATTTTCATAATTGAAAAACCACTTTTTACCATCTTTTCTTATTCCATCATAATAACGTAGCAAAAATTCTTGTTCGCTACATAATTGCGGTATTTTACTATCTTTGCTATTACTACTTGTATATTTTTCAGTTTCTCCATATATTTGATTCAATATCTTTAATTGTGTTTTTTTGCCTGCTTGATCACATCTTGCACCTCTTGACCTTTTATCAAGCATATTTTTAGTCTTAAAAATAATCATCCCTGATTTATTAATAGCCATCATAAATCCTACAAAATCACTAATTTGGCTAATATCTAAAATCTTTTTCTGGAGTTCTTCTCTGAAATCATCTATATCTGTCGGTTTTGCTCTCTCTAAAATATTTTCACTATTCAATACATATAAATTTATCGCATTTTTATTTTCTAATAAATATCCTTTAGCACCACCCATACTTTCATTTAATTCTATCAATAGCGTTTTATTTATATAATTTTCTATTTTTTCAAAGAAAATGTCATCCATAATTATATTCCCTATTTTCTCTCTAATATTCAGGTATTCGATCAATTTCATCTTATCATTATTATCCATTATATCTATTAAATGATGCAATGCGAATGAATTCAATATGTCTAAATTTATCTCTGCTGATAATTTTTGAATGGTAACTCCACAATGCTTAAACCAATCGTTGTCTCCACGAATTACATCTTTTGTCTCTATTATTAAATAATAGGTATCTAGTAATTTTTTTAATACACCAGAAATATTTTCTTTTATAGCATCTCCCTTTTTATCTTTATCTACTATTTTTTTGGGTATATTCTCTAGTATAGAACTTTCCATTATATTATCTTGAAGATTAAATTTTATAGATTTATGTTTATAATCAAACGGTCTATTCATATCTTCAATTGTTATATGCTTGGTTTCTAATTCTATTGGTTTAAAAAAATACATCTCATTTATATTTTCCAAGTGTCCTAATCTCCCTAACATATCAATAATATATTCATTACGTTCATTTATCAGGTAATCTAATGCTTTATTTATTTGGATAAGGGGGTATTTTCTAGTGTGTGTTAACAATTTAATTAAATCATCTTTTTTATATAAATATCTATCTTTAAACAATTCTTTTATATTAGATATTATCTTATCTATGTTCAAAATAATAAAATTTTCGTTATAACTATCCATATTAACACTTAATTCTGATTTATCTATTTCAGGTTTGCATGTGAAATCACATTTTTCCATATAATCACATATCTGTGTGAATTTTTTATCGCCTACATTATAATCTATATTATACCCGGTTGATAGTGACAATTTAACGGTTTGTTTCATATTTATCTCTGTTAAATTATTCAATCCCTCATTCAAATAACAATCTATAGCATTCTCTTTCATAACACGGGAAACATTACCCATTTGTATAGATTTCTTTTCTGCCATTCGGTATATATACATATCTATTGTTTCTTCTTCTCTATCATTTTCATCATATTTATCTTCCATATCTTCTTCATTTGGGGATCCTATTACTTTTTTGTCTTCAATACTACCGTGTAAATATATCTCTACATTTCTCTCCGCAAATGGTAATCTACAATGACTGCGGAACCTTACTGCCCGCCCAATAATTTGATCCGTTCTACTCATATTATACCATGGTTCTATTATATGAACTTGTCTAATATTATTTAAATCAATCCCTTCGGAACCTGCTTTACTAATAATAATAACCTTTACTTTCTCTCCATTTACATTATCCTCATTTGTTGCCGATTTTATTTCTTTTAAATTATTGGGGGATAATTTGGAATCTCCCGTAATCATAATATATCTTGCTGGATTAAATATATGTTCCTTATCCTTATCAAGTTCGGTTTTTGCCTTCATTGTAATAGAATCAATCTTAGGTATTGGTTCACTTTTAAATAGATTATCATTCCCTAGTCGGGTAATGCCTAATTCTTCTAATGCTAGAGCAATTGGCACACAACCACCATCGATATACTGAGAATATAATAATACAATTCCTTTTGATTTCTTTATTAAACCCATTATATTGTGTAATTTCATAGAATATTTTTGTAATCCATCGGATGAAAAGATGTTACCATATTTCTCATAAGGTTTTTGTTTGTATTCAAAATCACGCTTTGTTTTATCATTGTAAGATACTACTTGTAGTAATCCTTGTCGTCCAATAAAACTACGAATGTCTATTTTCTCTTCTTTTTTGGGGTTCTCAATAAATTCATCTAATCTTGAATTGGGATATACGAAATTTAAAGTTTGTAATGGTAATTCCACATTCGTCCATCCCATCCCTTTATCCATGGTTACTTCATCCGGTAAATTTGATTTTAATTTCTGTTTCGCTAAATCATATCCTATTTTTTGGTAATTGCCTATTTTATTTATAAAAATATCTAAATATTCTATACCTTGTATAATTGATGATCCATTTAATTGATATTTTGGGTATTCAAACCCAGGATTTTTCAATGTTAGTAATTTATTAAAATCACTTGGGTATATCCTATATGGGAATGTGTATGGGTTCTCTCCACGGACAAATGATACATATCCCCTCATCTTTTGCAGTAACAGATTTTTACCAACTTCATTTGAACCATCTACTCTGAAATTTCCCTTTTTATCAAATATATCGCGCACTTCTATTTTGGGTCTCCCGTCATTTATATTCATTAAATTTATGAGCCATACTATTTCTTTATAACTATTGAACATAGGAGTAGCTGATAATAATAATAACTTTAATGTATCGGAATAATTCACCATATCAAGTAAGTTTTGAGCAATCTTTTTATTTGGATTGTCTCCACTAATTCTGATATTATGGACTTCATCAATAACAATTAAACGGTTCGAAAACTCTCTTTTAAGGGCTCTCTCTTTGTTTTTCTTTGTTTGGTCTTCATCTCCTTCAACTAAATATTGGCTTTTTAATTTTGTGATGTAGTTTGAAAATTCTATATATCCCATAAAGACATATCCTTTATTTATTATTTTATTCACTTGTTTCACTATTTTAACTTTAGATAATCCTTTCATATTCATAGGATTTATTTCTTTCAATAGTTTATTACCTGTACATGCTTTCAAATCCCATAATCCATTTACTTCTTTTAGTTTTCTATCATCAAATAGTTGTAATCTAAAATTACTTTGGACATTAGGTGATGCTACAATAATAATTTTCTTTTGTATCCCAACCTGGTTCATATAATCACGCATTTCTTCACACACGGATATTGCCGAACACGTTTTACCTGTTCCTAATCCATGATATAATAATAAACTGTTATATGGTGTTAATGAAGAGAGAAAATTTCGCACAAATATCTGATGGGGTGATATTTCAAACCCCGCACTACACATTAAATCTGCCTCTTCTTCTACATCTTTTATATCAGTATCATATACTAAATCATTGAATTCTTTTTTTTCTGCTATTTTTATATTAAAATTAGGGTCTAATAAATGAGGATATAAAAACTGCAATTTATCTGGGTTATTGCCTAAAATAATGCTCTCTCTATTTTGGAACTCTAATAATAATTTCTGTAATTCTTTATCGTGATTATTATACCATTTATCGAAACCTTTTATGTCATTAATTATTTTATCAAAATTATCATATATTGGTTCTTTTACTATATCCACAACTTTATTACCCGTTTGTGGTGGTGGTGGTTGTGATATTGTCGGTTGAGGTAGTTGTGATTTAATAACTAATTTTTTCTTCCTTGACAATGGTATTCGTTTCCTAGTTTTCTTTATTTGAATACTATTTGAACCACTTGGAGAAGTCCTTATTTTTGAACTCATTACTTAATATAATATTATATTAGATATTCTATTATATTTATATTTTAACTTCATACTTAATTATAGTTTAGATTGAACTGTTTTTTTACCATGACAATTTCTACATAACGCAATTAGATTGTTTACATTATTATCCCCTCCATGTTGTAAATCCATTATGTGGTCTATTTCATATGTATGGTCTAAAGGGTTGTTACAGTGTCCACATTTCCAAGATTGATTAGAAGCAACATATTTTTTCTTAGTCTCGCTCACAGACCTTTTATGAATAGTATTTTTCCCTGAGTTAATAATTCGGTTATCCTGTGTTGGCTTATATCCACCTCCAGATAGAGAGAACCCACCAACTGTATGGGTCTCGTTACTACTATCATATCCTATATTATCTTTATCAATGCCTGTTAAAAATTTATCCTTCGTATAATCCAAAATTGGCGTTATAATATTTTTTGAGTTTTTATCTATCGGCATATAACGTATTATATCATTAGCATGTGTTAATAGTGATCTAGTTTGAAATGGTTGTTTCTTTATGAATATATATATAACGAATGCTATTGCTACATAAGATGCTATTTTAAAATATTTTACGTCTATTTTAATCATATTTATTAATTTTCCATCATAATATGTATTATATACAAGAGCTATCGTTATCAACAATAATATAATTTCAAATCTCATTATAATATACTTTTAAAAAAATATTACTCATATATAGTTTATCTTAAAATTATATCCCTTTACCGCCAATATTATATCCTATATATACACTAACTATGAGTGCTAAAATAGAACAAAAATATATTACTTTATTTTTCCATTTATAAGTTTTATTATCTTTCTCTCTGTCATTAGTGTATATATGACAATATGATGTTATAAATTCATCAAATGTAATTTCATCTTTTTTAAGTTCCTTATTTATTTTATTATGTATAAAATGAACCCATTTTAATATGGAATGTCTAGAATCTAAATATGGCGTTACAGGATATTTATCTAATAACTTAGCAAAATTATTTCCATATTCAGGATTAGGTAAAAATATTGGCATATTTTGTATAAATTCATAATACTTTTTCTTTGTTGTTTCGTGTGGGTTTACTGGATAAGTCATCGCCATGGTATTTATAAAGAACCAAAAACGAGGACCCCATATATTCTCATCCCAAATAATTGTGTCATTTATATTTGCTATTGTGAAATTTTCCATTATATTCAATTAATATAAAAAGATAAAGATAATAACTAATATCATATAATAAATTATACATTAATATGAATAATTGTAAATATAAAGATAATGGGTGTGACCGCGAAAATAAATGTTTAAAAAAAAATACTTCATTGAAGCATGAAATGTTTAATATAAGGAAAAATAATATTCCAAATAATATCTCTAATTATTCAAAAACGATAAAAAATACAACTAGTTCAAAAGATAATATTTGTAAAAATGATCGTTTTGCATATAATAAAAAAATTATTATTAAAGGTCATAATAATCATAATAATCATAATAAATCAATTTGTAAAGACGATTATTGTGATTCTATCATGAACGATAAAAATATATTTACAGAAGGTGAATATATTGCAACAAGTGATAATAATAATACTAAATTTCCAATAACAAGCATCGGTATTATAGGATATTATTTCAATAAGACTATTAAAGATTATCAATTCTTATTGATTCGTAGAAAAGACACATTAGGATATGTTGATTTTATACGTGGGAAATATCAATTACATAATAAAGCATATATAATGAACCTACTTAATGAGATGACAGTGCAAGAGAGAAGTTATCTTAAGAATGGATTTAATTATAATTGGAATAAATTATGGGGAAATATGAAATTAAAACAACGTTATATAAATGAAGAATATATTTCCAAGGAGAAATATGAGGCTCTTGTTAATGGTATTTCTACTACAAGTGAGTTCTATAATTTAGAATCATGTCTATCTAATGTAGAGACTTCATGGGAAGAACCAGAATGGGGTTTTCCAAAAGGTAGACGTGAATACAGAGAGAAAGAATTAAATACAGCAATACGTGAATTTAGTGAAGAAACAGGTATTAATAATAACAACATAAACGTTATATATAACATTCAACCATTTGAAGAAATATTTAACGGTTCAAACTTTAAATCATATAAACATAAATATTATCTTGCTAAAATTAATATGCCAATATCATGCAATAAGAATAATGTCTTAACAAATTATCAGAAAAGCGAAGTTAGTGCTATAGATTTTAAAACATATGATGAGTCTACTTCTTGTATCCGTGATTATGATAAAGAGAAAAAAGATATTTTAGAAAGTGTATATAATATATTGCAGAATTTTGAAATTGTTCATTAAGATGGAGTGAAATATATAGGTTATACATTATCCACATTATCTAACAACAAATATATACTGATAATATATATATCTACGTATAATAATGGATTTTTATAAATACATTCTTACTTTTTTTGAGAGAATAAAGTATTACTCATCCATCTTATTTTCATATGTAAAATTACATAAAACACCACTTATTAGTTCAACACTCCTTATGCTTTATATAATTTTCTTTTATATATTCTTGTTTAGATCCTCAAATTATACCATGCAAAAATACGAATATTATACAAATATTGCCTTTATCATAATAGGAACAATATGGAGCATAGGGATTATGAGCAAATTCATGAATAGTGGTGATAGTATAAATTCAAATATATTCAAATATACCAAATTTATCGTAGGAATAACTTTAGTATTAACGGTATTTTTTATATTATTATATATTTTTACGTCATCTGTATTTGCTAATAATATTGTTAGTTTTTTAATCAATTTAGGATTAATAATGTTTGGATTATATATTATTTCATATTACATAAGAAAATCAGCATATTATGAAAAAATAAAAAATAGTTCATTTGGTAATAAGTTATTCAATTTAACATTTGGAATTCCAGAATTTGTCATAAATTATTATGCATTTTTTATGAATGATATTAAAACAACCCCTAATTTTATATATAAAATTATTGGTATAGAAATTATATTCGTAGTGTTATATTTCTTGGTTCCTTACATAATGGATAAAATATTTACACATGATGGAACTTTATTATTGGGAGAACCAGTATATACAGATGTTATACATACTGTAGGGACATTTGAAAACTTACATAAGGGTAGTAAAATGGAACCATCGGGGGAAAATGATAATGAAGATATAAACAACCCTGATTATAATTATAATTATTCCGTTAGTTTTTGGTTATTCTTGGATGATGTAGGTGAGAATTATAGGGTTTCTACTAATAAATACACATCTATTTTAGACTATGGTGGTAACCCTAAGATAGAATATAACGGTAAAGATAATATCTTAAGGGTTACTATGAAAAAAGGGAAGGAAGGTCTATATGATACTATATATAGCAGTAATAATATACAATTACAAAAATGGAATAATATAGTAATTAATTACAATAGTGGGATAACAGATATATTTATGAATGGGGAATTAGTAGGGACTAAAAATAAAATACTTCCATATTTAAGAATGGATAATATAGTATTAGGAGAACAGAAAGGATATCCAGGAGGAATATGTAATGTAATATATTATAAAAATACATTATCAAAAGCAAAAATAAATACATTATATGAAATTCTAAGGAATAAAAAAAGACCGTATTAATTTTATTTGTAAATTATTAAGAATATTTCTTAACATATGTTTCTTTTATTTAGTTTCTTTTATTTATTTTTTTTAAAATTATCTTAATATATAATATATTATGAATACGAAAACAATTATATTTACTGTAATAGTGCTTGTTGTCTTATATTTTGCATATTATTATTTCTTTTCTAGTAAGACAGACCAAATGCTTGTAAAAATGAACGACGCACGAGCACAAAAAGTTATTTCTGCTGGTTCATTGCCTTCTGGTGCATCTTCTAATTATACATTTTCTATTTGGGTTTTCGTAAATGATTGGAACTACCGTTATGGACAATCAAAAGTTATATTCGCACGTAAAGACCAAGATGGTGGGGTAGCACCAATGGTAGAATTTACCCCTTCAGTGAATAATATCCATGTTACTTTAGCAACTTATCCAACAACTGGATCAAACACCACTGGTAAAAATCATACTTGTACGTTAGATGATGTCCCATTACAGAGATGGACAAACCTTATAATGTCTATAAATGACAGGGCTTTAGATTTATATTTAGATGGTAAATTAGTAAGAACATGCCTCCTCCCTGGGGTTCCAAAAATGAACCCAGCATCAAATATATTTGTAACTCCCGACGGTGGATTTTCAGGCTTTGTCAGCAATTTTAGATACATTGCAGATAGTGTAAATCCTTCACAAGCATATAACATTTATAAAGAAGGTTTTGGTGGCTCATCTATGAGCAACTTATTTAATAAATATCGTGTAAAATTCGCATTTGTAAAGGACAATAAAGAAATTAATAGTTTTGAAATATAAATTTTGTTGTTTAGAGTTTAGAGTTTTGGATAATCATCGGGTTAAAATTATAGTTTAATATAAAGTAAAACGATTAATATATATTAGTTTATTTCTTAATATATATTATATAAATATGAGCGAACAATTTACAAGATTAACTCAGGGATACGGACAATCATTGTCTAATATTGGAAATACATTTGGTTCAAATAGATATATATCAGGTAGTAAAGAATTTTTGAACTCCAACACTTTAGTTGCAAAGATAGCATTTCTCGTCCTTGTTATGATCGCATTTGTTCTTATTTTACGTGTTGGAACATCATTAATAACATATTTTATGGCTCCAACATCAAACCCAAAATTAGTAGATGGTATGAAACCAGGACATGTAGCAAAAATGATCCCACAAGATCCAAAATCAAGTGGGAGTGTTACCATTATGCGTTCTGTAGATCAAAATAACGGTATAGAGTTCTCTTGGTCTGTTTGGTTATTTGTGGAGCAATTAAAACAAGACGGCAAATTCAAACATATATTCCATAAGGGCAATGATGGGTTTTCAGGTGGAAATAGTGATGGTATGAGCATGCCCAATAATGCACCCGGGTTATATTTAGATAAAAATACAAATAATCTTGTTGTCATAATGAACACTTATAACAATATTACTGAGAAAGTAAACATTAAGGACATCCCATTAAATAAATGGATTAATGTAATAATTAGGGTAGAAGGCGATAAAATGGACACATATATTAATGGCACAATAGTAAACCGTCATAAATTTAATAGTGTCCCAAAACAAAACTATGGAGATGTATATGTAAATATGAATGGTGGATTTGATGGACTTTTATCTGATTTATGGTACCATGATTATGGTTTATCTATTAGAGAAATATTGGCAATTGCTGAGAAGGGTCCAAATATGAGCATGAATAAATCAATGGATGTATTCCCACCATACTTTTCTTTACGCTGGTATTTTAGACAATAATCAATAATCAATAATTGTCTTCGTGAGTATATGTTTAAGTAATTGAATAAATAAGTGAATAACCTGATTAAATATTATGTTTTTATTATATCAAATTATAATAACAACAATAAAAATAATATTACATAATATAAGTATAATATCATGTTTTCCCAACAAAATCACCCATTAATTGAAAGAGAACAGACTTTTTTTTTAGAAAAAAAACACGTAACTATCCATACAGAAGATAGGGATCATTTTAAATTTTTAAACTCAAATTGTTTTGACATAATATTACCTTGCGACCTTACTAATATTATATACATGAAATTATCAGATATTACAATCCCAACAAAACTTTATACATTCTCAAATAATTATCAAAATACAAAATTCATAATAGATATAGAACCTAGTCAGATTATCAATCCCGACCTAAGTTATGCTTTTGACGCACTCGATGATTATTATAAAAAAGATGGAAAATATGAAATCTGTATAGATGAAGGATATTATACACCAATAAGTCTTGCTGATGAGATACAAAATAAAATGAATTTTACAATTACACAAACATTAATAGATGCAAGTTATACACTTCCGGTAGGTTATACATACGATAATTTTATTATTAAATATAATCCATCCTCACATAAAATAGAATTTATTAATAATCGTGATTTTTACAATTTATATTTCTCTCAAAATATAGAATATAATACTCAATGTGGTTTTCAGCATGTGTTTTGTAATCCAACAAAATGGGGGTTTCCATATTATATTGGATATGAAAGGGGTGTTTATGATGCTTGTACAAAAGAAGGACCTTATACTATAGATTCTATTAATTTAGTTATACCTGCTTCTACAGATAAAACAGACAATAAAATATATTATTCACAGTCTGATTTTATTCTCAACTTAGATAGTGATAATGTTATTTATATGGAAGTAAATAAATATAATAATATAGATGAATTAGATCCTTACCCTGTTCTATTGAATAATAGCGATTATACTGGTAGGACAAGTAACGCTTTCGCAAAAATACCTATTATTAGACAACATGACGGTTTAAAAAAATATTTAGGACAGAATTGTGAGATATTTAACATAACAAATTTTAAAGTCCCTCTTCAAAATATAAGACAATTAAGATTTAAATTCAGGTTTCACGATGGACGTTTGGTTGATTTTAAGAACCAAGATTTTAATTTTACTATTGAATTTGGTCAGCTTATAGATGAACAACTGAAATATAAGATAATTAATAGTAATTATTAAGTTTTAACCGGATTATATTTATACTGTTATAAAATATAATGGATTTAGAAGATTTAAGTAAGTATATAAGTATTGATATAAATAAGAATAATTTGATTGAAAAAATATTAAAAAATTGTAATCCAAGATGTCGAAAATGTTATCAATATAATAAAATTGAAATTAATAATATATTAGAAAAATACAAAAAATTACTACCGTTAATATTTTGTCATGATCTCCAAGAAATCAAAAATAATAAATTTGCTGAAATTATAAATGAAATTTTTGGTGTATACCATAAAAATGGATATAATGATTATATATGTACGAGTTGTTTATGGTATATTGTACAATCATATAATTTCAATAAAAAAGAATTATTAGAAAGATATTTTATTAAACCAACCGGATTTTCAAAAAAATCATTATGTTATAATTAATAATATATTAGAGAAACTTTATTTATAAAAATCAAAGTTTAATACTGTACAGGTTAATATGTCAATAGTTCCGAAAATTTTGTTTGTAATTTTGTTTGTAATATTTTTAACTATAGATTTAAAAGGATATTCTAATTTTGTTCTTCATCCTAGACATGTTTTACTTTTCGAGGCACAAATATAATTACATAATAATCTAATCGAAAAATTTTTAACCCTATTAATATAATGTGTTATGTTGTTTTTTATTTTATTAAACCAGTATATATTACTGGAATTAGTTGCGAATATTGTTAGTGATTTATTTTGTAATTTAATTTCATTATCTTTTCTATTATTACATACAATGTCATCTACAATATTATAATAAATAATATATTTATTATCTGTAATATAGGGTTGTGTTTCGCTCCTTATTTTCTATGCGAAACACACTCCTATTGGGATACAATCAATATCCTTATTATTTAAATATCCCCGTTACAATATCAATATAATGTATAATACGCATTTTTAAATAATATGTATTATCCTTATGAAACAAACCAAGATTTTTGTTATAATTTTTTGGAATGAACGGATTTATTAAAGTATCATTATATATATTTGAGGAATAATTAAATGTAGTAATTTCATCATTACATACCATATTATCACTATCTGATATAGATTTTTTTATACTATTTCTAATGTTACCCAAAATTTTATATTTAATATAATATCCTGCAAGGTTTGGTTTATAAATATTTGTATCACTAATAAAAGATGTTACTGTTTTAGGTATTTCATGTTCTAAATGATATATTCTATTTTTACTACAATCTAAATATTCCAATACATCACTCATATTATAAGGCAGTTTTCTTATCATATTATCTGAACAATCAAAATATCTTACATTACCTAAATTATTAGGAATGCGCGTTATTTTATTATGATAACACTCAAATATTAAAATATTTGATGGTATATATCTGAGATAACCAGTAATACGATTGTAACTACAATTCAATTCTTTAATGCTTTCAGGTAGTTTAATTGGGATATTCTGTAACCTGTTATATGAAATATTTAAATTATAGAAACTACAATCTAAATCGTTGGGAATAGTTTCAATAAAATTATTACTACAATTAAATACACCTTTCATTGTTGGTGGAAAATACTTCGGTATTTCTGTTAGAATATTATTACTACAATCTATTTCCATAATCGTTTCAGGTAAATCTTTTGGCAACATTACTAAGTAATTGCGAGAGCAATTAAGTATTTTAAGATTAGAAGGCAATTTTATCGGTAAACATTTAATCTTGTTAACACTACAATTTAATACTTCCAGACTATCAGGTAATTCTGGTAATGTTACTATACAATTATTATTACAGTCTAATTTTCTCAATGATTTTGGTAAAATTGTTGGTAAATGATACAATTCTTCATTATAACAATACAATTCTACAATATTATGATATTTTTCATATTCTAGTAATTGAGATAATAAATTAAACTGTTTTTTATCACCATCGTCAATTACAGCATAAATAGTCATAATATTAGTTGCTTTCTAAGTATAAACTTATTGATGTCTCTGTTTTATCTGGATTATTTTTAATCAATTTTTTTTGCTTAATATTTATTAAGGTTAGAAATAAATTGAAAATCCGTAAGTGTTTTTTTCTTTGCGAATTTCGTTCGTATTAACATATCAATCATTTTAACTAAATTACTGTATTCAAATTTGATTTCAAGTAATTCATCATTAAATATATTATATAAGTAATAATTGTATTTTTTATTTAGGTTTTTTTTCGTTTCTTTGTCTGCTATTTCATTATTTGTATAACCATATATTTTACTCTGTGTTTTTTCATTATTTAGAATATAATTCAATCTCTCAGTTTCATTAATAAATGCATAAATAGCCAGTTGTAATATATGTGTCTCTTCTAAATCACTCGTACATTTAAATTCATATATATTTACTTGATTTTCATCATTACCATCTATACAATCCATAATACCATTTATTGAATATTTAATATTATTTGCAATAAATTCAGTAGATATGTATTTTTCGAATACTGCTTTATTTGATATATTCAACGAATTTAGATTATTCATACACTTATTAAGACATTCATTAGATATCCAATCGAAATCTTGGATTTGTTTAAGTTTGAATAAATATCCATCTTTATATGTATTATATCGTGTTGCTATATACAAACAATCGTTTATTGTTAGGGTCTTATTATTGAGCTTCTCTCTAATTTTATTTATATCCCTGTATGATAAATCTATGATTTTGGTTTTGTTATTATCTTTGTTTTCCATATTATCTTGCTGTTTCTTCTTATTATTTTCTATCTTATGAAGTGCTAAAGTTAATTTATCTGAATGAAGAGTTTGATTTTCATTTTCAGGTAATATATTTAATATATCAAGGTTCCCTTTCAATATATATTCATAATATATTGGTATGGTTAAACCATTAATCTCACTAATACTCTCAATAGTTTTGTTCTTATAAAAGTGATTTTTTTTACTGGTATCTCTCTCAGTTTTAGATGGTATATTAATACCTGTATGACGTTTTTCTCTTATAATATTTACAGTTATACATTTCATACAATCATTTATAACTTTGCTTGGCATATGATTACATATGGTTGTTACACTAATATGTGTGGATTTGTTATTAGTATTATTATTATCAACATCAGTTTCTAAAATTGCCGTCGTATTTCCAGGATTACCACTATAGTTCATATGTTTAATATCTTCATTTACACTTTTATTTACAGGGATATCCAAATCTTCTATTTGTGTAACATCCGCATAATCTTCTATCAAATCCTCATTCAAAAAAGGGAGGAAGTTATTTTTGTAATGATGAAATAATACAACATGCTCTGTTGCTCTTGTGATCGCAACATATAATTCGTTGGGACATACTTGATTGTCAGCATCTCTCTTATAATATTTAAAATATGAGTCATCAAAATTAAATATGAATACCAATTTTCTCTCCAATCCTTTTGTTTGGTGGAACGTAGAAATAACCAGTTTATTCTCAATAATACTCTTATCTACTTTCTCTTCATTACTTGATGGTACATATATCGGTATATCAGGCATAGATAATTTTATTTTATTCTCCAATGCTCTAACAGGACTTGATTTAGAATTTATAGATGGTGCTAATATAAAAATTTCATCTGGTTTATATTTTCCGCTATAAATAGCATTCTTTATCTTATTAAATTGGATTAATCCTCCGTTGTGGTAATTACCAAATGTATTACATATTATATATTCGGGTTTTCTGCCAGGTTTTATTGATTTTATCCTATCTTGTCCAATCATACAATTATTTATAAACCCACTCATTGGTTCAGTAATTCTAAAACTCTCTGTTAAAGGTGTTATTTTCCATTTTAAATCATTAAATTTATAACATTTATCAGCAAATCGTATAAATCTGTTATCCGCATTGTTAAAATCATAAATAGATTGGAATTTATCACCCAAAACGCAAATTTTAGTTTTATAAAAGTTATTTGATGTTGTATTATATTCGTTTTTATATTTCTCTCCATTATCTATGAAAATTTTATTCACTAATCTATAATATAACGGGTTCATATCTTGTGCTTCATCAATTACAATAATATCATATTTGAAATCTTCTATTGGGATTTTGTTACAATCTAATAATTTATATATCTCATTATCCCTGTAACAACCATTATCGTAATATTTTACACAAAATGAATGATAACTATGGACTTCCAGATTTTCAATACCGTATGTTTTTACCTTTTCGCGTGTCTCTATTTTCAGTTTTGAATTATATGTTAAAAGTAATATATTTGCTTTAAAGAATTTCTTAGCAACGTGTAAATTAGTAGTTGTTTTACCACTACCGGCAACAGAATCAACAATTACATTATAATTATCTAGTGCTTTAAGAACACGCTCTTGCTCTTGTGATGGAGTATTTAATATTGGATATATCTTATTATTTATTGTCATATTTTATTATTAGATCTTAGGTGTTAAGTCTTACTTTATTTAATTATAAACTGGATTTATATATTTATATTAGTTATGTAAATTATATATTATAGCATTTAATATTTACCAAAAAACTAGTGTAAAATTCTCATCAATACATACTTTCAAATATTCACTAATAATATCATATTGTCTATCTTTTTTTAGTATATGATTATACCATTTATTTAAATCTTCATAATTATTTTGTTTCATAGTCATAGCCAAATAATTAATATTATGTTTCTCTCTAGTTATACCGACTAGTTCTTCAAAATATGAAACCCATCCACCACTAATACCAAAATCACGTAAATTATCAGAAGGAAATCCCAATTTTATAAAATATTTTTTTGGAATAATATTATAATTATCATCGTATACACACACATCAACGCCCATTTATATAATAGTTTGTATATAATCAGTTATATATATATTTAAATTGATATGTTATTTCATAATCTTATTATTCATTCTTTAAAACATACTTAAAATTAAACATATGTTATACATTATATATTTTGTTGAGGTAATGTCTAATATTCAATCAAAACATGCGAAATTAATTAATAGTAAAGATACAGGTGAGATGAGTGTAAAAAAAAGAAATGGTGATTTAGAAACAGTATCATTTGATAAGATTCTTAGTAGGGTTAAAAAAATGGGGTCAATGGTAATGCATGAACCGCTATCTATAAATTATACTGGACTTACTATGAAAGTCATTGAACAATTATATGATGGAATTAAAACAACTAGTATTGACGAACTAACATCTGAGGAATGTGCTACAATGTCGGCACTTCATCCTGATTATGGAAAATTGGCAAGCAGGATAATTATATCCAATCACCAGAAAAATACAGAGAATTCATTCACTCTTGTTATGAAAAAATTATATGATTTTAAGGATATACATGGTGTTAGTGCTCCTAAAATATCAGACCAATTATATAAAATTGTTTGTCAACATGGTGATGAAATTGACGCGGTTATTAAATATCTTCGGGATTTTGATATAGATTTTTTTGGATTTAAAACACTTGAAAGAGCATACCTAATGAGATATAATAATGAGATTATTGAACGACCACAGCACATGTGGATGCGTGTATCACTCGGTATTCACGGGTGGGATTTACAAAGCGCATTTAAAACATATGAATTAATGAGTATGAAATATTTCACACATGCTACACCAACACTTTTTAATTCAGGAACTCCTCGTGCCCAAATGAGTTCTTGTTATTTATTATCAATGGAAGATGATAGTATTACCGGGATATATAATACACTTGGTGAGTGTGCTTCTATTTCTAAGTGGGCGGGGGGTATTGGGTTGCATATTCATAACGTGCGGTCAAGTGGTAGCCATATACGCGGGACAAATGGGACAAGCAACGGGATTGTGCCTATGCTTAGGGTATTCAATAATACTGCCCGTTATGTAGACCAGGGAGGTGGAAAACGTAATGGTTCCTTTGCAATATATCTAGAACCTTGGCATGGGGATATTTTTAATTTTCTAGAACTAAAGAAGAACCATGGGGATGAAGAGACGAAGGCAAGAGACCTATTTTATGCTCTATGGATTCCAGATTTATTTATGACAAGGGTAAAACACGATGGATTATGGACGCTCATGTGTCCTGATAAATGTCCAGGTTTGAGTGATGCTTGTGGAGAGAAATTTGAACAATTATATACACAGTATGAAAATGAAGGACGTGGTAATAAGACTATATCAGCCCGTAAACTATGGTTCTCTATTCTCGATAGCCAGATTGAAACAGGTACACCATATATGTTATATAAAGATCCATCGAATATGAAGTCAAACCAGAAAAATCTTGGAACTATTAAGAGTTCTAATTTATGCACTGAAATTATAGAATATTCAAACGATGAAGAGACTGCTGTATGTAACTTGGCGTCTATTGGACTACCTATGTTTATAGAGAGAAATGAGAAGATGAAGGACTTAATTGATATAGATATATTAGATGATGAAGAAAAAAATGTAATTATATATTCTAGAAAAAACTGTATTTATTGTAAAATGGTAAAATATTTAATGGATACAAACTATATTGAATATGATGAAATAAACATGGATGATGATAAAGATAGAGTTATATTTTACGATAAATATAATGTTAATAGTGTTCCACAAGTATTTATAAATGGAGAGAAAATTGGTGGATATAAGGAATTCGTTGACTACTCAAGACCAGTATTTAATTATGAAAAGTTAGGTGATGTTACTAGGACAATCACACGCAATTTAAATAAAGTTATAGATGTTAATTTTTATCCAACAGATAAAACACGAAGGAGTAATCTGAAACATAGACCGGTTGGGATTGGTATTCAGGGTCTAGCGGATATATTTGCTATTATGAATTTGCCTTTTGATTGTGAAGAAGCGAGAGAAATAAACAGGAATATTTTCGAAACTATTTATTATTACTCATTGCTTGAAAGTAATTCCATCGCAAAAGAGCGTTCTACAGAACTACAAACATATATTCCTTATTTAATGGGTGAAGGAGAGAACCAAGAAGAACAATATATGAAATTAAAAGAAAAACTATATATGAATGAATATGATGAAAAATATATAATAGATACAATGGAAGGGATGAATACTGTATTTAATACTGATCCTAACAATGAGTGTAATTTATTAGGTTCTTATTCTTCATTTGAAGGTTCTCCAGCAAGTAAAGGGGTACTACAATTTGATATGTGGGATAATTCTTCTCTCTCTACAGAACTAAACTATGATTGGGTTTCATTAAAACATTATATAAAAAAATATGGATTACGGAACTCGTTATTAGTAGCTCCAATGCCAACTGCATCAACAAGTCAAATATTGGGAAATAATGAATGTTTTGAACCGTTTACGAGTAATTTATATACACGGGGTACAAACGCAGGTGAATTCATCATAATTAATAAATATCTAATTAATGAACTTATTGGTTATGAACTATGGAGTGAAAAAATGAAGAATAAGATTATTCTTAATAAAGGTTCTGTTCTAGATATTGATGAAATTCCTATGTGTATTAGAGAGAAATATAAGATTGCGTGGGAAATACCAATGAAATCGTTGATTGATATGACGGCTGACCGAGGTATATTCGTATGTCAAAGTCAGAGTATGAATTTATGGATGGAAAACCCAGATTATAATAGATTGACAGCAATGCACTTCTATGCTTGGGAAAAAGGTCTTAAAACAGGTATATATTATCTTAGAACTAAGGCTAAAGCAGCAGCACAACAATTCACTATTGATCCTCATAATATTAATAAAGTAGTCAATAACGGGGATAATATACAAGGTGAACCATGTGAATCATGTAGTGGTTAGTGGTTACTAGTTAGTAGATTATATATTATAAAATATGTATTGTGTATAAGTAATTGATTTGGTAAATTACAAATTTAGACCCTCAATAATTAGAAACCGAATATATAAATGTCCTTATTGATAATGATGATAGAGAATGAGATAATTGTTTATATTCATTCCAGTTTACAACAGGGATAATAGGAGATTTTAATGATAGAATTGTAACACTTAATAATTATGAAGACTAAATTGATATTTATAATTATATTATGATTTGTGATAAAGGTTCTAATGAATTAGCAGTTAGGATAAAATATTAAAACTTAATATCAAAAACTTAATTTAAGATCAACATAACATATATATTTTATTAACATATCAGTTTTTTTACGCAAAATAAAAATTGAAACAAGTATAACATGTTAAATAAGTAGTAATCAAATACTAATTACAGCCGATAATATTATGAACTCTAAACTTATTTCTAGTTCTATTTCTAGTTCTACTATGTATATTATGAAAAGCAAATATGATAATGCTTGTATTGAGTTTGTATCAGTATTTAAAGAAATTCTTGATACTATTTCATGGTCAACCCCGGCTATGAAACTATGGAATGAAGACACTCAAAAAAATACATGCGTGTTTATTACTAGGTTATTAATTAGTCATTTTAAAATTCCACATTATTCCCCTGATAATTATGATAATCTAATCCACGTATTAGCCCGTTTAAGAATTGCATCCAAATCCAAAAATTGGGTAGATAGGATTAAATATATGCGTTCAGCATGCGATATTTATATGAATAATGCGATTCAATATACAGGTTATAATTCAGTAATATATTTTGAGTATATGGAAGGTAATGTAAGACATGTAGAAGATAATGATGTTTATGATTTTCTCAATGAGAACGGTCAAGATGTAGTATCGGTAATTCAAGTAAATTTAAATACATATTTGATTATGTGTTTAGAACCAGAAAAATTAACAGAGTATATTAATAACTTGAATGATAAAATTATTGATATTGAAACTGGTTCTATTAATATTGAAACTAGTGTTTTCAAAACAAAAACATTTGTATTCAATAATGTTACAAAGTTACCTATTAAAAATGATTACTCTTGGAAAACACGAAAACATGAAAGTTATGTAATTGTACCAACACAAGATAAAATGGTAAATATTCCAATTGAAAATATCAAACAATGGAACCAAGTTAAGCGCGCATATAGTAAGTTATAGAAAAATATTTACAATATTTATATCATAGTTCAATAGATAGTTTCATAGGGAATAAATATTAAACATAACATTAAAAAAATATATTATCAAGGATATTAATATAACAATAAATAAATTTTTATTTTTATTTGAAATGTAATTTGTAAATTATTATATGAAAAAAGATTTATTTATATATTATTATTATCCATATATTTTTATATTGTATACTACATTTTTAATTGACAGTTCAACAAGACAATTAAAGGATATTATCTAACATTTTTTTAATTACCCCTTCACTTCTCTCTACAATATCAATATTTTCATTCTGATATAGATAACAACGGAGGCAAATAATAACATCATTCAACGCATTATGTAAATCTTTTGGGGATTGACCTTGGAATAAAATATAATGTAATTCTTCTAATTTTGGATATTTAAAGTAAGTCTTTCCATATTTTGATTTTCGTTCAATCTTACAAAAGTCAATATTATTCTGCATTGTACAGTATTCTGGTTTTTTATAAATATCAAATACTGGGATAATATCATTCCTCAACATCTCACTAATAATCATATTCTTATCAAATTCTAAATTATGGGCAATAATACTATCACAACATTCGATAGCAATATTGAAGTTAATAAGCCCTTCTTTAATATTAATACCATTTTCTCTCATATTCTCATTTGTTATCTTATGAATTCTAATACTATCTTCTGGTATAGTTTTCCCATTTCCTAATTGGATGATATCATCACCGAAGGAAACCATTTTATTAATCACTGTATCATATAATACCCAACTGAGTTGTATAATATTAGGATAATCTATCCACCATTTACCGCTCTTGGTGCGTGATTTTGGCAACCCTGTTGTTTCTGTGTCAAATACTAGAACTTTCATAGTATCCCAGTAGTATCAAATATGTTATATATATATATAATTCACTTTATATATATATTTGTTATTTCAATTTTTATTATATAAATCACACAGGGTCTGTATATTATTTCTTAGATATTATAAGGTCTGTCATAGAATTCATAATTTTATTTTTAAATTTTAAACCATCATTACTACTAACCTTACACAGTTCTATATTCATATACATTGATTTATCATGCAAGACATCAGACTTTATAACTTGCTGTTTATTCTTATTTTTCCATTTTATATATGTCTTGGATTGTTTATTATGAAATTTATATAATGCTTCTTGAACTTTTTCTTGTTTATCATCTTTTTCCCATACATTATCATCCTTTACATAGAATTTTTTCCTTTTCTTATCGCAACAATGTATAGGGCGCATATGTTGTTCTAATTCCCTTAATCCTTTAACAAATGTATTCTCTACATTACTAACCCAACCCTCATCTGTTATTTTTATTAAATCTGTAAAATTATATTGCATATTATCTATAAACTCGCTAAGATTTATAGCATCTTTACATTCTGTATTTAAATAATTCATAATATTAAACTGGTTATTAATTGTCTTTGGTTGGCTTGCTATATTCACCGTTAATTCCATAAGTTTCTGGTTATGTTCTATTAATGTCATAAACATCCCTTTCCAATCTGGGTCTATATTATCGTTATTTATACTTTTTTTATTAATATTTTCTTGATTTTCTATATTAATTACACTTATACGGTCACGTTTTGATATTAGTCCTTTATTATAATCACATAATTTTTGGACATTTTCTGGACATACTAATGTTGTCCATTTTTCAGATTTTTCACCATTTATTAAAGGACATTTCTTTTTGTGAGCGTTTAGGCTTTGTAAATGTTTATATACTTTACCACAATCACAAAAAAGTGGAACTTTTTCTGAGCACCTTTTGGTGCTTTTGGTGCAAAAATGAGGATTATGCTTTTTGGTCTTAATATGTCTCTTCCAACAAAATAATTTAGCAGTAGAATACTCACATTTTTCACAAACGTATAATTCAGCACCTTTTGGGTCCGGAAAATGAGGATTTTGTGAGGATTTATGAGGATTATGCTTTTTGGTCTTAATGTGTCTTTTCCATTGTGATAATTTAAATGTTTTATAGTCACATTTTTTACAAGTGTATAATTCAGCACCTTTTGGGTCCGGAAAATGAGGATTTGGGTCCATGTCTATTCTTATAAATATGTCCCTATATTATTTTCATTGATATTGTGATAATTAAAAAAATTTTATGCTCACAAAAATAAAAACAACAAAGTCGTTTTTAAGACCAGACAGTCACAAAATGGCTTTTTTGCTTTTTTTGGAAACTATTTTGCCAAAGTCAAAAATGGACATTTATTTATGTCCATTTTTGGAATCCGTGTGATTTTGATGGTGATTTTTAGTAAAAAATAATATATGTAATAATCTTAATAATATATTTACTAAGTTGTATTTGTTATTTATCCCTTATATTATATGGAATTATCCAGATAGTATTAAATATAATAAAATTCTGTAAAATAATAAGGATATAATTTATAAAGTATCTTAACAATTATAAATTTAAAATATATGAATTATATGTACTATCATAAACTTCATACAGGGATAAAACAGAGAGAATATATGAAAGTATAAAAGATATGATCTCTCTAAAATTTCTATTAGAGAAACATATTTTAATTACGACATTAGAGTGAATATAAAATTGATATCCTAAAATATTCTAAATATATAATACTACATAATATAAACAACTTATTAGAATGACTTGTGACATTTATAGCATTGAAGGAAATATTGGTTCTGGAAAATCTACATTAGTTAATATGTTGAAAATTGAACAAGAAAATAATAAAAATATTGTATTTATGGATGAACCAGTATGTATTTGGGAATCAATAAAAGATAAGGAAGGAACTAATATTATTGAAAAATTCTATGGCAATACACAAAAATATGCGTTTTCATTCCAGATGATGGCATATATTTCAAGGATTTCGATGCTTAAAGATATTATAAAAAAACACCCAGGTAAAACTATTATTTGTGAAAGGTCAGTTTATACTGATAAAAATGTATTCGCAAAAATGTTATATGATTGCGGAGACATTGAAGATGTGAATTATCAAATTTATATGAAATGGTTTGATGAATTTGTAAATGATCTGAATATAAATGGTTTAATTTATGTTAGAGCTGAACCTGAGACAAGTTATAAACGTGTAGTTAAGCGGAATAGAAAAGGTGAGACTATTCCATTAGAATATTTACAAAAATGCCATAATTACCATGACACATGGATTTATAACGAGAAGGATGTAAATATCATTATTCTAGATGCTAATGATGATAAAAGAGAATGTGATAATGATTATGTTATTTGGTTTAAGAAAATTAATCAATTTATTAAAATTAATAATAAGTATGTTAAAAATTATGAACAACATAATAAGCAAAAACAACAAGAAAATGATTATTTGTATGATAATGACCTAACCGAACATATTCAACTTTTAAACGGTTCTTAAATGGTTGTTAACATATTAGTTTATCAGACTATTAGAGTATTACAGTATTAAATTATCAAGCATTGAACTTTTAGATTTGAATTTTAATATATCTAATTCTTTCATTGTTGTAGGGAAATTTTCAAATCCATATATATCCTGTAAACATAGCCATTCAAATAATCCACCAATGTATAAATAGACATTTGTAAAACCAAGTTCATATATCTTTTTATATTTATCATATATCGTTTGGTCATTTGAGTTTTTCCCATAAATAATAATTTTTATAGATTTGTTGTTATGTAGTGAGTGATTCATAAACTCTTCTTCTTTATTATAAGATATTGTATTTTTTATAAGACATGTTTGTTCTCCTTCGGGTAATGTATTTATAATTATTTTATTTGTAGAATTACTATATTGTCCAGATATAAAACTTAATACATCTTCATAATTGCACTTTTGTATAGATTGTGTTTGTCCCATAATATTATATATTCTATAACCTGTATACTATATTATTATATGTATCACAATAAATTTAACTTAAGATTTAAATTTATTAATTATTATTGATTTACTATATATTTATTTTAATATCAGTTATTACACTGAATATACAGCATTTACCCAAGATTTTCCAGTTGAATAATTACTACGTTTATTATCACTAATATTTATGCAATTATTACTTTTACCATATTTATCATAATCACTATTGTTCCCTGCCCATCCTTGTGATGCTTTATTTCCAAAATCATTTGTATCTTGTAATCCAAAATATCTATAACCAGCATTAATTGCTTTTTGTCTAGCCTGATCAAATGATAATCTATTTCCTAACGAATGTGGTAATGCTCGTGATGGCTTATCGATATAACAACCTATATAATTCATATCGTGTTTATTTATATCCAAATTTGAACCATCAATAAATTCGGCTTTCATTGATTGATAGTGATCTTTGCCTATAGTAGCAACTATTTTGACTTTTAACCCTGCTTTTTTTAATTTTGAAGTAATATCATTTGGGTTAGCAATTACACGTGCATACAACCCGGCTTTACCCCCTGACCATCCAGGTGTTGATGTTCCGCTATTAAAAATCTTCACAGCACCACCTCCACAATCAGGAGAACTATTTCTAACAGAAGGTAATACACAGTTATATTCATCTCCATTTTGAGCCCACCCATATGCACAATTCCCAACACCAGCATTGATTAGATATTGAATATCTTCTAATGTGGAAATAGTACCATTTGGATAAGCGTTATTTAATTTACTGAGTACATCACTTATTTGTTCCAGTTTAATACTATAACTAGAAGACCCATAATACTCTAAATAAATAATATGTTGGAGTTCGCAATTTGAACTACTAGAATTACTATTACCATCGCAATGGTTTAATATTTGTATATTATTAATATCTATCTGTCCTGGAACATTCATACCTTCTAATCCAAACGGCGTTTGACCAGCAACAGCACCCAATACATTAATTTGTTCTTGTATACTTGTATCAATACGATTATATGTTTTATTATTTATAACTGCTTCAGTCCAGAAAACTGTTACAAATCCTGGGGAAGGAATAGAAGCAATAAATCCTTTAATAACACTCTTACCGAATGTTGGATGAACAAAGAAATATTGAATAAAATCACCAGGCTTTGGAGGCATTGGTGCGTCTAATTTATTACCATAACAGTTCTCATTTGCTTTATTCTTATCACTCCATACAGCATTACTATCTTTTGATGTACTCACAAGACTTTTAATATAATCTATAAATTTCTGCATAGTAGAATATGTCCCCTTATATGTTGTATAATTAGAGTTTGAACCGGTAGGATATCCACTTCCTTTTGTTGAACAGCCATTAGCAGTAAATAATTTTTGGTAGCATTCTACCGGGAGAGGATTATATTTATTATCGCATGGTTCCGGATCAGTCCCATAAACACCCTTATAATGTGATTTCACACTATTCCAATCATTACTATTTGCGTCTTTTACCCAATTTTTCATATCATCATATACAGGTTCCCAACCTTGTTTATTCCAATCTGGTCCTTGACGTGCACTATTTTGAGGGGCTACAGTTCCTTTGCTACTCCCACCTGCTGTTTTCCATAAATGACTTAGGCAACTCATAGAATGAGGTCCGGTATCTTCATTAGGTCCAATACATGGGTGTTCATTGCTAAATTTATCACAATCATCTTGTTTTACTAATCCTAGGGATTTCCCAGTTGTTATATCAACATCTTTACAGATATCTTTACTATATTTTGGAACTAATATACCACCTTGTTCTTTATATACAAATGCTTTATTTTTAGTAGGACACCAGGCACATATAGCAGCATCTCCAACCATTTCTTTACAGTTCTTAACAGTTTCACATACTGCTCTCTCTCTTTTTTCTAGACACTGTGATGTTGTTTTTACCCAGCCACCAGGACAAACATCAGTTAATGGTCCATTTTCATCCCCATAACCGAATTTATTATTGTAGAAACAATATCCACACGGTGTATTATCTAATTCTTGACATGTAGTTATAGAAGAACATTGTTGGACACCTGTATCCACATCGTTATCTGTGCTTGTTACGATTTTATTATCACCATCGTCTAGACCAGATACAAAACCACTTGATGGATGCACTAACTGTTCGCCTATTGGTTTTGTTGGATTATATGCTAAAAATGAATTTGCTTCTTTCAATCCACCCATTAGGTTCCCTGATTCACGATATTTATAAAAATCAATCTCTTCTTGGATAAATTCACGCTCTGTTAATGCTTCTTTATATTTTTTTAATTTTGTCCCTATAACTGATAAAGTTAATAATATAGTGATTGTTATTAATATATGTATCAGTTTCATATATATATTAATAATAAATAAATTTTTATTATATTACATACCTTTTTACAAAAGTAAATCCAAAACAATAAGCATAATAATCTCTATTTTTAGACATTTGAAGTTTTGAAATGTTTAATTAATCCAGATATTTTTTTTAGATTTTTATTTATATCATATGTTCCTCTATTCGATTATTAACTAATTCATTATATGTTAATATTTTTTCTCCTATAATCGTGATTTTAATACATTAAAATATCCCTATTTAGAATTTATATAATCTTGATATGGAAAATAATATAATAAATTATTATTTTTTAATTATAACTCTACCTAAATGAACTATTGATAAGTGTTAAATCTCTATATTTAGATATTTAGTTTTTAGTTTTACTAACAAATCAGCCATAGTAATATGATGAATAATCTTATTTCTTTCGTCTAATATTATTAGTGGAATTATATTTATCTACTCATCTACTCATCTAATTAATCTTATTTCAGAACAACCAAATATTTTACAAGGTTTAACTTTGTTATTAGAATGATATAAATAGTATTTAACTGCTTATAATGACTACTTTTATATATTGGTATTATAATATAAAATTGATTTAAATATTAGTTAATTTATACTTAAATAAATCAAATATGTCTTCTGAAACTACACCAATCTTAGTGAAATGTATTAAGTCTAAACCAAAAAAAAAGATAAAGAAAAAACTTGTTTTAGTTGAACCAATAACAAATAAAGATACTAATATTAAAAATAACGGAACTGGTGCTGGTGGTTCAAATACTAATAAAAATGGTCTTTCATATGAAGAATTTACTGACTTAGATGATAGAATAATAATACTGGAAAAAAGTAAATTTTCAAATACAATTAAATTTTATAATAATAAAAAGTCTTTTATTAAAACTAAAAAAGGAAATTTGTTTAACTATATGAAAGATGAAATTAATACAAACATTGAAAAAGGGCACGGATGTAAAAACCCAGATGAATGTTATATAGATAAAGAATTGAAAAATATATTTATTATAGAAAAAAAATTTCAACAATGTTCTGGTTCTGTATGTGAAAAGATACAAACACCAGATTTCAAATTATGGCAATATTCAAGGACTTTTCCAAGTTATAATATAATATATATATATTGTCTATCTGAATGGTTCAAAAAAAACTGTATAGCCGAATTAGAATATTTAGATTTTAAGAATATTTGTTACTTCTGGGGTAGTAGTAAAACATATAAAGATAATATAATAAACTTCATAATTAATTATAAATAATAACTTCTGTTGTTGTTGAACCTGGTTTTTTAGAATTAATTGCCCTCCTTGCTATAATATCAACACAATTATATTCTTTAAACTTATCAGTAACTAAATCTACTTTTGCGTTGCTCATAACAAATTTTATATTTTCCAATTTTTTTATTTCATCAAATAGCAAGTTGTGTGTTTCTAAGTTAAAACCATCAGCTAAATATCCAACGAAGGATTTAGAATTTTCTGGAGCGTATGGTGGATCTAAATATACAAAATCTCTTTCTTTAACATTTTTAATTGAATTAGTAAAACTACTATGTTTAAATTTAACATTTTTAATCAAATCACTAATATAATTTAAATCTGTTTCAGATATTATTGTAGGTGTTTTTTTGTAATGTCCATATGGTACATTATATCCATTTGGTCCTTCACGATACATACCTCTAAAACAAGTCTTGTTAATAAACATAAATAGGGCAGAACATTCAATAGTATTTTTGTCTATATTATTATATTTGTTTCTTATCCAATAATAATAACTTTCTTTTGATGTTTTTGCTTCTTCAAAAGAAGTAGGTTTTCTATTGATTATAGAACCCTTGATACTATCATATTCATTGATATATGAATTAATAATTTTATATAATTCTTCTTTATTGCTTTGAATGTTTTTATACACATTGATTAGATCACTATTGATATCATAAGCATAAATTTTATTTTTAATTACAATTTTGTTCTGTTTTTGTAATGATAAAACAGCCAATAAAACACTTCCTCCTCCTAAAAATAGTTCATGATAATTATTCATTTGCTTTGGTATTTTTGAAATAATGTCATTAATAATTTGTGTTTTACCTCCTACCCATTTTAAGAATGGTTTTTGTATTTTCAGTTGATCCATTTTACTCGTTATATTAATATTTAATTCTTTATTTTTAAAAGTCAATTTTTTATTATTTAATTCTTTTAATTTTTCTTCAACTGCTTTATCTACAAGTGCCTTAATTTTATCAGTATTATTTTCACAAGGTGTTTTGCGTCTATAATGAGAATCATAATGAGATTTTTGAGAAAATTCTTTTCCACATCGTTCGCAACTATATTTAACCATTTTTGTTATATGTTGTTAATATATGTTGTTAATTTAAATCAATTTTATAACTTAATTTGAATTAACAAAATTGGATTAATCTCCTAAATATTAGAAAATATGGCAGAAATAATTCGCATCTCTAATATCGAAAATTATACACAGGAAATTATAAATGGTGACTTAATTTTAACACCAAAAGAGATATATATTACAGAAGAAGAACTTGATAAAGTAATATTAACAAAATCTAATATTATAGAATGTATTGTGAAACATGGGAATATGGTTATTTCAAAAAGGATAAAATATATGGGAATTTTAAATGATATATGGTGTTCTATGCCTACGCAAAAAGTTTTACAAACAACAACATTTAATATGAAACTTAGTAATGAAAATGGATTAAAAGGGTATAGTTGGTATCCAAAATTGAATTTATCAATACAAAGAAAGGAAGCAAAATATACATTAAAAGAAATTTTAAATATGATAAAGATTAACAAGTATTCTATTAAATTAATTATTAGAATTGAAACAAATAAAATAATAAATTTTAAATTTAATCTATAATCCTTATAAGTCTCTCCTATTAAAAAGGGTCTAATGGAATATTCAAACCTCTCCTATTAAAAAGGGGTTTAATGGAATATTCAAACCTCTCCTATTAAAAATGGGTCTAATAGAATATACAACTCTCTCCTATTAAAAATGGGTCTAATAGAATATACAACTCTCTCCTATTAAAAAGGGGTTTAATGGAATATTCAAACCTCTCCTATTAAAAAGGGGTTTAATGGAATATTCAAACCTCTCCTATTAAAAAGGGGTTTAATGGAATATTCAAACCTCTCCTATTAAAAAGGGGTTTAAGGGGATATCATCCCCTTTTAATTGAACCTCACAATTATCTCAACATTTTCTTTTTTTATACTACGTGTTGCGGAAATAGATAATTCTTCTCTCGTTTTTCTAGTCTTGGATTTAGAATTCTCAAGTTTTCTTTTTGCAGTGCTATTGTAATTATTCATATCTTTCTCAATTATAGACATATTATTTTCAACAAATTCCAAAATTTCATTATCTAGAGCCCACTTAAAAAAATTTAGTTGCCCTATTGTTGTCTGTATAAAACTATTATTCTTATAAGGTATGTTTATCCTATCCCAACGACAAAAAGGGTCAAACCTCTTTTTACTATATGCTTTAAGTTTTAGTTTATAATCCATATATACTTTGAACCGCTTAACATCCCTATTTTCACTTTCCATTGTATCGCCATTATTTGCGGTGTTCCCACTCACTCCACCAGCATTTATATTATAAATAACAAAATTCTTCTTAGCGTAATTTGTAACAAACCAATCAATAATCCTTATTGATGTTAATGATTGACCATTAATAATTGGTATTATCTTCTCTAATAACTCATAATTATTCTTTCCATAATATTTTAATAAGTTATTTAATAACAACTCATTTTGAGTAGTATATAATCTATTCATTTTATATATAAGTATTTTTCAACTATAATATTTAAATTGTTATAACGAATATAAATATAGATATATTTGAGTTGGTATAATATCCCTAAATTAATTATAATTGGAATCCTTAGGTCTTAAAAATTCATCTTCCGTATTGAGGTGATCAATATAATTCCCATTAGTAACAAAGGGATTAATGTTCTTTTGAATAACCATATGACGATTTGATAATTTCTCATTTTGTTCTTCTCTATGTTTTGTGCGTTGCGTGAATACCTCTTTATTTAAATGTCCACCATTCATACCTTGTCTAATATCTGGCTTATTTTGTCCCTCATTATAATATAAATTTTCCCCTATATGATTAAAATCATTTATTGTTCCTAATTCTAAACCACCATTATCAATAACTTTATTATATTCAGTATTACTTACATTATCTTCTTTAACAATAACAGCTCTCTTAATACTTCTCTCATTAATAGAACCATTACTCCATTTTAATTGTATCATTGATATATTTTTATTATATGATATAATTTTTTTATTATTTAAATTTAATTAACCACATATTATCCCTTCTTTATAATTTTCATTTGTTTTGTGAATCTAAAATTATCATCATTCATACGTCTCTTTTGTAAATTACATGATAAACAAGATATAACACAATTATTCTTATGATGTCCTATATTATTATCAATCCTGTCTAGCGTCCATTGATTTGGATCCCTATATTCAGTATATAAAATATATACAATCTTCCTACAATAACTACAAATAAGACATGAATTGGCTAATAATTCAACTGTATCGCGGAGAGAAATAATCAAGTCACTGGTATATATTTTTTTATTCTTGTCTTGTTGTCCATATCCACAAATTTTATTTTTTATTTCTTTTAATACAATATTATAAATTCTAGATTTTGGTATGCTTTTTTTATTATTTATTTCTACAGAACCAATTATATTATCTAGTTGTAAATTATAGGTTTCGTCTTCCATATCTTCTTCTTCATGGCATTCATAATATATTAATTCACCGTCATCTATATTTCCTATAATATCACAGTCAGTATTATTAATGACATCTATAATTTCTTTCTGCGTATTGTGTGAAATTATACTATGTAACCTTTCTTTTTTAAAAGGTAAATCCCATACGTTAATTATATCCCTGTATTGGATCTTTTTATTAATCTTATTGATTGTGGTTTTATTCGTTAATACTACGGTTTTTTTCATATATATATTAATATATTTATACCTTTTACTTAATATATTAATATATTATAACGAGTTAAACCTAACACATGTATTATATATAATATGACACAATGCAACGAATTGCGCAATATAGAATATCAAACGATGTTATTAAATAATAAGCACACTGATAAAGATAAGGGTGTTTTAAATATTCAACAAGATAATGTAACAAAAAATAATATAGATAACATCTTAGAAATGGAACAAACAACAACTATAACACAGAAGCCGTGGAACAAACTAGAAAAGATGTATAAAATACAGAAACTAAATGAATATGCTGAGATTTTTGGAGAGAAAGAAGGTTTAACACTTGATAAGATTGAAGAATTAAAAGATTATTTATTGAATTCTTTAAATAGAAAGAGGTTCCAACGAGTAAAAGAAATAAGTTATGATAAAGAAAAGAGTGTAATCAAATCTATAATTGGATTACAAATAAATAGTGAGAAAAAATTCACTCTTAAGCAAACTGATCATAAGAAAACCTCTACATTGAAAAATTTACCAAAAAGGAGAAAGGTCACTAAGGATATACTTAAAAGTAAATTAACAGGAGATAATTCAAAATTAGCATAATTATTTATTGCCTTTAATAAATATAACACATGTAGGAGTTTAATAAATATATTATATAGTATAAAATTGATTTCTAAATAATATAATAATGATATAGAGATATTAAAATACAACCATATAAAACTGACATTTATGAATACTGAACTATATAAACGATTTCGTGAGTTCGCAACAAAAAATATCGAAAAAAGCGAAAACTTACAGAAATTAATTAATGATGATTATCCATTTTCAAAAACTAATAACAAAGATAAAAAAAATAAGATATATAGAAATATTAGAAATAAAAAAGACCCACTAAGACCATATTATAATGGATATATAGATGAAATTAAAAATGATATGGAGATTAAAAATGGAGGTGATGATGAAACTAATAACCCAGGTATAATCATAGAGAGAAACATTAGAGGCGATTCAAAAATACTATTAGAGGCAGGAATTGATGAATCGGGCAGAGGACCCATGTTTGGTAGGGTATATGTTGCTTGTGTTATTTTACCACGTGATAATTTTAATTTCTCTCTTATGAAAGATAGTAAACGCTTCTCATCTAATAAAAAAATAACAGAAGCATATAATTATATAATAGAGAATTGTATTGATTATTCAATATCTTATATGGATGAAAAGGACATTGATAAAATTAATATCCGTGAAGCAACATTATCGTGTATGCATGAATGTATTGAAACAATAGAGATTAAACCGGAGTTTCTATTAATAGATGGATGTGATTTTAGGGAATATAAAGGAATACCATATGAATGTATAGAAGGTGGTGATAACTGGTATTGTAGTATAGCGGCTGCAAGTATCCTGGCGAAAGTATCGAGAGATAAATATATTGAAAAAATATGCGAAGATAATCCAGAATTAGATGAAAAATATGGATTACTTAAAAACAAAGGGTATGGCACAAAAAAACACATAGATGGACTTAAGAAATATGGATTAACACAATGGCATAGGAAAACGTTTGGTATTTGTAAAACGCTATAATTAACAGAAATATCATTTTGATGAAGGTTTTATATCATCTTTTTCCATATGATCTTCTTTCATATTTCTTTATATCACGTATTATTGTATGTTCTAAATTTAATGTTGGTAATGCTCCTTCTTGAAATCTGATAACGGGTATTCGTATAGCCTTTATTGTTGATATTTTAAACGTATCGTATTCTTTTATTAAATATTTTAAAAATGGGCTTTTACGTGTACTATGAAATTTGCGAATTACATCATTTATAATATTGTCATATACTTTTTCGTTCTCATCACTACTGTTCTCATAACAACACCTTAATTTACCTAACAAAAAAAAATTAGTATATTCTCTCATCCCAAAACAACTTCTGGTACCTCTACCATACCGTTGTTTTGATTTATTTACACCCTTTTTTAATTGTTTTTTAGATTTTATATTTACACCTTTTTTAATTGTTTTTGTTCTTATATTTATCTTCTTCATCCCCGAAATGTTTGGTGTTTTTGACTTATTAGTTTTTGCTCTTATCTTTTTTATTGTATTTTTCACTCTCCCACCTTTCATAGTTTGTCTAGTAACAACCATATATATATAATTACTCTATTTATAAAATTAAAGATAAAGTAATTAATAATCTTACAAATAGTTTTTATCTCGAACGAACTTGTTATATTAAATTTTTCTAATTCTTTATGCGTGTTATTGTCGGATATATTTTACATTTTTATGGAGCATATTAACTCCTATAATAAAAATTGATTTAACGAACACCAATATAAAATATCATCAAATATAAATAATTACTAGAATAATGGATTTCACACAAAATAAATTATCCAAGATGGAATGGGAATCGTTGGAGATCCCAGTTCAAGAAAAGGAGAAAGAAATTCTTAAGATTATTTGGAATAATTATAATAATATTAATGCGAAATATAATATTCATACCTCTATGATGTCAGTTATGAATTTGAATGATAATGATGAAAATACACTATCCAGATATTTATATAATAAGTATTTCTCAACTATTATTGATAGTATGATTAAAAAATATAATCTAGATATGAATACCAATATTGATAACAATAAGAGTGCACTTGTAAAAAATAACTCCCATAAAAGTGATAAAAAGAGTAAGAAAAAACATGTATTAAAAAAGATAGATAAGATGAAAATTGATAATACTAATAGTAAAATTCAAGGTATAAAACATGATATTTTCGAATATGTTGTATTGGATATTATAGATAACTTGTTAAAATCAGTAGTTATAAACAACAATGATAAATTTCACGAATGTTATTATACCCTATATCATATTATGAAATTCAATATTACACGTGTAAATCCTGACATTATACTGTTTGTCAATCATATTCTAGCAAAATATGAGGGTGATATTGATTTATTGCATATTGTAAGGAACGCGTTCTCAATCATTGAGAGAAATCATAGTTTATTGAAATATGCTGATATGCAATTATATGAACATCAGAAACAAATATTTACAATTTCTAAAAAAAAACATTCTAAAATTATACTGTATCAGGCACCAACAGGAACAGGAAAAACTATTACCCCGATTGGATTAGCAAAAGAGCATAAAGTAATATTTGTTTGTGCGGCTAAACATGTTGGGTTGCAATTAGCGAAATCATGTATTTCTATGGATATCCCACTTGCTGTTGCATTTGGGTGTTCTAGTCCAAGTGATGTAAGACTGCACTATAATGCTGCAAAAGATATTGTAAAGAATTTTAAAACAGGGGGTATATTTCGTGTAGATAATTCAGTAGGGGATAAAGTTCAGGTTTTAGTATGTGATATTAAATCATATTTACCTGCTATGCATTATATGTTGGCATTCAATAACAACCATGAAATTATCACATATTGGGATGAACCGACAATTACATTAGATTATAAAACCCACGAATTTCACGGTATTTTACAGAAAAATTGGTTAGAAAATGAGATTCCAAATATGGTGCTTTCATCAGCAACATTACCGTCACAAGGTGAATTAAGAAGTATGATGGAGTATTTCAAATTGAGGTTTAAAGATGCTTCAATATATAATATTGTAAGTCATGATTGTAAAAAAACAATCCCTATTATTAGTTCAAAAGGTGATATTGTATTGCCTCATATTATATGTGATACTAGTAATAAATTAAAATCTTGTATTCAACATTGTAAACAATTCAAGACAATTCTACGTCATTTTGATCTAAAAGAAATCGTGAGGTTCATAGAATTCATTCATGATAATGACTTATTATTGCGTAAGAGGTATAATATTAAGGAGTATTTTACATCTATTGATTTAATTAATAGTATTAGTATTAAAGAATATTATATTGATTTAATGGGTAGTCTTAATAAAAATTGGCATGACATTTATGAGAAATATATGGGTAATAATAATGTCAATGTTATGAATTCAAACATCCATATTACAACAAAAGACGCACATACCTTAACAGATGGACCCACTATTTATATCGCTGAAGATGTTGATAAACTAGCATCTGTATTATTAAAAATCAGTGAAATCCCCAAGGATCAAGTAGATAAAATAAGTGAAAATATTGATTTTAATGAAAAAATTAGAAGTAGTATTATTGATTTGGAAAAAGAATTACAAGAATATACTTATAAAATTATGGGTGGGGCTTCAAATGATGATGAGAAAGAGAAAAAACAATCACGGATGGATAAACAAGACCCAACTATTAATACATTGACGAAAAAAATCCAAGGATTAGGTTCTTGTCTAAAGAGGGTTAATTTACACGATATGTTTATCCCGAATAGACCAGAACATTTGGAAAGATATAATAAACATAATGTCAAAAATTCCTTTACTTGTGACATTGAAGAGCAACATATTGAAAATATTATGTTATGTGATGTGGAACCTATTTGGAAAGTATTATTGTTATTGGGTATTGGTGTTTTCCGTTCTCATAGAGATATTAAATATCTTGAAATCATGAAATCATTGGCGCTACAACAGAAATTATATGTTATTATTGCTACCCCTGATTTTATATATGGGACAAATTATCAATTCTGTCATGGATATATGGGGAAAGATTTACAAAATATGACGCAGGAGAAAGTAATTCAAGCATTTGGGCGGGTTGGAAGGAATAGCACACAAATGGATTACAGTATTAGGTTGAGAAATGATGATGTAATTAATAAAATCTTCTTTAAAGAAGAAGATAAAATGGAAGTATATAATATGAATTTATTATTTGGACTTGATAATATCAATACTGATAACCATAACGAGATTGATAATATTTCAGTAGAAGTAAATTTTATGTGTAGTGATGATATCATAGTAAATAACCATAATACTACAAATAAAAAGAAATTACACGCATCCAATGATATTATTGAAGAGTGTGATAATGAAACAAAAGAAGATGAAGATAAAGAAGAAACGATAAAAACAGCATCGGGCTATTTGTCTTGGGAAGATTTTAAATATTAAATATTATGTAATAAATAGTAAATAACCAATAATTATAAAAATATGATACAATATAGTGTGAATACAATATAAAAACAAACTAAAATTCATTATTATATATATAACGAATAGGATTAATAACCCTCGTTGAATATATTATTAAAATAATTATGATCATAAAATAAAACCATAATGGTATTTTATATTTGAATATAAATGCCCCAATTAGATAAGCAGATATAGAGAGAAATAGAGCAATAAACATGATATTCAATATATTCATTAATGTCTCAATTATCTTTTTTACTTTCAATAGTTTATTTCTGTTTTTATCCACAATATTTATGTATTTCTTTCCATTTTTCTGGACATCAATATAATAATGCCAATTTTGAACATGATTATTTTTCATGATTTTTTCTATAATAGGATATGGAATATAATAAATTATAGGATAATCCTTATAACAACCCACCACATAAACATCATCAAATTTAAGTTCATTGTCTGGTCTTTGTATCCATCTACCTGTTTCTGTAAAATAGTTTATATTTTCTATTAATATTTTATTTTGTGTCCATTGTAAAAAACGTCCTCCAGCATCAGGGCGGAGTCCAGCCTCAATTATTGTATTCCCAATATATTGTAAATTTACAATTCCTGTAAATGTTGAGAGATGTTTATGTAACCAATTTCTAACTCGAACCGGTGTCTTATTATTATTTGATATAAGTGTTTCAATTCCAATTATAGATCCAGGTATTTTTTGTATTTTATAATCGAGTTCATATTTTATAATCCCATTCGCTACTATAAAATCAGTGCTTCCTTCTTGTCCATCAATAACAGAAGACCAGAATAATTCTTTTATTGTTTCTGTTTCTTTATTATTATATTTCTCTCTAATTTTTATAAATTCGTTCTTATTATTAACAATAAAACAACCACGATTACCACCATTCAGGTTTATCTTTGGCTTTACAAAAACAGGGAATGATAATGGTATAATATTCATTGTGTTACTATCTACTCCCTGGCTTTTCATTACAAAATATTTATCATATACAAAATTATATGCTGGATATTTTGCATACGCGTCAATATCATTATTTATAAGTTCTTTATGGTAGTCTAATACAAATCTATTTTTATACTCATTCTTACTTAAAAAAATCATATTAAATATATATTATGGATTAGATATTTAATTATAAAAAATTTATTTACATTTTTGAACATTTAAAACACCTATTACTAATATGGCTAAGAAATGCATATAGCGTAAATAGGATATTTATGATAATTGATTTACGCAACTGTAATATTGTATTTTTCTCTCTGTATCCTAACAGAAACGCATATTAACGCATACGCACGGAGTATGAAAAATCTTGCGTTTCTTATCCCTATGGATGAATTATTATTACACCTTTGGACATTTAAAACGCCGATTATTTTTATAAAAAATTGAAATAAATTGAAGTTATTATTTTAATTATAACAATAAGAAATGGAAAATATATTTACTCAAAGACATTCTGTTATATCGTCATTTATAGTTCCATGGATATTGGGATTAGGTTGTAAAACGCCAGAACAAGCAAAAAGTTACGTAAAATATGGTGAAACTTTAAATCCATTTTATTATCCTCTTAATAAAGAAGATATAAATGAAAACGGTGAAGAAAGTGTTTACTTAATATTTATGAAAAGATTATTTAATGATGATAATATAGATTATGAATTAACACAAATTATTGGTGATAATGTTTATAAGCCTTGGGATTGTTTATCTGGCATATATCAAGTTGAAATTAATGAAAGAATGGGATTAGTAGCAAGACCTAATGGTATAACAAAAAATAATGAATGTGTTGTTATGGTTGATGATTATTTAACTAAATTTTATAGAACGAATACAGAAGAAGAACTTAAAATAAAATTATTATCAACAATGGCAGTTTGGAAAGCAACAAAAGGAGTATATATTATTACGAAAATGAAAAAAAATATTTACATTACATTTGATAATACAAAATGGGAAGATATATTATGTAAAATTAAGTTATGGTCAGAATCGGCGTTTTAAATGTCCAAAGGTGTAAAACTAAATATTATGTCTTAACGCTATCAATAATCCATTTAGGTAGAGCCGTAATGGATATAAATTTCACACTAAAATAAACAATATTACGAGATGTTCCTAAAATAAAATATAAAAAACTTATTATAATTAATAGTGCTGTGTTTCGGAACTAGCGAAAAACAAAATATATATTAGTATTTTATATATATATTTTGTTTTTTGATTTGATAGTTAAACTACTGTATATTTTACAATTTCGCTGGATTTCGGGACGTTTCTTATGTTTCGCTATTCGTTCGATCATTATTTTCTATGTGAAACACAGTCCTAATAATTAAAAATAAAATCAAAGAGATTTATAGTAAGGTTATACAATATAGATTACAAGTATTGATGAAACATCATTAAACACATTTATGATTATACTGAAATTTTATAAAGAATTAAGTAAAGGTGAAATCAAACAGAAAGTAAATAAGCATTCAAAAATACACTGGTATAATTGCTATTTCTTCAAAAGGTATAATTGGATATAAGGTATATAAAACGTGGAATTGATAGTAATAAGATGGTTGATTTTATTAACAAGTTTATAAATGGAAAATATAAAAATAAATTAATCATTTTAGATAATGAGTGTAGTCATAGAAATAAACGTATAAATGTTCAAAAGAGTAAAATAAATATTTTATTTATTAAACTATAAAATATTCTAAATTAACATATAACATATAATCTCACTATTACCATATCCCAATCAATTTATACTTTTCCATATCTATTTAAGAATTCGTTTTTTAACTCTTTTGGAATCTCATTAAAGTCTATAAGCCTTTTATTAAGTTTATACTGTGATAAATATTTTTCATCCTTCATTAATCTCGTCTCAAACAAATAAATATCAGAGCATAAATTAATTGCCGTTTTTTTCCCGCATTTTGGGAAAACAGATGGGATATTATCAGATTTATCACCTAAGATAATTTTATATAACAATTCTTCTCTGCGACATTCAAACGTCATTTTATTATTTAATAAATTATATTTTAAATCATAAATATTGACCCGCTGTTGGACTAATTGAAGATAATCGAAATCACTTGTCATTATAATAATTTCATCATATGGCTCGGTTTCTAATACATCTCTCGAGTATAAGGCAATACAATCATCTGCTTCTAATCTTGGATATTCAAGAATAACAGCATTTGGAAGAGCTTGTTGGAATAAATTATTATTTTCATCATATACAATCTTGAAAAACTCGGCAGGATTATTTGGACTATCTTTGTAAGATAAGCGCGAACCTTTGTAATCATTATACAATTCTTTACGCCATATTGTTGATTGTGGACAGTCTTTACCAATATAGTACTGGACCTTTGTTTCAAGTGCAATATTTAATTTTTTCGGGATTTCTTGTATTTTAGTAATGAATGTTTGTTTAAATTTATTTACAAATTCATCATTCAAATGAAGATTATCATAAGGTTCTTCTTTATGACTAATACGCCACCAGTTGATAAGAGCAAATGTTCTATAGAATATGAAATAACTCCCATCAATGAAAATATGTTGAGTAGTCATAAGGTTATTTCTGTATAGGTAATGATTATTATCATTATTTATTGAATGTTTATTGTAATCAATTTTTATATTAAATAAAAATATTTCCAAATCAATTATAATTTGGTTATATTTTACATATTAACAATTATTAAAGCATATAAATAGTGTAAATAGTAAAATTTAAGAGTATATTTTGACTCTTGTGAAATATAAAATTGAACTATAACTATTTAAAATAAACAATATAAAACAATATATAATATGTCAATTTATACCTGCGAACGTTGTTTGAAAGAGTTTTCTCAAAAATCATATTATGATATACATATAAAACGAAAAAATCCTTGTCATAAATATAATACAGAAAAAGTATTTGAAAAAAATGATAATAGTGTAAATAAAAAATTGATCGAAGAAAAAATAACTATTAAATCACTAGATTATAAAAAAATGGAATTACCTAATATTGAAATAAAGAACACTGATGGGATTACATATTTAAAAACGATAGAAAATAATAGTATTGATTTAATATTAACAGATCCACCATATCTAATATCGCGTGATAGTGGTATGAATACACATTATAATAATGTTAAATTAAATGAAGAAAATAATATTGAATTTACAAAAACAATAGAACAATGGGAAGAGTACAAATTATCTAATAAAGAAATAGTATTTAATGATAAACAAAAAACAAACTTTATAAAATATGGAACAATATATGGTAAAAAATATTGTGTTAAGACTGATTATGGTATTTGGGATAAAGAATTTACGGTTGAAATACTTGATAATTTTATAAAAGAATATTATAAAAAATTAAAAAAAGGCGGAACTTTAATTATGTTCTTTGATATTTGGAAAATAACTATATTAAAAGAGTTGTTTGAAAAACATAAATTTAAACAAATTCGTTTTATAGAATGGATTAAAACGAACCCACAACCATTGAATTCAAGAGTTAATTATTTAACAAACTGTCGTGAAATAGCATTATTAGGAGTTAAGGGTGGCAAACCTACATTTAATAGTAAATATGATAATGGTATATATATGTTTCCACTACAAGGAGGTAAAAAACGAATCCATCCTACACAAAAAAGTATATTATTATTTGAAGAATTAATTAAGAAACATTCAAATGAAAATGATACTGTGATGGATACTTTTCTAGGTGGTGGAACAACAGCATCAGCTTGTAAAAATACAAACCGTAATTTTAAAGGTTGTGAATTATCAAAAGAATATTATGATAAAATAACTATATTTTCCCAATAAAACATTTATTTATATGTTCCATAAACGCTATTGGGTCATACCAATAAGTGCTTTTTAAAGCATTTATATCATTAGGATTAAATGTTTCATCACCATCAATAAAATCTATACCAAATATTTTTAATTGTGGAATATTTGTCGCACCATAACGTTTTTTATATTTTTTAGTATCTTTACATATTTGGCGTTTTTGGAGGTTACAGTGATTACATAGGCATTGAAAATCATAAATATTTTGTGTAGTTATATTTAATACTCGTGGATCATTATATAAATCATTTTTATGATCTATAACTAAATCACTATTACTACCACAACAAACACAACCGGTTTTATAATGAAATGTTTTTATATCTTTTCGTATATTTCTATTATTTATATTATTATTATATTTATCATAACCATTAGTTCTTAATGAAACAACTGTATTTTTTTCTTTTTGTTTTTCCCATATAAACCTGGTATCATTGAAGAACTTTCCGTGACGACAATTTCCATTATTTGATAATTTTAAAGCTGTTTTTGATAATTCATTACGTGATATCCATTTTGATATGCCATATTTATTTGGTTGAAAAATTTCATTTACTAAAAATTGTCTTTTTGTTAGTTTTTTATATAAAATTTTGGGTTTCGGTTGTTTTGTAATAAACTTTTGTATCTTAATTATGCTTTTAATATTTTCATTATAATATTCTAAATTATAACAAAAGCTGTGATTTTTTGTAATATTATTTTTACAATAACGACATATTATATTGAACTTTTTAAGTCTCCTTTTTGTTTTTTTTAGTAGTGTCTCCTTAATAGGTTTGTAATCACTCATTTTAGAATCCTGTTCCTCTATATATTAATTTGTTATTTAATTTAAATACTTTTAAATTTCAAAGTTCAATTTTTATATTTAATAAAAATATAAATAACTCTTAACTAAATATATAGTTTGGTTCTATTTAATTATATAAAGTTAATAATATAATTAAATATAATGAAATGGTTAGAAAATAAATATTTAAATATGTCTTATAAAACATATGGCATTATAAAAGTATTTGATAAAATGGAAGATGAAATACTTGCTGTAATAAAAGTTAATAATAGTTCATTAAGATTAATAAAACCAAGTAATATATGTAGTTTATTAAGGAAACGGGGATTTAAATTTGATGATTATGACAAAAAATTTAATTATTATAGTGTACTTTCTAATTCTATAAAAACCAATAATATATACGAGAATAATGATATTCCGGAATGGTATATTCCTGGAGATTTCTTTGATGTAATGAATAGTATATATATTACTTTATATGATTATTCTTATGAATTTGGATTTGATGAAAAATGGGATACCATATTTTCTAAATAATAGATTTTATACTTTCATATCCATTTTTATGGAGTTATGATATTTATAATTAGTAATTTCAATATCATCTAATGAATAATCATTTATATCATAATGTGTTCTTTTAATATTGATATTTGGGAATTCAAACGGGTCTCTCTGTATTTGTTGTTTTAAGTAAGGGATATGTTCTTCGTATATATGTGCGTCACCTATTGTATAAATAAATGCCCCTGGTTTCAGACCACAGTGTTTCGCTATAATATGTGTCAATAATGAATATGAAGCAATATTAAATGGAACTCCTAACCCTACGTCACCACTACGCTGATACATAATACAATTTAATTCATCTTTTGAATTTACATTAAATTGAAATAAAATATGACAAGGTGGAAGTGCCATCTCATCCAATTGTTGAGGGTTCCAAGCACTGACAATTAGCCGACGAGAATATTTATTTTCTTTGGTAGAATTAATATCACTATTTTTTAGTGCGTCAATAACATATTGAAGTTGGTCTATTTTTTTACTACCATAATGAGGTTCACGTTTATAATAATCATTTACCCTATTATATGAATTTATAATATCAAAGTCTCTAACATTAGGGTTTCGATAATCATATTTACCATTAAAATTACGCCATTGCCATCCATAAATAGGACCTAATATATCATCTGGATAGTGAGATAATCCACGACTAGCCATAAATTCGGGCGTTGAATTATCATTCCATATATTAACATTTTGTTTTTTTAATAATGAATTATCAGTATGACCTCTAATAAACCAAAATAATTCTTTTGAACATGTTTTCCAAGCAAGACGTTTAGTTGTTAAAAAGGGGATAATATTTTTATATTTTACAGTTCCGTCGTCATTCCTTTCTTTTGAAGATAGAGAGAAACGCATATGCGAACCAAATTGTGAAATAACATTTCCATTACGTCCTTTAATTAAATCTCCATCTGTTAGAATATTATTAATTAGATTTAAATATTGATATTCATCGTGGTAAAAAATACCTTTTTTAAATTTTGAAAATCGCACTAGCATATTATATTATTTATAATGGTCAAATCTTTAAATATATATTGAAATATTTTAATTTCACTAATTACTAATAGGGCTAATAAACGCATAGTTTTTCATACACTGTGCGTATGCGTTAATATGTGTTTCTGTTTAAGATACAGAGAGAAAATAGAATATTCTAGGTGCGTTAAATCAATTATCACAAATAATCCATTTATGTTATCTGCGTTTCTTAGCCCTAAATATACCCCTTTTATTAATAGTTAAATTTAAAATTACTATAAATCATTCTTATCAAAAATATATTTTTAATTTGTTTTTGTTTTAATCGTAAATAAGTTGTTTTCAAAGTTAAAACTATTATAAATCATATTATATTGTATTATAATATGATATGATATTTTTATAGTGTTTTTATTTGGTTATTCTAATTAATGTTTAATTATTCTATATAATTATTAGTTACACTAATTACTATAAGCTAACCCGCCCATACCACTCATTACACGCAGAACATTGTAGTTAGTGGCATATACACGCACCTTAGAGGTAGAGTTACCACCGACGGATGCGTTAGAGAGAACAGTTTGCAGGGTTGCGTTATCGATACGGGAGAAATTGCAAGTGCCAGATGGTTGATGTTCTTCAGGGCGAAGACCGAAAGAATATACATTAATACCACTGTCTGGAGCACGTGTGTGATGTTGGAATGGTTGAACTTGGTCGAAATAAGTTCCTTCGCGTTCACTGAAGCGGTCTTGTCCATTGAGTTGAAGTTTAGCAGTGAGCACTGGATTTTGACCCCAACAATGCATGTTAAGAGCGGTCTCAGCGAGGACGAAAGCACCAGCATCAGAAACACCCGCGGCTTCTGGTTTATCCATATTTGGGTCAGGATAATCCCATCGTCCAGTTGAACTTACATCTACGGCACCTGCGTTTTGGAACAATCCAGAGATATCAATTACAGCATTGGCACCTTTAGCACCTAAAGAACTGTTGTAAGCATGGAGTGCGTTTGGCAATGCATCAATAGCATCAGTGTAATTGAATGGCTGAGCGCCAAATACACGCGCCAATACGTTATTATCCTCGAACGAAGCGCAATAATCTACATTTGCGTCTGCTTGGACTACCCATACAAGTTCTTTGCAAGGATGGTTGAAGTTCAATTTGATCTTGTTGCTTGAACTACCAACTGATTCATCACCAGTGAATTGGAGTTGTTCAATCAGGTACTCGTGTGGGTTTTGTGCCATACGACGACGTTCATCAGTATCCAAGAAAATGTAATCTACGTATAGAGAAGCAGCCACAAGGGATTTATTGTAAGCACCAGTGGTTGATTTAGCAATAGTATCAAGACTAGATACAGCCCATAAGCATTCATCAAGAGGACGTAATTCAATGTTAATCTTAACTTCGTGGTATTGAAGTGCGATAAGTGGAAGTGCTAAACCTGGGTTACGGCAGAACCAGAATTGCAGAGGTACATACAGGGTGGTCTCTGGAAGGGCGTTACGTGGGGCACATACTTGACGTGGTGCGGTAGATTCACAAGGACCATCAACATCAGCGAAACTTGGGTCAGTGATGTAAGTCAATTGTGTGGTTTGCCCAATCATCTTATGGTAACCTGCTTCTTGTTCAGAAGTCATGGTTAATTGATTCCAGATATGCATCCAGTCACCATATTGACGGTCGATACGTTGTCCACCAATCTCGATCTCAACCATGCTGATTAATTGTTCACCAGGGTAATCTAACCAACGTGCATAACTAGCATCGCTAGTTCTGATTTCTGGCAAAGTTACCTGGAAATAAGTGCGGTATGCTAAATCACCGTTACGGCTGATTGTGCATTGAACACGACGACCGAAATCGGCTTGACCGTTAAAGGTTTGTTCGATGGACTCCATAGAGAAGTTAGTGTGTCGGCGGTATGTTACTTTCCAGAAAGTGATTTGTGGATTACCAGTTAAATAGATGTCTTGCGCGCCATAAGCTACGAGTTGCATTAAACCTCCTCCCATTTTATAATATTCCTAAATATTATAAAATTAAATAATGAACGTTTAATTTAATTTAATTCCTTAGACCAAGGAAAAAATATTCTTTTTAAATTAATATTTTCTTTGATATATGTAGTAATTTTTTCGTATAATAATATCAAAAATATAATTTATATATTTTCATACTGAAACTTATATTAATATTATTATTAATTAGGGATAAGAAACGCACGATTTTTCATACTCCGTGCGTATGCGTTGATATGCGTTTCTGTTTAAGATACTAAGATACAGTGAGAAAATAGAATATTCTGGATGGCGTAATTAAATTATCATAAATAATCCATTTACGCTATCTGAGTTTCTTAATCCTATTAATAATACATCTTTAATATATTATTTATCTGCTAGCGATGAGAACATTTTTTTTACATTAATATTTTCTTTGATAAATGTAGTAATATAATCATTGCTAAAATATTCCCTATTATTATTATGTGATTTTTTGAATGAATATAGGTCATTATTGTTCTTTTTTATGCTCCAACCATTTTCTAAAGCATTATAAATAAAAATCATACGTTGAATTGTTTGTATATCCATGTTCTTAATTGTATCTCTAATATCATGTAGTTGTTCTATATCAGTCATATATAATCTAACTTATAATATCAAAAAAATATACAAAGATAAACGGATTTTATACTAAATCATACTTTTAAAATGGGTTAACTGTATTAAAATAAACTATTAAAGATATTTAATATTAAAAAATTAATTGATATTATATTAAAATACTTTTAGATAGTTTAATTATTAATCATGTCATTTAAACCAAAAACCAGTAAAAAAATTAATGTAGCGAATAAATCAATAATGACACTTGATTATAAACATAATGAAATAATTAATACTATATCTAAATTAGAGAAACAAATACCTAAACTAAAAAAAGAGAAGAGAGAACTAGAGAGAAATATAGAAATGATAGACAATATAGATAAGAAATTAGAAGCGCAAGATAGAATAAATGAATTGAAAATAACTATCAATGAATATAAGAGTAAGAAGAAATATTATTATTTGGATAATTCAAAATATATATTTAATTATTTTGAAGATAAGAAAGATATAGTAAATGATAACAATAAGAAAAAAATAGTGGATAATTTTTTCTTTAAGAATAATGAAAATGATAGAGAATGTAGATATAAGTCGGTTTCTAAAAATTATACCAAACAATACCTTATGAATTTAGAGGATGAATATATTGATATACATGATTTTATGGTAAACCATGATAAATGTAAATCGTGTAATGGTGAATTAGTATTAGTAGAACAAGATGGTATGATGATATGCAACCAATGTTTTTGTCAATTTCAGTATATTAATGATAATGAGAAACCATCATATAAAGAACCACCTAAAGAGGTATCTGTATATGCATACAAAAGGATAAATCATTTTAGAGAAATACTCGCACAATTCCAAGCCAAGGAAAGCACAAAAATAGATGATGAAGTAATGGATAATATAAAAAATCAGATTAAAAAAGAGAGGATAAACCTGGAACAATTAACAAATTTAAAAACAAAACAAATATTAAAAAATTTGGGATATAATAAATATTATGAGCATATACCATTTATTAAAGAAAAATTAGGAATAAAACCTCCAAATATGCCAATTGAATTAGAGAATAAATTATGCACACTATTTATGGAAATACAAAAACCATATGCCAAATTTTGTCCCAATGATAGGGTGAATTTTTTGAGTTATCATTTTGTCCCATATAAATTATGTGAATTATTGGGTGAAGATAAGTATATCCCTTATTTTTATATGCTAAAAGATCCGATTAAGAGGATGGAACAAGACAATATTTGGAAAAAGATATGCAATGAATTAAATTGGGAATATATTCCAACAATCTAAATATTTTAGATATCCCTAATGCACCCTGATGCATCAAACCCTGTTCTACCCTTTATTATTTCATTCTTATACCCCATTTGGTTAGATATATGATATATCCCTGCTTCTTCATCATAAAAATCATAACTATAATGTGTATGACCAGCAACGAAATAGTAACAATAATTATCTATATCAGGGTTCTTAAACTCAAGATTTGTAGCAAATACTTCCTTGTATATCTCATTTTTATATTTTGGATGAGAAGTTCCTTCTATTGTAGTTGGATAATGTGTTATTATGACATATTTTTTTAAATTATCCTGTGTATTATTAAGGTTTAATGTTTCTAAAGTGTCTAATAACCATTTTTTATCGGTATAATGGAAATCATTATATATATCTTTTGTTATAGATACTTTCCAATTGTCACCATTTACACTCTTAATCATCTTGAGACAATTAGTATAATCCCGTGAAATATCTTTTGAATATATACTCCATAAAGTGCATCCAATAAAATAAACTCCTTCGTATAATTCCACATCTCTATCAAGCAATGTAATATTATTATAGTTTCTAAAAAATGATTTATATGAAGTATTTAATTTATCATATGTTTTTTTAGAGTGATAATATTCATGGTTCCCTAAAACATAAAATATTTTTACCCATTTATCGCTAACATAATCAAAAAAAGTTTTAAAACATGTTATATTAATTCTACCTATATCACCCGCTAATATTAATACATCAGCTTTCTTGTCTATCTTTGGAAATGTTTTGTAAAACTCAAGATGAATATCAGAATAAATCTGTATTTTCATGTTATTTAAAATGTTGTAATTATAATGCTAAATAGATTATAATTAAAACTTGTTTGGATATTTTTAAGTAGTTTAATATGTTTTATATGGCGTATTATTAAAGTATAATAGTTTTATAAATAGATATCACCTAAATATGGTTGATTATCCAAATATATTAATTTTACATACGGGGGAAACCTACGAGGTTAGCACCCATACCGAAGCCGGCACCTTGGCGTGCACTCACTGCCATTGCTGGTAAATAAGTATCCAAAATAGTGAAGGTTGCTGCGGCGGTTAATGCGATAAGTGCTACTTCATCCATTTTAAGGGATTTCTTTGGGATAGCATAGGCAGCAAGGGCTACCATTAGACCTTCAACCAAATATTTGATTGCTCTGCGAACTAATTCTCCTAAATCAAGCATTTTCTCTAATTGGTCTAGCATTTTATATATATATATTTCAATAAAAAAATTTAATATTAATTAGTCTAATTATTCTTATTTAATATTGTTTTCTTCTTGTTTTTATCATTGAGAATTAAATATATTTAAAATATATTTAAAATAAATAACGACTTAAACTAAAATAAGTATTATATTTTATATAATGACAACTCAAAATAGTTACATTGATTTATTAGATGAAGATAAACAGATCGCGGGACAGAAATTTGCTTGCATTTCATTTGTATCACCGGACAATATATTGAAGAAAAAAGAACTATTTTACTTTGAGAAGTTCCTAAAGCATTTTGATTTTTCTAAATCTATGGAGAAATACCAGCAATTTACTAATTTTATTAGTTATAAATATAACATTAAGTTCGATGATGTAATGAAAGATTTCCAAGAATTTTTAAAGACAGAACAAGAGACGCTAAAAGAGACTGATATTGATTCTGAATATAAAAACTTTGTAGATAAACATGAAGAAGCACTTGAAAATGAATTCGGTGAAAGTCATAATTACCAAACAAACGTGAGAGGTATTAAAATACGTGGTAGTTTTCCTTCACAGAAAGAAGCAGAATTACGTGCTAAATTATTGAGAGAACAAGATCCTAACCATAATATTTATGTTGGACCCGTTGGTATGTGGATCCCTTGGGAGCCGGAGGCATACAAAACAGGACGTGTTGAATATCTGGAGAAGGAACTTAACCAATTGATGAGTGAAAAGAAAAAGAATGAAGAAAATGCCAAGAATGAATTTGAAAGACGCGTTAAAGATGCTAAAGAAAGTGCTATTGAGGAAAATAAAAAATTAGCACTGGAAAGTGGAAATAAATTAACTCAAAATATTGATGAACAAGGCAATTTGGTTGGTGTTGCTAATATGAATACAACTGAGAATGCATTAGTGTCAAATGGTGTTGTATCAAGTGCTGATATTAAAAATGAATTATTCAATACTGATGATGTTAAACGTAATGACTAATCAATATGCATTGATAAATAATAACTAATAAATAATTATGTTGACATACACATAATAATATATACTACGTAATAAGTATTAAATAATATACAATAACCAATAAATTATATAAAAATAAAAAATAAAATTTATATAATTTTTAGAGACTAAATTATAATAATGATAATGATAACGCTATATAAAAATTATCTTGTATGATTGTATTTTACATATTAATTATCTAATTAATTCATTATATGCTAGTTCGGGAGATTTATAATTATTCAAAATAATTTTATTTAATTCTGCTGGAGTAATATTTTTATTACTTATTATTTTTTTACCTTTATCATCAAATAGATGATTGCATTCTGTATCATAGAAAAAATTAAACATATCAATTATCATATTGATATCACAATATCCCACCATAAGATTTACATCAATCCTCCCTGGACGAATAAATGCACTATCTAACTTATCTGGGTGGTTGGATGTTACTATTAAAATACGTCCGGGTGTTTCTAATATACCATCTAATAAATTAAGAATAAACGATAAGTTTAATTCTTCACCATCAGAATATGGGTTCTTATCTTTTTTGAATTCTTGTGGTTTGGCATTATTTATTGTATCAGATATAATATTATTTGTTGTAAAATTGGAAAATTTTGAATTACCTCCCATGGTATCATTACATATAGGTTGTGGTGCGTTTGTCTTATTGAATGAAGCATAATTACTACTTATTTCACCACAATAAGCCAGATTATCTTTATTTTGCCTATCAATACCAAAATTCATATATCCTCCCCTTACCGGGTTCATACCATCATATCCGTCACTATTATAATTACTAATATTTGTATGTGTATTTGTTATATCTCCATTGTCTTTACTATTAATATCATTATCTTCTTCTCCATTATCTTTACTATTAATATCATCATTATCTGTTGTATTATTTACTTTAACCCTCTCATTTAATACATCTGTTAGGCAATCAATATCTTCAATTACATAAATTCTTTCATTAATAGGGATATTAAATCTCTCGCTTCTACCATTCTGTAGAATACTAACACTTTCATTAAAAAACAAATCTCTTAATTGTGTCTGTGTTGTATCTTTATTAAATTTAATATTAAAAACGTGCCTTTTGGAATCCTTTGATATTGCTTTAATAAGTGATGTTTTTCCAGTTCCGGGTGGTCCATGAAGCATAATACCTAATGTGTAAGGGATACCCTTTTCTTTATACCATTCTTTATTATTAAGGAACATATCAACGCGTTCTTTTACATTTTGTAAATGATGTCCAAAAATATTAGACAATGATTTATTTGTATAAAATGGCGTCATTATAAAATTGAGATTTTTTGGTGCCATATCAAAACGGATATTCTTTGAATCATCTAACGGTAATGTAACATGTTTCTCATCAAAATAGAATTTCTGTTGTCCTAGTTTATTGTTCTGTTCATGCATATATTGTTTTTTCATCTCATCGATGAAATGTTTTAATTCAGATAATTTCAAATCATACGAAAATAACTCAATAATATAATTAGTTTCATCTTTATCCGAGGCAATATCATTAGATACTTTGCAATAAACTGTTTCATTTATTTTAAATATTTCATCATTTATTACTGTAAAATCTTTTTTGTAGTGTAGAAACTTAGCATTATTATTATGAATGACATAGAAATTAATGGAATCAAAAACCAAACTTATATCATTATTATCTCCTCTAACAAGTTTAATTGATGATATTATTTCTCGTTTTTCATCAATATTAGTATTCTTTATATTAACCATTTTTTCAATCTTTGCCTTATTTTTATTAATATAATTATTAATATGTTTCATCATATATGCTTTAATGTATGGTAATAGCGCCATAAAATTCATTACTATTATACCAAATATGATTTGTGAAGCGGTAACATCATTTTTCATGCTCATCATACTTATCATATTAGTACTCATCATAGAATTCATCATATTATTTGGTGATTGTTCCATATAAGGGATTGTATATAAATTAATTATCATATATTTAAGTAATTTATATATACTTATTTTTCACATGTATGTATTCATGTATATTTTTGCATCTTATATTTTTTAAGTTTGTATTTTCTAATTTATTTACCATTTATTTTTCTTAACATTAATACGTGGTCCTTTTTTTGTAGTCAATGCTTTAGGGTCGTATATATTACCATCATCATCGTCATCGCTATTTATGTCTTTAGACATCTCCCAAAATTCTTTAGAACCAATCTTAAAATCTGGACGTGTTTCGGCTTTATACCAAAATATTTGTTCATCTAATTTATTAGTTTTTGCGTTATTATTAATAACTAAACATTCATAATTTTCAGTGCATTGGTTCATAACTTGGCAAAATGATTCGAATGTTGGAAACATACCAGCATAATTATCGTATATTCGTTTTCTATTATTAATGTAATTCTCTCTCAATATAAATACATAATCTATATTTGTCCTGAGATTAGGAGGGACACCAAGCGGGTATTGCATAGTTATAACAAGCATCACTTTCCAATGTCGTCCGTTCATGAACAATAAGCGCATAACCTTATCACGTGACCATGTAGCATCATATAGACAATCATCTAATATAACGAATGTACGGGGATCAATATTAGTCTTTCCGTATGCCTCTTTTTCTTTTTTAACACTCTTCAATGCCATCTTTTGACGTTTTAATATATTCTCTATAATAACTGTATTATACTCATCATGTATAAATAGTTTAGGCACATGTTTGCTAAAAAATCCATTACCTGCCTCAGTTCCAGATATTACTGTCCCTACAGGTATATCCTGATGATAATATAATAAATCACGGACTAAGAATGATTTACCTGTGTCACGTCGTCCAATTAAAACAACCACAGGACCCTTATTTTCATTTGGGTTAAATGTTATTTGTTTCATATTAAATTTTTTCAGTTCTAAATTCATCGATGACATTTTTATGTGTATATATTACAAAATAATATATATTATTCAATTATTGAACTTATAGATATATTATTTATTAATAATGAAATAGATTAACATTAATATAACCCAAATAAATTCTCTAAAATATATTATTAGTTTAAAGATAAAATACATTTTATAATATAACTTTAATGTTTAGCATAAATTATAAAAAAAATAAAAATATAGAATTATACAATTCATTAAAAGGTGTAAATAACACATTTGATAAGATCCAAAATTATAACCCTATATATAAACTTTTTTTTTCACTTAATGACACAAATTGGAACTCTATAAATCTAAATGAACGTAATCATTTGAGAGAAATTATAGAACAAATAGATAATACTAATTATAAGATTAGATTAGAAAATGGTATTGAGAGAGAAACGTTTCTAAAATATTCCCCTCTTATTGATCCAATAAGATTTTTAGCAGGTAAATTAGAAGATATATCACTGAATGATATATGTGTTTTACCGATACATAATTATAATAATAGTGATAGTGACGGAAATAAAGTAAATGGAGAAAATATAAAATTAACGAATGATTACATCAATGTATTTGATTATTCTAAAGAGTTATTCAAAAATAAAGATTTTACGAAATATGTAAGTAATAAGGTAAATACTCCATATAATACTGCTTATACAGAATCATTTTTTTCATATTTATCGTGCCAGTTATTAAATAATAATAATTTCGTGCATGGTGTTGATTTTTATGGTTCTTTCACATGTATAAAAAAAGATTTTATAGTCAATATTGCGGATGACTTGGAAGCATTACAACAATCAACATTTTTCTTTGATAAATGTATTGGTAATATAGTAAAGGTTCAAGATGATTTTAATGAACTTATTAATTTTGATACTAGGAAAAATAAGAAAAATATTATATTAAATAAAACAGAAACAGCATTCTCTGTAAATAGTTGTGAATCATTTGGTGATATATTTAAGAATAATAAACAATTTGTCAGGGATGAGAAACAAATAGAATTGAAAGATATCAGAGACATTGATAAATTTATAATAAATAATGAATTAATTAATGATGACAATGATGACAATGATGAGAGAAGTAAAAACTATGACAATGATAGTGATAGTGATAGTTACTGCGGTGGTTCGAATACTACACATAGCACAGAAAATACTCATATATTTGATACTATAGATAATGAAGACGCTGAAGATAACAAAGAAAACAAAGAAAAAACAAAGAATATTTCTATTAAAAGTTCAATATCTGTAAATAGTAGATCCACAACTGCTAATAATTTGGAATCAATATATTCTTCTTCATCTTGTGATAGTGGTTCATTCGGGACATCATTAGAAGATGAATTTTGTGGAATATCCATAGATAAATTTCCAATAAATGTTATCTCACTTGAAAGATTACAAGATACATTAGATAATTATATGAATAATAACATTATAAGTCCTAAAGAATGGTTGTCTATACTTATGCAAATAATAATGACACTATTAACTTATCAAAAAGCATTTGATTTTACACATAATGACTTGCATACAAATAATATTATGTATAATGAGACAGATAAATTATTCTTATATTATAAGTTTGATGATAAGTATTATAAGGTACCTACATATGGAAAGATATATAAAATAATAGATTTTGGTAGAGCTGCATTTAAATATAATAATATTCAAATAATGTGTGATGCTTACAATATAGATGAAGACGCATATGGACAATATAACCACGAACCATTTTTTGACAATACTAAACCCCGAGTAAGTCCCAATTTTTCGTTTGATTTAACGCGGTTAGGGTGTTCTTTATTCGATCATTTTATCCCAGATGAGATGGATATAGATAGTTATAATGGTATTATTGAAGATTTAGTCAAGGAATGGGTAACGGATGATAATGGGAGAAATATATTATATAAATCAAATGGAAAAGAGAGATATCCTGGATTTAAATTATATAAAATAATAGCAAAACGTGTGCATAAACATACACCTGAAAATCAATTAAATAAAGAAATATTCAAGTCCTTTAATAGGTTATCATTAGATATACAGAGAGAATTGTTAAATGATAAAAATATATTATTAATGGATATTGATGTTCTTAACAAAAATTAATAATAACCTTTTCTAATAATGTTGTCATATATATTTTGTGTAAAGTTATACGAAATATATATTATTGTTAAATGTAATTAATTATTATAAAGAGTTAATAAAATAACCTATAAAATCATTTAATCAGTCATACAGTCATATAGTCAATCAATCCCTCAATCACTCAATTCATAAATAACCTAAATAACCTAAAAACTAGGTTCATTTATAAAAACAACAGGCGATGAAGTAATATTGGCTAAATTATCAAATTGATGAGATAATAATTCACCAACAATAACCGAAAAACCAACTAATACTGAATTACGCATAATTTCTTTCATTGGTGTATTTTTTTTAAAGATCTTATTCTCTCCAAATTTTACACAAAAGAATATAATGGAACATAACAACGCAAGTATAAAATTCATTTATTCTAGTAATAATATAATAAAAGAATTACAAAATGTTATTATAACGCATTAAATGTGGTTTAAATATGGATAAGGTAAATGTATGGATTATAAACAATTTTCAATTAATGAAGTTCAATAATATCATCATCTAATATATTTTTTATATTTAATTCTATCGGTTTTTCTATATTGTGAATATCTAATTCATCTAGTTGTATATTAGCATCTTCAAATATCTTTAATTTAAATTCATCTCCATCGTCTTCTTCGTCTTCATCAACATCTTCTGCTCTTTCTCTCCATCTTTCATCGCTTATTTTCTCCAAGTTATCTATGCTTTTTGAAACAAATTCAGTTTTTTCATTTTCTTTAGTCGCAAGGGTTGTCTCATCTTTTGGATTATATTGAACTATTTTATCATTATCATTAAAATTTGTTCTTAGAGTATTATCAATTACTGGGTCTGTCCCATGATCAACAACATTTTTAACTAAAATTTCTGGTTTTTTTATTATATCCATATTTGTGTCCTCTTTGGTGCTTATTATAGTATTTGTTATTTTATCTTCAAGTTCTTTAACTTTCTCATCGTGGTTATTTTGTTTCTCTATGATATCATTACTACTAATTTCATTACTTTTACCCCCTTGTAGTTTATCCTTATTATCATGACAATGAGTTTCTAATTGTGATTTAGTATCTATATTTTCTATTTTATTTATATTATCATCTATACTGTTATTGGATTGTTTTTCTATACCTTCTAGTTCTTCTTTTATTTCTTGTCTAACTTCTTCTATTATTTCTTCCACATCTTCCTCGTGTGTTTCATCCAAATAACTCCTTAATATTGTCTCTAAAGGCATTGTATCCCGTATTACCCCTAAAATGCACTCCTTAACAATAATTTCTAGCTCTCTCATATTTTTCTGTTGTTGTAGTGATGGTGCGTTTTTATCAAATAAAAATACATTTTTATACACTTTGCGTGCTAAATGTATATATATCTGATGAATGAAATTATTTAATTTTGGGATATCTATATCTATTTTTTTCTGTTTGCTTCCTACCCTGACACTGGTCAATAATTTTAATTGTGTAACATGGACACAAGTAAGTAAATCTTCTAAATAATTACAGCCACTTGTTTTAATAATGCGTTCTGTCTCATTATTAATAATTTCTTGGTTCCACTTAGTTATACGAGCAAGAAAATTTTGGAATGTCATTAAGTATTTTTCCTCTTCATCATTTTCATAACACAATTTATTTGCTTCATTAAATATAGAATAAATTCCCTGTATTATAAATGGTGTTATTTTTGATAAAAGCAACGCACAATACTCATTTCGCGATTCTGTAAGGGTTGATAAATTAAAATCGTCCATTTACATTATATCTATATTTTCTAAACTTATTATGTGACGCATTAAATAACTATTCAATATGAATAATATGAATAACCTCTCACTTCTAATTTCTGTTTTTATTTTATGACAATACAATATCATTTTACTTATTGTTGCTGTATCTATATCACTATAAAAATCCGTTTTTTTATTATTTATACTCTTTATATTACTATATTTTTCCATTATATAATCTAATAATTCAATACCAGAACATCCATTTTCATATAAATCAATGCTATGTTTCAAAATATTAGATCTATTGAGGGATAATAACATTTTTTTAATTATAATATTATGTTTCCTCGTTTGTGCTTCTATAAATTGATACTTATTAATTTTGTGTAAATTCACAACACGACCTTTTATTATAGGATTTGGGATATAAATATTACAAAATCTAGATATTATAGGGTCTAATAAAGAGTCTCTATTTTTCGCAACCATAAAAAATCTTGTATTTTTTGAAAATAACTCGATTGAACGCCTTAATGCTGATTGTGCGTCTGTTGTTAAAAAATCAGCATTTATCAATATAACACTCTTTATTAGGGGGTTTTTTTTATATAAATTATCATTATTTATATATTGACTATTAAAACTATTAGTGTTTATGTTTGTTTGGGTGGGGGTGTGTGTTATTGTATTAGAGTTATAGACATTGGATTTATTAAAAATGTTATTTTTCTGGATGTTTATTTTAGCAAAAAATTTTAATTCTTCGCGGATGAATTTAATACCTTTATTATGCGCACAATTTATATACATTATATAATCTTTTTTATTATGAATACCGGTATATATTTCACTTATAAAATCATATAAAATTGTTTTCTTGCCTGAACCACTATCTCCATAGAGTATTATATTTGGTATTTTATTATGTTCTATAAATTTTTTCAATTGTGTTTTTATATTCTTATGAATATCTAACATGATCTATTTATTTTATTATGAGTGCGTAATTACATATTAATAATAAATTATATTTAAATATATAACGTGGATATTGTGTATTTATATCTGTATGTGATATATGTCCTGGATTTATAATATATATTACTTATCATACGGCACCAGTTAATGAATGAGTATATGGGTTTTTATGAAATGCCGATAATAATTCAGGTGCGTTTCTCTCGCAATTAACACCTTGACCGTACTCACTTCTTGCGGTTAATTGTCCTTTATGTTGAACTGAAGGGGTTGATATTGATACTTGTTGAGGTACAAACATACGGTTATTGTGTCTATCACTTTCTAATTTATCAATCTTAATGTTTATATTATCCTGTCCATTGAATACTTTAACATTATTCCCCATAGGAACACGTCCTCTAGCCATAGGCTCTTTATCAATAAGATTTGCATTATATGCTGAATCATATGTTCTTATATTTGTTGAGTTATTTGTGTTACCTGAGTTTCCTACATAATATGTGCTAGTTGTATCTCTCGCCTGTGTAACGGGTGTTTGTTTATTCACTATATATCCATAACCACCATTATCACTAGATTGTTTATTTTGACCACCAATATAAAAAATATTTGTTGTGTCTCTTGCTTGACTTACAGGTTGTTGTTCGCTAACAGTATAACCATACCCTCCTAGTTCCCCTTGATTATTATTACCACCCATATATTCAGTATTAGTTGTGTCTCTTGCTTGATTTACAGGCTGTTGTTCATTAACAATATAACCATACCCTCCTAGTTCCCCTTGATTATTATTACCACCCATATATTCAGTATTAGTTGTGTCTCTTGCTTGGTTCACAGGACGCTGTTTATTAACAATATAACCATAACCACCAACTTCATTTTGACTATTAATAAAGTTGTGTTCTTTTCGTTCTTCGGTCATCTCCCGAATGGTTGTCTTTGTTCTATCTGCCGGATTATAGACATACCCGGCGATATTTGTGCTACCATTAGCATTTCCTGCCATTCTTAAATTTCCAACTACATTTTCCTTCCTTGTTGGTCTTAATAAATCCATAATTGGGGCTATAACCGCTTTTGCAATGGATGAGACTATGCCATATTCTGGCTGTCGTTGGGTCGTTAAAGACCTATTATTGTGTGTAACACTTTCTTTAAATCCATTAATACCGTGATCTCCTTCGCCTGCTTTTTGTCTATTTGGAGCGTGTGCGTTTGTTATATGTTTATTGAATGGATCAAGGACATTCCTTTTTGTATCCATATAAGTTCCAGGTGTATAAGTTGCCTTATTTTGTGTATCCGCACCAGTCCCAAAATATTCACGTGTTGTATCAGTTCTTGCTTCTTCAGGCATAATTTGTTCTGAACGTGCTGTTTGTGCCTTCTCAAGTCCTGTTGTTGTAAGATATCTCTCCGGACCATTAATAAAATATGTGTCGGGTTTATGTTGCTCAAATCTCCCCATAGAACCGCGGTTGGTTACTTGTGCTTTTCCACCCAATGTAACACCTTCATATGTTAGTTTTGGATTATTTTTAGTCCGTAGTTGGTCTACTGTTTTACTAATCCATTGTTCTCTTGCTTCCATCCCTGAATTGAATCCACCACTCCCTAAAACTCCACCTTCTTTATTTAACCCTGGACCAACACGTATCTCCTGAAATGGTTTAACATTTGCCATACTTGCCGAGGGATTAACGCGCGATTGATAAAAATCACTTTGATTAGGGGCACCATGAGCCCAGTGCATATTTTCCTCTGGTCTAAATAGAGGTGCCATTTCTTGTTTTTTTATGTGTTGTGACCCACTACCTATCATATTATCCAATCTACTCTCATTTATTGCTGAACCATTATATTGTTTTACATTAGTTCCAAAAAATGGAACCATATTATTATGGTTTAAATCGCTTGCTGTTACATCATTCCCTGTAAGTGATTTATAAGTATTAGGATTTTGTGATGCTTGTTTTTTATATTCTACTTCCTGGAAAAAATCACCTTTTGAATTATTTGGGTTATGATAATATTGTGGAGAGTGTTTCAATACAGCAGTCCCAGAAACTGGAAAATTATTTTCTATTTGTTTATTATTTGGCAATTCAGCATTTTTTACTTTATTTAAAGTTGTGTTGTTATTTATAAATGTCTCTCTATTTTTTTCTACATTTTTATTATGTGCTTGTTTTTCATCCTCATTTTGATTAGATAATATATACATTCCACTTAATAAAGCTAAAGGTATCATAATTTCTGCCATTATATATAATAATATATATTTCTTATTATATATTATTAAAATAGTAAAATATATCTAAACTAATTTATTATTTATCTATGTTTATTGATTATCGATTATTGATTATTAATTATTGATTACTGTCTCATATATTCATATATCTTAATGCCTATATTTTATATAATTATTTATACTATTATTACTCTCTCGTTTTGTATTATTTTGTTCTCTTTCTCATACCTTTATTATTTACTGTATTTCTATTTTTTAATGATTTTTTCCCTTTATTCTTACTATACTTATTTGATCTTATTTTTTTGTTTTTTATAGTCTTATAATTATATTTTTTATTATTCCTACCACCAGCAGCTGCTGCTGAAACTACAGGGATTATATTGCTATCAAGTATAATTTTAATATTATTATATACCATATCCCTTATATCTTGTGGTATTCTTAAATACATAGGTAGGTTTCTATTTCTTTTTAGGATATCATAGGTGTCTTCACCATCGTCGTTTTCTATATACGGATTACCTCCCAATCTAATAATACTACGTATTTTATCTAAATATTCACTATATAATGGATTTAATTTAGGCGTTCTCCTATTTACCTTAACCATTTGCTGTGTTGATTCATCAACCATTGCTAATAAAATAGTTCTTCCATAATAGTCTTTATTATTCACTTTATCATTTCCGTTTATAGCTAGGTAATCTATAAATTCGTTAAATATAACTGGAGTCCATTCATTATCATGTATAGTTTCTATATGTTCTATATCATCTATATGAAGCACCATTTATAATATACTATGAGGATTTATAATAAATTTATAACAAATGCCAATAACAAATGCCAATAAATTAGATTTTAACAAAAAGGTACAGGTATCTTCGGGATAAAACTATCCTTTTCTAGAGTACGTGTGCTTAGATTATTATGAAATGGTATGCATATATTCTCTTGTGGGTTCATTAATGGATACTCCCAACGTGTTTGTTCTAAATCTTTATATAGCCATGCTGGATTTGTTGTCCTACTACTTTTAGTTATTGATGTTTTATTAATGGGATATGTAGTGACATTTTTAGTTGCAATTATACCATTATTAGGATAGTCTTTCAAACTACAATATCTTGATAATTTCCGCGTTCTCCCATCTAAATCACTTGCTATATCAATTGGGTGATTATTTGGGGTATCCATTATATTCGCACCCCACTGTTGCATTCTAATATGTGGATCATCAAAATATAAAGGTGTCCCACATCCAGGTTTATTTAATATCCATCTTCCTGGATCAGTACTCTCTTGTAATAGTTTTTTTGTTCTACAATCATCATAATTATAACGCGTATATGCCATTATATATATATGTGTCTATATATCTATATAATATTTTATCATATATAATTTTATCATATATATTTTACTAAAGTATTCGCATAATATATATTAACTATTTAACTATTAAGGTATAATAGGTCTTTGATTTCTCTCTATAACTAGAGGTTCCGGGATATAAGTTATATTATTTTTCTCAAAAAAGTGGATTTCTTCGAGTTTTTTTGGTTTATATGAAACCAATAATTTTTGTTCAAGTCTTGGGTTACGTATTTTTCCACTAATATCTATACCAAAAAGTGTGCTTTCTACATCTGTTGAATTGTATGATAACGTGCTATTTGGCATATTGCCCGGATTTATACCATTACAAGGAAAACTATTTTTGTATGCATATCTTCGTCCGTGAAATGTCCTATTGTCTAATATAAGGGAATTATCTCTTACATCTAAACATTGTTCTTTTGGTTGCATAATCATGCTTGTGGTTTTCATTCTTAACGCTTCCATTTTATATCTTATACTTTATATTTTTTATTATATATATATAATAATCTTATATTCTGTAATTTCTATTATTTTATGTTGTAACCTATATATTTTGTAATTTCTCTCTAAATTTAACTAATAATTCATTATTAAATGAACCATTTTTAAAGAAGTATTGTAGTAATTCATGCTGTATTTCTAAAGTTTGGAATGAAAATAACATCATAAACCCGGTAACCATATCACACGAAAAAAGCCTCCCTGATGATTCTATACATAGTGAATTGAATAATTCATTATCCTTCGGTAATATTTCATATATTTGTCCTGCTTTTTCACCAATAATATGGAATAAATCTAATTTGAATAAATCTTCATCGCTTAATTCTTTTTTTTTATCATTGTCAGTAACACCTTTATTATCACTATCACAGTCAATATAATTATATGTCATATTATTATTAAAATCAACATTGAATATATTAAGGATATCCCTCCTATAATAAGTATCACCTAAATCTTCATCATCATATTGTGAATAACTTAATTCATAATCATAATTATATAATTCCTTATTTGACATTATATAATATTAGTTATATTGCTTTATATGGATGTTTTTCTATATTTATTAAGCTTATTTATTGATATTTTTGCATGTAATCCTGATCTCTGATTAAATCGCGTGTTGGTATCCCTCCTTTAATCCAACCTTCCGCAGCAACACCCTCAATTAGATTATGTGGGTTTTGAATTGTTGCTTGCAATGAAGGCACTAAAGGATAATGTCTATAGTCTATGTGTGATTTTTCACTCATAGTATTATAACTCTTTCGGTTAGTTACCCAATCTCCTTGTTGTATTTTAGATTCCTCTAAAGGTCTAGATATACCACGTCCTAAATATGGAACAGTAGAAAATGGACGAGTTAATAAACTTATTCTACATTTTGGATTTGTTTGTATTGTCCCTATTTTGAGTTCACTCTCATTATCTACGTTGCACCCCCCAATACCTGTATTACCTTTACTATTTAAAAAAATATTTGGTTGGCTCAGTGCAATATCTAATGGTTTTTTTAATCTACAATCATCTGCGAAATAATTAGAGAGATTGTAATTGCCATATTGTGTATTTTGACGTTCTCTCTCTGTAATATAACAACTATCATCACTATAACGTGTTAAATTTTCAAAAGTAAAATTATAGACACTTGACATTATATATACTATTATATATAATATTTTATAATTTAAATTCATAGAATAATGAATTAATAATATTTTAATTTTTGTTTTACTCTTTGGGTTGTATTCTTATTATACATTATTCATTATTCATTATTCATTATTAATTATTAATTATTAATTATACAATATATACTATTCCCATATTAATTTAAGGAGTTGTCCAACGATAATTATTTTTAACACATTCAATACTATCTTGTTTACATGAAGACATATTTCCATAACAGAATTCTGCGAACTCTTTTTGATTATTTGGTATTTGTGTGTTTGGAGTTGTATGGAAACTTCGCATACTATGATTGAATTCTATATTATCTCCTAAATTTTGGAATAATCTTGGATCCAAACTCTCCTTAACTTTTTCATTTATTTCATCCTCTATATTTGGATTTGCTGATGGTTGCGATTCCTCCCTGGTAGGTTTATATTTATATTCTTGCATTTGAACATTCATAAATGGGTTTTCTTTTGTTGGTGAATATTTATTAGCAGTTACCGGTTGTGTTGATTGGCGCTTATTTAAGCCCCTTCCTAACCCCATACCTGTCCCATTCACACTAAATCCTTCTTTTAATATCGTCTTTAGTTTTTCTTTTTTTTCCTTTTTATCTTTATTATTACTATCATTTTTATTACATTTTGTTTTATACATTACTATGATAATTGCGATAGTTATTATAGCAGATATTAGTATTTTAATAGAGCGTGTTAAAGTATAACCTATAAATGATAAGAATATAACTACTCTAGTTATTGTATTTAAATTACTAATTAAAGTATTGTTGCTAGAAGGTATAATATTATATATATATTTCTTATTCATTAAGATTAATGGATTATTTAACCAAAATTCCTCACTCATAATTGTTATATATATAATATAATGTATTTTAATGAAAATATAATCGTTAAATTTAACTATATTTTTTATACCTGAAAAAATAATTCAACTGTTTCTAGTGTTTCTTATTCTTCTTATTTTTACTCTTTTGTTTTGTTTTACTTACACTCTTCCCAGCATCATATGCTGGTTTTTGTTTACGGTTGCTTCTCTCCGGTGCTTCTCCTCTAGTAAATTTAAATTCTTGAATTAATTCCTCATCTGTATATGGTTTTATATTTTGGTTGTGTGTTGTATCTACATTTTCAACAACACCAATATTTTTAAATTCCTCTTGTTCTTTCTTTGTTTTCTCTAATCGTTGCATCATTCGTTCTTTCATCTTTGCCTTTTTCAAATTATCTTGCATTTGGGTCTTAAATGCTCCCATATTAAAATTACCGCTTGACGAACCATCTACGGGTAAGCCCATCTTACTCAACATCCCTTGGATATTTTTCATACCGGGAATATCTTTCATTTTACCCATCATTTCTTCAGCCTCTTTCAATAAATCGGATTGATTAAAATTCCCGTCTTTCAATTTATTCTCTATTTTCCCTTCTATATTCTTAATTACATTCATTAATTTACCAGGGTTCTTAAACATCTTTTGGAATAAGTTCCCCGCTGTATCGTTATCATTAAAATCTATCTTTAAATCTCCTGCGGTTTCTTCAATGATTTCTCTCGCCAAGTTTCCCAAATTTCCAGACATCAACGACCCAATATGAGAATGTATATCATCCGCACTTGGCATACCATCAAGATTGATATTGGATGCGTCAAACCCCCCGTGTCCTGAACCATCCATCCCCATTCCCATCCCCATTTCTTTGGAAAAATTCATTCCAGAAAAATCAAACATATCCTGCATACCTTCTATGGTTTCTTCTAATTTATGTTTTAATTCATCTTCATCAATTGCTTCAAATAATTTGGCTGTATTTCCAAACCGGGATTTATCCTTTACAGATGATATTACACATAATAAAGTTATCTGAAGATATTTCCAAATTACTTGTTTTGTATTATCAGAGATATTTTGAACCCATAATTTAGAGAATTCAATCCCTGGTAAAAAATGAGTATCCACATTTTCATCAGAAAACATATCATCATTTTGATATATAATATCAAAGAAACGTTCGGGGTATATAGAGAGACAATATTTATATAATTCAATTACGGATTTATTTGATACCAAACACTCTTTTAGTTCATTATATTTATTCGTTTTTTCAGTTTCTTCATTTTTTTTATCTTCACAACTTTCTCCGTGTGTTTTGTTTTTTGAATTCTCATATTCTTCCATATTTTCAAATATTTTATTCAAATCTTCCTGTTTATCCTTGTCATTATCCTTATACTCACTGATTATAGTTTTAATACTAATAATTCCATCATTTAATTTATTTTCTAACTCGGGAAAAGTATAAACAAGATCATCACTAAATTCATAAATAATTTTACAGAAATCAATCAAACTCTCCTTTGTAATATGTATTTTATTGGTTGAAGACATATAATATTTCATATATTATATGTTTAAATAGTTATTTGGGGTATTTAATAAAGATCACTTAATTTAGTTAAATTCTGGATATATTTCATTGTTTTCTCTTGGTTGTCTTCGCCCATATTAGAAATTGGAACACGTAGGCGTTCAATAGAAGACATAATTTTGGTTGATTCATTGGCACCATCGATATCTGAAGAATAATCTTTATTTAGAAAAAAAGAGATATCCCCCGCCTCAATCTTCTCTCTATATTTTGATGCGATTTGTTCTTTCCAGACTTTAATAATTAGTCTAGGGTTTGTCTTTTTTAACAGTTCAAGACTTACTTTTGATTTTTTAATATCCTTATCATTGGGGAATATATTAGATACATCTTCTAAAAATTCAATGAAGTGATTATTAAATGCGGTTAAGATAGACATGATTATATTTTATTAATTATTTGTTTTTAAGTTATTTAGTTGTTATAAAGGTTAATGTATAATTACTAATATATTTACATCCTTGGTTGTTGTCTAGGGACATCCTTATCTCGTTGTGCCATCAATTGTTCTAAACTATTACTACCCACTTTATCAGGGGAATAAGAATCGGGTGGTGTTTGAATTGTATCATTATGATTAATTGTAGCGTAATTATATAATTGACGCATACCACCACTGCCTTTAGCACTCAATTCTTCATCTGTTTGATCCAAGAAACTAAAATTATCACTCACCACAGACCCACCTAAATCAGCTAAACTGAAAGCATCCGGTTCTTCTAATGGTTGGTTATTTGGTTGTCTCGTGTGTTGGTCTCTATGTGGTTGTGCGTTATTCCCATTTTGTTGCATCATAGTTTGATTATTCCCACTTCCATGCCGACTTTTTTGAGTAATATAATCTTTTATGGAATCACCCTCCAATATTCTATTTCCATTTTGTAATAATAGTAATGATGGCACACAACGTATTGCCGATGGTAATAATATTTCACTCCCATTCTCTAATAATATGAACGTTTGATTACCTTTTTTAATTCTTTTATCAATAGACAAAAAATGTAATTCGTTAGTTATATTCAATCTCGAACAATATTGTAATAAATCATTACAATGCTTACAAAATGTACTATAATATAATACTGCACTCATTACTTATATTATAGGTAATTTTATCATTAAAATAACTTAAAAATTTAATTAAATAAACGTTTATTGTATTTATTCTAAAGTATTAAGATATGACAACACATCTAATTCGGCTATTATCTCATCAATAATAGATATTATTTCATCAGCATTATTTCTCTCCAATTCATCACGAACTGATTTCATATGACCTTTGTATGCCCTTGTATGTTTATGTAAATCCCTATTATTATGTAGGGTTTTTACGCGTATATTTTTAATTGCGGTTTTTAGGGTTTTCTTATTACATATATCATGTCCTAAACTTGTCTCTACATAACTATCCATTAATGCCTGTAATTTACCATGCAGTTTATCGGTTGATTTATGTGCCTGATATGATTTTGTTGTCCAGTGATACATTTTTATACTTGCTAAATAATCCATAGTATGTTGAATAAATTTATTAGGATTGTATTTTTTATGTATAGAATTACCAGATTTGTGTGTTTTTTTATGTTGTGTTATTACCTTGCTTTTTGTTGCTTTTTGCGTTTTTAAAAGTGACTTCGTTGGGGTTGTTTTTATCATATTTATAATATATACCTATATATTTTTACAGGATATTAAAAGGGTAATTAATTATAATAGAAATACAAAAATACCCAATACCTTTGTAACAATATCTTTGTAACAAATTCATTATATCTAAAATTTATATCCCATATAAAATAAAATTGATTAAAACAAATACGATATTAAAAATAATACTACAATATATTATAATGTCCCGGATTAATATCTCTAATATTGAAACAAATGATGATATTATTACATTTACAGCAGGAGATATCAATATTAGTTTGGCAAATGCTGTAAGACGCACTATTATTTCTAATATTCCTACTGTTGTATTTAAAACAATGCCATATGAAGACTGTAAAGTAAATATTATTGACAATACGACACGATTAAATAATGAAATTCTTAAACATCGTTTGAGTTGTATCCCAATCCACATTACTAACCTTGATTTTCCGATCGAGGACTATGTTGTTGAATTGGATGTAACAAATGAAACTGATTCCACCTTGCTAGTTACAACAGAATATTTTAAAATTAAAAATATTAAAACAGATAAGTATTTAGTAAAACAGGAAGTAGAAAAGATTTTCCCAGCAAACAAAACAGTAGGCGAATATATATTATTTTGTCGTTTGAGACCAAGGCTAAGCAATGACTTACCAGGAGAAAAAATTAAGTTTGAATCAAAATTAACTATTGGGACTTCTATTGAAAATAGTGCATTTAATGTTGTATCAGCGTGTGCTTATGGGTTTACTCCTGATAATATCAAAGGTCAAGAGGCTTGGAAACAACGCGAGAATAAACTAAAAGATAGCGGGAATAGTGCCGAAGACATTGAATTTGAACGTCGAAACTGGTTCTTACACAATGCCAAACGTATCACTAAACCAGATAGTTTTGATTATACAATTGAGACTATTGGGATTTATGATAATGTGACATTGGTTAAAAAAGCTTGTGACATTCTTATTAATAAATTCCAGGATTATATTGAAAAATCGGATAAAGGAGATATTGAAATTCGTATTGGTTCAACTGTTAATAAAACATATGATATTATTCTAAAAGATGAAAGTTATACAATTGGAAAATGTATCGAGTATATATTCCATAATAAGTATTATAAAGAACGCGATATTATCAATTATGTAGGGTTTAATAAACTCCATCCGCACGATGATTACTCCATTATTAGAGTATGTTTCCATAATGTAGAGATTGAGAATAAGGATATTTATTTATTAATCAAAGGGGCATGTGAGTTACTAATTGAGGATTTTACAAAATTTAAGAGTTTCTTTTAAATGATATAGGATATAAGATATAAGATATAAGATATATGGTCATGATATAATAATAACATTAATATTACTTATAAAATACTATAATTATAAAATCCTATAAAGGATAAATAATACAATTAAATAAAACAAAAATATTCTTATATTATAATAAATATTTTTTATTATGATAAAAACAATCACGCCAAATAAAACTATAACTAAGAGAATAATTAAAAGTCGAACTAGAAAAACAAGAGATAAAAGTAAAAGTGTTTCAAAAAGTAAAACTAAAACTAAGAGCAAGAGTAGATCTATACCGCGTTTTTTGAATAGAAATGATATCCCTGAATGTGTCCATGAAGATAATTTAGCAATTCACGTTAGAGAAAAACAGAGAGAAAGAAAGACCGCAAAAGTGGAATGTGATAATAAGAGATTTGGATTTATAACACAATACTTTAATGAAGATAAAGCGTCATTAACACATTTGTTATATGCTATTTATACCATGTATCATCACGAACTTAAAAAAGACACAGATTTCTTAATAACATTCCGGGAATTCATTGATTTATTCCCGAGAGATACATCTGTATCTAACCAGAATTTCAGGAAACAACATGTATTTGAAGCAATGTGTAAGTTATTACTATTATTTAATTATGATAATAATCACTGGGGAAAGAAAAAGGTATTCTATAAATCCCTTGAAACATATACAAAAGGGGATATCCAAGAAGAAACACAGGAAA
>Ga0306898_1000019_pt1 | contig 88629 bp, 89 predicted proteins | sample AntRauMFilla1564_FD_190424 | JGI IMG/M metagenome (GOLD analysis project Ga0306898, IMG submission 190424) | Saline lake microbial communities from Rauer Islands, Antarctica - Metagenome Filla 1 #564 (v2) (version 2) | ecosystem: Environmental > Aquatic > Non-marine Saline and Alkaline > Saline ...
ATTAAAAATATCATCGCATAATTACCAATTGGTAAATGTAAGTACCACTTACCTACTAAGGCTTCTTCTAAAAATTTTTTCATCTTACTTTAATTTATTATAAATATCTGGTATTATTTTTTTTTTTTAATTATTTTATATCGCAAACCTAGTTATTCTTCGTATCCATATTGAGTTTAAATAAGTTTCTCCTGTATTATAAACAGTTATATGGTAAGCTGGAAAATTTATATCATTCTCAGCAGTTACAAAGGCTTCCATTCTATCACCAGGGCCTACTCCAACAGGAAATATGTCATAAGCAAAGTTTAGTTCTGTAATAGCCGTACTTTCTGATGCACCGCCAACTATATAAGCTCTACTTCGCATATCGCCAGGACCTACTGGGTCTACTTTCATTACAAACTCTAAATCGTTACCAGTTTCATCCCAATTTATCGTTACATTCGCATCTGAAAAGACAGGTCTAGTGTCAACTGAATTTGAAATTTGGTAATAGAAATTATCAACTGTTGCATTACCGCCACCCGATGGACCGCCTCCACCAGTTGAACTGATTACATTATTTACGATACTAATATTAGTACCTGCCGTTAACTGGTCTTGTTTAGAACTTAAATCTACTTGACCAGCATTTATTTTTTTACTACTATTCATTTCTTAGTTGTGTTTTACAAAGTTCAACATAATCGAAGTATTCTTGAAATTCAACAGGTTTTGTTTCTTTTTGCCGTTGTATTGCCAGTTCGTCGTCTATGGAGTATCGCTTTCTGATTAGCGGTATTAGCTTGTGAATGGCTTGAACGGTGTACGTATCTCCATCCTCGTTAAGGCTATAACTTTGAATGTCCCAATTCTCTAGTCCCGTTAAATCGGGCTGTCCGTTTAATTTATTTACTATCATAATTCTAAATTTGCTATTTTGTAAGATTGAATTCTACTAGCCGATGAAACGTTAGAAATTAAAGCTATTCGGTTGTAATCAGCTGGCGTTACAAATGTTGAGTTAAACTGCGAAACATTAACATCAATTCTTAATGCTGGATTGTCAAGAGATTGGACGACTAAAGATGAATTACCGCTCCTTCCTCTATTACCATATTTAATCACAAAATTTAGTCTGCTTCCTAAAAAAGAATCTTGCATCCCTCCTCCTGCGTACATTGTTTGCTGTGAAATTGAACCAATTGTAGTTGAAACTCCATTTATCACAACAAACAAGCTATAATCCGCGTTAAAAGGTAGTTCAGTAAAAACGCTCCCTACACCTAGTGATTCAGATTTTGAAAATCTCCCAAAAGCAATATAATTGTTATCATCTTTAACTAGAGCAATTCCTGTCATTTGTCCACCCAGCGTGCTCCGTGACATACTGAATTCTATACCTATGTTTTTTGTATTTGGAATAGTAAATATTGCAGAAGTTTCTATAAAGCCGTTATTCCCTGAAAAATTTTTATTCAAAATTTCTCCTCTATCTGCACCCCTCCATAAAGAATAAGTTTGACCGCTATCATTTACATTGATTGGATTTTCATTTGGTCTATCAAAACTATCCCAAGCTATTAGCTGCTTATTATCAAAAAATTTACTATCGGGTGCTTTTTGATAAATTGCTAAATTACGCATAAACTCCACCTCTGGAATACTCAAAAACTCGGCTCCATTTCCTCTCAAAATATTTCCTGCTGTTGGTATATTCAATTCTGCATTAATAAGTGCATCAACTTCTGCCTTTGTATAACTAGGCGTAACACCACCAATATTTAATGCATAAATTACTACAATGAAGTCATCCTCGGTTAATGGGTCTAAAATCGTAAAGCCGTTAGTTCCATTTAAACTATATTGAGAATTTGATAGAGTAACTCCTTGTACAACTATAGCATATACTTGTGAGTAATTGCTGTTTAAAGTAAACGATTGTGAGTTTGTAAAATTGAATTCTTGTCTTAGTAATGAAACACCACTACCACCTCCACCAGTTGCACTGATTACATCATTTGTGATATCTATCCCTGAACCAGCAGTTAATGTTTGAATATCATTAACCATTGCATAAGTACCAGATTTATTAGGTTTGGTGTGAATGTATGTAGCAGTTTGAGTAGGTGGTTCATTAATAACATTAATTGTGCTTATAAATCCATCATCCACTCTAATACTCTCTATCTTATCTGCAAATAAACTTACTGCATTATCTGTATTTAAGTTAACAATTCCCATAGTATCTTTTGAGATAAAACCAATACTAGTTGAATCTGCTACTACGATTGGATTTGTTGTAGTGTTACCTATATCAGTTACTTGTTGTAAGGTTGGGACACTAATAGTTAGTAATGAACCATCAGCCATTAAACTCTGATTAGACGTACCATTTGGGACCTTAAACATATCTGCGGTAAGTGGTCCGTAAACAGTTGTGTTGCTGTCTGAATTTACATTAAATAATGACCCTTGACTTCCTTGTATATCTAATATTATACCACCAGAACCAGTGATAATTAGACCTTTTTTTATTTTAAATTCGTTTGCCATTTTATAGTCCTTTTTTCATTTTCCAAAAGGTTATTTGGTTATTTATTATAAATAGTTAAATAATTAGAATCAACTAAATTTAGTATAAGTTTATAATAAATTAGAACACATAATTATATCTTTATATTGCTCTAACTAAAGTCTTAATTTCCCAATTATTAGATAGTGTTGTTGCCAATAATCTTATATTACCTGAAATTATATTTACTATCAATTCTACATCAGAAGTATTACCTAAATCGTTTGTTGATGTTTCTACATATTCTACACTTGAACCATCATGCACCGCATAAACAGTTCCAGCTCTTACATTCGTACCTTTCTTAATAACAAAATCAAAAAAAACTGCCGTGTAAAGAGATATTGAAACTAATGCAATAATTTCAGTCCCAATACCAACATCCAAATTTTCTTGATTAGATAGATTTACTGAATTTATTAACACATCTCCTTTTACATCAAGAGTTGCATCTGGTAATAGGGTATTTATTCCTATTTTATTCTCATTTTCTGTAATAATACTATTAGTGATAGTATTGGTATCACTAAATTTTGGTATTTGATTTGTTGTACCAGAAAGACCTCCAATTCCTCCAATATCAGATAACATTTCAGCCCCAGTTCTAGTTTTAACTACACCACCATCAGATACTAATATTTTATCAGTATTTGTAGTAGCGGGGTTTAAAGCCTCTAATTGTATTTCACTCTTAAATTTTTGAGACATATCTGTTTTAAATTATTACCCTATTTTATTAACCAAAACTCTAATAGAGTTAGTTGGCGTATTTCCAAATGAAACAGTTACTGTACCAGTACTGGTTCTAACTACATCCGCATAAACTGTCTCATTAGTTACTATATCAAACAATTGGACAATAACATCTCTAGTTGACAATCCATGCGTTATTGTGGATGTACCAGTTATTGTTGTAGCATAGCTAGATACAACCACAGCAGGTAAAGTTACGGTTTTTGTGTTAACTGCCGTAATGTGACCTTCTGGTGTAGTAGTTATCGAATCAATTGCCGTGAATGTACCTCCAGCGGATGGTGACACATTATTAGTCGGATTCGTTCTTGCTATGGTAGCATGGTTAATAGTTACCGTACTATCTCCAGCTTGGTTTGCTGTAAATGAACCCCCACCAGCTAAAGCTGTACCAGCTGACACGTTTAATGCACCATTACCAATATTACTTGTTAAGGCAACCGTTCCACTAGCATCTGGTAAAATAATTGTTCTGTCAGCAGTAACTGTTGTGGCTAATAACGTGATTTCATTTTCATCAGCCACATCACCCTCAAACACCACACCGTTTGCAGTAGAAACTATTTCCACATTATTTGTTGTGGTTGTTCCAATAACTTGTAAGTTACCAGTAACAACTAAGTTATTAGGTATCCCAATAGTTATCACACCAGCAGCATGAGTTACTTCAATTTCATTTGTAGTACCAACTATACTAACTGAATCAGTAGTCGCATTTGCACCAATTAAATTTAATGCACTACCACCAGAAACTAAAGTGTTAGTTAAATCATAAATTGTGTCAGTATTTAGTGACGTTATAGTTATAGTATCGGTAGTGGCGTTAGTTGTAATAGTTACATTACCACCAGAAACAAAGGTTAAGGTATCGTTGTTATTATCTGCAATAATATTGCTTTGACCAGCAACAGCTATATTTTTAAATATATTTTGAGAAGAACCTAAATCAGAGTTAGTAATAATAGGGTTAGTTGCCGTACCAGTTACTGATATTCCAACACCTTGAGTAATGCTTCTTACATTATCTAACGCTTCTATATAATCAAACAATAAATCAGCTGTTACAAGACCAGTACCACCATTAGCTACTACTGTAGCGATATCTAATGACATCGTTACATCACCTGTGGTACCATTTGTTATAATTAACCTTGATTCTGTCGTACTTATTCTAGTTATATCCCCAACTGGGACCCAACTTGTTCCATTATATAAATAAATTAATTTTAAGTTCTCACCACTATTATAGTAAATTTGACCTTCAACTGGTGTTAATGGTGGTGTACCTAAAGGTTGGATTACCGCATTCTGTAATTGATTCTTACTTAAATCGATATTAGTTAAAAAAATCATTATTTTTTATTTTTATTAGTATTATTATTATTTAATTAAAAAACGCTTTTCCCGAAAAAGTTGCATTAAAACTTAATGTTATTAAATTTAAATCTACATAATTAATTTCACCAATTACAACATTATTCCCTGAATCTACTACAATAACAGAAGGATATTTACCAAGATTATGTGTTATCTCCCAAACAGTTTGTGCTACATTTTGTGTGTGAACATAATTTTTATCGTTCACCAAGTCTTCTGAAGTGATAAAAGGTGTTTGACCATCAGAACCATCATTAATTAACTGTGATGTATTCTTAATTTCTTCATTATCCTCAAATAATAACTTTAATTCTGATATCGTAACTAAAGACAATAAACCACCGACAAAATCTTTTAAAATCCAAACTTGTTTATTATCACCTTCAACTATTTCAAAGTAGTAGTTTTCAAATTCCTCAATTATTAACTCTGGGTTAGTCTGATTTAAAAAGAACAATAAGACTTCAGGTGTAACCTCACTAAGGTTATTCAATCCCAAATCAACCAAATCATATGTTAATACTTTATTATTTGATAAAAAAGTATTTTCACCATCATCTTTTTGGATTATAAAGGTTTGATTTATATCAGAAGTGTTAAAAAAATATCCCATTATTTTGTGCTACCAATTATTTTAAATGCCCCAAGTAAATTATGGTTTATTTTATTTATTTTTATTTTTATAGTGTCATTAACTTTAAATACTAACGGTGTTGTGATAATGGTTCCAAAAAATACTTGAATATCGTTAACTGTTACAGTAAAATCTTTAATGTTTTCTAAATTAGTTACCTTTGTAAACACCGCACCATACTCTGTAATGAATCTAAAATTTAACCTTGTATTTGGTTCAAAAACAAAAGCAAACCTAACCACGTTACCTCTTTTTGACGATTTTAAAACACCTAACCCTTCATTAAATTTTTCTTCGATTAATTCTGTTGTTAAAACACTTCTATTCAATGTTGGAACAACTTCAAAGTCTTCCTCATCTAATATATATCCCAATAATTTCATTTCGAACAACTGAACGTAAAATCTTCTATTCTCAAAGTCTTCAATATTACTTTCATCACCAATTGATTCTAACACTAAAGGCATTGGGTGTCCGTTCACATTAATATACGATTGTTTAGATTGAAATTCTCTTTGTACTTTCCTATTAAACCTATTCAATTCTTTCATTTTTCCAGTAAAAATCCTAACCTCATAGGTTAAATCTACTGATGTTGGTTGTGGAATCTTATATAAATCAATACCATGTCTAACACCATCCCAAGTAGGAACCTTCATAAACGTATAGGTTCTACTAACTGGAATATTCCATAAACCAGCTTGGTTTTGACCTTGCTGAATATCTGGTCTTCTAACAACAGTAATAAATGGCATCTTTATGTTCTTATACTTATCGGTAAAGGACCATGTCTTAGTAAATTCAGACCATCTTTGTATCGTTAAAAAAATCACTGGTACTTTTTCTCCTTCAACTGAGATAGACAAACCATTTGCATCGTCCATATATTCAATGAAGGATTCATCCATATCTTCTTCCAATACACCCTTGGGTAAATAAGCATCTTTATCGACAATATTTTCTAATATTTCTAGTCTTCTATCTGGACCTATTTTTTCATTTTTAATATTGATATTGGTCAAATATCCTTTAGGCATTGCACACATAATATCTTAATTTTTTTTTAAACTCCTTGAAACTCATTAGCATCAACACTAGCACAAAGAACTGTTCTGAACGCTCCTTTATAACCCATTATAGTATGCTTATTATCATAATTTTTAACGCCATCATTAACTACACTGAAATATCTTATTTCAGTTTCAGTAACTGGATAGCCAATGTAATCACCATAGCTTAATGTTGTCTCTAGTTCTAATAATTGAGCTTCATAAATACCAAAAGTTAATCTTCCATCATCTAAATACCTAAGACTACCATTCTTACTATAAGTTTTATTCTCTGCTTCGGCTAACATTGGAACAACTTTAAGTTCTATTGGTGGGAAAAATCTAATACCATCCTTTGAAGCTTCACCATAAAGACTATCAAATTCACTCATTTGTCTATCTACTCGATATAAAATTAAGGTGAAATTTCCATCCCCTTCAGTAGCTTCCCTTCCCATTTCTATCTCAAAATTAAAATCTGTTTCACTGAACCACTTATTTACTCTAGTTATCGGGGTTATAGGTTTACTCATATTTACTTATTAATTTAAGGTTATTTATTATTCACATATAGTACTATTTACGAGAATATATGTTCGTTTAATTATAAATATTTATATTTTCATTAATAATCAAAAACTATTGATTTTAATTAAAATATTTAGTATATTTAACTAAAATTATATAAAGTAAATAATTACACTTTGATAAATATAGATAATTTAAGAGGGCGTTCAGCAACTACTCTATTAGAAAAATATGAAGGGGTTAATCCTTATATTCAAAAATTAAAACTAGAATATAAAAAAAACCTTAAATTAGTTTTAACGGACAACCAATCAAAATATATTGAAGACAATTATGAGTCAGAACCTATATTTATAAATCGAGTTATTGGTATAACACCGTATTTGGGTGAAGAACTAAAAAATAAATATGGTGTTTCTTTTATACCAGAAAAAATATTAGTTGAATTTATTTTAGCTGAAACAGAAAAAACGTTTCATGTCTATGGAAAACTAAAGCGTAATCAATTAGAATCTAGAATGTATTGGATTCCAAAAACACAACTATTAGAAGACCCTTATTTTGAAGAATTACCAGTAAATGTAGACTTCACCAAATACAACAATATATTATCCGAGATGGGTAAAAAATTATATAACCACCAAGAAGATGGAATTAAGTTTTTATTGGCTAGAAAGGGCTGTATTTTAGCTGATGACATGGGTTTAGGTAAAACTATATCATCAATTATTGCAGCACTAGAATCTGGTGCTAAAAAGATATTAATTGTTTGCCCTTCATCAACAAAAATTAATTGGGAAAGAGAAATCAACATTTTTTGTCAAGACACTGCAATAGTTGAGGGTAAAAAATGGAAAGAAGCAAAATTCACTATTATTAATTTTGATGTTTTAAAAAACTTTCACACTTTAGTGGACAATAGAAAAAAAGACGAAGAAGGTGTTGTTTTATCAAGAGAATTGGTTAATGCTGGTTTTGACCTATGTATAATTGATGAGGCTCATTATTTAAAGAACAATGATAGTATTCGAGGTAAAATAATGGTCGAATTAAGTACAAAACATAATCTTGATAGAGTTTGGTTATTAACTGGTACCCCAGTAGCCAATAGACCGATGGATTTCTTTAACTTATTAAAAATAATTAAATCTCCAATTGCAAATAATTGGAAACACTTTGCTGTTAGATATTGTGAAGGTCGTCAATTCTTTAGAGTTCTTAAAAGCGGCATGAGAAAACAAATTTGGTTAACCGATGGAGCTTCTAACTTAGAAGAACTTGCTAATAAGACTAAAAACATCATTATAAGACGTTTAAAAACAGAAGTTTTGGATATGCCAGATAAAATTGTTTCACCGATGCACCATGTGTTAGATAGTAAAGGAGTTAAACTTTATGATGAATTGTGGGATGATTATTTAGTTAAAAGAGCCAGTGAAGGTAAAAAAACAAAGGACTTACAAAAGGAATTAGTTGAACTTATTTTACTTAGAAAATTCATTGCGATTCAAGCAATACCATATACTATTGAAATGGCAGAAAATGCGATTGAAATGGGTCGGAAAGTAATTATATTCACAAATTTTACTGAAGAGTTAGAAATAATTACAAATCATTTCGGAAAATTAGCGGTAAAACATAATGGTTTAATGACTACAAAACAAAAACAAACATCCGTTGATAATTTCCAAACCAAACCAAAGGTCAAAGTTTTTGTTGGGAACATTAAATCTGCTGGTGTTGGTATTACTCTAACAGAAGCGACTGTAGTTATTTTTAACTCATTTGATTGGGTAAGTGGTAACAATGAACAAGCTGAGGATAGATGTGTTTTTGGTGGACAATTAGTTATGACAAATAATGGTTATAAATTAATTGAAGATATTGAAATAAATGATTATGTGTATACACATAATGGTAATTTTAAAAAAGTAGTTGATACACACACACATTTAGAACGTAAAAAAACTAGAGTCGATATTAATGCGTTAGGTTATAATTTTCCTTTAAGCTTAACTAATGACCATAAAGTTTATGTTTACAATAACACAACCGAAAACTTCGAATGGATTGAGTGTGGTTTGTTAGATATCAATAAGCATAGTTTAACCTTAAAATCAAATAAGCAACCTAAAAAAAGAAAAGAAACTTTAGAAGTAATTAATTACTACAATAACACGGTTGATAATAACTTTGAAGTTAAACAAAAAAATTCTAGGTCAAAGTTGTTACCAGAAAATGTAGAATTAACTAATGATTTATTATATGCTTTTGGTTTTTTTATTGCTAATGGTTGGATTAATGATATATCCGAAACAAAATATAATATAGTTAGTGTTTGTCAAAAAATAGATGATAAAAAAAGATATGATGCGGCTAAATACATTATCGATATCTTCAAAAAAAGTTTTAACCTTAATAAACATTCAGAGTATATCGATAAAGATAATACTAAAACATGTACTATACGCTCTAAAAATCTAGTGACAAATTTTATAAATTGGTTCGGTAAAGGTGTTGAAAATAAACAATTACCAAGTTGGGTTGATGAGTTGAGTGATGAACAATTAAGATATTTATTAGAAGGGTATTATCATGGTGATGGGAACAAAATAAAAAACACACATGAAACTACAACAGTATCAAATAAATTAGGTTCACAATTAATTAGATATAACACTGATTTAACACTTAATAGAAATAAAATAATAAAAATAGATGATTATATTATCTATCCTATAAAAAGTTTACATATAAGTAAACCAAAAAGAGGCGAAGAAAGAGTTTATGATTTATCAGTTGAAGGAGACCATTCGTTTGTTGTTGGAAACTATAACGTACATAACTGTTTTAGGATTGGACAAAAAAATGATGTCAGTGTATATTACCAGTTATTCGATAACACCATATCAACTAGAATGTGGTCGGTATTAAAGAATAAAAAAGAAATAATAAATATAATTATAGGTGATACAACATTGAGTGATGAAGAAAAAACAAACCTATTAATTGATGGTTTAATAAAATAAAATAAAATAAAATAATAAATTAATAAAATGGTAACAATATACACATTTCCAGAATGTCCTTACTGCAATACTTTAAAAGGGTATTACACAAAAGAAAATATTGAATACAAAGAAGTAAATGTAGAACTAAAAGAAAATGAAGAGGAATGGAAAAAAATTTCAGAACTTTCAAAATCTGAAATGGTACCTCTAATTAAAGTAAACAAACAATTACTTGTTGCAAATGTTTCTTTTAAAACAATAGAAGAAGCTGTTGAAGTAACTAAGAAATTTTTAGAATAATTGATTAAAGTTTTATATTTACTATAAAACAACATTATGTCAATAAAAACCGAAGAACGTGAAAAACTATATAGACAATTCAAACATTCAATGGGGGCACCCATTCGTAAGGTTGAATTAGAAGATGAACAGCTATGTACATTGTTAGAAATAGCGATAGAAGACTATGCTCAATATGTTCAAGAATGGTTAATTGAACACCAATGGCAATCATTGTTAGGTCAAAATTTAGATACTGTAGACATGGCATTTGCTTTAAGTGTTAGAAACTTTAACTTTATGACACAATACACTTATGCTTACTCTAAACAAGTAGGTTTACAAACAAATGGACCTTGGGAATTAAAAAAAGATTATGTTGAAATTGAATCTGGAAGACAAGTTTATTCAATTCCAGCTGGTCGTGAAATTAATGAAGTACTTTGGATTACCCCACCTCCTATGAATAGAGCTTTGTTATCTAATTTTGGTGGTATTGACGCTGGTTTTGGTGGTGGTTTTGGACAAATGGGTGGTGGTGTAGGCACAATGGGTGCTGGTGGTGGAAATATGGGTTATTATATTGCACCAGCTTTTGATATATTACTAACCGCTGCCGATATGAATTTAAAAAACCGTATCGTTAGAAGTGAATTAGTTCATAAAATAACAGCTGGCCCAAATGGAACTAAACTACTTCATTTGATGAGTACTCCTGGTTCTAAATTATCTTTTGGTGGTTCAGCTGGTGGGTTAGGTGCTGGAGTTGGTGGTGCTATGAACATGGCTGGTTGTCAAGTTTGGTATCACTATTACGACACTACACCAGAGAATTTAGACGAATGCCTTAACGACAACCCAGATATCATTAAAATGCCAAATCAAGTACCATTAGCTAGGTTAGATTATGCTGATTTCAATGAACCCACAAAAACACTTATTCGACAACTATTTATCGCTGAATCAAAAAGAGCATTAGGTAGAACTAGAGGGAAATTTGGTGGTATAGTAGGACCACCAGATGCTGAGAGAACTATGGATTATGAAAGTTTAATCTCTGAAGGTAATGAAGAGAAAAAAAGTGTTTTAGAAAGGTTAGAAGAAAGACTTATTAGACTTTCTTCAACAAAACAACTAGAAAGAGGGGCAACAGAAGCTTCTAGCTTAAACACTTTCTTAAAACACCAACCTTTAGGTTTTTGGGTTTACTAAAACAAAAAAAATGGAGCAATTTGCTCCATTTTCTTTTTAAAAACCCCATTCATCTTCTACCTCTACTATTATAGTTTTAGGTTCTTCTTCTTTAATTTTTTCTATTGTATAATTATCTGGAACATCACCAAAGGTATCATCAAATCCATCATCTAAAATTATATTTTCATCGCTTCTAATAAGATTACCTTTTTCATCCACTTTTAAGTCATCATTACCATCCTCATCTTCGGATAAACTAATTTTTTTGTTAGTTTCAATCGGTTGTTGATTAAGTATAGTCTTTAATGAATGTTCTTTAGCCCTTTCCATGATTGAATCTATTTTCTTATCAGAATATATTTCAGTAAATAAAACAGAAACTGTGGAACCAGTAAATGCGATACACTCGGAAAGATAATTTAACCATTCATCATATTTTGTAAAACTATCTTTATTTCCAGCATTCTCATAATATGCTTTTCTAGATATCGCATCTTTTTCATATTTAAAAATATCGTTAAAATAACACAAAACAACACCCCATTTTCTTGAAACCAATGCAAAACTATCATCTTCAGCAATATCTGCAAGTACAAATATATCAACAGGTAATTTCCCCTCCATAGCTAATTCTAAATCAGAAACTTCTAAGTGTCTAATTATGTCTTCCATACGTTCTTTCTCTTGCTCAATTCCTACCAACCTTTGAGCCACTAATCTTTCATGGTAATCAGTTCTAATAACAGACCACTCATCCTCTTCCATGTTATTGGGTAGTTTATCTACTTTATCCCAGAATTTAATCTCTCTATCTTCCATTATCATCAAATTTTCATATGAATCTTGGTCAATAGTTTTAAATGGTTTTCCAGAGATTAGACCGCATTCTACTTTAGTAAAAATAGTTCTTTCTTTTAATTTTTCGATTACTTCTTTTGTCTCTTTGTCTTTTACCTTAACAACTCCCAATAAAACTTTATCCCTAATTTCTGGTTCAAAACAAACCAATAAGGGTTTTACTTTTTTATTAAAAGCGTCTAAATAACGGGCTACATTATACTCATCTGTAAATAATTCTAAATCAATTTCTTCTACCCTTTCTTCTAAAGCTTCAATGGTTCTATCTTCACTATCATCAATTGTTTTATTTTTAATCTTGGTAATAACTTTTTTAATCACTTCAAGTTCTTTGATTAATTCAAAATCTCTTTCAACAACACTTGTATCGATTAATTTACTATTTAACTGTACTTCTTTTTTGACTGGTGGTAATGGCATTCCTTCATTTTCTAATTTCCATTTTTCAGATTGCTTTTTAGTCATTTTATTCACATCAACAGTTTTTAAATCACCAGTTGATTTAGACTTACCAATATTAATGTAGTACAACGTATCACCTAATGTTACTTCTAATCCGCTCCTAACTGCTAATTCCATGTGAGCTTGTTTCGGTAAAGGATTACCAGCTTTATTCTTTAAAAAAGCTTTTTTCTTATAATCAGCTATTGTTAATTTAACTCTCCCTTTAGATGCAATCTTAACTAATGGAATTTGGTAATTATAAATTTTATCAACATATTCATAATAGTAATTAATAAAGGAATGACCATCAGCGTCTAACAACATTCTAATTGATTTACCTATAAAGTCTTCAATATAGACTGGCATCCTTTTAGACTTGATTGAATTACCAACCAATTTCACTTTACCTCCAATATCGTTTGCGTAGTTCTTCCTAGAAAAATTTATTGTTGAATTACAATAATCATCAATATCTAGCCCCATTCTACCCATCATGAATGTTTCATTAAACTCACCCAATACAGCATCAACACCAATAGCGTCCTTACCAGCATCTTCCTCTGTTTTCCAATGCGTTCCTTTAATACGATACTTTATTTCATCAATGTTTTCTGGTACTGAAAAGTTGAAACCATCAGTATTCTTAAGGTTAACCATACCAACACCACCAATAAAGGTACCATCTTCTGTTGATATGTCATAAACGAAACTATCTTTATCTTTATTGTCGATTATTTCATTTTCCCAAACTTCACCAGATTTCATTAATTTTTTATCGGTAAAATTTGAATTATTACTGTTTGTGTTTTCTAACTTAAAAGAAATAAAATTATCTTTTCTGGTTTTAATGATGTACTCAATACCTAATTCGTTTAAAATAAATGACAACCCAGCCATGGCGACTTGTGAGTTCATACCTATATCTGAGATTGTTTCCAAAGAATCACCATAACCATCAGAAGCACACATACCATCGAAGAAATATTTCTTTATTGACACATCAGAATTTAAAATAAATATAGGTACTTTTTTCTCTCCATATGAAGTGTAAAAATCGTTATGAAATTTTGTTGTTAAACTAACATCATTAACAACCAAAGTATATACACCACTAGATTTTAAATGGTCCTCAATTATTCCAGTTACCTTATAATCATTTAGTAATATTTCATTCAATTTTTCTAAAAAAACTAAATTATTGTTAGAAACCCTCCAATCACCACTAGTTTTTTCTACTTTAACTGAACCATTATTTAAAAAGACCCCTAATAACCAAGCCTTGTTATAATTTAAATAATTTAATGAATTGAATTTATCTATTTCAGTATAAATATCTATAACATCACCTCTTTTTAACGATGATGGTTTAACCTGAATACTATTTTGAAATAATGAATGGTCCTCGGTAACATTAATTAATCTATTTTTTGTTGTTACCGTATGAATTTTTTTATCGGTTCCATGTCTATAGATATAATTAACATTTTTCCAACCATTTACTGTTAATACCTCATAAGGTTTAGCACCATAATCTCTTAGACCATCTAAATCTATATAACCTGAATTATTATCAAATAAATCACAAATAGGTACAATGTTTAATAAATTATCTTTGCCTTTAATATAAACGGGTGTGTCGAAAGTTACTGAGTCACCAACTAAAGGTTTAAAACCATATTTTTCAGTAAAAAACTTAACCATGAAACGTAAATATTGTCTTCCACGACAAGTTGTTTCTTCTGCTGAATCAGTATCACCCCAATTAAAAATATAAGGGGCACCATATGAACCAAACCATGAGTTAGCAAGAATTTTCAATGGTAACTGTTTTTTATCATATACGTTAGCCAACGCCTTAGATTCACGTATGGTTTCAGTTATTTTTTTTATTTGTTCTTCTGATAATGACTTATCTTCTTTTAATTTTTTTTCTAACCCTTTATATTTTTTCTTTTCTTTTCCGTTTAAATTTTTAAATTTATCTCGTGTGTCAACGACATAACTTAACATACCTTCCATTACGCCACTAATATCTAATAATGGAAATATACCATGTGTCAATTGAGTTTTTGGATACAGACCCGCATAATCTAGCTTAATCACACCTTTGGCATAACCAACCTCTAACAATCTTGATAAACCCCCAACAAAATCACGCTTTGATTGAGTTTCTGGAATAGCCAAACCATTTTCATAAGACCAAGCAGCCATAATAAGTTTCCACTGTCCAGCGGTACCCATAGTTGATGAACGCTGAAATGATGTAGGGATAATTTTTGAAATAAGAAAACTTGCTTGATTAAAAATATTATCAATTTGTTCCGTTTCCCAAAGGTCATCACACAAGTATCTTTGAACAATAAAATTACCTTTTACTATCTTGTAATTTGCTTTTAACTTTTTGTTTTCACTTATTTTATACCAATCACCATTTTTATCGTTAAAAGCGTATTCATTTACTTTATCGGCCCATATTGTATTAATTTTATCCCCAGGAACATAAACCCTATTATCTTTAGCTATCTCAGAATATTGGGTGATATACTTTAACCCCCAAGATTTTATCTCAGAATTAATAGCCATTGCCCTACGTACCGAATGAGAAATATCGATTATATTATAACCAAACATATTTGTTTGCTCATAAGGTTCAGTCTCACTCCCCAACTTAAGTGTTGCTGGCCTTCTCTTTATTTTAGTTGCACGGTTTAATGTAATTGCTAATTCAGTAATTGGTATAGATAAACGTTCTGCACGTTCAAATAAGTATGGCCAGTCAAAGTTCTCTGAGTTATAACCAGTAATAACATCTGGTTGCACCATATCAATAATTTTAAAAAATCTTTCAATTGCTTCTCTTTCAGCATTCCTTCTTTCAATACCATTTTTACCATCAACTTCCAATAACCCTTCTAAGCCACGATTATCTCTAACACCAATTTGAAAAATGGCATTTTTTGATGCAAATAACCCTTCTGTTTCTAAATCGAATTGAAAACGATGTAAATCATCATAATCATCCATTCCCTTAAACAATCTTTTTCCCGTTTGGATAAGAAATTGTTCTGTGGGGTTAAACATTACGAAGTCACGAATATTATCTTTATGGAAAATTTCAATTCCACCAAATTTAAAGAAATTAACTAAATGATTATAAGATTTACTTGAAGTTGCTAAATACTTATATCCGTTTTCCATTCTTTCAGGAACATCACCACTATCATTTGAGACACGTAGTTTCTTTATTTTTATCCCATATTTAGCAGATTCCTCGATTATCTTTAATCTCTTACCATCATAAAGTCTTGTAGTAACACCTTCTTTAAACCATAAAAATGGTTTAAAACCGCATTCCTCCATTCTTTTTGAACCACCTACTAATGTATCATTAATAATTAAAGTAACCGAAGGTCTATCGTAATAAGATTCAATAGCCACGATGTGTTTCTGTGGGTCAGTACCTTTAAGAAATTCTTCAATTACCTCATTGCTTACTTTTACTTTATTTTCTTCCATTTAAGTTATTTTATCAAAAATACTCAATAAAATCATTATAACAAGTAGTTTAATGAAAAAAAAATAGTAACTTTGTAAACAAAGTTAATTTAATAACAATAATAAATTATTTTTTTATCGAACCATCCAAAATATTTATGAATAACTCTTCTTTAATTGGAACAATTAATAGACCAATTTCATTTTCGTTTGTAAACCCATATTCAAAATTAATTTCAAATTTTCCAACATATCTACCAGCAATACTAGTATCTTTTTCTGAAAATCTATAGGTTAAATAGAATTCTGGTCCTATGCAGCTTTCTGGTTCTATTTGCATTGGAAATGTTGGTTTTTTAGCTATTCTTTTTACTCCAGTAATAACATCGGTCATAGTAAATGTAATGTTGGCGTTTTGTATTTTATCTTGCAACCTATTAAAATCAGTTCTACCATCATTAATTAATTCTAATTTTAAAATTGGTAAAGTTGAGTTCTTATTTATATAAAATTCCATAATTTAATCGTTATTAAGGTATCTAGGTAAATTTTCTAAATACGAATTTGTTATTTTACAAAAAGTTAAATCACAAATATTAAATTTAAATTGTGATATACTTCCTATGAAACTACCAGCAAAATTTGTTTCTAATGGTAATGTTCTATCATTCTGGTCCAATCCTCCGAATGTTTGACTTTCAATTAATCCTTGTGTACCACCACCTAAACTAAAATTAAATGGTACACCAATTTGTTTAAGTTTATACTCATTTAATCGTCTCCCAATAAATTCAGGAAAATCTCTATCAATATGTTTTAGTTTACCGTTAATATAATATAATAATTTACCAGTTCTCCTTTTAGTATTCTTTAATTCACAGTCTGTTTTCTCTGGTGCAACAAATTTAATTACAATATAAGACCATTTATCAGATGGTACTAAAAATGGTATTGTTTCTTTTTTTACCACAGTTACCTCACATGCTTTATTTACCGTTAATAATTTATATCTTATTCTACCATCATCAGTTATCATGAATCCCAAGGCATTATCGATTATATCTTCCTCATATTCTATTTCAGTTTGAGGGGAAGTAAAACCACTAAAACTACAAACAGTTTCGTTACCAAAATCATCATTGGGACCACTACAGGTACCACAATTGTTTTCCCCTTTATTTTTTGTTGCTCTACCATACACTAAAAAAGGGTTAGTTGTATTTGTTACCACTTCACTTGAACGAATAACGGCAATCCCTTTACCATCATAACTACATTTACTTTGAGCACCTAATCCATCATGGTTTCTTTTACACACACCACAACGTTTTGACGAATCTTCAATATCTGGATTTGAAAGGATAATACTACCCTCTGGTTCTAATAATTTTGGTTCTCTACCATCATGTGACCTACCGTATATTAAAAATTCATTAGTTATTAATTCAATTTCCATTACTGGTGGTGTTAAAGGAATACCAAAACCATATTCACCAACTAAAATTATTTCATTTTCTTTTGGTACGGTACACCAATCGCTTATATCATCAGTACAACTAATATCTAATGGGTCGATTGTACATGTTGATGTACAACCAGTATCCGAACCAACCCATTCTTTCCAAAATTTATTTTCTGAGCGAGCACCCATATAAAAAAACATACCGTTAGCGTTTTTTTCTGGGTCGTTATATATATTATTTAATGTTTTACCACTAACAATAACGCTTTCTGGTCTTAACCAAAACTCAGCAGACCAACTGTGTTTTACCCTAGTTGGTAACACTTCATAATCATACCCATCTAGTTTATAGAAACCTTGATAAAACCCACCTCTAAATCTCATATAATCACCAATTGGTGATACATTTTTAACTAAATTAGTTTCATATATAAATGGGTCTTCTGGGCTTGTTGTACCACTAATAGCATGTAGGTTTAACCTATTTTCATTAGGTGGTATAAATAAAGTGGACCCAGTTAAGGCCATCAATAATTCTGGGTTTGATTTATCTATTGTTGGTTCTGGTCTATCAAATAAAATCCTTCCATTATCTATTCCAGTTAAACCAAAAGTTGAAAGAGAATGACCAGTATTTGTGGCTTCGTCCCAAGACACAAGACTGTATATAGATTTGGTAACATCAACATTTTCGTAAATGTCTTCTCTATTGAAATCGTACCAAACAACATTACAAACTTCTTCTTCTAGTGGTAAACAATTTGGTGAATTACCATCCATAGACAAGAAAAAGTCCCAGTAGTCTGAATTTGAAAGTTTAACTTTTAACCCGTTAAAATTGTAATTTTTTATGTTTCCCATTCTTAAAAAGTATCTAAATTTGTTCTTTTCCAACCATTATTTGTTTTAACATATAAATAATTATTATCTACTGTTACATTACCAACCGAACCATTTTCATCTTCACTAGACAAAGGTGTAAAATTAGGTATTGTTAAATGTTTTGGTTTAAAATCATTATTTGTTTCCCAATTACCATCTGCATCAATAACTAATTCTGAAGATAAATCAACACCCATAGAGTGTAATATTGTTAAACCACCACCAAAAGACGTTTCTTTTGTCCCATTATAATTTAATTCAATATTATTATCTTCAGCTAATATTGTTTGTGTTTCTAAATAAGTCTTTGAAGAACTAGTTAAACCAAGGGCCAATTCTTTTACCGCTTCAACCAACATGGGTATAATACCATCAATATGTATTCCTTTATATAATTCTTCGCTATTATGATTAGTAAAAACCAATAATGGCTCTATTTCCTCAATTTGTTGTGCTATGAAACCTAATTTATATAAATCAGTCCCACCTATTTTATCTTTCCATTGATATTTAACACCTTCAAACAACTTTATTTTTTCCAACGCCCCAACTAATGGTTCAATATTTTCCTTTAGTCTCTCATCCGAAGTATTTACAGTAATATCACCATTTGCGTCTACTCCAATATTATTAACTAATGGTGTAGATTTAATTCGTTTTATGTTAAAATAATCGACATATAATGTATCTTTAGTATCACCAGTAATATTATTACCAAAAATAAAAACTGAATCACTTTTAGCTTCTGAGTTGCTACCAAAAACAAAACTGTTCTCACCTTCAGCCCTAGTGTTAAAACCACCAGCAAACGAACGTAAACCAAGTGCCTCTGCACGTTGACCTTGTGCGTGTGAATAATTACCAAAAGCAATCGTATCAATTCCTTGTGCATGTGAACTCGTACCAGAAGATATTGTATCAATTCCTTGTGCATATGAAGCAAAACCCGATGAATCTGTCCGTACACCAATAGAAATTGAATTAGACCCACTAGCTATTGATTGAACACCCATAGAAACTGAATTAATTCCACTAGCAATATTAATATGACCAACTTGTGTTCTTATAGAGCCATTACTAGTACCGCTACCCCAATATATACCACCACCACTTGATGGTAGCCAAGAACCTTTTCCTTCGGCATTTATTCTAGTCCAAACATCATTAATATTACCGCCTTTATCTATAATTAAGTCTTTTGTTTTGGTTATTCCTTGAACATCAACCCATATTGTTCTACCAGTATAATCTAATGTTCCAGCTGAATAATTAACCAAACTAGTTGTTTCTAACTCACCACTATAATTACCATTACCATTATCAACAAAATTAATTGGCGTAATATCAAATTCGATACCTAAATAAGTAAGAGTCACTAAATTATCATCAATGGTTGTTGTTGTATCTGGATAAAACACTGGTTCAGTAAATTGTGTTTCATCAAAATTTAGCGGGGTTATTGGTGAAAAATTAATTTCAGCATTTGCCATCTCTGGAATCCCCCAAGTAAAAGTTGTTAACCCACCACTAGTAACAAAAGAACTAGTTATTGAAACTTGGGTTGTAGTTTCACCAATGGTAGTTAGGTCTGGACCTTTTGGTAATAAATTAAATGGCACACCAAATACGGTTGAACCAGATAAAGTTGTTGTAGTTTTTATATTTTGTTTAACTTGTCTATTGTTAGAAAAGTCTAATTTCGTTTTAAACATAATAATTATGGTTTTTATTATAAATATTCTACTATTTTAATATATTTATAATAAAAGAATAAATATGGCAACATTTAAAAAGAAACAATTGGAAGAAACAGTTGGTGGTGACATTTTCTCTAATAGTGGGGATAGAAATGCAGTTTGTAATTCAGAAATAGAAACTGGTCCAGTTGATAAACCATATAACGATTATTCTGATTACCAAAGAGGTATTTCAACTACAACCGATAGGGCTTTAAGTCGTTATGGTCAAGATATACCATGGTTTGCTGTTTATAATTTCGGTGGTTCTATGGTTAGAGAAAATTCAAGAATAATTAAAAAAAATATAGTTGAGGATAAAATTGATGATTTAGTTAGAAAAAATAAAAACAATGGTATTCTAACAAAAGGGGGTAATTTAAAGGTTTCTAAAATACTAGATTCAATCTCAACTACCGATTTTACTGATGATGAAATTGAAGAATTAAAAAAAGTATTGACTGATAAAAAACCTGTAACCCAAAAAACATTAAACAATGAATAGCAATATAAAAGATAAGGTAATATCTACTGGTAAAGGTGCTGAGGGAAAAAAACATCAAGCGTTTGCAATGGAATTATCTAGACTAAAAGCAGCTAAAAAAACTTGTTCCGAAACAAAAAACTGTGTTGAATACACAAAACTTGGTGGGGACTTTCGTTTCAATCAAATAGAAAGAGTTGTAGAGGTCCCTAAAAAAACGGACGAGATGAGACGTAAGATACAAAAAGAGACAAACCCAAATAATACTTATCAAAAAGAAGAATCACCAACAGAAGTAAAAATTCCATCTACATCAAGAGCTAGTAATCATGATGGTGGTGAAAAACATAAAATATTAAATAATTCACAAGCATTAAGTGAAGAAATCCATAAGATAAACTATTTAATAGAACAGATAAATAATAACAAAAAAATAAAAATTTAAAACATGCCAACAATTTATAACGGTGGTCAATCACCACTAGAAGAATTCGCAATTAACGGTAATCCATTATATCCTGGTTCTGGTAGGTTAGCAATAATCTCTCAATCAAAAATTGGTCTAACAAAATATGATTTCGGTGGTTCATATAAAAACCCAGCAATTACTGGAAATCCAGACGATGCCTATGGTATAACACACACTAACGCAGTTGCTGATAGTGATTCACCATATTTAGGTAGAGGAACTGGTGATGGTATTTCTCAGGGTGTCTTTGGGGCTATTAATAACTATAGTGGTGGTAACATTGAAGATATTAACGGGACAGTAGGTGTACAAGGTTCTGGTCGGAACCCATTAATTACACTTAACGCTGGTACTTGGGGTTATGGACCAACAGCTATTTCTGGTGAAAAGTATGTTGCTCCAGATACTTCATTAAATGTTGGTCAAGTAATTTTTTAACATGAGACTTTACAAAATATTTCAAGACATTATATTAGAAGAAGTCAATATGAGTAAAACTGTATTGACTGAAGCTGTTTCATCGGATAGTATCGATAGTATAGTTAATGGGGTTGACGGTAAACATTTTCACGTTAAGTTTGATTATAGAAGTCCAAGAGGTGATACCACTAATAGGTGGGTACAAATATATGACTATGTGACAACTACAGCTAATAACGATGCCGTTAGTGCTTTTGAGGTATCAAAAGATGGTGTCGAAACTGGACTTTGGAAAATATTTAGATTAGATAGGATAGATAATTACACACCATCTAAGGTTCCATTTTATAAGGCGATATCTGATAGGGTAAATGTACCAAAATTTAATAAAACTGGAAATAGAACTCCATCAATATCGAAGATTAAAAATAAAGCTACTTTTAATTATAATTACGCACCTTCTACTATTAAACAACAACAAGGTAATTTGAATAAAGATACAACAAATGTTAATTCAATACCTCCAACACAGCAGAGAGGAATTCCGAATCCTGAAACACCGCAAGATTACGAAGAAGAAGAAGATAATGAAGAAGATGAAAATAATAATAACTAAATATAAACAGAACTAATATATGGATACACCAGCACCAGTTAATTTATCTAACTTAACAGATATATTAGCTAAATCTAGAAGTTTAATGAAACAATCTAATAGTACCCCTAAATCTAATAGAATAAACGAGGACATTGAACCAGTATATGAACAAGAATTAGATAATCAAAAAAGTTTTGACCCGCATGCTGAAGTCTCAGATTATACTGAAGAACAAGTTAATAAATCAGGTTTACCAGATTCGATAAAAGAATCTTTTTTAAAAACCAGAATTAAAACAAATCAAAATGGTTCAACAAATCAACTCTCTATTGAACAAATTGAAAAAATAACTGGAACCAAAAGTTTACCAAAAAATAGAATAAGTGAATCAAGTCATACACAAAATTCAGATATGATAACTATTAGTAAAACTGCACTTAAAGAAATGATTAATGAAAGTATGTTTTCTTTTTTTAAAGAAAAATATGATAAAACATTAACCGAAGAAACAATTAAAAAAACTATTAACGTTTTGATAAAAGAAGGTAAAATAAACACAAAAAGAAAATAATATAAAAGGGTCTAATTTAGACCCTTTTTTTATTTACATATGTTTTTTAATATATATATTTATTTCGTATAAAAATTATATAAAAAATTATGAAAAACAATAAAATAACCATCACCCCAGTTGGTCGCAAAATTAAGGTATTAGTAGTACCTAGCGACAGAACTGGGGTGAGCTGATAGCTATTTTCGCTCAACCAATCCACATATTTCTTTAGAAAGAATGTTCCCAGATGAATTTCGAGTTGATATTGATTATGAACCAAAATTAGATGATGACACATGGTTAAAACAATATAATATAGTTCATTATCATAGAAGCTTGGGACCTAATTCTAAAACTGAAGAACTACTTAAACGTTTAGACTCTTTAGGTATCTGTTCAATTATGGATTTAGATGATTATTGGTCACCAGGAATTGACCATCCAGCATACCACATTATTAAAAATAACAAACTAGATAAAATTATAGTAAATAATTTATCTTTAGCGAGAAATATTACAACAACAACTAGTTTGTTTGCTGATGAAATATCTAAAATAAATAAAAATGTTTTCGTTTTACCTAATTCAATTGATACTAACGAAAAACAATATAAACTAAATTTAGAAGCCTCGAACAAAATAAGAATTGGTTGGTTAGGTAGTTCATCACATGAAAAAGATTTAGATTTATTAAAGGGCGTTGCCGCTAAATTAAAATCTGATGGTTTACTAGAAAAAGTTCAATTGGTTTTGTGTGGTTTTGATACTAGAGGTCAGTATACTCATATAAACAAAGAAACTGGAGAACAAACACATCGAAGTATTGAACCAGAAGAATCTGTTTGGGTCAAATACGAAAAAATATTTACTGATGATTATAAAATAGTAAGTCCAGAATATAAAAAATATTTATTAAAATATTCAAACGATACTGAATACCCAAACCTTAGTAATGAACCGTATAGACGTGTTTGGACGAAATCTATCTCAACCTATGCAACGAATTATAATCTATTTGATATTTCCCTTGCACCTATTGAAGTAAATACTTTTAATAAAATGAAATGCATTGTTGGTGATTCACTAATTTCGACAAATAAAGGGTTTAAACATATTGAGGATATTGTAAAATACGAAACTGTTTTAAAAACTGAAATTAACGGCAACGCAAATGATGTTATTAATTATTTTAAATACGATAATGTTAACACTATTAAAATAACAACTAAAGATGGATACAATATAGAAGGTACACCTCATCATAAAATAATGATTGATAATAAATGGGTTAAATTAGAAGACTTATCTATTGGTGGTACAATCGAATTACTAAAACCAGAATTCTTACAGACAGAATATCAAGAGATTACTTACCCTATGCTATTAACTAAAAATGTCACTCAAGCAAAAATTGATGCTTCGGATGAAAATATGTTACCTAGAATAAGGATAAACGAAAATTGGGGTAGGTTATTAGGTTATTTATTGGGTAATGGTAATTATAATGGTAGTTCTGATATCAGTATTACTTGTGATAAAAGACACATTGATGTGGTTGAAGATGTAGTTTCATTATATAAATCTATTGGGTTAAATCCGTTAGTTTATGAAAATAATTTAAGTAAAGATGGCAACGCAGTAGATGTTAAATCAACATGTGTTAATTTTTTATCAATAGCTAAAAAATATGGTTGGTGTGGAACTAAGGGTAAAACATATAGAATACCTAAAGTTATTTTAGAATCCCCAAAATCAGTCATTAAGGAGTTCTTAAAAGGGTTAATTGAAACGGATGGGACCGTAACAACTAACGGTATTGTTAGTTTTTATAGTAAAGATATTAAATTAGTAGAACAAGTTCAAATTCTATTATTAGGGTTTGATATTCAAAGTTCTATTTCCTACAGCTATAATAAAAGCCACAAAAAATATTATTATAATTTAAACCTACGAAGAGAAGGGTCTGAAAATTACTTGAAATATATCGGGTTTGTTTCTAAAGGTAAACAAGAGCGTTTAAATCGCTTAAAATATAGTACAAGGAGTAATAATTTCATTAAACAAGAAATGACAAATGAAATAGTTAATATTGAACATAAAATAAATTCCGTTTATGATGTTGAAGTCGATACAGTCCACCAATATAACGCAAATGGTATTAGAAACCATAATAGTCAATTAAAAGCAATTGAAGCTGGGTTCCACAAAAAAGCTATTATAGCACAAGATTTTGGTCCATATCAATTAGACTTAACAAGTGCAATTAAGTATGGTGGTGAGATTGACTATACAGCAAATTCGATTTTAATCGACCCTAGAAAAAATAATAAAGATTGGTATTCAGCTATTAAAAAATTAATTACTAATCCAGAGTTAACTAAAAAATTACAAGAGAATCTACATGATACGGTAAAAAATACTTACTCTATTAAAACGGTTACTGAAGCTAGAAGGAAATTATACTATGACTTATTAGGTAAATCTGACTAACAAACAAAAAAAAACTTTAATTTATTAAAGTTTTTTTTTGTTTAAACAAAAATGTTAGTATCTTTGAACAAATAATAATTAATAAAAAATAATATGTCTTTAGAAAAAGAACAAATCGTTTCCAACACAACTAAGTACTTTGAAACAGCAGCTAAACTTGGTTTCATGAATGACGAACTAATGGGATTCTTATGCCTAAATAATGAAATTATTGAAGCTCCAGCATCTACTATGGAAAGTATGTACGGGGCTTTTGAAGGTGGTTTAATTAAACATCTATTAAAAGTTGCTCAGTATGCCGTAAAATTCAATAACAGTTTACCAGATGGAGAAAAAGTAGACCAAACATCTTTACTTAAAGTTTGTTTGTTACATCAAATAGGTAAAAAAAATAACTTTATTCCATGTACTTCTGATTGGCACAGAAAAAATCAAGGAAAAATGTACGAATTTAACCAAAATTTAGTACCTATGCGTGTTAGTGAACGTAGCTTGTACTATGCTTTATCACATGGTATAAAATTTACTGAAGAAGAGTACAGTGCAATACTTATGTATGATAAAACTGATGATAAAATGAGTGAACATTATAATTCGGTTTTAGGTGAATTACTTAAAATGGGTAATGTTTTTGCTATTAAAGAAGTTAAAAAAAAGTAATATGTTTAATATAGAAAGTATGAAAACTATGGCTCTTAGAATTATTGACCCTAAAGACCCATACTCACAAGAAGACTTTAATAACGAATTTGGTGGTGTTCAGACAAGTAACATTACTACACCTGATTTCAGATTAAAACTAAATATAATTAATGAATCATCAAACGAGTTACCTAATTTTGCTACGGTTGGGTCCTCTGGGTTAGATTTAAGAGCTAATTTAGTGGAACCAATGACAATTAAATCAGGTAAAAGAGCGATAGTACCAACTGGTTTATTTTTTGAAATACCTCAAAATTTTGAAATTCAGATTAGACCTAGAAGTGGTCTAGCGGCAAAGAACGGTGTGACAGTTTTAAATTCACCAGGAACAATCGATTCAGATTACCAAGGTGAGGTAAAAATAATTTTGATTAATTTTGGTGACGAAGATTTTGTTGTTAATCATGGTGATAGAATAGCTCAAGCTATTTTTTCTTCAGTGTTAGGTAAAAAATCTGTAAATATTTCACAAATAACTAATATGGTAACCAAAACTGAACGTGGTTTTGGTGGTTTTGGTTCAACTGGAAAATAATAAATATAACCCATTCAACCACTTAACGGTAAAACTCTTTGTGAACTACCCACCTACGCCAGAGGCAATGGGTGGGTTTTACGCTCCGTTTTATAAAAATAAATATTTATCTATTTTACTTGGCTACCAACTGAACCCTTTCACTTGGGTTATCTATATATTCTATCGCATCAACATTTTGTTTAACTGCCACTAACTGAACCGCTTCACTTGGATTCGTTATATGTGTTATCGCATAACCATTTTGTTTAACTGCCACTAACTGAACATCTTCTGGTAATTCACTTGGATTATCTATATGTTGTATCGCATGCCCATTTTGTGTCACTGCCACTAACTGAAGTTGTTCACTTGGATTCTGTATATATACTATCGCATGCCCATCTTGTTTAACTGCCTCCATCTTAACTTGTTCACTTGGGTTATCTATATATGCTATCGCAAGACCATTTTTTGTAACTGCTGCTAACTGAACCGCTTCACTTGGTGTTATATCATTTCCTATAATATGTCTTATTGCACCACCATTTTGTGTAACTGCCGCTAACTGAAGTTGTTCACTTGGATTCTGTATGAATTCTATCGCATAACCATCTTGCTTAACTGCTGCTAACTGAACCGCTTCACTTGGGTTATCTATATATTGTATAACAAAACCATTTTCTGTAACTGCTGCTAACTGAACCGCTTCACTTGGATTCTTTACGTATTCTATCGCACCACCATTTTCTGTAACTGCTGCTAACTGAACCGCTTCACTTGGGTTATCTATATATCGTATCAAATCACCATTTTCTGTAACTGCTGCTAACTGAACATCTTCTGGTAATTCACCATAATAATATTTAATGTACTTTACATCTTGTTTAACACTAAGTTCCATTTTTCTTAAATAAGAGGTTTTATTATTATCATTTAACTGATTAAATTGCTCTCTAGGAATTCCATTTCCAGTATTGATATACTGTTTAATTAAATCTTTATTGTTCATAATTAATTTTTATTTTGATTTGCTAAACTCTTAAGTAATTAAATAATTAAATTGTTCATCAGTTAATCTGTGACCCCTACCAATATATTTAGATTTAAAATCAAATGGTAATTTCATAAACCATTTTAAATCTCCATTACTTCGACCCAATAATTGTTCCTCTTCTTTTTCACTATCTGTTTTAGGTCTATTAACCATCTTATCAACTGGAACACCATTAGATTTTAAATAACTAACATAACCATCAACATCTTTACGGTACTCAGAAATATTTCCAGTGTTATTGTCAGCATCAGTTAATTCAATCCCGTAACGTGTACTATCAAATACAACTATGTGTAATGGGTCATTTAAATCAACACCACCGTTAGAAGTTGTTTTAAATTTATTGGTATCAACAATGAAATAAAATGATGAATCTTTAGTATCTCTATAACTATTATACATAGTATTACCAAATTGACCAATACAAAAACCATAGTTTCTTCCAGTCAAACCACCTTTAGTGTATTGAATACACTTTTGAATAGAGTCACCATCATAAATGTCAATTCCGTTACCAGACCATAATTTTTTAGTCTCACTCTCAAACTTTTCAGTATCCCCAACTTCAGCCTTTTTAGCATACTTACCTTCCTCACCATGAATAAACTCAGCTAACGAAATGTAATCGTTAAACTTATTATCACCTATAACTATTTGATTATTAACAATCTGCATAGGTTTAACTCTATTCTTTAACAACAATTTATCAAAGATATTAAAATCACTTAATATTGTGTCAATATCTGTAAAACCATTAGCATAAACAAAAGCCATAATTGGCACACTTTTTTGATTTTTTGATTCATCACCACCAGCAAATTTTGCGATAATTTCATCAGCATTCTCAACATTTGCTTTTTTTAACACACCTAACCCTTGAAGCTCTGAAGATTTAGACTCCAGTAAAAAACTATATATTTCTAAAAGTCTCATTTTTTTTTATTTAATATTTATTATTTGTTATTATATAAATATACCCTATCACCATTAAAGTTAACTATATAATTGCGAATTTTGGGTTTTTATAAATATAGAGTAACTTGGATGTTAATTCTGTTATTTTCCTAATAATTAGGTTATCTATTCCCCATGACTAACAACTTAACTTGCTCACTTGGATTCTCTATATATGTTATTGCGTGACTATTTTGCGTAACCGCTGCTATCTGAACCGTTTCACTTGGATTCTTTATATAGTATATTAAATTACCATTTTCTTTAACTGCTAACATCTGAACTCGTTCACTTGGATTCTTTATATATTTTAACGCAAAAGCATCTTCTTTAACTGCTGCTAACTGAACCGATTCACTTGGATTCTTTATGTATTGTATCACACGACCATCATGTTTAACTGCTGCTATCTGAACCGCTTCACTTGGATTCTTTATGTATTGTATCACATAACCATTTTTTGTAACTGCCACTAACTGAACCACCTCACTTGGATTCTTTAGATATTGTATCGCTTCACCATCTTGTTTAACTGCCTCCATCTGAACTTGTTCACTTGGGTTCGTTATATGTTTTATCGCATAACCATCTTGTTTAACTGCCGCTAACTGAACATCTTCTGGTAATTCACCATAATAATATTTAATGTACCTTACATCTTGTTTAATACTAAGTTCCATTTTTCTTAAATAAGAGGTTTTATTATTATCATTTAACTGATTAAATTGCTCTCTAGGAATTCCATTTCCAGTATTTATATACTGCTTTATTAAATCTTTATTGTTCATGGTTTATTTATTTGCATTTGCTGCTCTCTGAACCGCTTCACTTGGTGTAATACCTTTTTTTGTTATATATCTTATCGCACGACCATCATGTTTAACTGCTGCTAACTGAACTTGTTCACTTGGCGTAATACCTTTTTCTATTATCTGTGCTATCACAAAACCATTTTGTTTAACTGCTGCTAACTGAACCGCCTCACTTGGATTATTTATATAGTATATCGCACCACCATATTGTTTAACTGCTGCTAACTGAACTGCTTCACTTGGATTCTTTATGAATTCTATCACATTACCATCATGTTTAACTGCTGCTATCTGAACCGCTTCACTTGGATTCTTTATGTATTGTATCACATAACCATTTTTTGTAACTGCCACTAACTGAACCACCTCACTTGGATTCTTTAGATATTGTATCGCTTCACCATCTTGTTTAACTGCCTCCATCTGAACTTGTTCACTTGGATTATATATATATGTTATCGCACGACCATTTTGTTTAACTGCTTCTAACTGAACTACTTCACTTGGATTATGTATATAGTGTATCGCACGACCATTTTGTTTAACTGCTTCTAACTGAACTACTTCACTTGGATTATGTATATAGGATATCGCATTACCATTTTGTGTAACTGCTGCTAACTGAACCGCTTCACTTGGATTCTTTATATAGGATATCGCATTACCATTTTGTGTAACTGCTGCTAACTGAACATCTTCTGGTAATTCACCATAATAATATTCAATATAACTTGAATCTTGTTTAATACTAAGTTCCATTTTTCTTAAATAAGAGGTTTTATTATTATCATTTAACTGATTAAATTGCTCTCTAGGAATTCCATTTCCAGTATTTATATACTGTTTTATTAAATCTTTATTGTTCATAATTAATTTTTATTTTGATTTGCTGCTAACCTAACCACCTCACTTGGTGTAATACCTTTTTTTACTATATGTTCTATCGCATCACCAGTTTGTGTAACTGCTGCTAACTGTACTTGTTCACTTGGATTCTCTATATAGTATATCGCATGCCCATCTTGTTTAACTGCCTCCATCTTAACTTGTTCACTTGGGTTATCTATATATGCTATCGCACCACCATCTTGTGTAACTGCCGCTAACTGAACCGCTTCACTTGGATTCTTTATATAGGATATCGCATTACCATTTTGTGTAACTGCTGCTAACTGAACATCTTCTGGTAATTCACCATAATAATATTTAATGTACCTTACATCTTGTTTAACACTAAGTTCCATTTTTCTTAAATAAGAGGTTTTATTATTATCATTTAACTGATTAAATTGCTCTCCAGGAATTCCATTTCCAGTATTTATATACTGTTTAATTAAATCTTTATTGTTCATAATTAATTTTTATTTTGATTTGCTGCTAACCTAACCACCTCACTTGGTGTTATATCATTTCCTATAATATGTCTTATTGCACCACCATTTTGTGTAACTGCTGCTAACTGAACTTGTTCACTTGGCGTAATACCTTTTTCTATTATATGTACTATCGCATAACCATTTTGTTTAACTGCTACTAACTGAAGCGATTCACTTGGATTCTGTATGAATTCTATCGCATAACCATCTTGTGTGACTGCCACTAACTGAAGCGATTTACTTGGGTTATCTATATATTGTATAACAAAACCATTTTCTGTAACTGCTGCTAACTGAACCGCTTCACTTGGATTCTGTATGAATTCTATCGCACCACCATTTTCTGTAACTGCTGCTAACTGAACCGCTTCACTTGGGTTATCTATATATCGTATCGCACCACCATTTTGTTTAACTGCCACTAACTGAACTTGTTCACTTGGATTCTCTATATATTGTATCGCCCAACCATCTTGTGTAACTGCCGCTAACTGAACATCTTCTGGTAATTCACCATAATAATATTTAATGTACCTTGTATCTTGTTTAATACTAAGTTCCATTTTTCTTAAATAAGAGGTTTTATTATTATCATTTAACCGATTAAATTGCTCTATGGGAATTCCATTTCCAGTATTTATGTATTGTTTAATTAAATCTTTATTGTTCATGGTTTATCTATAACGTTTTCAATATAAATATGATAAAATATTAAATAAAAACTAGAAACTGTAAGTATTTTAATTTAATTACTACTTTACAAAAAAATAGTAATAACTATATTATAAGTGAATAAATAATATATTCGGTTAGACCAAAAATACATAATTAATTTTAACGATAACATAAATACAAATAAACAAAAATAAAATGGGTTGGGTTCATAATAAAACAATAGGGTTAATGTTGGCTTTTTCAAAAGTTGAAAAAAATTCATTATCGCAAGAGAGAAATATGTTAAGTGATAACGCATCAAAGCATTCAGAAAAAGAAACTGGTAAATTAATGCATGATTTATTAAATAATGTAGTTTCGCAAGAAGTAAAAAATCTAAGGTGGAGAACCTATAAAGTCTTTAGTGCATCTAAAAATTTTAAAACGACCATTACAAGTTATGATGAAAATGATTTACCAATCGTTTCTAGTGAACAAACAATAGGTAAGGCGACCATTTTCAATAAATTTAAGTTTGACAAATTCGATTCTTATCCAGTAGAACACATATATTATAATCAAGAATCAACGTTAAGTCTAAATGATATTTCAGCTAGTAAAGACCTTATAATGCTAGACAATCCCACCCAACAAGAAGACGGTAGCGAGACAATTGGGACTATCGATGGGTTGGCCATGTTTTCTTATAATAAAGGTGATTTCCCAATTATTATAAACAGAATGACAGTACCTAATTTTAATATTGAAAATTACACAAAAAAAATAGTTGTTAGGAAAATAAACTCAGAACAACGATTACTAGAATTTTATGTTAGCAAATACCCAGATGAATACAACAGAAGAAGTAGGTTGTTTTTAAGTGCGTTAAAAAAAGCTATTGATAAACCATATAGTGCTAGTATGCTAGAAATTAATTCAGTTGAATACGTAACATACTTGGCTATTGGGGTTAATGATTTTTTACATTATAAATACGAACTAGAAAAATTTGATAAGATAATTGAGTTTGACGGTTCTTACGTAATTAAATTTATTTGTAATGTAACCAAAGATGGTATTAGTGTAATCGACAAATATAAAGAAGAAGGGATAGAAAAAAAATATGCAAATAAGGTTAAAGAAAATAATAATAAAACGGTTAAATAATAATCTAACTTATGACAAAAAGAAGTGTATCCACAGCAACAACGAAAACAACTGTAGCTAAAACTAAAAAAAATAAAATAGAAGATAATGGAGAAGGTTTTGAATCGAAAGCTAATCTTTTATCTCAAATAAAGTTAGTTTTAAAACACAAAAACGAGAACCAAAAAAAACTAACTCAATCAATTAAAGATAACGATGTTACAATATGTACTGGTTCAGCTGGTACTGGTAAAGCACAACCACTTGATTCATTAATTTTAACACCAAACGGGTATGTAACCATGGGTAGTATAAAATTAGGTGATAATGTTATTGGTGTCAACGGCAACCCGATAAAGGTTGATGGGGTTTACCCTAAAGGTGAAAAAGAAATTTATATTATTACTTTTTCAGACGGAACATCAACGGAATGTTGTGGAGAACATTTATGGTTTACACAAACAGATTTAGATAGAAAGAAAGTAACATTAGGTGATGAAACTAATAAATATGGTTCTGTTAAAAACACAATCGAAATAATGAATAGTCTGCTTGTTGGTGATGATTTAGCAAAATTAAACCACACTATACCAATTGTTAAACCAATCAATTTTATAAAAAAACAAGTAGTGTTAGAACCTTATTCACTTGGGTGTTTATTAAGCAATATTGATTATAGAGTTAACACTATACCTGACTCCTCAGATAATAACGCTATACCAGAAGAATACTTAATTAATGACGTAAATACCAGAATAGAACTGTTACAAGGGTTATTAGATACAGAAGGTTCAGTCGATGAAAGTTCTGGGACCCCAGTGTTTTATTCTATTTCCGAAAAATTAATTGAAAATGTTATGTTTTTAATTCAATCACTAGGTGGAACAGCGATTAAAACAAAAGAAATTAATGATATTTATAAATTAAATATTAATTTACCATCTGACATAGTTCCCTTTAAATCAGAAACTAAAATACGTTTATTAAAACAAAAAAATAAAAATCATCCTATTAGATATATTAAAAACATTGAACTAAAAGGTAATAAAGAGGTTCAATGTATTTCAGTTGATGATAGTAATCATTTATATTTGACAAACGATTGTATTGTAACACACAACACTTATTTGTCATGTCTTCAATCCCTTTTAGAAATAAAAAGCGATAACAAAATAAATAAAATAGTTTTAGTTAAATCAGTCACAACATTAAAAACAGAAGAAATTGGTTTTTTAAAAGGTTCGATGGAGGAAAAAATGGAACCATTCATGTATTCGTTTACTGGTAATTTCGAAAAACTAATTGGTGGTGGTTTATTTAAAAAACTAAAAGAAAATCAAACTATTCAAATATTACCAATAGCTTATCTTAGAGGTGTAAACATTGACAATGCGGTAGTTATTATTGACGAAGCTCAAAATATTAGTATTGATAACATAAGAACTATTTTAACTAGGTTAGGTGAAAACAGTAAAATGGTTTTTTTAGGTGACACTAAACAAATAGATGTTAAGAATAAATATGATAGTGCTTTAGGTTTTTTAATTGAAAATTTTAAAACAATAAATAATATTGGGATTGTAGAATTCACTAAAGAAGATATAATAAGACATAAGTTAATCAAAGTCATTGAGGACGTATTTGATAAATTAGAAGAAGAAAAAAAAATAAAAAACACTATAAGACCAAAAATCGCTCATAAACAAATTATAGTAAAACCAAAAAATACTATATTAGAACGCATTAAGAATTTATTTTAATAAAAACTATCTTTTACTTTACTTATCCCTATCAAACCATTAAATTGGTTTATTAGGGATTTTTAATTCTAAATAAATAATAAAAAACAAATAAAAAAAACATGGCAAAAATAGCTGTTTCATTAAACGAAGTTGTGAGAGATTTCTTAGGTCAATTAGTAAGCACCCACAATAAATATTTACCTCCAATTGATTTAGTTGAAGGAGATGTAACCGACTTTAATCTTGTTTCTCATTTTAATTTTACGAGTGTTAATCAAATGAATAATTTTATTTTTTTGGAAGCACCTCTTGAAATTTTTGGGCATGCCGATGTATTAACAGATGGTTTAATGAATTCGTTTAACAACTTAATAATGGATATTTCAGACGATGAAGAACACACAATTGAAATTACCAGCCGTGAAGTAGATAAAAGCATTCCATCAACTTTCTTTTACTTATCTAAGACTGGCTGTAAAATTAAAAATATTAGGTTCGTTACACAGAACATAGATGAATGGGGTGATGCTGATGTATTAATCACAGCCAACCCAATTGCTTTAGCAAATAAACCGAATGGTAAAATAAGTGTAAAGGTAAATGCGTCATATAATACAGATGTCAATGCAGATTTTACAATAGATTCCTTATTAGAATTTATTAATGACATTAATTTTAGAAACACTGTATTAAATACAAAAATAATAAGTTACGAAGAATAAAAAAAAAAGAGAAATGATTGAATTTGCTGGTATTGCATATAAATTAGATTTAAACGCTTTTTCTAAAGCGATAGAAGTTGAGGGTCAGAAACATACGGATATTTTAAGTGAAAAAGTTTTTAAGGAACACTTAAATGAACTTAATGCTTTTCAAACCACTGAAATAACAACAAACGAAACACTACGTGGGGTAACAATTGATTCTACTAAGTATGAACTTCTTAGGTTCTTAATTGATATGATTATTGATGAAGAACTACATGATTCACCAGATGAAAGTTTAGGTATAGATAGATTTATGAGTAAAAAAAGTTTCGGTTATAGATTAGCTTTTAACACACTATTAGATAATAAAATTCTTGTAGGAGAAGAATAAAACAAAATAAATAAATAAAAATATAAAATGGAAAAGAATTTAGAAAAAATTGATACACAAATTTCTCAATTAACAGAAGTTATAGAAAAAATCGAAAATAAAGATTTTAGTATCTACTATTTCACACTAGACACCAAAGGTAACCCAACAGCTGGTGTTGCTAATATTTACGAACACGTAAAATTATTAAATGAATTAGGTTATAAAGCGTTTATTCTACATGAGAGAGACGATTATAAGTTATATAAAGACGAAGATGGTCAAGGGTTAGCCGACTGGTTAGGTGATGAGTATGCTGTATTACCACATATTTCAATACAAGGACAAACATTAAATGTTTCACCTTCAGACATTATTTTAATTCCAGAGATTTTTTCAACAATCATGGAACAAATAAAAGGGTTTCCTTGTAAAAAGATTGTTTTATCTCAAAGTTATGATTACTTATTAGATTTACTACCTATCGGCACGAGATGGAACGTTGATTATGGTTTTAATGATGTGATAACTACTTCTGAAAAACAAGCAAACTATATTAAAAATTTGTTTCCTTCTATTTCAACACACATTGTGCCTGTGTCTATTCCTAAATACTTCAAGGACAGCGATAAACCAAAAATCCCAGTAGTTGCTATTCTTACTAGAAATCAAGGTGAAGCCGCAAAAATAGCTAAGGCGTTTTATTTACAATTCCCAATATACAAGTGGGTTACTTTTAAAGAATTAAGAAATATCCCAAGAGAAAAGTTTGCAGAAGAATTAGGTAAGTGTTGTTTAGCTATTTGGGTTGACGAAACATCTGGTTTTGGTACTTTCCCATTAGAAGCTATGGAAACGAATACACCAATCATTGGTAAAATACCTAATATGGTTCCAGAATGGATGGAAACCCAAGACAAAGATGGTAATGTAACAATCACCGACAATGGTATTTGGACAAGTACAACTACAAATATTCCAGAATTAATTTCCACATACTTAAAACTTTGGTTAGAGGATTCAGTACCAACCGAATTAACTGATACAATGGAAGCGACTAAAGGTCGTTACTCTGTTGAAAATCAAATGGAAAAAATAACATCTGTTTATGACAGTATTATAACTAATCGTGTTTTAGAATTTAAGCAGAGAGTTTCAATTTTAGAATTAAGTAAGAAATAAAAATTAACAAAAAAAGACAAAATGAAAAATAAAAATAGTATTTCAGTGATTATTCCAGTCCATGAATTGGATGAAATCACTACACAGACTTTCGGTAAAGCAATTGAAAGTATTATCATCCAACTTGAACGACCAGAAGAAGTTGTTATTGTTGTCCCTAAAGGTAGTTTAGCACTATCATTCATGAAATCATTTGATTTTGGGGAAATAAAAAATATTGTAGTAATTGCTGAAAACGATGGTTTAACAGATTTTTCCTCTCAAGTTAATTTTGGGGTAGAATACTCTAAAATGGATTGGATTAGTGTTTTAGAATACGATGACGAATATTCTAATATTTGGTTTAAAAATGTGGTTAAATACAGAGATGCATATAAAAATACTGAACTATTCTTACCAATTGTTGTAGATGTTGACAATACTGGAGCTTTTAATGGGTTTACAAATGAAGCTGTTTGGGCGAATGAGTTTTCAGAACAATTAGGTATTTTAGATACTGATGCTTTATTAGCATACCAAAATTTCAACATTGATGGGATGGTTATTAAGAAAAGTGTTTATCAAGAGTTTGGTGGTTTTAAACCATCGGTAAAATTAACTTTCATTACAGAATTTTTACTTAGAATGACTTTCAAAGACGTAAAAGTGATGGTAATCCCTAAATTTGGTTATAAACACATTAATCTTAGAGAGGGTGGGTTATTTTCTACTTATAAACAAACTATGGACCCAACTGAAGTAAAATGGTGGTTAAATGTAGCAAAAAAGGAATACTTTTTTGATAAAGACAGAGAACTAACATACGATAAACAACTTTAATGGATGGTAACCAAAAAAACTAGGAAGTCCAAAACTAAAATGTATTTTGGTCCAGAGCAAGAACAAGCCGTTTTGGACTACATAGATAGCAGTGATGAAACTTTAAAAAATAACATATTTAACGAATGGTTGAAAGCACCAATCGATAAAATGGTTGAATCTATTATAAGACGTTATGGGTTATATAGGAAGACTGAAACATTCGATATTTCACATACTGACGCTGTTTCTGATTTAATGACTAAGATACATAAATTTAAACATGGTAAAGGTAAAAAAGCCTATTCATATTTTGGGACTATAATAAAAAATTACGTTCTTGGTTTGTTGATTAAAGACGCTAAACATTTAAAGAAAATGACATCATATGATATTGTTGCAAGTTCTTTAGAAGAAAGTGAAGAATTTTCATACCATATTGATACAGAAGAATTTGTTTTTGATGAATTCTTTATTAAACTATCCAATGGTATTAAAGAAGAAATGAAAGACGATGATTATCCAGTAAAGAAAAAGCTGAGTGAGAACGAAAAAAAATTAGGTTATTCGTTAATTGATATATTAGAAAATTGGGAAACTTTATTTGAAGGAATGGAAGGTGGTTCAAAATATAATAAAAATTCAGTTTTAGAAACAATTAGAAACTATACCAATCTTTCAACTAAAGATATTAGATTATGTATGAAGCGATATAAAGCGGTATATGATTTATTAAAAAATCATGGGTTGTAGAATAATAATTTTTACTATATTTATATATAAACATCATCATGGGAAGAAAGAAAAAACAAGACATTAAAGTAAACGATAATAATTCTTTAGAAGGAGTTATGCAAGAAGTATATAATGACGCATGTCTACAAATAATTGAAACCCAAAACTGTATCAATGAATTAGGTGTGGGTAACAAGCCAGAGAATATTGGTGAAGTTGCTATAATAGTAAAAGAAAAAGGTGGTATGCTTAAATTAAAAGATTCCGCAATTAGAATAAAATTAGAAGTCGCCAAACTGCAAAGTGATATCATAAAAAACAGAGGTGATGTTGTTTCTAGTGTAGATGAAAGAAGTGCTGGTACTGCATCAATAAAAGATTTTAATTCTATTAGAGAAATGTTAAAAAATAATAAAGAACAAAAATAACTTTTTCATGAGTCAAATAGACAAGAAGAAAAAAATATTTGGTAACATAGCTGCATCTAAAACTTTGACTGAAACAATGCCAAAGATACTAGCTGTGTTACAATCAACAAATAATGATTCAAACGTAATTAATTTTTTAACTGATTTAATTAAACAATTAATTGGACAAAAAGAATTAGACACCACAATTGTTGACTTCTTAACCAAGTTATTACCTAAAATTGAAACAACAATTAAAAAAGCATTAAAATCTCAACTAAAAAGTATAGTTAGTTGCGGAATAAACCCATCTATACCTACATTTTTAAAATCCAATGGAGATGGGATTGTAATTGAAGTTAAAAAAATTGATTTTACTGACCTATTAAAAATAGACCCAGAATCATCAATAGGTTCTTTGGTATACTTAGATTCACGTAATGGTTTACAATCAAGTGATTTAAATACTTTTATACACGCTGTAATTCAGGATGATGGTGTTGAACATGCTTGGAAGGGGATATTAAATTTTAAATTTGTATCATTGGATGCCAATGGCGTTAATCCAAATAACTCATTAATTATAAAAGCAACAGCTCTTTATGAAAACAAATCTTTTAATGATTTAAATAATGATTTTGTTGATTCAATTAAATTATTCGATACAGCAAATATTATTAACAAGGTGATGGACATTATTTTTGGTTCAATCTCATTTAATTTAAAAAAAACATCTAAACAATTAGAAATAGAAGGTAAAATAAATGCTGTTGTTGATAAATTAGTTGATTTAGATGAAGAGGATATTATTAGTGATGATTATTTCACTTTTAATAACGAAGAATTATCAAAAATACAAACAGAAGCCGACAACAGAAAAAGAGGTTTTATTGAATTAGAAACTAGCTCTAAGGTTTCTGCAACAATAAGTGAACAACAATTAGTGGCACTTAGTCAAGAAATGGGTACTGCTGTCACAAAGAAAGAACAAAAGGATGTATTAACTAAGAATCTTGGAGCTATGGCCAAATCAAATACAGCTAACTCAAGAAACAAAGCGGATAATTCAACAATAGAAGTTAATTTTATTCAATCTATTATAGCTAATTTATTAAAAGCTATAATTGGTGTGTTACTAACACCAAAAATCGTATCTTTGTTTTTAATTAATTTTAAAGTTGTTAATGGACCAGAAGCTAAATTTGAAAATGGGATTGATTTTATAAAAAAAAATAATAACTTATTTAAAGTTATAGTAAAAGCAATAACTTTAGAATTGAGTAAGTTATTAGTAGCTATTGTTTTAAAACATATAGCAAAACTTACACTTAAAGTTCAAGCGAAAAAAAGAATTGATAAACAAAAAAATAAATTGGTTCAAATGTTGAGTTTAATCGGAACTCCTCAAGAAGCACTAAGGACAATTAAAGGTTTAAGTTAATGAGTTTTAATAATAATAATAATAGTAATAATAATATAAACACAGTAAACGACAATATAGATGAGGTAAACGACAATATAGATGCAGTAAACAACAATATAGATGCAGCAAAAAATACGTTTAATACTAATAAAAAAGGGATAAACGACACTGTCGATTCAGTAAATTCACTGAAAAAAAGTAAATTTAATCTCTCAACTCTTACTGGTGTTCTGAATATAATATTGGCGGCTTTTTCAATACCAGAAGAACCTTTGATTCCTTTACCACCACCATTGTTATTAATAGGTGCCAAATTAAGACCAGGAATTTCAGCATCATCAATTGCCTCTAGAATTATTTCCAGACAATCAGAAGCTGGGAGACAAGTCGGTGATGCCTTTGCTGATGGACCAAACAATGAAGAAGCCATGGAACTGATTAGAGTTGAAGAAATGTTGAATTCATTATTAACTGAAGCTAAGGTTGAGATAGTTATACCACCTGGGGTTGGGGTTTTCACTCTTGGTGTAGGTAATTTAGGAGCACCAGTTGTTTCACAAGGCATAACAACCACCATTGGGATTGGTGAAGGAGTTTTAAGATAAAAAAAATGGACGAAACAAAAGAAGATTTATTGTTATTAAGTAACAATGAAATACTGTTTAAAATTAAACAGTATGAGGCTACGCATACATCGATTAAAGAAAAAATGTTAAGCGATTTAGATAGATTAGAAACAGTCGAAAAACAATTTGATATAGCTAATAAAATAATTTTAAAAAGACTAAAAGGAGAATAAATGTATTTCAATATTAGTGATGGTAGAACTAGTTTAGCTAGAGGTCAAAATAATCAGGAGAATTTAAGTAACTTCCAATATTTAAAATATGGTGAGGTTATTTCTATTGATGATGAATTTGGTTTAGGTAGAATAAAAGTTAGAATAAACGGTGCTATCACTGCTGGTGGAGATAAAGATATCTCTAACTCAGAACTACCTTACGCTTTTCCTTTATTACCAAAACATTTGCAGATAATACCTAGAGTTGGTGAAATGGTTTGGGTTTTTGTTTTTGATAAAAACAGACAACATGTTGATAGAATTTATATCGGACCAATTACTTCTCAATTAAATAAACTTAATTTCGATGAAGCCAGATTAGCTGCAATGGCTGGATTTACTTTTGGTCCTATGAACCCTTCTGTTAATGTAGATTCAATCCCACAACTAAAAGGTATTTTCCCTGATAAAGAAGATATATCTATTCAAGGTCGATTCAACACAGATATTACTCAGAAAAGAAATGAAATTGTTCTTAGAGCTGGTAAATTTGAAACTTCCGAAACAAACAAATCAAATCCATACCCTTTTATTTTTAACACTAGAACTCAAGGTTTTTTACAGATAAAAAATGATGCTATAATAGATGAAAATAAATTGGGAACAATTTCAACCTTAGTGTCAAATAAAATAAATTTAATAACTCATAGTGGTGGTAGCCCTAGATTTGATGTCACAAATCAAGATGATTTAATTAGTGACATTGAAATGAAAAGAATATTAACCGAAGCCCATCAATTACCTTTTGGTGATATTTTATTAGAGTATTTAATTTTAATGAAAAACGCTTTGTTTAACCATGTACATAATGGTAGTGGAAACTCAGCTACAGATTTATCTTCTTCGGGTAACAAGCAATCGTTGGGGGTTTTTAAAAAAAGAGCAGATGATTTGGAAAAATCTATGCTTAGTAAAAATATCAGGATAAACTAATAAAACCAATCTTTCCTTATATTTATAAACAAAGATAAAATGGTAATACACACATATTTTGAAAAAAATAACACCATAGTAAGTAATACAAGTGCTAATACTGGTCTAAACCCAGTGGCTGAACTTTACTATGGTGGTCAATCAAATGAACAAGCTTACAGTAGGTTTATTTTTAAGTTTGATGAGTCAAGACTAAAAGAATTAGTTGAAGACAAAACCTTCACTGATTTAAGTAAATTAAAACATACCATTAGAATGACCAACACTGGTTCTTTCGATAAAGAACTATTAAATAAAAATATGGGGTCAAAAGCAAGAACTTGTTCTTTTGATTTAATTGTTTTTGAAATAAATCAGGATTGGGATAATGGTGTCGGTTATGATTATTTCTTACCTATCTTGGAAACTGGTGTTGATGTTTCTTTTTCAAATAACGCATCAAATTGGACCAACGCTAAAACTGGTCAAAAATGGACTAATGGTATCGGAGTTTATTCTGGTTCACCTGTTGTTATCTCATCACAACATTTTGATAAAGGTAACGAGAACATAGAGCTTGATGTAAGCGACTACGTAAACAATTTGTTAAGTAATAGCGGAGCCACAAATTATGGTCTAGGAATAGCGTTTGAAGACTCATTTGAACTAATGAACACCATTCAAAAACAATATGTTGGGTTCTTTACGAATAACACACAAACATTTTATGAACCATATCTTGAAACAGTCTATTCTAACCACATTAGAGACGATAGGAACAACTTTTTCTTAGATAAGGTAAACGAGTTATACTTATACGTAAATGTTGGGGGAAACCCTACTAATTTAGACGAATTACCTAACGTTAATATTTTAAATTCTAACGGAACTATAATTAATACGTATCTACCATCAGATATCAATCAAATAACCAAAGGTGTTTATAGTATTTCACTTCAAATAGACACTAATGATAATATTGAAACGATGTACTATGATGTTTGGACTAATTTAATAATAAATGGTGTTGCTAGACCAAACTTAGAAATGTCCTTTGTCCTTAAAGACTCTGTGGATTATTATAATATGAATGGGGATTTTGTCACTAAAAAAGTTGCTGTTTCATTATCAGGTCTACAAGATAATGAAAAAATAAAACGTGGGGATATTAGAAAAGTTCGTGTTTCGACAAGAATACCTTATACCGTGGAACAATCACAAACTATCACCGATATTAAATATCGCCTATACATTTTAGAAGGACCAAGTGAGTTAACGGTAATCGATTTCCAAGCTGTTGAAATGGCAAGCAATTATAGTTATTTTTTATTAGATACAGCTAGTTTACTTCCAAATAAATATCATTTAGATGTATTGGTTACTTCTAATTTAGAAGTAACTACATTAAAAACTGTTATGCAATTTGAAATAATTAATCAAGTAGAGTTAAGAAAGTTTTAATAAACTATTTATGATAAAATAAAATAGTTTATATTTATACATATACGTTAACCAAGTATTAGTTTTGAGCGATAATATGGCTTTAAAGTTGTTTAGGCAACAAAAAAATTAGTACGATAATAAAATTAAAAGTTAAATAAAATGAATTTAAACAATCCTACGGTTAATATTACCGTAAACAAAAGTAGACTTAAACGCTACACGAGCATTAATGAAATGCCAACTTACTTCTTAAGAAATCAATCTGAATTTCAAATTGAAATATTTAATCCAACAGATAATGTTGTTATGGCTAAAATAAAACTAAATGATAAATCGATATCACAAGGTGGTTTGGTTATTAAACCTGGGGAAAGAGTTTTTTTAGAGCGTTATTTAAACAATCCAACTAAATTTCTATTTGAAACCTATGAAGTTGAAAACTCAAATGAAGTTATATCCGCAATTAAAAATAATGGCGGTATAAAAGTTGAATTTTATGAAGAATTAATCTATACTAATCTATTACCAAATTATCAAGACCTTCGTTTTAATCTATTCGATGCTAGTTCTAATAATACTGCTGGTAATTATAATACTTTGGGTAGTACCACTAATGCGGTGACGACCACCACCCCATACGCAACTACCACCTCAAACTCTTCAATTTTTTCAACCAATTCTTTTACTGACAACCAATCACTTAATAGGGCAATTAATGTAGGTACATCTTCAATGGCAATAGAAACTGGTAGAGTTCAATCTGGTGGTTTTTCCGAACAAAAAATGGTAAAAGTTAACAAAAATTTTTCATATGTACCATTTTATTCCGTTGAATATAAACTATTACCTATTTCACAAAAAATAAATACAGTTAAAGATTTAAACGTAAAAGTTTATTGTAAAAACTGTGGTAAAAAAGCTGGTAAAACCGACAGATTCTGTGGTTCTTGCGGTTTTAAATTATAATAAAATAATAAGGTTAACGTATAATTTAATCCCTAACTTTTAGTTAGGGATTTTTTTTGTAACTTTGTTAAAAATAAATGTTAAACAAAATAATCTATAACTATTTAATGAATTCGTTAATTAACGAATCTTCTACCATTAAAATAACTAATACAGAAAAACTAGATTTGTTCATTAAAGAAATGTTAGTTAAAAAGAAAGAAGAAACTCACCATAAGTCCGATTCTTTTAATCAAGCATATCGTTTAAGAACTGGAATGGGTGGTGAGATGGCTCTAGAGCAATTCTTAGGTAAAAACTTTGTTGATTTAACAATCGGAGACTCAAATGATTATCATGTCCCAGACCTATCTAAAATAGGGTTAAATGTAGGGATTAAAACCGTAGAGTTAGGTAAGTACCCAGTTATCTTTAAAAAATCCGAAAGACCAGAAATTATCGTATTAAGGTTAAGTGATGAAGTCTATTCAATAATCGGGTTAGTTACCACCAAAGACTTAAACAGTTATCAAGATGATAGTAAAATTTTAAGTCCTAGTCTAAAAGCTAGAGGGACCAAGACTGCATTTGTTGGATTAAATAAAATTAAACCTTTTTCAAACTATGAAGAATTAATTGAATTGTTAAATATTTGCTAACTATTTTTAACAGACAAATATTACCATTACCTTTACAGTCAAATAAATAAAAAAAAAACATTATGGCAACTATCACAAGAAAACAAAGAGTTTTAACTGCAATGACAACACATGGTTCAATTAGTCCATGGTACGCCATTAATCAACTTGGTGACACAAGACTTTCAGCATCTATTTTTCAATTAAAAAAAGATGGGTACGATATTTCAACAGAAATGGTTAAAGGTAAAAATAAGTTTGGTGATGAAATTAGATACGCTAAATATTCATTGGTTCCAACCCCGTAATTATTTAAAAATTTTAGAATTAATTTCATTTGAAAACGAATTAACTAAATCAGATAAAATATTTGAATAATCGTATTTTTCAGAATTACTCACCAGCATTGATTTAATAAGTGACGTTGTTATTTTTTTACGGTTAGTAAATTTATCTAATTCTAAAACGTAGGTAAAACTATAAATATCGTCATATAAACTATTAAGTTTTTTTGGTTCGATATTTATAGTTATGTTAATTGAATGTGTTTTCCCATAACTATAAACGCTAGTATAAACGTTATCTATCTTATATTCACCATTACTCAGATTAATTTCTCTATCTTTTAGGTAATCGAATGAATTTTCAGATGGTAATTCATATGATTGTTTTTTATTCACATCATCTGGTGTGAAAATATATTGTAATTTTACCTTTTTTGGTGTGTTATATGTTTTCTTAACGATATTTAAAAACAATTTAGCCTCTTTTTTATTTGGGAATATGACAGAACTTGTATCTTCTTTATAGTTATCTTCTGCACTCTCATAGTCATAAGAACTACTACAATATTGGATAATGTAGTCGTTATCTGAGTCTAAAATTATTCTACTCCCATTATTGTACTCATCAACGTAAATAGTTGTACCATCTTCTAATTCAACTCCAGCATCGACCGTACCAACTATTTTTTTACCTAATAAAACTGACGAAGTAACAAAATTATTAAGTTCAGTTTTTTTATTTTTTTCTTTTTCTTCATCTTCCCGATAGTTTTTATCGTAAGCTATATCATCGTCTATATGACGCTTAATGTTAAAATCACTAATATCTTCTTCTCTATATATTTTTAGTGCTCTCCTTAAAGAATTTTTTAGACCATCCCCTTCTTGTGAGTCAATATAACTATCAAAATCGAAATCCTCGTTTATAGTATTTTTTTTACTGATATATCTTTGTTCAAACAAAAAATTAGCGTTTAATATATTACTTAATTTATCTATTTTTCTCATAACTTTTAATATAATTATCCTTGTCTGATAATGTTGTACCCATCTATCTGTTGTAATTCATTACCCATTAAATTTATTTTAGTTTCATCATCTGATTTAATTTCACCTTGTTCATCGCTACCATAATAAAGATTACAAGCTTCATTTTCGTCTATTTGGATAAACTCAACTTTCTCTATTTTATCCATCCACCCAAATGTTTGTTCGATTAAATCATCCTTTGTTAATTCCCCGTCAGAATCTAAAAAATTACCATTGGGAAGTGCTACAACAACATGACCATCTTCAAAATCGTACTCCCAATCACCTAAATGTTCCCACCCTTCTTCTTTAAAATAACCTCTAATAACGTATATTGGTAAATTATGTTTTCTATGTAATGCTACAGCATAAAAATTACATCCACCCATATTATAATCAACCTCGTTTAAAAGGTTTTCTCTAAGTAATTTTTTTATAAACTTTTTCATAGTAATAAATATCACAAAATATGTTAAACCTTCATTTAAATTATCCTTAGAACATAATGGTTGAAGATTAACTAAACCCCAACACAAACGAACTCATTGGTAATATATTATAAATATCTTTATAAAACAAAAAAAGTCTCATAATTGAGACTTTTTTTGTTTATATAAGAAAGACAGTTTATTATCTTAATTCGTTAATGTTGAATGTTGGTACACCATCTACTCTAATATGTCCGTAAAATCTGTTGTTTACAACTTTTTTAGCGTAACGTGTCATAATTCCCTTCACTGGAGCGAAGTTAAATGGGTTATACATTGTTGGTGTCAATTGTAATGGCACGTATGGTGCATAAATATAACCAGTATCTAACAATGATTTTCCTTTGTGTCCAATAATTACTGAGTAAGCTGGAGCGTAAGGGTCACGATAAACTTGGTAACGACCACTTAAAGCACCGATTCTTTCAATACCCATGTTGTACTCATCTTGTTCTGGGTTAGCATCACTTACGTGGAAGTATTCTAAATCATCAAAAATAGCTGATATTTCAGAAGAAACTACGATAAAGTTAGCACCACCTCTAAGAGTTGTTTTGTGGATTTGAGCAGAAACTTGGTTAATCTTAGTGATTAATGTTTGATTCCAATCTTTTTGAGTATATGGTTGAGCACCTTGAGAAGCACGTCTCCAACCATTATAGTCAAAACGCATTTGCCATGCAGCAGCAACACGAAGGTCTCTTAAAATTTCACGGTCAATTTCAGCAGCAACTTGCTCAGAAAGCATTGCAGTTAATTCAGCTTCAGCGTCAATGTTTTGGAACGCACTAACGTCTTGTGCTAGTTCTGGAGACCATGTAGCTCTTAATTTTCTTTCTTCTACAGAAACAACAACTTCATCTAATCTGAAAGAAACTTCTCCCATTTCAGTTTCAAGTTCTAATGATGCGTAATTAGCCCATGCTGAAGTAAATGTGAAAGCAGAAACAGTAGTTGCAGAAGCACCAATGTAACCGTCATAACTTCCAGTTCCACCAGCAGCAAAATCAATTGGGTGACGTAAATCTAATTCTAAGAAACAAGTTCCACTTCCATCAGTTAGGTAGTTAGAAGTATTTCCCAAAGTTGATGGTGTCTTAGTTTTAGTTACAATACCTTGACCATATTGTTGAGTCACTAAACGGAAAGGAATTTCCTTACCAGCACCTATAATCTCTCCACCATCTCTATCTAAAATACGTTCTTCTGTAACGACACGTAACGAAGCTAAAAATGATTCAGTATCCATTTGGTTACCATCAGCACCAGTCATTACTTCTCTACCGTTAGTGATAACACTTGCAGAAAAACCAGAGATACCTACGATAATACTTCTTAATGAACCATCAGTTGCTAAAGGCAATACATCTTCAGCAGCGGCTGGAACCATAGCACCAGCATCGTTTAATGTGTAAACAGTGTTAGCACCAGTTACAATAGTTAAAGTACCTTTTGAGTTATCAAACAATCCGTCATTGTAGAACGCATCGTATAAGTTTTTCCCTAAGAATGGAGTAACTTTACAAGCAGCGTCATCAATACAAGAAGGAATACCGCTTTTCATGTTAGTGTGTGAGAACGTACCAGCCGCTTCTCCTTCTCCTTCAATACGAGAAGATGTTTGTGGTACAAAGAAGAACAATTTACCAATTGGCATGTTCATAGCTTGTACAGACACAATGTCGTTAGCTAATAATTTTGAAAAGACTCTACGTACAATTGGGAAAACAACTGTTTGAAATGAACCAGAAGACTGAGAATCAGTACTTTCAGTTAACATAGTAGCAGCTTGATTTTCGTACAATTGGCCAATGTTTTCTCTAACGTGACCTACAAGACCATCTAGGAAACCTAATGAACCCCATCTCTCTTGCGTCTCTAAACGAATAGATTTCATGTGGTTATACGAGATTTTACCAACTTGCCCTGAATTTAATAAATGTGACATAATTTTTTTTTGTTTTTTTTTTTTAATTATTAATATTTGTTTTTATTCTCAACTCTTCTCATCAATTCTATGATTCTTGTCGTTGAAGGGTCAACATATGCTGTGCTTTCATTCAATTGTTTTGAAGAGCCAGTAGATGCATCCTTACTGAATTTATTTCCTATTGATTCAGAAATTGGTTTTCTTCTTTCCAATTCATTACCGATAGTTTTAAAAAGTTGTTTTGATTCTTTAATGCTTTTAACATCATCAAAACGTTTCATTATATTTTCTTTCTCACCTTTAGTAGTAGAGTGTTCTACGAATAAATTACTTACACTTGCTAAATTAGAATTGAAAATTACTGTTTCAACTAACTTGTTTCTAAAATCTTTAAGGACAACTCTAAATTGTTCGTTCTCACTTTTTAATTTTTTTGCTTCCGTTAGTAATGCATTGTATTTTTTTATTGTTTTTGAAACTAAAGCTTTTGATGCTTCATTGATTGATTTTGGATTCTCAGGTGCTCCAATTGAGCCAGGACCAGTCTTATTACGATTATTACCTACACTCATTCCAGTTCCGATACTAATCTTTTCATTAATTGGTTCTTCCTCCTCTTCTTCCTCTTCTTCCTCTTCTTCTTCGTCAGCTGGCATAAAATCATCTGATTCATCTGATTCTACATCATCTTCCATTTCAATTTCATACTCAACTTCTTCATCATCTTCACCATCTTCTAACTCCAATGAATCTTCGTCATCCATCTCCATTGAATCTGTATCCATTTCCATTGAATCTACATCCATTGAATCTGTATCCATTCCCATATCTGGTTTTGGTGAGTTCATACCGTCCATTTTAACTACATACTGACCTGGTTCGTTAATATTTAAATGAATTTCATCACCTACAATTTCGATTTCATCATCACCATTTAATTTTTTATAAATTGCGATTATTTCATCATCTTCTGCTCCAGTCATATCCATTTCCTCTCCACCTAACACATCTGTGTCCATTCCTAAGTCAGCATCCATTTCTGGACCTTCTAACGAGGTATCAATATCACCAAATTCATCATCAACTAAGTCTTCTGAATCTAATTCTAATTCTGTAGAATCTTCACTATCCATTTCTGGTTGTTCCATTTCTTCATCATCATCTTCTTCCTCATAAACTTCATCCATCATAGATTCCTTAACAAGACCATTAATTTCTTCTCTAGCTACGCTACGAAGTATTTCTTTAGCATTTGAAGTAAGTGTTTTTTGGATGTTATTAAAATCCAAAACTGCTTCTTCGATTATAGTTTTTTTATCTGTCATTTTTGTTTATTATCTTTATTTTAGTTTTATAGATAAGAATGAGTCAACCTCATTTGTTAATAAATATATGTTTTTTTATTAAAAGACTTATTTTAGGTAAAAAAACTAAAAAAAAGTTATCCTAATAGAAATTTATCTAAACTATCGTTTAAATTTTCATTTACTATAGATTTTTTTGATGAAACCCCCTCAACGTATTGAAAAATTTCTTCTTTTTTAACTCCAACCCAAGAACCTGGGGTTGATGGAGTAGTAACTACATCCCAACAAATAATTTCATAATCGTCTTGAACTATCTGGTCACCATTTCTCCCTTCAACTAAAGAACCTAAACCTCTAGATGAAACTCCAATTTTAATTCTATTTCTTAATAGGTTAGCAACTTCATCACCTTTTGTTGAGACAATACCATATTTAATAAATCCAGGAGTCATAAGGATTTCCATTTTACCAATCAGTGTATTACCTTCCCAAGACGTTTCTACTATGATATGAGAAATTCTATCACCAGCGATAATGTTTGACTCTGGATGGTCTAATTCACCCACAGCTCTACGTTCTCTAATCGCTTCTTGATATAATCTATCTTGGTTCTTAAGTACTTTTTCTGGATAAATTCTACCATTACGGTTTAGAATATCAAACTTTTGTAATACCACATACACTAAAAGTGGTTCAATAACTTCTAACTTAACACCACTTTCTATTTTCTTTATTTCGTTAATGAATACTTGATTTCTTGGGTCTTCTGGAGATATGTAACCAGCATCGTGTTCGATAAGAATCCCCCAACCACTTTGACCTCGCTTTAATATTGTAGCATCTTTATTTGTACCGTTCATATTTTTACTTATATATGTATAAATATGTTATTAAAACAAAAAAACCCCTTAGTTAAGACTAAGGGGTTTAAATTATTTTTTTCTCTTATTAAATTTAAAGTATATATTTTCGTTAAATACTTTATCTGTTATGTTAGGAATCAATTCATCTAATGTAGTTCGCATTTCAATTGAATTTGCTGGTATTTCTTTTTCTAAGAATAAAGTTATTTCACAACTCATAAAACTACGCTTACCTATTTTAACTCCAGATTTTCGGATATCAAAGTCGATGATTGTTTGTTCTTTTTTAAACCTAGTTTTTGGTGTTAAATCTAAAAAATTATAGATGGTTTGTTTTGTTTTTTTTCTAATATTTTTTATCACCCTATCATAATCTACATCTCCTACTACTGTTGGTTCCCCCCATGATGAAATATTAATATAAATCGCTTTCGGATTTTTATTATTTATACTACCAAATACTACATTATAGTTATTTATGTTTTCAATTTTTAATTCTTTACCAGTCTTCATATCTTAATTTTATCATAAATATAATTAAAATAATCTAAGGAAACAACTATTCTTTAACTATTTTTTAACTTTTTTTTTACTTATTTAAAGTATTCCATAGCGTAAAAGCGATACCTAACATTATTTGCACAAAAGTTATTATTCCAATAGCGGTATTTAATATATTTTTTTGTCTATATACCTCTTTTTTAGCCTCTAACATTTGAGATGGTGACCATACTTCATGTACTTTATCAATCCAAGCAGAATTAATACTTAAATTTTTTTCAATATTTTTAACATCGTTTAACTTTAAATTCATTTCATCTAATTTATCGTAAAAATCAGTTCTCATTCTTTCATGACTTTCATTTAGTCTTTCTAATTCTCTTAAAACTAGCTTACTGTATTCTCCCCATGTATCTTTGCTCTCCATTATTGTTGAATAGTGTTTAATATTTTAGTGAAAGTTGAAATTGTGTCCTCATACGTTTTCACTTTATTTTTAATGGTTTCTTTTTTAGAAAGTTCTTTATTACTCTCTATTAAAAACCCTTTTAAATGTAAAACTATTGTTTTATACTGACTGTTTATTTCATCTATGCAAAGCTCATCACTTAGCTTTCTCAACTGTAGTATATTTTCGTTTGGAACTTTTTTCATAATAATATTTAATTTTATGTTAAACTTTGTTTTAATGCCATTAGTTTTGAAATGTTATTAAAAAAATCTTCATTAATTTCTTTTTTATCATTCAAAAGTCTATCTTTTACATTCAAAAGTTTATCTTTTGTGTCTGCTGAACTACCAATTAAACGCTCATTAACCATATCAATACATTCTCTAAGTGTGTTTAAATACACCTCTTCTTTTTTAGATGAATCAGAATCAATTAATACTTTTAAAAGATTCTTTTCACTCTCATTAATACCAGAATACCTTTCGTTATATTTATCGACTAATATGGTTGTCATCATACTATTTGGTAACCCAGTGTCTTCATAAATTTCTCTAGGTTTATTATTTGTAATAAATTTTATTATATTGGCTGTAGCCTCTACAATTATATCTATATTTTTAACATTCTTCTTAGTGAAAATTAAAACCTCAATGTCTTCATGAAGCTTAATGTTATCATACACTTTATTATAACTTTCAGTTATTGGTTTAGCTAAACCTAAATTTAGTTTTTTAATCTCTTCCCTATTAAATTTATTTAAAAGACCTATATTTTCTTGTAGAAATAAATTCGCTTTGAATTCATTTGATTCTACTTTATTTTCAATGTTATCATAAATAAGAAATTGAGTCTTTAAAATTTCATTTTCTTTTATTGATTTAACATACTTCTTAAACATTATCCTAGAATTTTTGTCTTTGGTTGGTAAACCTTCAACTAAAATACTATTATATGAATTAGTAATTTTTCCAAAATTTTGCATACCTATATTTATTAATAAATATTATAATAATTTGTAAAATGTATTATTCTAATAATTTATTTATATCATCAATCATAGTATTAACTGATTTGTTTATTTTTACTGATTTATCGTAAATCTTAACCCTTTCATTTTTTAAAGTGTTATCCTCAGTTTTAATAGATTCTACCAATACATCAACCCATTTATTTTGATATTTTTTAGTTTTTTGAACCATTTTATTATTTAATTCAACTCTTTTATTAGTTAATAATTTATCTACTCTAACTAAATTTTCTGTCAAATTAGCTGGTTCCGCTTCTTCAACAGAACCTAAATCTTCTCCACCTAAATCTTCTCCACCTAAATCTTCACCACCAGTTTCTAAACTGTCGTCTCCACCTTCAGTTTCTCCATCACCAAAGTCTAAATCTTCACCACCAGAACCTCCACCTCCAAATGAAGCACCTCCTCCACCCCCAAATGAAGCACCTCCTCCAGAAGCATCTCCACCCTCTTCACCTTCAGATGGGTTACCACCTTCTAGTGCGGCTTTAAAATCACCATATATTCTATCTACAGTATCAAACATACCAGTATGTTTAATAACACTTGAGGTGTTAGCTAATTCAGCTGAAGCAGCTTTTTCCATTCTTTGTTCAAGTAAATCAGATTTTATTTCATCATTAGACCAACCCAGTATTTCTCTATGAGCACGTGTCCAAGACATAACAGCAAAACCATTTCCAATATCAGCAACAGCATCTTTAACCAACGTAACTTTTTGTTGTAGGTGCTCAACCTTAAGCATTTCAGCTTGGGTTGATGGGTTATTTAACGTTAATGTAAAATTATCTAAGTCCTCATCAAAACCTAATAAATATAGATGTATAATCGCTATTTTATTTAATTCTTGCAACATAGATTGTTGAATACGGTTAATCGTTCTAGAAAATCGGATATCTTGTATCGCTAAATTCTTTCCATCACCAGCAGCTTCTTCAAAACCTAAAAATGGTTTTGGTACTCTTAGGGCTGTAAATAAATTTCTTTGAAGGTACTCTATATCAGAAATCTGGTCTAAATTACTGTTTTTCAAGTAGTTACCAGCTTCTGTTGCAAATGTATGATAATTATGGTATAATTCATCACCATCAACAGTTATTGTTCCAGTATCTATTTTAATGGATGACCATTCAATAATACTTACTTTACGTATATTATCTTCTGTGTCATTAACACTATCATTGTTAAATGTCATCAATGAATCACCAACGACTAAATCTTTAGCTTCAACAAAACCTTTAGTTTTATGCACCCATTTATGGTCGGGTGTTGTTGTAATTGACTGACCATTATCTAAGGTTACTTTCATAACTTCAGTATTCATTCTAGTTTCACCAGCCCAAGTAATAATACCTGAAGCTAAAGCACCTGTATTAGGGTCACAAGAGTGTACCCACATATCTTTATTACCATTGTTCCATTCTGAAATAATTTCATTAAGTTCTAGTGTTCTACCATCTAATAATGGAATCCGAGTATCTAAAGCGATACAAGCACCAGGCAAAGTATCAATCGGGTTAGGAGCATCTTCTGTTCTTACTGGTATAAAATAATCTTGGTCGTTACTTAATTGATGATGTTTTAAATCTATTTGACCAGTCTGTGGGTCAACAATAGGCATACGTTTAAATCTATCCGCTATTGAGTTTACGTAACTTTCTACATCGGCTTCATCAATGTTACCAACATAAATTTTATAAACACGTCTTTCTGGTGCTCTAGTAACTCTATAAACCAACATTGCATCTTCAGAAAGAATTAATTGTTTCCAAATACGTCTTGCTTTCTCTAAAATAGAATTGTGGACAACGATACCATTTGCATAGAAATTATGGTTATCATTTTCAACATATATATCGTATGTTTCGTGTTCACCACTTTCCTCAATTGATTTAATCGGTTCTAAAATAAAATCATTAGTTAACCTATTATCAACAACTAATAAATCACCTAATTTAAAATCTAGCGTATTTTTATAATCGAATTTATTTAATTCGGTATCATAATACATTATTTTATGTTCTTTAGATGCGTCTATAAAATTATGTTCGGTGCTGAGTTTATAAGTTTTTTTATTACCAGAATTAACAGTATCCAATACTTTTGACAATACTTTCACTTGATTAATTACATCAAATGAATAAACCATATCACCAATAACAATATCTTTTATCTCCTTATACCCCTCACTTGTCTCAACGCTAGAATCATATTTTAAACACGTACCGTAAGGCAAACGTCTATCATCCCCTAATAAACGGAAATGAGCTATTTGCCATGAATTAAATTCTATATCACTTCCTCTCCAATAAAATTTGACTTTATCTACAGTTGAGTTTTCTGTATTAGCTGAGCCAGTGACCATTTCAAATAAACCAACTTCTCTACGTTCCATCTCATAATTAGGTAATTGCTTACCACCAACAACCCCTTGTTTTTCATCAATATTTAAAAAAACAAAATTATCACCATACTTACAATTTGATAAAAACACACCAGAATTTATTGAGTATGAACCATTTAAATCTTTACCACAAATTGGGAAATTATGTCTATCGTGTTCTCCATTAGGCCCAACAGCTTCTAGACAATACACATTTGAAGTTTCAGCTAACTTAATTACCGAAACGACTTTATGGTTAATTACTTTTTTTATTAAATTTATATCTTCGGCATTAAACGACATAAGTGATTCACCCACAACTAAACTATCAGCTCTTTTAAATGAACCATCCATAACCATATATTCATGGTCTGGTGTCGTATCAATATATGTTTCATCTTCTAGCGTTACACGATATAATTCACTATCTTCTCTGGTTAAATCACACCATATGATTTTACTAGGTACGATAACTTGGGTCTCATCCTGAATAGCGAAAGACCAAATTTCCTCACCTAATTTAACCCTAACAGATAAGTCTTTTATAGTTGTTTCTGTCCCATCCAATAAAGGGATTATAGAATCTTCTCTAATTGGAGTATTTCTAACCCACATAGGTAATGACGTATGTAAATCTAACCTATTAAAAAACAAATCTTCAAGTATACCCTTTACTCTATTACTATCAGAATAAATATTTAACACCCTACCATTATCGTTAACTGTAGTAGATTCTTCCATCATTACATCTAATGCGGCTGCGATTGTTGGGTAAAACTCCATTGCTTCAAAATCCGAATATGAGCCAATACGAGTTGTTTCATAATTCATAGATTGCTGAAATAAGCCACTCTCAACTTTTTTCCACATCCCACCCAAATATTTATTTTGTTGAGCTTGTAGTTTTGCTCTCTCAAAGTCAGCTTTATTATCTGTTTTTAATATTTCGGTATTACCACCTAAATTATATCTTTGAGTTGGTTGTTTTTGGGTTAATCTATTTGATTCTGGACCAACAATTTGACCTAATCTTTGAAAAATTGTTAATTTATTGGTATTTGCCATTGTTTTTTTTATAAGTATAGTTTATTTTTTAAAAATTTAAATAGTTATTTTATTTTCTACGTCCAAATAACCAACCATATTGACCATTTGGGTCTCTTGGGTTTTTAAAGGTTTCTTTAGGTTTTGAGTATATTTTAGAATCAATAGGTCTAGAGTCTACTCTTTCATTTACTATTGGTTTATTCGAACCACCATTCAACCAAGAACTTAACATTGCTTTGTTTTGTTTCTCCAATCTTTCAAGACTCTTAAATGAATGTTCAGCAACCCATAAAGCCATAGCAATGGCCATGATTAAATCATCGTGAGCACCTTCTTGGTGGTCTGGGCGACCATTTTTGTAAATAAAGGTATTCAGTTCGGTAATCATTCTAGCCGAACGAATTTTTATAGTATTGGTCCTAATACTATATTCTAAGTTTGATATCATAGGTAAACGCACACTTGTTGCATGAAATCCTGGGATTTTATTATCAGAACTACCACTTACAAGTTCTCTTTGTCTAGCTGAAAGTATTTTACCGTTTGAATTGTCGTAATGTAACAATTTATATTCGAATTCAAGTAACTTTAATACAGTTGAAACACCCATACCACCAGTAACATCGACTACTGTATATGCTTTATACTTTGAACCATATTCCTCAACTATTTGTGCCAGTAAATCAGGTTGTATTTTACCTTGATACTCCATAACTTCTTCCATTACAGTAATATCAATAATAACTACAGTAGATTCATCGGCACCATCACCTCTACTTACATCACAATTATGTGTTGTTATATGGTGACACATAAAAGTGTTAGTTTCACATTCAAAATTATAAACATCCCCAGTAAACTTAGACTTGTTTATGTTGTTAACTTTAAAATAAATATAATCTTTATTGTCATCAAAATGACAAGAGTTAATGGTTTGTTTATTATTTGAGTTAAAATCATTAAAATTTAATTCATTTAATTCAGTATCATCAGTTTTATAAATTAGTTTTATTAAATCTAAACTGTCATGACTAGCTAAAGTTAAATCATAGCTTTCTGTCCCCCCCAATTTACCTAAAGATGAAACAACCCCCAATGAAAATATAATATCTTGTACTGACTCTAATAATTCTAAATTTACACCAACAAAACTCAGTTTTAGGTATTGTTTAGTTTTACTCAAACATCCATTACTATCAAAGTAACCTCTAATTAATTCTTTTTTGTTTTCATCAGAGATAAACTTAACCCACTCTGATATTTTATTGTCATTTGAATTTTGACCAAAGTTTTCTAATATAAAATAATATAAAAATTTATAATTAAATTCTATTGTTTTGTTATTATGGCTAAATAATGGTGAACAGTTAAATAATCGGGTTATAATATTTTTATATTTTTCGACATAACCTTTTTGGGTTTTATCAAAATTTAGTGATATTGAATGGGAATCTTTAGTTAACGAACCATTACCTAACCACATACCAATAAACCACCAAAAATCGTTATCGAGTAATGGTGAATCGATATTACAAGGTACATCATTAGTTACTACCCATTTATCTTCATAAGTGGAATTAATTGATTTTTTGTAGGTGTTAGGGACTTTTACCCAATCACCTACTTCAACCTCTTCTACCCTTGTATAATTGAAATCTAAATCTAAATTACTTTTACTAATTAAAATTGGGTGTTCCTTGGTGAATGTTGTTGTTCTAAACGTACTATCCATTTGTATTTCAAATATATCCTCATCAATTACAGGATAAATTTGTCTATTAATTATATTTACGTAATTACCATCTTCACTTACTAACTTATCGTTAATGTCAACATCTTTAATATTTACTAACCCTTTATCAGTTAATACTTTTTCGTATGGGGTTAAACACCCCAATATATATTGGTGTCCTTCAATAGGTTCAGCCCATACCCATATTTCCTTATTTGCACCAAAAGTTGCAATTGGTTCTTTTACGTTATTCTTTTCCTGAAACAAAATAAATTCTTCTGCAATAACGTTACCTCCAGAACCAATGAACGACACATCAAGTTCTTGTGCAATCATTTTTGCGTCATTATTCATACCCATACACATACCTTCATACCAAGTAGAAGTAGCTTTCCAACCATCATCTAAACGAAGTTTATAAGATTCAAAAGTGAATTCATACTCGCTTTCTACAATATCGTCTTTTAACCAACGTAAGTCTTTATTATAACGCAAATCTTCATGCCATTTCATTTCAACAATATTGAAATTATTTTTCTTATATTTTGCTTGGTCGTAAGTTTTATAATATAAAGAATCCATACCATTTGGTGTTTGATGACCTAATATACCATTATAAATAACGGAATGACACCAAAAATCATTAGTTTCAGGTAATGAAACATCATATGTTTTATTTTTAAGTTTTTCTAATTTAGTTATTGGAACCCATTTTGAATCTTTAAAATTAATTTTATCAATTGAATATCTGGATAAATCAAGATTTAAAACATTAATAAAATAATCTATAAATTCATTAAAAATATTTACTGATAAATTAGCTGTTTTGTTTTTATTATAAATTCTAATTTTATTAACTAGTAAACCAGTGTTAGGTAATTTTCTAACTAATTTATGTTCGTTTATGATATTTCTAATTATATTTTTACCGTTTGGTATTATTCTATTATTATAGGATACTAATTTATTTTGTCCTCTTTTTATTTGTTTCCTATTAAATCTAAAACCAATGGTGTCGTAATATTTATCCGCATCAATAGATGTTGATGAAATCTTATAATATTGACTACTAACTTTAACTTTTTTAGTTGGTAGTGTTATTCCTTCTGAATAATCAGTTAATATACCAAGATTTAAAAATAAAAACCTTATTTGTTGAATTAATTTTTTAGAGGACAAATTTATACCTATCGTACCTCTAATATTATCAGAATAACCATCACCATCCATAATACCTTGTAACATAGCAATAATATTTTCACGCCCCATTTCAAGTAAACGTTTAGGTATTAACTTATTTGGGGCTTTTAAGGTTAAATTAAACCCCAAATACTCTAATAAACCACCTAAATATTTAGATGAAATTTTATAGTGTAAATTATCGTGTGATGAATAATTAAACCCAGCATTAGATATGTATGTGCCAACATTATCACCACATGTTATCGTAATATCACAACCATAAATATTTTTTGGTTCATAACTAGACCCTTCTGATAAATATAAACCAATTAGATAAGCTAAATCAGTATTTATTTTATCATAAATTATTTTTGGTTTATCTTCTGTATTTGAAAACTCATAGGTAAAATCAATGGTATCGTTATTACCAAAAATATTAAACGAATGTTGTACATTAACATAATCACCGATTTCTAATTCACTAACCGTAAACCAATCATATTTGTTTTTTTTATTTGAATAAGACCACAATTTATGTGTTTCAGTTGACTCAAGTTCTGAATTATTAGTTGTTAATTTTATAGTTTCTTGAAAACCATTATTAACAATTAAATTTGATTTCCTAGATACATTATTTCCTCTAATATTATATTCTTTAACATAATAACCTAAATTAGGTATATCTGGTTCATCATAATTAATAATGTCTTTCATTTGTTGTAAACCATTGTCAGTAAAAATAAAAGTATCTTCAGTAACACAGGATATAAGTGTCGCTCTACCCCCAGTATTATGACTTATAATACCGTTTGAAATAAATGAATTTGTTTCTGGTACATGTAAATCATAAGTATAATCTTCTGACTCAGTTATAGAAATAATTTCATCGATATAAAACATTTTTTCATTACTTACATTAACAAATCTTGCGTTTTTTTTCTTATTTAATAAAAATTCTTTATTATTTTGTTTTCTATCTAATCTGAAACCAATTTCGTCATAAAATTTAATTGCATTATTTGAATAAATTTTTAAGTTGTAAATTTTACAAATATTTTTTTTATTTTTTATTATTGATGATTTAGAAGTTTTTTCTTTTTCATATTTAATATGTGATATAATACCAAAATTAAATAATAAAGTTTGTAGTGTTTGAATTAATTTTTTGGATGTGCTTGAATATTTAATATCCTTTACAGTACTCACCCCATCACCATCGAATATACCTTGTAAAAACACTTTAATGACATCTTTAGGCATCTTTAATAAAGCTAAAGGTATTTCCTTATCCCTAGCATTATTTTTCGCCAACCCAAACATTTTAAACCATTCTATTAACTCAGTTGAGTTAAATTGATAATGACGGTCATCAACTTTTTTAAATGCGTTACCTAAACAAGCTTTATCTGTTAATAGAAAATTTGTTATGTAATCGTCAATATTTGTGATGGTAATACCACTTGAATTAAAATTACCCTGAGCTAAGAATAATCCTAATAAATAAGAAAAATCTAAATTATCACCAAGGTTTTTAGGTATTGTGATGTTTTCACCATTTTTGTGTTTATCGAAAACAAAATTTACTTCGCTATTATTACTAAAATAATTTTGACCATATTGAATTATTGGTTTGTCACCAATTTTTAATTCGTTCATCCGTACCCAATTCTCAACTCCATGGTTATCAATTAAAATAGGATGTTTCCAACTGCCCTCTAATTCAACACCTAATTTAGTTTTAATTTTAAATGTTTGACCATATTCACTAACAAAAGTTTGAGTTGCGTTAACAATATCACCATCTTTATTACAAACTTTATGTGGTAACTCCAAATCGGTAAAACCTATTTTATCTTTTTCAGAAACTAATTCATCAAGTTGAATTAAACCATTTTCAGTTAAAATTAACGAATCTTTTGTTAAACAACCTAGTGCAGTAAGTGCAGCACCAAAAACTTCCGCTCCGTTATCAATATAAGCGGCCTCATCCATAATAAGGGTTGTTGGGGTAAAACCACGAAGTGCATCCTTAGAAGTTGCTACGGCCTTTACTCTACTATTATTTGGTAATCTAATTTCTTTTTTGGCGTTAACAATAAAAATTGTTTTAGCTTCATTCTCTGGAGAACCATAATATTCGTCTCCCCAAACCCATCTTGGTAATTGAGATAGAAAATCTTTAATTTTTGCCAAGAATTCAAAAGCTAAATCTTGTTTATTCGCAATAATAAGAATATTCTCAGGGTTATTACCGTCAGCTAAGGCTACGATAATAGCCATATATGCAGCGGTGGTTGTAGATACACCAGCTTGTCTAGGTTTTGTTACTATATTAAATCTATGGTTTTGATAAGCGGTTATGATTTCTTTTTGTCTAGGAAATAGAACAAATGGTACAAAACCTTCTTGTGTTTTATCAAAAGTAGTTAAATATGTTTCAATAGCATATGTTGGGTCTTGCAAACACATAGCATATTCATATAAAATTTCCGTTGTTGTCAGATTCATATTCTTTTTAATATAAATATGTGACAACAACGGAAACTCTATTATTGGTTATTTTAGACTAAACTAAAAAAAAATTAGATTAATTCATCTAAATCAAACCCCTCATTTTCATTAGACTCACCCATTAAATCCTCAAAATTAAATGTACCTGATGACATATCTTCAGTTTCATTCGTTTCTTCATCATTTGAATAAATTTCAGTCATAGCATCATTAAATTCGTCTTCATCTAAATCTTTTCTTATCTCTAAAACTAAATCAGAAATAATTTGTTTACCTTCAGTGGTATTAGCCATTATTTCTCTCATCTTAGTATTAAATTCATCCACTGGTAAAGCAGCTATTTCAGAATAAATGTGGTGTTTCAAACTAAAGTCTTTTGAGTCAATAGTATTGGTGAATCTATCCCATAATGCTGGTCCAATTCTCATATCCCAAGGCTCTGCTTCCAAAAAATCGGCCTTATTAATTACAAATTCACCTATTTTTTTATCTTTAGGTAATCCGTGTCCAGAAAGTAATTCCATAACACCTTTTACTAATTCATGTATAAGAACTGGAAAAACAAGAGCTTGTACATAAATTACAGCCTTTGGGTTATCTTTAGATGGGAACTGTACCTTAACAACACCGCCAGCAACCCCGTTTTCCATTTTAGGTATGATATAATACATGTAATCAGCGGCAGCCATTAACTTAGCGTACTTACTAGGTAAACGCCCTTCCATTTCACTCAGTTCGTCATCAACTAAATGAAACATATGTGAGGATTTTTTTGACGCTCCTTGAATCATAGCATTTAAAAAACGTCTTTTATACACTTCTTTATTTGCGTTAACCATTTCCCCATGGTTATCAAACTCTAAGTCTGTTGTTAATGGTTTTGGTGATTTCTTAGTACCGATAAGACTTATTTTATTAACTAATTCTGCGTTTATTTCAACAACATCTTCTGACATATCATACTCTTCACGTATCATAGAAATAGCTAATTTTTCTAGCTCTTTTTTGTGAGAAGATTCCATTTTAATTGTGTCATTTAAAATAGGCATCATTTCTGAAATAACTTGCTGATTATCTATTTTTTCTAAATCAAAAGCTCTCTTGTATCTAGTTGCTACTTCTTTAAACCTTTTACCCATTATTTTTTGTTCAAAAGAATCTTCATCACCTTCTGGGAAAATTGTGTGCTTACCTAACGAATGTCTTTGTTCAGCTAATTCAGTTTCTAAATCTGGATGCATCCTTTCATTCATTCCATCTGGGTAAACAACAGCTTCATTCAACCTAGATTTAGATTGGACCGTTTTTTTTAGTTTTGCTTTTCTTAAAACTTCTTCCGCTATTTTTTTATAATCAGCCATTATTTTATTTCTTTTGTTTTAATTTTTTTTTATCGTTAATGGATTTTAGTAATTCATTTTTAGTTATAACTAAATTTTCATTAGTTGCCTCTAGTTTAGCAATATCTTTTAACCCATTAATTAATGTTAATAAACCATTTCTAGGTACACCAATCATTTCAGCAAATGCTGAAATCACTTCTCTTTTAGCTACGGGTGTTCTAATTGTATCAATAATGTTACTAGGTACCCTTTTAAGTATCATATCCATTAATTTCTTAGCTTTTACATGCATTTTTTCATCAGACTCTTCATCAGACTCTTCACCATTGGGTGTCAGCTCGTTTAAAACATCTGTTTTTCTTTTAGAAGCACCAAATAGTTTTTCATTCATGTATTTTTTAAACTTAGGTGTGTTCATGTAAGATTCATTATCTCCTTTATTAGAAGATAAAATTTCTTCAACAGTTCTAAACTTTCTAATCTCATTTGTTTCTTTATCAACTAAATAATGTTTAAACCCTTCATAGGTGTCAGGACCGTTATTTACATTTGATGTATCCATATTTTCCTTTGCTAACATTGGTTTAGCAACATTCATTTCAAATTCTTCAATTGAATGGATAATGTTTTCACCAGTTTCATTTAAATCATCGTAACAATAAACACCCATAACCAATTTATTTTCAGAGTTTTTACCTCTAACCATTTGGTATTTTTTATCAGAAATAGTAAACGGTTGTGACACCTCACCACTCTGGGTATCTCTAACATTTGAAAGATATCTAATCCCTTGGTTTGGTTTATCAATAATCATATTTCCAGAAACGTCTTCGTCTACAACATTTACACTAACATTGGTACCTAATTTTTCGACATTTGAAGCAACTATTGGGTCACCCAAATTCTTTTTTGTTATGTTTACCGTTGTTTTTCCTTTATCATCGTTTTCTTTTATCTTATTTTCCATTTTTTAATATATAATTTAGTATTAGGTCTCTTTCATATAACTTAGTTTCAACATCTTCCATGGTCTCACCATATTTAAAAATTAATCTGGATTCTGGGTACGTTTCTAAATCATCTAAGTTTTCCCACGCTAAAGCCACAACACCATCAATTGCATCCCAAACAGCAAAGATAGTGCTGTTTTGAATAACATCTAAAAGTAACTCAGTTTCAATTCGCCCAACACTATTTATAAAAACATCATTGGGTGGGTCTGGTTGCCCAGAAGCTGGTACAGCATCCCATTGTCCTCCATCAACATCTTTAAGTGTGTCAGAGAAGATAAACTCATATATAAAATTATCTTTATAATCTTTACCAATGACATTGATGTATATTAAGAATTTATTTTTCATTAGTTAACATAAAAATTTAATTCGTAAGTATTATCATCTACACCTCTATTGTAAACTTGGATAGCTAATGCTTTTCTTTGTGGTTTACCATTCTTTGTTAATTCAATTGTATGTCTTCTAGTTTCGTCTGGCCTTGGTTTACCTCGACCAAAACTAATTTCTGTACTCCAAGAATCCTCATCAATTTCATATCCTTTAGCTTCAACGCTTTGTTTTGCAAATTGTACAGCACCAGAATAAGTCTCAAAATAAACTCCATCTACTTGTTCTTTCATAGCTTTTGGGTCTGGTTGAACTATTGGTGATGGTAAAAAAGGTTTACTACGTCTACTTGGTTTTGTTTCTGGTTTTGTCATCGGTTTTATAATCGGTTCTGTATCAGGCATTTTGTCTTCTTCTTGGTTAAAAGTTTCTTTAATCATATCTTTTAAATATTTTTTGTCAAAGATAATATTTTTTTTAGTAATTAACAAGCTTTCAGTAACTATTTTAGACACTGGTTTTTTAGACCACATTTTACAAGACCAATATTTTGGTGTTGTTTTATCCTTTGCTTCAGCACAGTTATGTCTAGCTCTAAAAGCTTTTTTTCTTTTAGGGTCATCTCTTTTAATCTCCATATTTGGGTCACCAAAATTAATTTTTACAACATTACCTTTGCTGTTTTTAACGTAAACTTTGAATTTCTTAACATCACCTCTTGTTGGTTTATTTAAGGTTTTATCATCATTCTTACCTTCATAAATATTTAATTCTTCTATGTTACCATGTTCGTCCTCATAACCATTTTCGTTATCACCATAATACTCCATAGAATCATCTTCTATATTAGATTCAAAAAAGTGGTATACCTCCTCGATGTCGTCAGTTGAACTACTGACATGGTCAACAGCCCACGCATGACCATTAGCACACATTTCATCAACTTGTTGTCGGTCCATTTCTAATAATTCACCAGAAGCGTGGTGAATCGTTTTAAGGTTTTGCCAAAACATATAGTTCATTGATTCACCCCTTTCTGAATCCATTTCGTTTTCAGTCGTTAATTTACTCCCTTCACTAATTGGTACACAGTTAGGTACTTCTTTACCCCCTTTTTCTTTCATACCTATTTGCTCATATCCTTTCCAACATGGTTTTGTTTCACCTAAAATATCGTTAGACCCTTCTTGAAACATATTATTTTTTTTAGGTAAACCTAAAAAAAAGCCATCATTTTCAAAAATTTGAAATTCGTTCACTTCTTCTTCTTCTTGGTCATTGTTGTCGTTATCACTAAAATCGACATCATTAGAATCATTATCTTCATTAGAATCGTTATCTTCATTAGAATCGTTGGACCCATCATCATTTCCAGAGGTATTTACCTTTTTAATAATGTCGTCTTTATCCTCATCATTCATTTGACTTGTATGTGTAGCAGATAATAAAGAATTTATTGCAAACTTTTCCAGTTCAAAATCTGGTTGTCCTTGAGTTTCTGAATATTTTCTTAACGATTGACCTAATTTACCTGTTAATTGTTGGATGAATTTTTTAGGGTCGCTTTCTTCGTCAGCATCAACACCAGCATCAAAAGGTGCATCATCAAATGGTTTATCGTCACCCATACTTTCCGTATCATCATTACCTAAATCGTCAAAACCAGCATCATCATTACCTAAATCGTCAAAACCAGCATCATCCGCTGGTTCTGAAATAGGTTGTTCAGTTGGAGCGGCTGGTGCTGGTGCATCAACCTTCAACTTATATTTTGTTTCTGATAAAGTACTTACACTACTTTTTTTTTTAACATATCGTCTTCAGTTTCAATCATAGCATCAATAGCTAGTTCTTCCTCTGTTAAACCATAAGTCTCATCTTCATCATCAATAAATGGGTCTGAAAAATTTTCATCATCATAATCAATTCCATCCTGATTGCCATCTAAATTACCAACACCAGAAAACCCATTATTATTTTCGCTAGAAAAAGCGGCCCCAGTTGCCATTTCACGTAATAAATTATCGTTTAATGAAATATTAATGTCTAGAACTTTACCGTTAGCTTCTGCCAATGATTTAAAACTAACACTTAAATTTCTTTTAGCTTTTTCATAAGATGAATATGCTTCTGTCATTTTATTTTGTAATCCTCCAATATATTTAAAATCTTCGGTTACTAAATCAGATGTTTTTGTAGATACTTTGATGAAATAATTTTTATTCTCTCTCACAATCGCATACGCCTTACCATCTGGACCAAGTTTAGTTAACTCAACAGCATAATTACTTCTGTTTTCTACAATAGGTTTAATCCCCATCAACTCAATCATCCTTTCGTTGATTTCTCTACCTTTTAATCCGTTTGGATTTATACTTAAATTTTTCATTTTTTATTTATTTTTTTTTAAACTGCGTTAATACTTCCAGTATAAACATCTATGTTATGTCCTAGTAAGAAACAACCGCTACCGTTTGAAATAGTTCTAATTGCTATATTAATAGACGATGAAGGTCCAATATTAATAGGTATTCCATTAATATTTGGTGTACACCCCAAGCTACCACCATATATTTGAGTATATGTATGGGCACTAAAATTTGGTGTTTCTGCTGGTACTATCTTACTAAATATGTTATAAGTGATTGCCATTTATTTATGTTTTACTATAAATATAAAAATAAACACAAATGTTTATTTTTTTATTTATTAAATTTTACCAGTCTTCAAATTCATCTAAAGATAAATCTATGTTGGGCGTTGAAGACTGAACATTATCTATCCCTTCTCGACTATCACTTAAAACTTTTTTAACGTAAGTTTTATTTAATTCAACTAAACGTTTAACTAAATTTGCTTCAGTTTCGAAGTATGAGAACCATTCATATTTATCATAAAAGAGTTTATTATAAATACAGTTTAAAAACAAAAAGCACCCTATAGGGTGCTTTTTATCTATTTATCTTAAAATAATTGAATATAATATTTTAATTACTTAAGGGTAAATCTATTTTATCATGTGATTGGTAATTCTCTAAAATAAAATCATCTTTACTTAATTCTGATATTTTACTAAAATCATTTCCCAACTCACGATAAAATTCGTCTGATTTAATGTGTTTTATCATTGGTAATTCGAATGACTTTCTATTTAATTGCTCTTTTATTGGTTCTAAGTGATTTGAATACAAATGAACGTCACCTAAAGCTGCAATTAACTCGTATGGTACCATATTAACAATCTTACCTAATATGGTCAGTAAAAGCCCGTATGAGGCAACATTAAATGGGATACCCAAACCTAAATCCCCAGACCGTTGACTCCACATTAGTGAAATCTTTCTGGTAGGTAATTCATCATCACCACCCTCTACAATCATTCCATGTTTTTCAACCATTAAATCCGTGTATTCGTCCACTGTTAATTCTCTAGTATAAACTTGAAAATTAAAGTGACATGGTGGTAAAACAGATTTACTTATATCACCTACGTTCCAAGCATTAACAATAAGTCTTCTTGAATCTGGATTTTCTTTTAAGTTTTCAATTAAGGAAGTTATTTGGTCTATTTCATGTGTTGAAATATTAATATTAGATGAATCTAAAGCTTCCCATTTTCTCCATTGGGAACCGTATATTGGTCCTAATTCACCATATTTATCACCAAAATCAACATCGGTTTTAATTTTTTCAATAAAGTCTTTCATTGAAAGAACAATGGTTTCTGAACTACTACCATAATTGTTCTTTTCGTTATTTTTTAAGTAGGCTTTATAGCAGTCACCATTCCAAATGTTACACCCACCCAACACCAAAGGTCTAATGTTAGTTTCCCCACGTAAGAACCAAAGAAGTTCAGTTACCATCGTTTTCCAAGCCATTTTCTTCGTGGTCAACAACGGAAAACCATCGGACATATCATGTCTAATCATTCTACCGAATACGCTTTTAGTTCCAGTTCCTGTTCTATCTCCTTTAATGACCCCATTTTCTAGTATGTCAGTTACCAAAGATAGATAACTTGCATCTATTTTATTCATATATTTATTTTTTTATTTTTATGTGATTGACTATAATATCTTTAATTTTGTCTTGTTCTATTTTATAAAGTGCAATAATTTCTTCTATCCTCCCATCCTCAAAATAACGATTATATATCAAATTAGACAACATTTTTTCATATTTAAAAAAAATATGATTTGGTGATTCGTCAATTGAAATGAAAAATATTTTCTCTACCTCATATTTATCAAACTTAATTAATAATTTAGCGGAGCGTGTATATCTTGCCAAGATAGTTACATTTGTTTCAATAGTGACATTTTTTTTACCAAACTGCCACATAATTGAACCTCCAGATAGTTGTGGTTCTGGTATTTCTACAAAAGATTTAAATGGGATGTGGTTATTTAGAATAAAATCTACATATTTCTCGGAAATATTCATTACGACTTAACGGTTTCCTCGTAATCACTAATACTTTTTCGCAATTCTTCAATCGACCCTTTTGTGATATTCACATTTTTAACATAGGTTGAGACAATATTCAACATATCAGATATTAATTTTTTTACAGCTACTTCTGGTGTTATCTTAGACTGTAATGTAGACAAATCCTTTACTTCAGCCAATATTACCGTAGTATCAATAGGTGATAATTTTGTTGTTTTGTATTTTTTTATATGAGTGTTCATAACTGAACCTTGACTATCAGCAATTTCAAATCGCATGTAATCTGTTTTCGACACACCTTCATATATGTATTGACCACCATTAGAAAATATAATGGTCAAACTTGATGTTTTTGTGTTGTAAATTGATGCACAAATATTCGTTGATGAATATATTGCTTTTACTGAATCATTTTCTTCTACTTTTTTAAGAATCATTTTTTTTTCTTTTTTTTTTTATTATTTATTTTTGTGTATTCTAAAACTTTTAATGAGGTCTAAATTAATAATTTCTCCAGTTTCTATGTCATCATTAATTGTTATAATTACCATTGAATTTCCAGTAATAAAGTACTTACAATTAGTGTATTCGTGACGGATTGTACTAAATAAAGACCCACTACCTTTACTCAATGTTATCAACTCAATCATAGTGTATACGCTGTCAGCATTGTCGTTCATTATAATTTTAACCAAAAATACAACTATTTATTGATAAAACAATGTTGTAAAACAAAATAATAGTCGTACCTTTGTCAGGATACAAAAAATTAAACTTATAAAATGAGAGAAGTATATCCAGAAGTAAAAAAAATAATGAAAGACGCTATTGATGAAGCAAAGTCTTTTGATGATGTTAAAATTAGACCAGAACATATAATTTTAGCCATTCTGGTTGACGATAATAATGAATGTAATATTATATTTAAAACTTTAAAAGTTGATAACCTAGTATTATATGATAAAATTGCTGAATTTTTAAGGCAAAATGATTTAACACCTAGAGTTGGTGGTAAAAAAACTTTACCTTTTTCAGATGAAACAAAACAAATCATTAAAGGGATTGATTTAGAATGTGATAAGTTGAATAATACTTCAGTTTCAAGTAAGCACATAATGTTGTCCATATTATCAACTAACTTACCAATAAATTCAGTTTTAAGTGAACACGCAGTAACATATAATACTTTTAAAAAAATGATAATAAACATGAGTGACGAACAAGTGAATAATAGTTTTGAGAGCGACCAAGTTGATGATTCGGGTCCCTTAAAAAATAAAAAACCAATTGACAACAAAAGTAAAACACCCGTTTTAAATAACTTTTGTAGAGACATTAGTAAATCAGTTGAACGTGGTGAAATCGACCCAGTGGTAGGTCGTAGTGAAGAAATTAAAACTATAACACAAATCCTTTCTTGTAGAAAGAAAAACAATCCAGTACTTATTGGAGAACCTGGGGTTGGTAAGTGTGTTACCTCTGATACTGAAGTAGTTATGCGTAACGATATAACTGGTGAAGTATTTAAAACAACAATAAATAATTTATTAAATACTATCACTAACAACTAGAATATATGAATGAATTAAAAAAAATAACTAAATCCGTTGATATGTCTGGATTTAGTGTATTAACGGATAATGGTTTTCAGAAGTTAGAAAAACTACATGAAACCATACCATATGACGTATATCAGTTAAAACTAAGTGATGGTAAGGGACTTAAATGTGCTGATAACCATATTGTTTTTACAGTTAATGGTGATGAAATATTTGTTAAAAACCTAAAAGTAGGGGATTCAATTATTACTCAATACGATGAATTAGGTCAAGCAAAAGAATCTGAGGTAACTGAGTTAACCAATTTAGGTTATGAAGAAATAATGTATGACTTTGAATTGACTGAAGGGTCCAATAGAAGATACTATACCAATGGGATATTATCGCACAATACATCTATTATTGAAGGTCTTGCCCAACTTATTTATGATGGTAATGCTCCTAGAGTACTACTTAATAAGAAAATTTACAGTTTAGAATTAGCTAATGTTGTCGCTGGTACTAAATATCGTGGTGAATTTGAAGAAAGAATGAAAGCTATATTAGAAGAAACAAGAGCCAATAAAGATATTATTTTATTTATAGATGAATTGCATACTATCGTTGGTGCTGGTAACTCATCTGGTGCTTTGGATGCTTCAAACATTTTTAAACCAGCTTTAGCTAGGGGTGAAATTCAAATTATTGGTGCAACCACTCTAGATGAATATAGAGAAAATATAGAAAAAGATGGTGCTCTTACAAGACGTTTTCAACAAGTATTAGTTGAAGAACCCTCACTTGCTGAAACAAAAATAATTTTGATGAATATAAAGTCAAAATACGAAGAACACCATAAGGTTATTTATACAGAGGAAGCTATTGATGAATGTGTTAAATTAGCTGATAGATATATTATGGAAAGAAGTATGCCAGACAAAGCTATCGATGTTATGGATAGAGCTGGTGCTAATACAAACATCGGTAACGATAAACCAGAAATAGTCAAAACACTCGAAGAAAGTAAAAAATTATTAAACATTAAGAAAAAAGAGGTCATTCAAAAACAAAAGTTTGAAGAAGCGGCAAGACTTAGAGATGAAGAACGTAATTTAAACGACCAACTACAAAAAGAAACGGCCATTTGGGAGGAGACTTCAAATAATAATATAACCGAAATTAGTGTTGATTTAATTTCAGAAGTGGTTTCTTTAATGACTGGTATCCCATTAACTAAAATTTCAACTCAAGAAACTAAAAAGTTGATGGATATGAACCAAAATCTTACTGGTAAAGTTATTGGTCAAGATGTTGCGGTTACCAAAGCGGTTAAAGCAATAAAACGCTCTCGTATTGGGATTAAAGATAAAAACAAACCAGTTTCTCTTATGTTTTTGGGTCAAACTGGTGTAGGTAAAACCCTGTTAGCTAAGTTGTTAGCAGAACAAGTATACGGTGATTCTGATTCATTAATTAGATTAGATATGTCAGAATATATGGAACCTAATTCTGTTAATAAAATGATTGGTTCACCCCCAGGCTACGTAGGCTATGGTGAAGGTGGTCAACTAACCGAAAAAGTACGTAGAAAACCGCACTGTGTTATCTTATTTGACGAAATCGAAAAAGCCCATGATGACGTGTTTAATGCTCTATTACAATTATTGGACGAAGGTCAATTAACCGATAGTATTGGGCGTAAAGTTAATTTTAAAAATTCGTTAATTATTTTAACTTCAAATGTTGGTGTTAAAGAATTACACAATGCTGGTAAATCGTTGGGTTTTGGAACCGAAGTATCAGTATCAAATAACGAATTAAGAACCAAATCAATTATTGACAAAGCACTTAAGAAAAAGTTTAAACCAGAATTCCTTAACAGAATCGATGAGTCAATAATCTTTAATAATTTAACTATGGATGACATAGAAAAAATTGTTCATTTAGAAATAGCTAAATTAGAAAAAAGGATTAATGAAATGAATTATAAACTTTTGATTGATGATGCTTCAGTTAAGTTTCTGGCAAAAGAAGGTTATGATGAAGCTTATGGTGCCAGACCATTGTCAAGAGCGATTCAAAGACATGTAGAAGATTCAATTGCCGATGAAATATTAAGTGAACACATAAAAGAAGGTGAAACAATCTCGATAACTTTTGATGAATCATTAGGGAAACTAGAGTTTACCATAATAAAATAAAAATTAAAACCCACAATTTGTGGGTTTTTTTATATATTTATATTTATGAATATAATTGAGAAAGTTTTAAGTGATAAATATGGTGACTACTTGTCAGCTTTAGATATATACGAAAACAAGGCTAGTTTAAAATTAAGTAACATTATTGTAAAAATTGAATATAGAAATCAAGGGATTGGTAGTAAAATCATAGAAGAATTAATCGCTTATGCTGATACCAACAAACAAATAGTTGTATTAACACCATCTTCTGACTACGGTAGTAATAAAAACAGATTAATTCAATATTATAAAAATTTTGGTTTTAAAAAAAATGCTGGTCAATATAAAAATTTTGAATTTAAAGAGGATATGATTCGATACCCAAGAGCTATTAGAGAATCTGTATCCTTAATTAAAGAATTACTTAGAGAGGGGTTATTGACTGAAATGGCCACTGGTAAACACTTAATTGTTGTTGATGTACAACCAGAATATGAAAATGCTTTCGGAAATATGTCTGGTAAACTTTTTGATTACATTAATAAAAACCATAAATCTTTTAGTAACTTAACATTCTTTTATAATGGTTATGATAGTCTAGGTATGATTCAAGAAGGCGAATATCGTGACTGGCTATTTGAACAAGGGTTAGATGAAAATATAGCGTATGAAGCTACATTATACGATAAAGGTTATGCTTTTTTTAGAGTTTGTATTGATAATTCTATTGACTATGATTCCATTGTAAATTTAGTGAGAGAAATGCACCAACAAGATATTAACGATTCTAGAGAGTTAGATGAAGAATTTTGGGATTCATTTATAGAAAAATATGGTGACGAAGAAATCAGAGAATTATTAGAATTTTCAGAAGATTGTTTAAATTTACCAGATTTAATGTCAGTTCTTGAAAATTTAAACAATATTGTTTTAGTTGGTGGTGGAATAAATGAATGTTTACATGAAGTAGAGATTGCCCTAGATGCACTTGGTAAAAATTATAATACGTGGGGAGAATATACATATTAATATGAAAGATAAAATTAAAAAAATACTTAGGGAAGCTTTAGATAAAAAGATAACTTGTACTAACTGCGGTTGGCATTGGAAAGAATCAGAATCTACAAAAAAAGATTTATATATTTGCCACGAATGTGGTAATGATAACGAACCAAAAAAAAAATCTTTAAATGAAAATGTTATGGAAAATAATAAAACAGATGCCAGAAAAGTTGCTGATTTTGTTAATTTTGTAAAGAAATTTCTAGAGATTGATGATGATATTAAAGTTTCTTTGGCATTTACGAGAACCCCAGATTTAACAACCACAGCATATTATGATTATAGTAACGGTGGTTTTATTAAAGTATATGTTAAAAATAGAGCAATCATAGATATTTGCCGTTCAATTGCACATGAATTAGTTCACCATAAACAATTCCTTGATGGAAGATTGTTGGATTCAGTCTCAGATGGTGCCGATGGTAGCCCAATTGAAAATGAAGCTAACGCTGTTGCTGGTGAAATAATAAGAAAATGGGGAAAACTAAATACTGAAATATATGTCTAATATAAAACAAATTTTAAGGGAGGAATTATTTATCCATAATAGTAAAACTCAGTTATCCGAGGAATCATTATTTTTGATTAATAATACATATTATATCGAAAATATTCTAGGTATAAAAAAAGGGTTAAATGAAAATTATTCATTAGACTTAAGAAAACAAATAATAACCGAACAATTAATTGTTGAAAACTTGTTAGCCTCCATAAATAAATATGTTGGGAACGTTGTTGGTAAGGGAAAAGAAAAAGCCATGGAGATGGTAGATAGTATATCAAATCTAAAGGATATCGCTAAATTATTTAAAGACCTGTTATTAGACGCAGAACTAATGAGTAGTGCGATTCAATCTATTAAAAAAACATTATTAGCAACCATTAGTAAAATAAAACAACTTGTTATAAAAATTGTAACTATTGTTAATAATAAAATAGCTGGTTTTACTGATAAATTTGAACAATTGATGGCACACATTGAAAAAGTGGCAATATCAGTTTCAACTGAAACTGGATGGAAAGGGTTTTTAATGATATTGGGGTTTTTAACTTTACTATCTTACCTTGAAAAAAACGTTTTTGGAAACATAATAAGCAATGGGTTTAATTTCATTCAACAAAATACAAACATAATTGGCGGTATTTCTGGCGTTTTCAATACGTTTAAAGACTTAAAAGAATTAGCTTTGTCAACTTTTGAGATAGGACCTATTTTAGCGTGGTTTAGTGGAGTGGTCGTTTTAGCGACAAAAGAAATTATTGGGTCAGTATTAGTTGTTGGTCAGTTAATTAACATAATTAGTTTTATTTTAACACCAGTCATTAAATCAGTTGATTGGTCCAAAAAACTTAGAAAAACTTAATGTACTTTTATAGAAACAATTATGATAAATAAGATTAAAAAAATTTTAAGGGAAGACATCTTTTCAAATGATAAAATATATTATCATGGTGGTGATTTAGAAATCACTGTATTCACATATGATGTAGACAAAAAAAATAGGACCAATAATGTTGCTGGTTTTTATTTCACTGATAGAAAAGAAAAAGCTCAAAGCTATGGTTCAAAATTAACCCAAGCACATTTGTTGATTAAAAACCCATATATTTTAGGTACAAGTATTCCAAATACAGATATGGCAATGCAATTTAAAAAAGAATTAGTGATTGCAAATCCACATATAGATAAGTATGATGATTGGTTTGACGAAAAAATTCAATATCTTTTCCAATATAATAAATTACCTTTTACTGGTATGGACGGAATGGGTGAACAACGAATTTATTTAGCTGGTGGATTTGATGCTATTAAAGATGGTGATGAAATAGCTGTTTTTAATTCAAAAGATATTAAAGTAATCCCAAATTTATCCGAAAATATAAAATCAGTAAATAATATATTAGGGGGTCTATTAACTGAAAACAAAATCTATTCTAATAAAATAGTAGGGATGGTTACAAAAAAAATAAATGATGATTCTGATGACACGGTAAATAAAATAGCCATTGCTGGTTTATTTAGAAATTATTTTGGTGATATTGAACAAATAAAAACAAAACAACAACTAGATTCGTCTTTTAAAAGTTGGTACGATAATTCAATAAACTCAATGATTAAAACAAATGAGTTTATTGATAATAAAATAAATGCTAATAAATATTTATCAGCATTTATTAATAATATAAAAACCCTTAATAATAACGCTAAACCCTTTTCAATTAAAAACATTGAAAAGAGTTTAGTTGATGTAGTTAATAATAATCGTTGGATTGATTTAGAATCAACCCAACAATCAAATGATATTTATAACCCTAAAGATGAAGATATTATATTTGAAAACGAAGAGATTGTTATTTTAGACACCAACACCAAAGCAAAATGTGTTATGTATGGAAACAATGAATCGTGGTGTATTAGTAATCCCCAATTGAATTATTATAACACTTACAGGTTAACTTACAGGGCAACACCTTATTTCGTATTACAAAAAAATATACGTGGGGAAGAACACAAATTAGTTATTATGAATTATGGTGATAGTTATGCTATTGCTGATAGGTCTAATTCTGGTGAAAGAAGTGGTGCTGTTAATCAAAAGAAAAGTTGGGGTGAAATAGAAAAAAACTTACCTAATTTAATTGGGTTAGAAAAGTTTTTTAAATATCGGGAAGTAACTGATGCGGAAAAAACTTATTCCGATGTAGTAGAAGATGTTGGTGGATTTGAAGGTAATGACCTTATGAGTTATATTAATCTAAAAATAAATGGGTTAGTAATTAACGGTAGTGAAATAATACCCGAAGACTTTATTAGAGATGTAGCAGCTTCTGGTGTTGAATTTGGGACCATGCAACTATCTACTCTAACACCATCGGTTATTGACTCATTAATAGAGTCTGGTTATTTCATAAACAAAGATTATCATGTTCTAAGACTTACACAAAAACAGACATATAGAATCATTAAATTAAAACTAAATAATGGTCACGTATTAAATAGTTATGATGTAAAAAAATTACCGTTAGACAACCCATTTGTCATTCATTATACTTCTAATATACTGATTGATATATTATATTATCAAAACGATAAACATACGGATAATATAGATAAAGTAATCGATTTTATACTTAATGATGAGCGTTATATTAAACTATTATACAATCGAATATTTTCGGAAATATTTCACTATACTAAAGATAAAGAGTTATTACTAACTAAAATAATAAATAACAATAAATTAACTCATTTAATTAATAGTTCTATAATGAGTGCGTTTATTTATAAATCAAGTAACCCAGAAAAAATTATAAATTATTTTTTAACTACCGAACCATTTTCGAGTGGAATAAATAATTCTGTATTAAGTGATATGGTTGAATACAGTACCAATAAAGATAAGTTAAGTAAAAGTATATTAACAACTGAAAAATATTATAAATTAATTTCGGGTAATATTATTCGGGAATTAATATTAGGTGTTGATGACATTAATTTTATAGTAGATACCGTATTAAATAATGATGTTTTATCTTTAAAATTAACACCACCCCTTATAAGAACTATACTTAATAAAACTGAAAATAAAGAAACTGTTTTCCGTAGGCTAATGTCTATAACACACGTAAAAGATTTGCTATCAGCATCAGAGATTGAAAACTTTAAACTACAACTAACTAAATCTGATTTGAATGAAATTAATTGTAATGGTGGGGTGAGGTGGGGTAAATCATTAGTTAAGCAACTTTTAAGAGAGACTTTAAGAGAGACTTTAAGAGATAACCTAAAAACCGACAATAAACTTACTTTACCAAAAATCCCAACAAATAAAATATATAAAAACCCTATTGGAAATATTTCTAATTACTATCGTGTTGTTAATAAAATCGATTTTGATGACCTTTCAGCAATGTCAAAAGAAAAGGTCAATGTAGAGGATATCTTTCCAACCCAAATAAATTTAAATATAAATAACCTAAAATCAACCGAAAATATCTCAAGAGAAACTGAAGCGGTTCTATTGGCTGTGGATGGAAAATATTATGTGTTAGACGGTCATCACAGAATTGCAAACAGAATATTAAACGGTGATTCTAAAATATTCGCTAGAGTTGTTAAAATTAATAATGAAGTAGAATTAAGTGAAAATAGTAGAACATCAATAAACTTTCTTTTAAAATAAAATTTAAATAAAAATTTTGTTTATAGTTTTCTTTTAGATTTCGGATTTTTAATAACTATGAATTTGGCAAAAGTTTCAGACTTATCTAAGAATGAGGATTCTAAAAAAGAGTTGAATAGTATGTTATTAAATTTAAGAAAACCAATAATTAATGGTAAAACATATTCTGAATTAATCAAAACGGATGAAATTGTTTCTAACCCTAAAATGTTGTCTGCTTTATTTTCTCAAATAAGAGAATTTATTACTTACATTGAACCCAGAATAAAACAAATGGTAATAGATGGCGATAAAAAAGCTTCATGGGTTAGTAAAATAGAAAACCTAAAAGAACGCTATAAAAAAAATTGTGAGTTAATTTACTCACCAATATATTCATGGGAAAAACATAATCTTTTATTATCGTAAAGGTGGTTTTTATAATTAAAACCATCCTTAACATCCTTTCTATGAACTCTATTTTTACTTGTGGCTTTCCATAAACTACTTTCATTTCTATAATTACCCATTCTAGGATGAGAAGTCTTCGAATAATATTTATGGCCTTCATCTAAGTGTATCTGAGCGATTAAATTTGAAAAGGTAACACCAATACTTAAACCTTGATAATCTGGTAGCACAACCGTTCTATGGCCTCTCCAAGCATTTTTAACCGTACCACTAGGCATTGTGATTGTGGAACCGAAAGCAACAACGTTACCTTCCCAAATTCCAACATAACACCTAGATGCTTTATTTATTTTAGAATCTAAATAATGGTGGTCTTTAAACAGTTCCCAATTATCATATTTTGTGCGGTATACTTCAATTTTGATTGGTGGTCGGACAAAAAAAAACCATCCAGTAATTCGCCCGTATCTGTATCTAGTACCCAATCTGGTTCTAACCATTCTAATATATCTCTATGACAAGTTGATAGGACAACATTTTCTATATTATTTTTTTTTATGAATTTAGAAATCGATACACTAGCTGCTTTTGCTACATTTCGGTCAACTACGCTAGTAAATTCATCAATTACAGCATTATCCTTTATTTTTCTAGCTAAATCAGCTCTAAATTTTTCTCCATTTGATAAAACATCATATGGTTTATACCAAGATGGTATAGAATTTAGACCAACACTACCTAATTTGGATATAGCTTCCGATGGTGTCTCGAAGTGAGAAACAATTGATTTATTTATTTCCCATGTAGGACTTTCCTCGTTTCCGAATTTTTTTAATATTGTAGATTTACCACTACCTGACGAACCAACGATTACACCGATGTTAAATTTTTTAGGTATACTTTTAGGTAAGGACCAAGGGTAAAATTTTGAAAACCCATCAAAGATACAATCAAATGCTATTTCACTAGCTGTAATAAATTCATCTCTATCGACTTTAGAGACTAAAGGTGTTATTTCTTTAGTTAATTTTTCAAACATCATATTTTTATAAAACTTTATTATAAATATGACTTAAACAAAAAAAAAGTTAGTAATCACTTAAAATCACTAACTTTTATATTATATTTTTTTTTATTATTACTTTTTCCTTTCAGTAAGTAAATTTAATTTTCTCTCCAAGGCTTTAATCTTATTCTCCAAAATAGCATTTGATTGTGCTTGTTTTTTGGTGTTTTCGTTTACCCATTGTATTTTTTCTGCAACAATAACTTCGTTTACCATTTTATCGATTAGATTAACTAAGTTTCCTTCTTTAATTTTTACTGTCTTCTTTACAACTGAAATTTCTTTTGACATATTTTTAACTTTTTATTGTTTCTTATTTATTATAAATATACTGTATATTTAAAAAAAACTAAAATAACATTTTTTTTATTTAAATTAATGACAAAGGCTATCGGCACAACTACTACTAGCTGGTGCGTCTGGTTTTATTTTAAATTCGTAACCCATTCCTATCACATAACCAATTGCTTGTTGTAAAGCTTTATTTGACTCATATTTAGGGTTTGGATTAATATCTGCATGTACCTCTAATTTAATCCCATATAGGTCTAACATAGGACCTAACTCATATGCTACCTCAATTGATTTACCAACCTCATAAAACATTCGTTCGTTCACCAAAAGTTTTGCGTTTTCTTGGTAAAAATCATGATAATGTGTTGTTGACATAATCTTACCACCACGACCAACAATAATACCACCTAAATCTTCAGAACTAATAAGTAAAATAACGGTAGCAAATTTATACTTTAACTTACCACTTTTTTGTGAATCAGTACCAACACAAACTTTAACCGAATATCCTTTATCTTTTTCTTGATTAATTAAATTTTCTAAATAATCAACAATTGATTCATTAATTGGTTCTTTTCTTCTTTTCCATTCCATAATTTTAATTATTAATCATTAAATTAAAACAGCTGATGGTAATAACTTTTTTAATTTATTATAATTTTTTTCACCTATTTCACTTTTTTTAATACCTACTCTGATTAAACTACCACCGTTTTTTATATCTAATTTACTTATTTCATTTGGAAAGTCAATCATTTTATTTCCATTTAAATTCAAAAAAACTAATTTACTTAATTTACCTATTGAAATAGGTAAAGTTTTTAACTTATTGTTTGTCAACGCTAACAATTTTAGTTCCGATAAATCACCAATGGATTCGTCTAATTCGGATAACCCAGTATCAGTAATTATTAAATGACAAACATTTTTAAAATCATTAAATTTAGGTACAACACCTATTGGTATCTCCATTATTTTGATTATCTCGGCTTTTTCATTTACTACATCAAATACGTTATCAATAAGGTTTAACTTTATACCATTAAGATAATATTTATTTTGGGTAAAATCATTATTGGTTAGTTTAGCGTTTTTAATTAATAAGGCTTTAAAAAAATCAAACAATGGTTGGGACCTACTTAAAATATGGGTAATCCCTTTTACATCGTTGGAATTTTTTTTATTCATTAATTGGTTTGTCTCAAAATGTATTTGGTAAATATCTAAATTGTCGTCTTCAAAGAAAGCTTTATTAATGATTATATATAAATTAGATACATTACCATCAGGTAACCTATTATTTCTGGTATAACTCATAAAATTACCATTTTCAAATTTACTAGTACACCAAACACTAAAATCATTAAATACAGTACTAGCATCCAAGGTTAGAGGTACATAAACCATATAGTTCCTATCTGATATTGGAATCAAAGCCTCACCTAGTTCAAGGTATTTTAATAGTTTTCTTTCCATCAAACCAACATCACGCTCAACAAAGGGATATACGGCATCAAATAACATCGACAATGACTTATATTGATTTATGTTTGTTACATCACTTATATCTTTAAAATTAGTGTTTGAATGACATAGTTTTTTGAATTTATCCTTTCTTTTATTTGATTCAAATAAAATGATATATTCTTTAGCTTGAAATAAATCTTCTTCTATTAATCTAATAGCTTTTTGTTCTTCCGCTAATTCATCACCTTTAATTTTTAAAGTAAAGATATTTAAAATCCACTGTACGTATCGTTTGTTTTCAGTTGGGTCGGAAACAATAATCGATGTTAATACATCTGAAGAAACACTGATATTAATTGTGTTCTTTTTTTTAGCATTTATCTTGAATGATTTTATTGCTAATATTTCATCGTTGGTCCCTTTAATTAACTTACTAGTGTAACCATCTTCTTTTAACCCGTTTAATTTACTATTTATGGTTCCATCAATATCTTTTTCAAATACATCAAATAATTCTGATAAATAGGATATTTTATTTGTTAGGTCATATTTACCCATAGTAATATTTTGTTTTTATTGACAAAGGTACTAATAAATAAGTTAATAAATAAATCGTTTAAACAAATCTTCGTCTCTATAGCTCTCTAAACTTTTTTTAAAAAACCAAAATAAACCATCAATGTTTTCTGACTCTCTATCCAATATATCTAAAATAACGTCATTTGGGTTTTCACCATCAGTTAATCTATATTTTAACTCCTCAGTATAATTTGTTTTCTTTTTATTCAATAGTTGTTTAAAAATCAAATTATATAAATCCCACCTAATTTCTAGTTCTTCATCAAGGTTTTCCAATATACACGATATGTGTTTGTTATATTCTTTGTCTAGAGTAGAAATCTTTCCACAACTAGTTTTTAAAATTAACTTTTTAGCTTCCATAACAATAAAATTAAACTTACATTATTTAATAATAAATATCACAAACTAAAGCTAAGGATTTTATAAAAAATTATTATTATGGGTAATCTTTGATGTTCAGCATCATAGGTAAAATATTAATCAAAAGTTTTTTATCTTGTGATATAGTCGTTCCAGTTCAGGTGTTTTTATTTGTACGGTTTCAAGCAAAGTTAGACAATTATTATTAGGGTCAGAATCCTCTGTGAGTAAATATTGTAGTTCCTCAACTTTAAGCCTATCATTTAAGTTATGTTTAAACTCAAGCATAACTTGGTTATAAGTAACCCAAGCTTGTCTTTCTTCGTCATCACCAACTACAAGATAATTTGTTATTTTATTCTCATATTCGTGTTCTAAGTAACTGTTAAATTCACCGTAATGTTCTCTTAATATTGTCTTTATTCTAGTTCTGATGTTCATGTGATATATTACCAGCTATCGATGTTGATTAAACATTACCTTACGTATTTTCGTTTAAAGTGACGTTTTTAGATAAAGAATATTCATCATTTATTTTACCGTTTATCCAATCTGTAATTACTTGTTTGGTGAAATCATCACCCAAGTTAAATTTAAATTTAAAATAATCAAATAGAGCTTTTGGTGAAATCAATTCATCATCAACATTAACTTTTATCATTTTTTTAGTACTATATTCACCACCCGCCTTAACATAATTTTCTGTCGGGGTATAATTAGCATTTAATTCAACAACCATCTCTTTTACAATATCTGAATGTACACTTGATTCATGAATAAATTTTTTAAGTGTTTTTAATTGAGCCTCCGTTATAATTACTTTCGTTTTCATAACAATAAATATCTTATAAATAAAAAAGGGTCTAAAATAGACCCTTTTTAATAAATATTTATTAATAATTATTTATTAATAATTAAATGAAATCATCAATCGATTTCTGATAAACATCTATCTCCTTTAAACCAACAATTCTACCACCAACAATTTCCACACCATCCTTAAAAAAAATAACGCATGGTACACTTCTAACACGCAAACTAACAGCAGAATCAGATGCTACATCAACATTTAGTTTGGTGATAGTAACCATTTTATCTTTATTGTTTTCTTCCAATTTATCAATGACTTGAGTTAATTGTCTACATGGGCCACACCAAGTTGCCCAACAATCAACCATAACCAACCCTTTTGACTTCAATATCGATTCGTCAAAATTTTCATTTGTAATTTCTAATACCATAATTTTTATTTTTTTCAAAGGTACTAATATATTTCCTATTTTTCAATAGTTATAGTAAAAACTTATGGATAATTCTTTTGATGAAATAGTAACGATTTTTATTATGAAAACTTATCCAATAAGTAGAATAAAAATAAATAAACGATTTAAACGAGCCATCGTCATTAACTCTGTAGCTTTTGCAATAAATGACCAACAAAATAAACATACCATTTTAAATAAAATAGTGCCGATAATAGAAAAAATATTTGGGTTAACTACTAAGGAATCAGTAGAAGCGATTAACAAAACAATTCACTTATTTTAAATGTTGACTATCAACAAAATTATAACTAACTTTATAAATAAACTACTTATATAAAAGCAAATCTATGTGTATAAATAATGAATCACCCAAACTAACTGTGGAGTTAGTCCCAAAAACTTGTTGGTTTAGCAATATTAGGTCAACCGTTACCGTAAGCGAATGGAACAAAATTAGGTTTATGTCATACAAGTTCGCAGACAATAAATGCGAAATTTGTCAATCAACGGGAAAAGCTCAAGGGTATAAAAATAATGTGGAATGTCACGAAATATGGGACTATAATGATGAAACCCATATCCAAAAACTTGTCGGATTAATATCATTATGTGTTAGATGTCATCAAGTAAAACATATCGGTAGAGCAATAGCAATGGGTAAAGTAGATGAAGTCTTTAATCATTTAGCTAAAGTCAATAAATGGACAGCAGAAGACATTGATAAACATATAAAAGAATCATTTAAGCTCCACAAAGAGCGTTCTAGACATAAATGGGAGTTAGATATATCATTGATAGAGAAAGACCCTTATAACATCGTTTTAAAGCCAATGGATGAACGTGTCTTCAAAGCTCAAAAGTATAAAAAGAAGAAGAAAAAGAAAAATCCTGATGGCACAACCAAACCCAAATCAATCCATCCAAGAGCAAGACTAGCGATGGTCTTGTCATCAAAAAATAATACTAGAATTAAAAGACCACCTAAAAAGACATAAACTAAGTTTTTATTATATTTATATAAAAATCAAAAAAAGAATATGAAACTATTTTTAAATAAAATTATTGTAGAAAACTATAATAAAACGGGTCCAATAAAACAATTAACTGAGATAGATGAATTAATGAATTCTATTGAAGATAAAGTAAAAGAAACTGTTGTCATATCTAAAGATATAATGAATAGTATATCAATTAAAGATACGCTAGAACCACAAATATGGGAAAAAGAAAAATTAAACCCAAAGGTTAAAGCTAAATTACTCGAAATTGCTAACGATTTCTATAACGATTTGAAATTACCAAAAACAGTGCCTATTAAAGATGTTATTTTCACGGGTTCATTAGCTAATTTTAATTGGTCAAAGTTCTCAGATTTAGACTTACACATAGTCATAGACTTTTCTAACTTAGAAGGTGAACAAGATTTTAAAGAAGAATTGTTTTGGGCACATAAAAGTGTTTGGAACCAAGACCACGATATAAACGTTTTCGAATACCCAATAGAAATTTATGTGCAAGACTCAAAAGCTAAATTAGCTGCCACTGCCGTTTATAGTGTTAAAAAAGATAAATGGGTCCTTAAACCAGAACACGATAATTTTAAAATAAATAAAAAAGTTATCAAATCAAAAGCTGAATCATTTGTAAAATGTTTAAAAGATATTAAAAATGACTACGATGATAAAAATTATCAAAATGTTTTAAATAAAACAATAAAACTAAAAGATAAAATTAAAAAATATAGAACCCTTGGCTTGGATAAAGATGGTGAGTTTTCTATTGAAAATCTTGTTTTTAAAGTCTTACGTAGAACACCATTTTTAGATATAGTAGACTCCCTAAAATCAAATGCTTACGATAATCTAATGTCAATCGATGAATCAATTTTAACCAAAGACGAAAAAACTCAATTGATAATCGAAGCAAATAATAAATATGCTACATTAAGAGATTATTATATGACCCTATTTAAAATAGCTAAAGCTAAAGAATTATATGGTGGTGATGAATATTGGGAAAATGTTCAAGATGGACAATGGGTAGGTGCCAGTATAGTAAATATTTTCGGTAGAATATCAAAAATATCAACATATACCGCACCATCTGGACAAGTAAGAGCAAATGACCTAGGGATGAGAGGTGAAAACCCACATTACTTGGAATTTAAAATAATGGCTGGTAGAGGAATTGACCATGGTGATGAAAAAACACCAAATATACAGCCAGCTAGAACTAGATTATCTGGTGTAGGTTCCGAGGAATTTGAACACGAATTTACAATGCAATTACCTCAAGGGGTTGAGTTACAGAATGGGGAAACAAAGATAAAGTTTGGGTTGCCGAAGCCTGGGTCGCCAGCAAATGATGCACACATAAAAACCTATTTGATTTATGGTGACACCATTGTTGATTTTGTTAAAAATAACTTGAAAGATAAAATTGGTTACGTGGATGGAAAAGGGGAAGAAATCTCTAAACAAGCAATGGCCAATAATCCATCACTGCAACAAAAGAAAATTAAAAAAGACCTAGAAATGGAATTAAATAGAAGAGTTACTGACACAGAATTAGAACTCTTTATGAAAAATGGTCAAAAACCCAAAGGTAAACAAGTAACAAGCATGGATTCAGATAAAGCAGCAGAATTTCAACAAAGACAAGCAGACGCAATAGCCAGAAGAGAAAAAGCATTAGCCAGAAGAAAATAAATAAAAAGGGACCTAACTAGGTCCCTTTTTTAATAATTTTCTTCTATTAAATTAATGGGGTCATAAATCATATGGTTAAAAAATCTAATCGGTTCACCAGAATCAAATACAACAACCCTAAAGGTTTTTAAATCCGACTTAACCGTAAACTCTTCAAGATATAATCCCATCAACCAAACACTATTGTGGTCGTGAGGTGGCCCATCATTCAAATACCATTTTAATTCTGATAACTTATAACTCTTATCACCATTAATAATGTTTTCACCACTTTCACCTAAATCAAATACCTTAATCTTCATCCTATCTTTTTATTAATCGTTCAAACAAACTTCTATTATAAACCAAATTCTTTACCACATCAATGTCAACTTGTCCACTAGTTCCATCACCCATTCCAATATTTATTGGCTTTTCAGCGTTAAATGCATCAATAAAATTAATAGTTAACTTTTTACCTTGGTCTATATCATACTCCTGCCCAAGACTTAACTTAGCTTGCTCCAAATCATTCAACGCTTTCATGTAAATATCAAAACCACTACCCTCAATCTCATAACCAATTTCTTTCAAATGCGATAATATCTTATTAACCATATAACTATTGGTGCTATCCAATAAAGACTCAACATCATACTTTAAAATATTATCTGGGTCCGTCTCTAATATGTACCCATTAACAATAACATCCTCATCAACATCAGACCCCCGCATAGCAGCTAAACAATTTTTGAATTCTTTGCTCTCTGGTAAACCTTTTGCCGTATACAAAGCATCATTAAATGTTTCACTATATCCACCATTAACATATTCGTCAATACCATTATCTAAAATGAAATCGTAAAACTTAAGCCCAAGCCTTTTTTCAAAAAAATAATAAAGGTCACTACCTTCATCATCATAAAACAAGTTATCAGCAGTAACGTCTCTGTCTTCAGCATCAGTTAATTGTTTGGATTCAATATGCATCTGAAATTTATCACCACTCCCCTTATTAATAATAACAAATAAAGGACCATCAGAATTATAACTGTTAAACATGTTTCTTGACTCCTCAGCAGCCGTACACCACTGCGTCCCTTTCCCAATCATACAAGATGCTCGCTCAGTCTTTGGAATCATAACTAACCATTGCTCATCATTGAAAATTTTATCGATTTCGGTGTCCTTTATCTTGCGAATCTCCGATTTTTTACTAGTGGGAATAGTATCCTCATTACCCTCAAAATCCTTCACAACAGAATATAACTCTTGTAAACTCTTAATTGAATTAATATCACGACTATCTGATGGTATCACATTCTTAAACTTCTCAAATAATGCCAAATAATCAGATACCTTGTAAAAATCTTCAGTCTTTAAAAGACCCTTTCCCAATAAATTGTAAATCCACATAAAATAATTTCTGTTATGCTGATTATTCTTTTTTGGATATAAACCCTCAATCGCATCATATAAACTTACATCACCCTTTAATATAGGAAATTTTTCCTTATTAGAGTAAAATTTATCCCAAGCATCAGAAGAACTAATCTCAACCATTAATTCTTCCCTAAGTAATCGCCTTATATTATTAAACATATTTTTTATAATAAATATATAAAATATTTAAAAAGGTAATTCATCAACATCACTCAACACCAAAGGATTAGTATAAAAATTATATAACCTATCTTTTTTGTAATCTATTGAAACCAATTTTTCGTTAAAATCATTTATCATCTTAAGTATTATATCCTTAAAAATATCATTCACAACACAACCGTTAAAACCAACTACACCATCCAATGAAATAAATACGCCCTCCTCCCAAGAATGACCTAAACGAATAATAAAAAGAGTATCACTAAATACATAATATAAACATTCCTTACCATAGGTGCTAAATAATTCCTCCTTGTATGTTATGTTCTGCCTAATTAAAAAACTCATAATATCATGCTTATTCAATAAAGGATTCAAATCACTAAAATTATTGAACTTATTAAATAATTCACATAACTCGTATCGCTCATCAGGAATAATATCCAACATAATATCACCTAACATCTTAGCTCGCTCGTAATATTTCTCCCGCAATTCCTTAACATCCCACTCGCAATCTATTTTTAAAGATAACTTAATGCTAATGGAAATACATACCTCAAAATATTTATCGGTAATAAACTCCTTGCTTAACTTTTCTATATTTAAAATCACAGGCAAATATACAACCCTCCAAACCTTAATAAATATTTTGGTGGGTAATTGGTTTTTAACCCTATAGTTATTGGATATTAAAATAGCAATCTCCTCAGAAGTATTGTACATGTGAGAAAGACATTTCCCATACGTATATAACTTGTTCCTTAAAATAGTCGATACACTAAGATGAGAAATCCCATCAATTCCCAATAAATCTTCAATAAATGGATGCTTCTCTAATAATAACTTTTTACCATGACCCAAAATACCACCAGAAGAATCATTTAAAAGATTATATAAAGTACTAGAGAAAAAACTCTTGCTGTATGTTGAATAATTATAATAACGATTCTGCTTCAAACCAACACAACTCACAATCTTTTCCCGATTGTAAAGTATATTGGTCTTGGATATACCAAACGTTCTTATATAAGAAACAAGCCTAAAATTACTACTACTACCATATAAAACAACCCGCTCACTAGTGAATTTACTATTATTCTTCATAAATTCAAAAAATACCTTAGACTTAACCTTGTCCTCTTTATATAATTTCAATAAATGAACCAAGTCTCGTGTCTTACTCTCAGAAATTATCTCATACTCTATTCCCGTATTTTTACTAATCGCCATAATGAATTGTTTATATTTTGAAAACAAAGGTAAGTCCTTTTTTTTTAATTACCAAAAAAATTCTAAAAAAAATTTTTGGAAATACATAACCCATTATTTAAAATCCGAATTTTATCCCATTAAATAATCCCATAATAACATCCCTTATTTAAAATCCAAAAAAAAAAATTCTAAAAAAAATTTCGAACACCATCCCTTATTTAAAATCC
>Ga0306898_1000020_pt1 | contig 86861 bp, 83 predicted proteins | sample AntRauMFilla1564_FD_190424 | JGI IMG/M metagenome (GOLD analysis project Ga0306898, IMG submission 190424) | Saline lake microbial communities from Rauer Islands, Antarctica - Metagenome Filla 1 #564 (v2) (version 2) | ecosystem: Environmental > Aquatic > Non-marine Saline and Alkaline > Saline ...
ACAATATGGATTAAAAGTGGAAAAGGGTGGATATGTTCGTAGAATTCCTCCACACCTGATTGAAGATGTTTTTTACAAGCTTCCAGAAAAGTTAGTGGTATGAAATCATAGTTTAACAACTGTTGGAGTTCTTCACATTCTCCATATATTTGGGATAATTATAAACAAAAAAGGGTCCCATGTCAAGGACCCTTTTTTGTTATGCTTGTCGATTTACGCGTTACTGTTTCGGAATACAGTTAGGTACATCTTTTCCATCCTTGCCTTTCTTCATACCCTTCTGCTCATAGCCATCCCAGCACGGGTTTAGCTTGGACTTGGACTTAGCCTTCTTGCGCTCTTCCAGTATATCCATCAATGGGCGGCGAGTCTTAGCTTCTCTTAGAGGAAACTCCGTCATTTCGGGTGGAACCCAGCCAAGCGCACTTTCTTCCAGTTTGCCACTATTAACAAGAGAGTCTACGTGGTTTGTATACGCTTGTGCATATGTTGGAGCATCTTGCACCCCAGACTCCGGCAGTATTTCTCGGTTAAAGAATTGATCGAATCTGTTTTTGTCCGTGAACATGAAGCTTTTACGCTCCGTGGATTCTTTCAATTTGGTTTCAAAAGGTTCAACCTTATCTAGTGTGCCGGAAGCCTTATCAGAGCCTTCTAGACTGCCGGTAACAATGAATCTGATAACTTCAGCCGGGAAAAGGTCAGTGATAGGACTCATCAATGTTCCGAGGAACACTTGTGCTTGTTTAAGACCTTCCACGTTTCTGTTAGAAAAGTTCTGTTTAAGTTGTTCAAGTGCATCAATAGCTTTGATCTTGTTGGAATTCTCACCGTCACCATCATTATAACCTTTGTCATCATAATGGTCGATAGAAGAGGAAATTTCTTTCACTTTATTATTGATGATGGTTATAAGTTTTCGTGGTATAGCCAATTTGTCTTCTCTCTGGCTATCCAATCCGTAATATTCATCAGCATCTTTGTCAGAAAACTCTTGCTTGTTTTCGTAGTCCTCTCCAATTTTTGCATTTTTCAGACCGTAAGATTTAATCATAGAATCAGGGTTAGCCTTTTTTTTCTTCATTAGCTCCTTATACTCTAGATCATCCTTCTCCTTTTTACTCAACCCTTTCTGGATAGAAGGTTCTGCCTTCTTACCGCGAAGATGGTTATATATCATATCTCCGGCTTCCTGTTGAGCATTACTGACAGACTCGTCAACCTCTTCCGACTTGTCATCATCGTCGTCATCATCGTCATCATCGTCATCATCAGACTTGTCTTTGTCGTCATCAGAATCATCATCTTTGTCGTCGGACTTGTCTTTATCATCTTTGTCATCATCAGAATCATCATCTTTATCGTCGGACTTGTCTTTGTCGTCGTCAGAATCATCATCTTTGTCGTCCTTCGTGGACTCTTTCTTATCTTCCTTGACTAACTCAGTTCCACCATCTTTGTCGTTATCCAACATTTTTTTGTTGGCTTTTTCGGCATCACCACCATCTTTGTCATAGTCGCCAGTCGTATTAAGCTTGGCCTTGCCCTTATCATCAGTTTTAATTGTTACAGGCTTAAGAACAAAAGTGTTCTGAAAGTCTACAACATACTTAACATCTTCTAGGACAATTTTATGATCCATAGGAAAGTCTTTCCATTCTTGTTCTGTTAGTTCAAGTGGTTCACACTCGGCAGGTTTAAGTTTTTTAACATCAACCGGATTGTCCGAGAGTCTCGCCATTCTCAACATTTGTTCTGTAATATTATTCATAATTATTTAACTCCTAAAGTCCAATCTGCATTCCCACCTCTAGCTCTGGTCAACTCTTCCACGGCCTTTTTTATTAAATCCATGTACTGTGACCACCTATCTTGAGATGCAACAGGTTTCATTATATTTAGTTCATTGAGCGACCAGTCTACCAAATCTAAGGCACTCTTCCATTGAGCGTCATAGTCTTTGGCACCGTCACGTATTTTACGCTGCACCTTACTGTAAACCATATCGGGCAACAACTCGTCAGGATGCTCGTCTTTGAACTCTATCTCGTTCTTCTCTTTACCTTCCAACAGTTTATTCAGTTTCATCGCTTAAAATTTCTTCCTTTTGTTCTTCATATTTATCCACAATATCGGAAAATGCTATTGAAGCTCTATATTGGAGTTCTATTTGGCTACTAGCAAACAATGGGGTTTCCCCACTACTAGTAGAAAATAGTCCCGGTTGATCTGCAAAGTTTCTTTCAGAAAGGTCTTGATATGTTTGTAATATTTGTTCCATCGCTTGTGCATAATTGAGAACCAGTCTTAGGGACAAAGTAAAATCCTGCACAATTTGTCCAATGTTTGTAGGGTTGGTCAAAAAGTTCACTTCACTATACTTAGAGGAATGTATTGGGAGGACGGGTCGCTCTATATGGGGAGGTGCCGGGACTGTGTAAACGGGTACAGGCTTGTCTACATATACAGTTCTAGGTTCTTGCACACTACAGCCAGCCATAACAACAGTTAACAAAACTACACTAATGGTTTTACGTATCATTCTACACCATCCCATTGCAAGCGATCAACCATATCGATCAAGTATTGCCTAGAATCTTCACAACCTTCTGGTACACCAGCGTCTAAAATAGACTGTATAGTTCTGCGGTTCTCATCACTCATCGTGGAAAGAACAGTGTTCAAATCTTTTAAGAACTGGCGGGTGACTTCTGCTGAAGTCTCTGATAAATTTGTAACAGCTTCACTCTGTTCCTTAATTATTTGTCGGGCATCATCAACTTCATTTTGACAAATTTTCAACTCTAAGTTCAAGGTGTCTAATTTTGGGCTATAGTAATACTGGTGTGCTACACCAAGTGTAATACCTATTACTAATAGAATTGGCCATATGACGGCTAGGAATTTAACTAATGCTGAACCGACTGTCTTCCAGCCTATGATAAGTGGCATTTTTTTTCTACCTCAATTATAAGGTTATTTAGTGCTACCGACTATTTTTCAGAGCGTTTTTTGAGGTTGGCTAAATCACCCTCTAAGCTATTAAGATCACCAATGAGTCTACGCATGGTGCGTTCTTGGTTTCGTATGATACGCTCTTGGTTTTGTATTAACTGTTGAGACCTTCTGGTACCAGCTTCCAGAGACTTTATTCTTAGCTCATATGATTTAGTCATATCGACTGCAAGTTTTTGCTTACTCGATAAGGTACGAATCGCGGCTATTATTTGGTCAAGTTTTTCCATAATTTATTTATTTTCCTAATTACAGTTACAAATGTAACAGCTTTCATCAACGATAGGTATTTATCAGTCGCCTCTTCGTCTATATCAAGTTCATCTTCATCACCAAAGTCGGCAATCAGTTCCTTTATCGTATACGGGCCAATCGTTGGTAATGTTAGTGAGAATACTTCCAATGCGTTTGTAGAAAACTTGAAGTACACACCATTGTCATACAAAAATTGTTTTAAAAACGGTAGAGTGAACGAGTGTACGTTTTGTCCCAAACAAACAATACATTTCTCCGGGTCAAAGTGGGCTAAAATAAAATTAGATATGTCGAGTAATCCATCTTCTTTAGATACTCCACACTCTTTAAGAATTGCTGGAGTTATTCCATGATATTTTTGGCCATATTCCTTCTGGTTCTGATTAAAATGAACAGTTAGTTGGTCCAATAGGTTAAAGTTGGAATCACATACCACGAGTGAAGCCACGACAATATCATGCCCGCGACAGATTGGTTCGTCTATATCGTAATTCAATCCAGTGGTTTCCACGTGGACTGAGAGGTATTTGGGACTTTTATGCATATTCTTCTACCACTCTTATTGTCTCCTTTGAGAGATATTCTAATGCCTTGGGACCCTGTTGTAAACCATCAATTAACTCTTCAATTGGGACACCCCTGAGAACATGCTCCTTAGTATCCAATAGTGCTACTTCAAAATACCATTCAGCCGCAACGTTCCAAATGTCGATCACTGGTAAACCATGGTTACATTCCTCAAGTTTACCCCAAAATCCATCTAACCTAATGTTTAAGTCAACTAACTTTTCTTGGTTCTTTACACACAATTCTTCAAAATCAACATCACTTTCGCTGTCTGAGTATATTCCGTATAGGAATGTGGTGTAAATGAGGATATCTATAAACGAAGACTCAAAGATGTGTATACCGTCATCATCCTTTAGTTCTTCCATTTGACGAGCATATCGCTCTACCAACTTCAGTTGTCCCTCCAGAGAGCCATCAGACCCCCTCATGGGAATAACATTGTGTCCATGCTCGGCAAGCGTAGAAAGTATCTTATTCTTACCATTACCCATGGCACCAGAAAAGGTTATGATCATTGTTCAGTAGTTTCTTCTGTTGATTCTGTTGATTCTAGTGATTCTAGTGATTCTGTTGCCGATTCTTGTAGTTCTTTGAACATGGCAAGTTTCATACCAACGTCAAGTGTATGTGATTTCTGTTTAGCTATTTTTTTCTCCAGATAAGCTTTTTTAACTTTTGTTTTAGCATTGTTAAGTTCCATTCGCATTTCTACGAAACGGGCTACTTCATGCTTAAACAACTTTTCATATCGTGTGTCGTTGGACATTTTTTCTAACTCTTCGGTGTTCATATTCAACTCTCCAATTATTGAACTATATTACTATCTAGTCCGTTTACGATATTATACCTTCTTGAGATAGTCAAGGAAAGTTTCTTTTACACCAGTATCCGTATAAGGGGTTGTGGCCGTGAACAATTTCGGTTCTACCTGAATAGGGGTTGGGGTTGGTAGCGTAACACCAAATTGCTTTACCACTTTGTTACTATCAAATGGTTGATAATGATTGGGGTCAAGACTCCATGTAATGTGAAATAGATTTCCATCATCTTTTTTGGAATCCCCATTTATACTTACAATCAATGCTTCAATACCATCCGATGAATCTGCATAGCCCACAACCTGTACATCCTCGGTATATGGGGGGATGTCATCTTTATTGTTAGTTCCGAACCTTGTTGTAATGTGATGAGCATAGATTCTAGAATATTTGGGTGGAAAAAGTTTCAGTAGTTTATTTTTTGAGTATTCGCTTAGTTGATATCCTGCGTACATTAGTTTGGTAATCCTCGTATGTGTAAGTATTGAACATTGCCTATTGTTGTGGTGTCACATGTTTGTTCTCCATCATCCGATCTTTCGGTGTGGGGGTCAATATCCGTTCCAGCCAATATGGTGTCTCTAATTTTACCTAGTTTTTTAAGTTCGTTTTCGGCGTTATAAATCCAAAGTTCTTCATAGGTATTAGATTTTTCTTTTCGCTTATATACTAGAGCCGCACCCACAACGGTTCTTATAGTTCCTACAAAATCTGGGTCTTCCTCTTTCTCCTCTTCACCATCAACCTCTCCAAGTGATTCTTCGTTATTAAGCTCGTCCCCACCCGAAGATATTTCCGTCTCACTTTCATCATCCGTCTCACTTTCATCGAAATCGAAATCTGTCAAGTCATCGTTATTCAATTCTTCATCTTCGTCATATCGGTAAATTTTGAACATAATTGTGCCTTTGTTAATTCTTTTGTATTTATTCACTATTCCAGAACGGTGTATAAATACCGACATATTCCGACAATAATAAAAATATAACATGGAAATCAAAAGACTAAAAAGTAATTCGGAATTCCCGTTAGTTGTTGAAGACTACCCTCTTTCATATAAGGGGTATGAGTTCATTACTCTTATAAAATACAATGATGAGAAGAATTTGTCAATCATAGATAATGTAGGGAAGAGGCATATTACAGCCTTTTGTCTAGATTTGTGTGGTCCACAAAAAGTTTCCGAAGAAGAAGTAATTGCAATTGCGTTGAAGTGGTATACATCCAGTAGAGACCTATACCCTGTTTCTATTGAATTCTGTAAAGAGGGGTTCGAACAAGAGGCTTCTAGAATCGTGAAGAGTTACTCAATCGATTATGTCTCAAGAGTAATTGGCCCAGTCTTTTGCTTTGACGTAAGTAATCCTCGGAAAATTCGAAAAAGAAAAAGGAAGATTCATAAGAATACTGAAAGTTTTCAGGATTCTGTTGCGGACTTCAAAACGTTAGGTGACTACCTCTCCTGATTCGCCCGATTCTCCCGATTCTTCACTACGGTCACCATAGTTGTTGACTAAATTTGTACCAACGTCCGTTAACTGACCGGATTCATCAGCAATACCGTATTCAACAGTGGCCTGTTTTCCTCGTGAGGTTAAGGCCGCGTTACCTTCTGTTACAGAAACATTAATAAATCCATGCTGGTGTAATACCTTAGAGGCTTCTACATCTGGTTCCGAATCAACAATGGCTTCATATGCCAATAGTGGTGTTGCAGCCATTGTTATCTTTGCCAATACATACTTTTGTCTATCTGACAATGATATTTGGTCTTCAAAAATATTATAAAGTTTCATAGAGTCCGTCTTCGATCAGATTAATATTAGCTATAACTAAGTAGGCGTAGGGAATGGCGTGAGATTTTCTCAAATCACTGGCCTGTTCTTTCCTGTATAGCTCCTGTCTGATCGCCTTTTTGTCTTTGATGTAACTATTTATCAAACGTACTTTGCCCGGACGAATTAAGGCTAGACAATCTGCAACTTCCAAAACTGAACAAGGCTTAACTTTTGCCAACAAATCATATGACTTATATAAATGAAACAGTTTGGAAACAACAGTGGAATCAGTGAACATTTCCCACTTGGGTTCTCTAAACATATATTTCTCCAACTGATCCTTAGATTCAAAACGGTCTAAAAGTTTTAGATGAATGAGGTCAATTTTAAAAAACCCATATTCCAGAGCTTTTTTATATGTTATTGCCGCAAGGCCCGTTTCCTTATCTACTGGAATGTGTTGAAAATAATTTCCCACTAAATGTGTTTTAAGTTCACCCCTTTCATTCATAGAGGCACGTATAGCACGTGGGAAAAGCTCTTGTGTGTCTACACTAGTCTGAAGGTCTATATCTATATCCACGTTCGCCCAACTCCTTTGTTAGTTCATCGTTGGACATATTGTAAACTCTTCGAATCTTTTCTTCAAACCGAAAAAATATTTCGTTGATGTTGGTGAAATAATTTTTACATATTATATCTAATTGTATAAGGTTTTCGGGATCAGTGTGGGAATATCCCAATACATCCATATACCGTTTGAGGAACTTGGGAGGATTGTCTGATGCCATGTTTTCATAGTCAATCAATTCTTCTTGTATCAACCTAAACAAATTATAACTACCAACATCTGCGTTTTCTAATTCAATGCTTTTATCCGCTGTCAAAATTTCAGTAAGTTTATCCATGGCATTTTTCATAGATGTCAATGGTGCTCTATCCGGAAAATTGCGCCACTCTTCATTTGTGCGTGTGATTACAGGAGTTCCATGCGATGTTGGTTCTGGTAAGTCAGTTGGTGGACCCACATAATTGGGGAGCGGGGTATCCGTACCCACTACAGTTGATGCAGTGTTTGATAGTATTGCTACTGGCTTTCTGGAAATTATTTCATCCAATTTTTTGGAGTCTTCGTTGTGACGTATTTTGTATCGTCGGAGTTCAGACCTCCATGCCCCAAAATCATTAGCATTTTCTAATGTGACATCCTTTAGTTGTGTCCAGTCGGTATATGCCAACTGGCTCACTTTCTTGGCACGTAGTGCCAAAATTTCATCTCTTATTTGGTCTTCAGTCTTAGAGGTTTTAAGATTTTTTATTTCTCTCATACTGACATTATACCATCTTATTCAGGGTCATTGCAACTTCTATCAATAACAATTGTACACAAGACTCCTGTGCGGTTAAAGGTATTACCGATAGAATCAGTTACCACAATTGTACATGTAACATCTATGTTATACGTTAACTGGCTACTTTGTGTTGGCCCGTTTCCATACTGGACTGTTATTTGGCCGGGAAGTGGACTGTTGGCATTAACCCCTTGTAGAAGTCCATTACCTGTAGTATTTGTGACTACAGAAGCAGGGTTCACTGAGTAGGTATATGGTCCAACACCACCAGATGGCACAACGATTGAGGATGGTACGACCGTTACAGCATCAGAAATTCCGTTAAAGACTCCACCCATACAGAGTGAATCATTAAAGGTTGTTATAACCGAACCACAAGAACCAGAAACCGTTGCCGTTAGTGTCTCTGCACCACTATTACTTGGGGTAGGTGTTGGCGTAGGCGTAGGTGTCACACTTCTACTTGGTGTTGGTGTAGGTGTTGGCGTTGGTGTAGGTGTATTAGTAACACCAATAAAATTATGAGTGGTGTTGAACGAAAATAGCCTAGAAACGGTTTCCATGGTTATTGTATCAGTTACCGTCAATCTTCCGGTTCCACTATATGTTGATCCCACATTGGCAGTTCTTAGCATCGTTGGTGTTGCACTCGTACTGCTACTAAGGTTAAACGTTGTTGGGGATATGGACTGCCACAAATATGTGTAGTTACCACTTCCACCCGCTATCGTATAATCACCACTTGTAACAACCCTAGATGCCGTACAACTTGAAGCTCCGGAACACGTAGCCGTTAGTGGGCTGTTAACTCTCAACACCAGTGGGTTAAACACTGCTGGTCCTGACTCGGTTGGAGTCGGGGTAGGTGTTGGGGTTGGAGTTTGAGACGCACCAACCGAAGTACTTGGTGTCGGTGTTGGAGTTTGTGATGGTTCCGGTACAGACGAAGGTAGGGGTGGTGGTACAGGTATTTGGGTACCTATGTTATTATTATCCTTAATCCCCACAATCAAATAGTTGGCAACTGCACCAGTGGTAGTTCCCGCCCCATCATAAATATACGTCATTTCAACAGTTGCTATATCATCAGTTCTACATACCATATTGTCTATCAGGCCGTTCTGGTTAAACGTTGAGACAATCCAACTACATTCTTCATATGGGAACAGATATCCTGAAGCACTTTCCGGTCTTGGTAACTGCTGTCCATCTAGAATCTGGCCCCAGTTGGCTGCAATTTCTTCTCCGAGATTCGACAAAGGTACCCACTGTGTTCCGTCCCAAAAGTTTAAAACGGAAGCCGTAGTGTTATACCAGAACTGTCCTTCAATTAATTTTGCTTCAGATAGTTTTCCGTAGTTTGCTCTAGAAGTATCGGGGGTAGAATCATCCGAACCCAGTTGTGGACACGCAAAACTTTCTAATAAATGTAAAAAGTTTTCATTCAACTCACGACCGTATTCCAGCTTTTTATACCCAAACAGTACGATATCAACAAGATTGGTGATCTTAGTATTCTCATCAATTTGGATAGTACTTTTTGTTTGATCTGTTTTGGAAAGGTTGTAAGTGGTTGTCATTATTGTCTCTCTACTGTATCGAATGTATCTAGTTGTTGTCCTATTAATGTTGGATCATACTCACTCTTAGCCACTTTGTAAATTATAAGCCCCTTTTCCGAACAATCGGGTTCACTTGGCTTGTTAGTAGAACTGGCCACAATTATGTTTTGTTGATTAACGAGTATGTACATTATATTTTCCGTAGAGTATGCTCTATTTATCCTTGGTTTTGGTTTTTCAAAATGCCGACTATCATGTAGTTAGCTATACCGCTTATTGATTGGTTTGTGCCCTTTGTGATATAAAGCATTTGAACAACACCAGTAGTCTGATTAACTCGACATAACATATTTTTAGTACCATCCAAATAATTGTGTGGTGATACTGAAACTATGCATTCGTCATACGGAAAAACGTAACCGTTACTAGCAACCGGTCTTGGCACAGTGGCCCCATTCTGTATTTGGCCCCAGTTGGCTGCGTACATTTGGCCCCTGTTTCCTAATGGAGTCCAAACTGCTAATGTTTCTGAATACTTGTATATTCTTTCATTTGTGGTGTTATACCATACCTGACCATCCACCGGGTTTGAGAGAATAGTGCCAGAGTATGCTTCATCTGGTACATTTTCGTTAGCATCTAATGCAGGAGATGCAAAGTTCTCCAACATTCTAAGAAGGCTCTCATTTACATCCTTTCCCCACTCCAGTCGAATTCTTCCGGGGAACGAGACACTGAAGTCTTCGTTTAGTCCGGTTTCTTCTACCTCTATGGGTGCTTTTAGTGGGTCAGTAAAATCTACATTATATGTCATAATATCTCTCTATTATCCATCTTCAATTCGTTGAATACTATTGACTGGTATTGTCAAGTCATCTGTGACACTATTGTCATCTGTGACTCTCATTGTCACAGTACCAGTAACCGCCCACGTAGCACAATCTTCGGGGTAACTAACAGTAATAGTAAAGCCTCCAGTTACCGGTGAAGGTATTGTGGTAGGTGATATTGTTATACTCGTTACGTTCGCGGGTACGTTCGCGGATAGCGATATACTAACATTACTATATGTATATGGCCCGGTTCCACCAGTCGCAGTTATGACAAATGCTGTAGCTAGAGAGCCGGGAGAACCCTGAATACATGTGTCCGCTTTCAAGTTAGAAATCGTGCTCGGTCCAGCCAACGTCAACGCTGCAACAGAAGTACTCGGTGTTGGTGTCGGAGTAGTTGTTGAGGTTGGTGTCGGTGTCGGTGTTGCTGACTGTGACGAGGTCGGTGTCGGTGTTGGTGTTGTTGACTGTGACGCACCCTGAGAAGGTGTTGGTGTCGGTGTCGGTGTTGCTGACGGTGCTATTCCACTCGTACTCGGTGTCGGTGTCGGTGTCGGTGTTGCTGACTGTGACGCGCCCACAGAAGGTGTTGGTGTCGGTGTTGCAGTAAGACCAGTAGAACTACTTGGTGTTGGTGTCGGTGTTGGTGATGGGCGTGGGCCGGGACTAACCTGTATACCCAAGTTTGCATTATCTCGTATACCTATTATTTGGTAATTAACGAGACTAGTTCTTACGTCAGACATACCTTCTACTAGATATTCAAACGTCACGTTGGCTTGATCATCAGTAACACACAACATATATTCTATTGGTTCTGTACCAAAGCTTCGAGGTGATACAATCCAGCTACATTCCTCATATGGGAAAACGTATCCAGTATATGAACTAACGGGTCTAGGAAGCTGTTGACCACTGCTTATAATTCCTGAATTTCCTGCGACATCACCCAGTTCTTCTAATGCTACCCATGCAGCACCCGTAAACTGATAGAGTCTATCGGCTGTAGAATTATGCCATACTTGACCGGCAGTTGGGTTAGCCAAAACTCCACCACTAGTGTTAGCCGGATCGGGATTACCGGGATTAGTTGCATCTTCTGGAGAACTAAAGTTCTCTAAAAGTTTTAATAAGTTTTCGTTAAAGGTTTCCCCATACTCTCTCCGTCTTTTACCCAACAATGTTAGATCAACACTAGTTTGGTTGATCTCACCTTTGTTTACAGTGATCTCACTGGTGTTGGTATCTACCTTTCTAATGGTATAAGAAGAGTCGTTACAATTTATGGCCATCTACAATAGTTCTTCTGATCATCACTATTTATAAAAGTGTGCATGAGGCCCACACCTTTAGGGTGGTTTATCAAAGTCCCATTTGCTTTATTATATCAATAGCCTTTTTTCTCTCATTGGGTTTAGATTCGAAAATCCCCCTCCAACGTTTAGGGTTAGTGACCTGTTGTACATGATCCCTCTCACTGGCAGAAGCCTTTGTCTTTAGATAATCCAAAAACACTTCACTATTGAAAAACAACCATGGTGATATTTTTCTGCGCCTCAGTAATTCTAATACTGTTTTACTATCAAGCTCTGAAAATATTTGGGAAGGGTCATCTAACTCTAACCACTCACATATTTGAAATATTGTTTTAAAGCTAGTTTCTAGTTGTTTATAGTACGGATGTATTTCATCATAGTAGCAAATGAATCTCTCATACAGTTCTTGATCATCCCAATACTTAGGACTAATGTTCTTACTATTGCAGTATGATATGTACAATTTTTTATCCGGAAGACTATACTTTTTTGCAAACTGTATGAACCTAATAAACGGTTTGTAGTGAGTAGAATGGATAAATGTATGATGATCAACATAGCGTACTGATCGCTTCTTATCTTTCAACCAAAAAATATAAAGCCTGTATAGTGTTACACCAGACCCCTTCTCGGTTAAATATTCGTACCTTTTTTGGTACTCACAACTATGTTTGCTCAGATTTTTTTCATTGGCAAAAGTCTTAGAGCAAAACTCACATTGGTGAAATTTAGGGATCATAGATGTTTCTTTAGTTTCTTTACTTCCGACTTTTCTAGGCCAATATCTTCAGCCATTTCTAGAATATCATCTTTCGAAAGAAGTATCAACGATTGTTTAGCTTCCCTAGGTGAAATTCCATAATAGACTGAAACCAAATCCACAATGGGGTCTGGTGTATTCTTAGGTCGTTTGATCCAAGTATACCGTTCTTTACCTGTAGAGGCACAGCACGATAGGTAATACAACAGCTTCTTTTCTCTGTTTAATTGGAAGATGGTGGGGTTCAGTATCCCATTAACCAATAGAATCCTTTTAGGATTAGTTGTAGCAGCCATCCACTTGTTAATCATGAACGGGTTAAACTGTTTGAAAAACTCGTCATCATCAATAGCAGATACATCAAAGCTATCTATTTTGTTTAATTGTTCAAATATATCAGCCACTTTTTCTGACCGGCTTTATTATTTTGTTACAGAACTTACACTCAATATGGGTTCCCTTATGTACAAGGTGATCTTTTGGGTGAATACATTCATCCACCATGATCTTTCTGAGTTGTGTGACCTTATCCATTATAGGAATCTTTTGTTGGTATAACTCAAAGATTTCCTCTTCAATTGGTTCCAACTCTGTTAGAAACTTTTCCATCTTCTCTAACTTTCTTCTCCAAGAAAGTTTGTCTGCGTTTTCCGGAAACCTAGACACACGGTCTAAGTCCTCTTTAACTTGATCTTCTGATAATCTCATATTACACCTCTGATAGTCTAATTAGACAACTTGCAAAATTTATTTCCTGATCAGGATGGGTCGCATGTCGATACATATTATCCGATATAATCACGATTCCCTTCTTCCAACTATCAGGATCGTCGAATTTCTCCATATCTTCGAGATATTCATATAGAAAGCGATACACTTCAATCAGTTCATCATCACTAAAGTTCTCGGCTGCTATTCGTCTAGCTTGTATCCAGTTATCTTCTGCTACACTATCAAAAATCTGTAGTTTTATATCTACACTGGCATCTTCAATTGATGAACTCTTTAACGAATCACCATATGTTGAATTGTCTAAACTTATTACTAGTTGTCGAAGATCACCAGTGTAAGAATCCGTTATTTCCTTGAACGCTTTCAAGTTTCCTTCATCCTCAAGGCTAACACCCTCGGCATCGAGAATATCAGCACAGTATTCAATGACAGAATCCTTACTTGGGTGATTAAACTTCATTTGGGTGAAGCGTGAACGGAGTTCAGGAGTTAACCTATTTACATAATTGCATGTAAAGATAACTCTCGCATCCTTGTCATACATCTCTAGGATGCCCCTAAGAGAGTCTTGGGCCGAAGATGACAAACCGTCAGCCTCATCCACAAAAACGATCTGTATGTCGCCCATGGGAATGCAGGTGACATGATTGACCAACTGATTACGGATATTATCAATCTTGCCGTCTTTTGAACCATTGATGCGGAGAACGTCGGACGAAATGTTGTCCGGTTCAACTAATGCAGAAATGATAATTTCTGCAAGTGTTGTTTTACCTGAACCTTTTGGACCATGTAATAGTAAGTGTGGGATACTCTTTTCCTCCACACACTTTCGTATAAACATTTCCTGTTCTTGGTTCTGGAAAATAAAATTGTCTAGTGTAGATGGGCGGTGTTTTTGCCACCAAAGCTGTTTAGGCATGAACTGTCTCCTGTATATGGAGACAATTATAGGGGCTTAGTGACTATACATCAAGATAAAGAATCTCTAACCTGACGTTTTCTTTCGTCATCCTCATCCAATTTGGCCTGAAGGTTCCCCATAGTATCAACGATTTGATCCAATTTTTTATCATTTGTGTTAGTTGCTACGGGTATTTTCGGCTCAACAACACCGTCTACGGTCTGTTGCTTTTTATGTTTTATATCTAGTGCCACCCGGTTTGATGAAATTGTTAACATTACTGCCACCGGGTCAAAACTCAACACGATAATTAAAATGAATATATAAATTGCTTTTTCTGCATCTGCCCCGAAGGTTTCTACAATTTTAACGATTGGTCCAACCTTTATTTCAATCTGTTCCGTTTGTAGTGAAAGCTGTGATATCTCTTGTTCCGACTCTTCTAGTTGTTGGAATAGGGTTTCCCTTTCAACAAACATCCCATTCATCCTGTCCTGTATTTCATCTTTCTCTGGTTGTCTTTCTTGTATGAGTTGTCTTCTGGCTGTGACAAATGTATTCGGTATCTCGGATATTTCATCTTCTATTGCCTGAAATCTGGTACGCTCTTGGTCAAGTCTTTGATCAATGAAGTCAATCCTATCTTGTGTTCTAGATAGACGAGTTTCAACCGCTTGTACTTGTATTTGTTGAGATGAGAGTTCGAGATCACTTTGTTGCATAGACGACAAAATATGGCCAGATATACCCAAAGAGGTAATCACCATCAACATTCCAATGAAGAATATACATAATGCTCGGTAGAAAGTTTGGAGGTCGTCCCAGTATCTATATACGAAGGAGGCCAGTATAAGTTTGGCCACCTCTATTGCGGTTCCCCAAAACAGTGCGGTTTCGGAGAATGTCTGTACTAGTCCCAACACACTGAAATATATGGCGGCACTTGCAATTGAGAAAGTGCCGATAATCATCATTATTAAAAATGGCATAGTTTATAAAGCTTATATTATCTAACTATTTATAGTAAAATTAGCGAATTGCCATTACATATTCTTCTCGCGTCACCCAAAACTCCTCAACGGTGCCGTTCATATCAATACCATTTGTCCACATGGGAGCTTCGATGAGGACAACGTCACCCTCTTTTACATCCACACATTCGGGACCGATTTGATGTACGATACCCCAGCGTGGCTGTTCAACCTGTTTAGAGTGTTCTTCTTGGATTAAAATACCGGATTGAGTTTGCTCAACAAACCCCCCGTTAGAGATGTTTTCTTCAAAACGAAATGATATTTTGTCTTCAAGTAATGATATTTTCATAGTTTTCCTTAGTCTTTTTTAACAATCTTTCTTTTCGGTTTAGACTTGGGTGCAACGGTTTCAGATGATGTTTTAGTTGTAGAGTCAACGTTGGTTGTAGAACTTTTAGTTTTTGTGTCAGACTCTCGGGTCTTCTTATTTTTGTTCAAACGATCCAGTAATGCCGCTCTTCCACGGGTACGCCTCTTGGTGTGTACAAAATCTTCTCGATCTCGTACTTCAAGAACACGTTCCTTTTCACCTAATTCCTGCTTCGTTTTCAAAAGATCAAAATCAACCTCTTCACCTTTTATACTTTTCACTTTTCTAGCCATTATGTTTGTAACTCCTATAGGTTTCGCGTTTCTATTTATAACTATCTTAGGAACTCGTTTATTTCTAATTCAAACGCCACACTATCGATATTGTGAATGCCTATCAAGTATAATACATAAGAACAACAAGCACTCCCTCGACCGGGACCCCAAACAACACTCCTACGTTTAAGTGTATCGACAATATACAAACATGCTCCCAGTACGTCATGTAGTCCATGATTCCTGAACAGTTGTATCTCTTTCTCTATGCGGTCAACCCGTTCCATAGTTTCATCATCGGTCAAATTCTTTTTAATAATTTCCCCTTTTAGCTTCTTGACTAAAACATGCTCTATACTTTTATTTTTATAACTGTCATGTATGTCAAACGATGTATCAAGTTTTTTTATAGACGCTTTGTCCTTAAAAACTGCTTGTACATTTTTATGTTCCGGGGTGAGAGTTAAAAACCTTTTTATCTCTTTTTGGTCCCTCTCACTAATCAGATTATTTTTTAGGATTTCTGTTGGTTCTTCGCCTGAAAATATTCGATCACATATAGTATCAATAGATAGACTGGATTCACCGTCAATCCAAAGGTCTCGATCTTTTAATTTCTCATAATAAACCGACATTGGTTATTAAACGTATGAGTCCATAGCTTCGTCAGACTCCAATATGCGCTGATCGCTGCTTTGCCCCATGTTAACATTGTCGTGACCCTGTTGTCTTTTCAATTCACTTAAAGAGAGGTTGGCCAGATCGTTACCCGGCACTGCTGCTGTAGGGGCGAGGGTGTTGGGATTTACCTGTTGGGGTTGCTGTTGATGGGGTTGTGGTGGTGTCACTGTAGCGCCGCCCTGACGCATTTGGTTTAGAATTGCGTTCAATACATTACTCATTAATTCAAAGTCAACTCCACTAATGTCCGGGATACTTTGTAATATTTCGTCCACCATTTCACTCCTAGAATCATCGTCGATAGAAACCTTTCTAGGGGTTAGTACAGGCTCTTTCAAGTTCTGTATCTTTTGATAAATAGACTTCCATTGTTCTGGGGTGGGTGACCATCCAGATTCCTGAAATTCCATAATACCATCTAACCAAGTTTGGAATTCCGAAACTGAAAACTTTTTGTTTTTTATCGCCATTAGTACAAATCTCCTATAACTGCGTCTTTCAAATATTTATTGTAATTATCTGTAGGTGAAACACACACCCAATGTGTAGGCCCAATAGGGTGACATAACATTGTGGATTTATGGAGCGTTGGAGTCATAATCTTATTATGTGGAATGTAATCTAATACTCTAACCAATCCAGCACCGGGGACAACATAGTCCCTCTTGTGATCGTACACAACTGCACTGAAGTTGCCCTTAGTCAACTCATGTACTTCGATAATATCAATCTGCATAGTTTCTTGTGAGTATATTAACATATTCCAAGAGGTTGGTACTTTGATTACATATCCCATGATTGCCAGAGTTAAGGCTGACACCTCCATCTCTTCCAAAGTAATAATTTCATTGAGCATGAAGTCTCTCTCTTTTAAAGAAAAGCTCCAGAAATACTCTGATACTGTGGGAATGTCTATACTTTCCAAAAATATTGGAACATTGTTTTCGTCTAAAAAGACCATTAATCAAATACCTCTTGTTCTAATTTACTATCAACTCTTAGTGATTGTACTGTCTTCAAAATATTTTGTACAGCATTTTCTTTATCTTTTTGTGATTCATACTTCACAGAGCGTGTATCCAAAAAGTCATAATTTTCCTCTTTGTATATCTTACGCCTCTTCATTGAGTGTTTACTAGAATATGGGAGTGCTGAATATACGTCAATTACATTAACCTGATCTTTATCTTTGGCTCGACGTAATCCTCGGCCAATAGTCTGAACAACTCGAACTGAAGACTTTCCACCATCGACAAGGATTACATTAAATAGTCTGGGAATATTTAATCCAGTACTTGCCAAGTTATACGTGGCTATACCGACCAATCCATTACTATCATCAAAACTCTTATAAATCGGTTTCCGATCCTTAATGGCAGCACTAATGAATATGGAATTGTCGCCAACCAACTTCGCCAACTTCTTACCAAAGTCTACAGAATTGACGAGTACAAAACTATTACCATATTCTTGTGTTAATTTTTTTATAGTCATCGCAAGCGTTTCTAATCTTTCCGGGTTGTGGATAAGATAATTTTTTTCGTTTTGGTATTCCGGAAACAAGAACCTTCTTTTAAACTCTGCATATTTTATGTCTTTGAGTTCGGAATCGTTTTTGTTCTCTTCTAAAAATTCTGCATATTCCTCTTTGAAGTCTTCCTTGAATCCCATCATTACTAAGTTGAGTTTTGCAAGCCATCCTTCTTTTATTAATGTTTCTGATCGAACTTCAGCTACCGTTGGACCCAATGCACAAAACACAGTAAGTTTATTAGTGTCATGATCGGGGAGTGTCCCAGTTAGTCCTATACGTATAGGTATATTTTTACCAGTAACACCCGTTAATAACTTTTTAAGTGTTGCAGCCTTTGAGCCGTGACATTCGTCAACCATGACTCCGTCAAAATCGTTCAAAATTCTAGGATTGTTTCCAAGGGACTGCCATGTGGAAACAACAACTGCTGGTTTAAGATTTTTTTCCTTTTGATAATATGCACCAACTTCTATATCAAACTGTTCTATTTCTTCCTTTGTTTGAACAATAAGGTCTTGATTGGGAACAATGACAATAATTCTTTTTCCAGCCTTGATATACAAGTCAGCTAAAACCGCTGTTATCAACGTCTTACCGCCACCTGTTCCAACCTTGATGATTCCTTTGTGATCTTCTAATATGGCCTTGATAGCTTTAAGTTGGTGTTCAGCAATAGTCCAGCCGTATTCAGAAAAATAATCTTTATCAACTGTCCCAACCTCCAAGTCAAAAGGTTTTCTATCATCTACCAGTTTTATCTTATATCCTCGACTTTCCAATTCTGCTACAACATCTGGGAGAAGTTCCAAATAGGTTAGTCCCGCCATGGTTAAGAATCTAATTTTTCCGTCCCACTTCTCTAACTGATAATCGGGACTAAAAAAATAGTTATCGGCATAGAATGCAAACTCATCACTGACATCCTCACACTCAACCGGTGTTAGGCCGCTTACGGTAGCATGTACTTCATCAATCATACGAACGGTTAATGTGGTTTTTTTCATGTGTGTAGTGTAATCTCTTGTAATTCTTTTTCTCTAATCTTTACGATATTGTTTATCGCATAAGCGCGTTGCTGAAACACGTTCACAATAGAATCTGCTTTATCATACACGTGTTTGAATTCCAGATATAGTGAATATATATTTTCATAATCTGTATTCTCTTCAGCGAGTTTGTCAACCATGCGATCTGTCACAGATTTTTGCATTGTTTCATAAATGATTTTTATAGATATTGCCTTTTGTCTTTTCAATCTATGCTCTAGGTCATCCATATGGTGTTTCACTTCAACCTTGATCTCATCATAGTATCCCATCCAAGCAACTTGTTCAATATTAACAGTTTGAATATTTTTTCCATCCAATGAAACGTTTTCTTTCCACCCAGACATACGGTCTTCGAGTTCATTGAGTATTTTCAAGAACTTCTCAGCATCCTTTAAACTTAATACCTTTTGTATCTTCTGTGTCATTTTAGTGTTTAGTGTCCTTAAGCTCTGTTAATTTCATTAAAGCTATTTGTGTTTCATCTAATTCGTGATCAGTAATAGGTTCTTGGATTGTTTCTCCTTCTGCCTTTTTTTTAACTCGATCAATGATTCTTTCTACATATTCCATTCCACCATCAGGTGATATAGGACTACCCTCTGACTCTTGGTGGTTTTTAAGCTCTTTAAGGTATTCGGTAATATCATTACTATCACCATTATCTAGAATCTCCAACGGTATTGCAAACGAGATACTATTCCCTGATTGTGATATGTCCTGTTGGTCTACATTTCCCAATCGGGCTACTATCACCACATAAACATAGTTGATATTTTGTGTTACCACACTTATATCTTCAACCATAATAGTTATAATTTTATTATCGAATATAACTTCACTTAAAGCTTTCGACAATTTCCCTCCTATGTGGAGGGAAATGTCCTTTAAGTATTCAGCATACATCTGATCCCGCTCTAATAGAGTTTCCCTAAGACTTTTAGTCATCAGTATCTTCATCAGCGTCTTCACCGGTATTTAAATAGAAACTCTCAGCCTCATCTTTTTCGATAAGGGCTTGTAGTATACTATTCAAAGTTTCTTCCGAAGCAGCGTTTATTGATTGAAACTTAGTATCATCATATGTGTACCATGCCCCAGATTTAGTAACAATACCCGCTGATTCGGCAACTTCTAAGATACCACTAAACGGGTTAATACCTGAGTCATATGGTATTTCTATTGAAGCTGCCTGAAAAGGTTTACAGAATCTAGTCTTGTATCCGTAAACCTTCAAGTTGATACCCTCAAAGTTCTTAGTTTTAGCATCCCGCATTTTACGGTTCGTCAAAAGCAGAATCTGTGAGAATGGAAATCTCATAGCCTCTGTTATAATATATGGCTCAACTTTAGACATTATAAGGTCTTGGTTTTTATATGGCTGTTTAGTACATATACCAAAGATATCAACATCTCTAATCTCATGTGCCAAATCAGAGCATAGCTGCTTTAGTTGCTTGGCGTGTTGGCCTTGGTCATTATGGACATCACCTCGCTCTTGTTTTTCAACGTGAGATTTGGTTTTGAGTTGATCCAAGCTATCGATCAGTAATACAAATGGTGGTAAATGGTCGCGATTGCTGCGATATTCTTCTATGAACATGTTAGTAAGTTTTTTAGCTGCTGCGAGAGACTTTACATCGTTATACATGAAAAGTTCGCTATCCACATCTAAACCTACAGCTTTCATAAAATCATCATCAAGTGCATGTTCTGAGTCTACGATAAACACACCGTATCCTTTCTTTTGTGCTTCTACGGCGGCAGCTATTGCCATCAAACTTTTACCCGCAGATGATGGTCCAGTGACCATGGTCATTCTACTACATGCATATCCTCTATCATATCTCCCCGATATTACTTTATTGGCTACATAGTTACCTGTTGTAAGCCAGTGTTTCGGTGGAGCAGATGCCGTGGATACACCATCTAGTTTGTTTCTTTTCTGTTTAAAACCTTTAAATACATCACTCATTCTTTTCTCCTTAAGTGTAGTAAAGAAGCCTATATCTAGGATATAGGCTTCGATGATTTATATCAATCTAAAAGCTTTAAGACTTTCTTCTCTTCTTAATAAGCTTCTTAAGATCACCTAGATCATCATCGTCATCGTCATCGTCATCATCATCGATTGCTTCCTCCGATGCTTCAACCACGGTTGAGCCTGTTGGACTATCGTCATCAAAGTTTGGTACGTCTTCGAGTGAGTCATCGTCATCATCGTCATCTCCAGATAATCTCTTCAACATTGCTGCTCTTTTAGAAGTCTTTTCTGAACTGGCTTTTGTAGTCCTCTTGGTCTCAAGACTATCGCCATCATCGGTGGAACCGTTTAGATGTTGTTCTAACAGTAAGTTAACTTCATCATAGGTAGTAACATCACCGAGAATTTCTTTCAGATCAATAAGTTCAATGTTCTCCAGATATTCGTCCGGGATAGCCGAAGCGTTGCGGTCAAAGTATGAAGATGAATCCCACTTAGGATGACCCTTGGCATTCTTAGTCTTCTTGAGATTGAAATTAAAGCCGTTATCAAGTTCCCATGGTAGTGGATCATCATCTTCGAAGATGTTACCCAAGTCTTCCATAAACTTTGTGTAAAGTTGATAACCTAGTTGTAGGGTAACAACTTTACCAACATACGTTTCTCCGGTTTCTGGATCAGGTGGGAGTGGGTCTTCTAAGACTAATGCTTTAGCCAAGTGTACAGCACTTCGATAATATGCTTTTCCACTTACCTTATCGTCGGCATCATAATAGTCGGCAGACAATTCGCATATGGGACACTTAGTGCCACCAAAGGCTTCTGTCTTGGGACATACGATTTTTCTATTCTTGCCGTCAATTGTAAGCCAGTGATCTAGTCGCTCAATAAACGGGAAATCATTATCTTTATTCTTGTCTGGTAGGAATCTTACCTTTGCTGACTCATTTTCTTTCATTTGCCAGAATGGGTAAATGTCTTTGTTATACGTTTTATTGTTATTGTTACCACCACCTTCTACTTTTTTCTTTGCGAGGGCGCGGATTTCTTTCATCGATTTTCTAGCCATGCTTATTTCTCCTTTAGTTCTTAGCATTTCAATTTATCTAAGGCTTTTCTTTAACGTAGAGTCTTAGATCATTCTTATGGACATACCATATGTCCCTTTCTCAACTTGTTATAGTATATAGTCTTGGAATATGTTGTCAAATTAAATATCAATTATTTTTACTTATATAATACAAGTATGAATAATATACTTTTTCTAACTCTTCGAAAACTTAGTTCAACAACAATCTGAAAAAATCTTCTCTTTCTAATTCACTCTTTAGCTTTCTTAAGTGTTTACAAACACCCGGTGTTTTTGATGGATTAACCGGAGGTCTATTAGTTTTTTTACTATACATGGGTGGTGCATTACCATATAAGCTACCATCCCCATGATTGTATGGGGCAAATCTCCATCTGAAATCTTCACAGCCACATCGTACTTGTACATCTAATGATTTAGTATTATCGTATCGTGCATAATACAGGTTGCCATCCGTTGCAGTTAAATCAACTACTTGCATTGATGAATCACTAGTTGAATTATTGAATGTATCTTTATCAATGAATTCAACACCATCAAACCTTATAACGGTTTCATAACTCTTTCCATCACTACCTGATGTATCACATCTAATTTCAAGCCACTTCTGTTGAACTGATGGAATGTACCTAACATTACTTATTTGGATTACATTTGAGCGATCATCTCTACCGCCACCAAAATTTTGTCGGGTGACAGTAACAAGAGAGTTCATTGATCTTTCGAAAAGAAGGTCCAGTTTCATAACAGTTAGTATGCGTTCTTACTATTTATCAGAAAACGATAGGCATTGGAGCATCGTCTAGATTTTGTGGATCGTCTACAAAACGTTCTGTCCATTCTTCTTGTTTATCATCATAACCCTTGGCGTTATAAACCGTTTCATAAGCATATGGGTTAAAATCAGCCATCTCTTCAAGCATTCTAACCATTATTAATAGTGAAGCAATAATATCATCGGTTGCTCCAACCTCTGCCTTAAATGTTGCTCCCTGTCTAGTGTAGTTTTTAAACTCTTTTACTAGTTCTAAACAATGCATTTTATATGACCCGGATTCCACCATAGACTTGAGTTTAAGTGCTGTTCTGCGTTTAACCTGCTCAGACATGGCAATACCAAGTCTCTTAGTGTTTACATCTGATATTAAATATGACTTCGTTGGTGGTCTATCATCAAACTCGTACAATGCTAATATACTAGCACCAACACCATTATTCTCAACCGAGAAGTATACTTCCTTACTATTTTGTTCAAGGAACAATAATATATTCTTGAGCTTAGAATATAAGAACTTTTCTGAGGTTGTGTTTGATCTAAACTGTCCAACCTGTTTCATTGTTGGAAATTCTGTTATTTGTATGACAGAATAATCTTTTCCAGACCCCGTGCCCACATCAACACTGACAATATAGGCCAGTGATTTTTTGGGCTTCTTAAAGAATTCAACATCAGCTACCGTCATTTCTATAATAGGATCACCACCATTATCTTTATACAGTTGCTCCAACTCTTTTTCTATCTGAGTGAGTACAAAGTTGTCAATAAGTGTGACATCTGATGATAGAAAAAAACACTCAAATTCTTGTAGCCATTTTCTATTACCAAGTATACCAATTTGTTCCTTCTTAAATTTTTCATCTCTACCCGGAGGTGCATCCCATGGTACTTTAGTAGGAAAGAATTCTCCATCATTGTTGGCCTCTCTCCACATTTGGGCAAATCTATTACTATTGCCGTTTGGTGTACTAGAAATGATACAAGAACCACCAGTAGATAGTGTTGGAAGAACGGATGTCCAGAATTCTTCTTGTAAGTGAGTCTTTACAAATGCGAACTCGTCTAGGTACAGTAAACTAATAGCTAGACCACGAGCCGAATCTGGCGAGGTGGCACCAGCAAGTATTCTAGACTTATTGTCAAAAAGACATTCATGTTTGTTCCAAGAGTTATCATCTATTCCGGGCTTAAGCCAATGTGGTAACTCTTCATAAGCATTTTGTATCTTAGAAATGATTTCTTTGGCACCATCAGATTTGTTTGATAGTATCAGAATCATTTTCTCTTCGTTGAACAATGCATACCATAAGAGATATGCTGCGGATGTTTCAGTTTTACCAACCTGTCTTGAGGCTAGAACGATGTTATAGCGGTGTTCTTCAAACTGACGTACCATATTTTCTTGATAATCATACATGTCAAACTTAATCTGTCCACGGACAGGATGTTTGATGAAAACATAATTATTGATGAAATATACTGGGTCTCTAGCACATCGCAGTAATTCTTTTGCCTGTTCGGCTGTATATGTCTGGGTGGTGAATGACCGTTTTAATCTAGGATTGCTTTTTCTACTCATTATGCTAACAGTTTGTTTGTTAACATTATTTAGTTATGAAATTCTACTCCGATTTTTGGGGATGCCACTTTTAAAACTTTATTTTACCACAATCCCATATTATCATTCTCTATTACAACTGTAACAGGTTAAAGGCGGGGCGGTTTTTAAGGAACGCTGGTGGTACACCCATACCACTAGAGCCTAATATCACTCTACTACCATTTATTGTATTCACGACCGGTAAAATGTTATTAATTTTTTGATCAACTGTTCGACCAAAATCACAGTCTTCGAAATATAGGTATTTTATAGCCATACCCTTAAAGGCATTAACATCGTGATCAATAGTTATTACAGCACCAGTACTTTTTAATCGAATCTCGTTACGATTATCTACTTCAATGTTTCCCACGGGCATCACCGAGAGAAGCAGATCGCGAAACTCTTCAAGCGTGTGCTTCGCTTGAGCAAAACTGTTTGCAGTAATTCCCATGACTGGATGTGGGGCATTTAGAAACTCATATAAAAAATATCCCATAACGGCTGTACTAATTCCTGACTGTCTTGGGCCAACTATTACACTATTATCATTGTCATTTATAAAAGCCAATACTTTCTGTTGTTGTGGGTTAGGGATAAATTTATTATAACCCATGTTACCACTACTAATTTGTACACCACAAGCGGGAGATTTGAAAAAAGTGTGAGCCGGACTAGTATATGACTCTTCTCGGCCCACACACAGTTTTCTAATATTATGTATAGCGGGGTGCATTATCCCAATCCCAATTCGTATACTTTAACAGCTTCTGTCATAACCAACCAGCCCCTTTCGGGAAATTTTTTCTCTAACATTCGTTGTATGCCTTTCATAACTTCTACCTTCGTGCCTTTGGGTAATTCTACTATGTATATCTTCTTCATAGCGTCCACTTACCCTTGACAATATGCACCAGTGTCCTATAACCATCTGGGTAGATGATACAGTGTGTTTGCATCCAACTACTAGGGCCGGAAGCATATTCCAAGTCTTTGTGAGCACTCACACCAACTTGATATGCTCCATGAAAAATGCCCGGTGAGTGGCTGTGACCTATTACAGTTTTAGGGCCAATCTTAGCGAAATTATTTAAACTTCCTCTAGCACCGTTTGGTCCCTTGTCGCCATGGAAACCGATCTCCACACCATTGACAACGAATGATTCATCTCGCTTTAAGAAGTATGTGTCATCAATACTTCTAAGACCCTTTAATGATTCGGGATTTTCACACCAAAACTTAAATGGATCAAAACTGGAGAACCCCGTCTTACTCATTTTTACACTTTTGTACTGGTGTCGTTTCAAGTAGTGGTATAGAATTGCATTTTCTGGATCGTGTTTCGGTTCAGCTTCCTGTAACCATCTATCCAATGCTTCATCATGGTTAGACTTCACGATCAAGTTAAGCATACCGGACCTAGAATGTTTATCTACAAAATCCGCAGATATCTGGAGACCCTCTTCAACGTTATTTCTACCAAAGTGATGTTTACCGAACGCGATTACATCATTCCCTCTATGGTGATGGTTTCGTCGATAAAAGTCTTCCAAATCATGTAACACCCATACTTTTGGTCTGAGCGTGTTCATAATAGAGTTTTTGTCGGTATATGTGGCTGCTTCCACCGAAGGATCGTGGAACTCGGCATGAATGTCACCAGTTACCACCGCAGCGGCTCTGTGGCCATTCTCAGCACCGTCTACCGTGTAATGGGTATCCTTGTCGTAGAATGCACCTGTTACCGGGTCAGCATGGATGTGGCGGGTGTAAAACTTATCACCATCAATCTCCACAATAGCGGCAGCGAGTGAATGGTTGGCCTCACCTTTATGGCCCTCTTTAGAATCAGTATAGTTTGGAACTGTAATGGCCCCTGTTGTTTTAAGCAACTTCGGTAATTTTTGTGCCGGGGTGGGTATCGTTTTTAGTTCTATAGATGGGTGTCCAAATATTGCAGAGTCCTCACCTGTAACATGATCAAACCCTGACAGTGGTCTAACCGCTGTTGGTATTATTGGTATTTGTCCCATTACACGGATATGATCATTTAGCTTTATGTGGCTATTAATTAAATACTTTGCAACTTTAGTATCCCACCACTCTTGTTCTTGATTATTAACGGTCCAGATGGATGTAGGATTCCGATATCGGAATTTGATAACCATAAGCTCCGCATCATTGATGTCTAAGTAATTTTGAATACACTTTAAAAAGTTTTCATGAACTGGGGTTGCATTTTGTGCCGCCGTAATCACATACGTAGCTTTTTTATTGTTCTGGAAATTTTCATGTGTCTCCATAACAAACTTACGCTGGGTCTCATGTATCTTCGCTATACCATCTTTATATGCCTGAAGGTCTTGTTCACTAGGTCTTTGAGAGTGTGATTTCTTAACGTTCTGTTCGAATCTATTAAGTTCAGGAAGATCGAGGCCAGCATGGTGTTTCACTGAGAGCTTTCTTCGGGCAACACTTTTTGGTTTTATTCCAAGAATCCACGCGAATTCCTCCAACGCCATTTTGTTTTTATATGCCACTTTGTACTTTGTTATGAATACTTCCATGTTTTCAAGTTTCTTACTCAATGTATAATCTCCTAATAGGTGGGTGTATCGTATATGCTTGGGTGTTAAAAATCAATCAGTGTTTTCGGGCGTAACATCAATGGGTTCATTAGTGTCAGTATCGTCTCTAAGAAGTTTCAAAAAATCGTTACGATCACCATTATAAATTATATTATTTGTTGTCTTAGTGGTGGAAGATTTTTTGTCTATTTCTTGCTGCTTCATTTTTAACTTTTCTATGGACTCTTTTTGTCCTGCCCGTTTAGTTGAAGCGTTTAATGCAGTGTTTAAGTAGGTGGCAGCAACTTCAGCCAATCTAGCTCTGTATTTGGGATCAACACCCGCTAAAAGATCAGACAATGATTCATAGCCTGACATCGCCTTTTCGAAAACCCCATGCAACTCTTTTTCAATTTCTGAATCTTTATCGTCATATTCTTCTGACTTCTTGAGTGGAGAAGAGTGTATAACTCTTTCCATCTCTGTGGATTCTTCGGGTACCCCAAAATATTTTTCAAGGGCGTGGCCCCGCCTTTCTGTCACTTTTTGTGTAACGGGGCCATCTTCGTTTTCGGTTGCATCTCCGTCTATTTGATCAAAGTCGCTCATAAATAATATATCAATTTCTATAAACTATTTATGGGGTTAATCATCAACAGTGTCGGGTGGTGTCTCTTTTGTGGCGTTCTGTTGTGCAGCTTTAGCCATACTAGAAATTATAGCTTCTAGTTGTTGTCTCTTTGTCGCCAAAGCTAATCCGAAAACCTGTTCTTGATATTTTATGTCAGTAAGGTCTTCTCGAATAGAATCATATATTTCTATTTGTTGAACTACCTGTACTGGTAAATCATCCAAATTATATACTTCTCCACTTTCCAACTTCCAATATGTCGTTTTTGAAACTTTTAGTTTGCTCATATATTATCTCCTATTAAATTGCTGTTCTAAAGTCTAACAAATTCAGTTCATTATCGATGTCTGTTTTCAATTGTGTAACTTCTTCAGAATCTTCTCCATCAAAGTCAACTAACTCTCTCTTCAGTACATCTAGTTTATTTTCAATCTTTTCATCTTCTACAGTTCTTTCTTTAGACGGTGCAGAAATATGGCCATTTTCTACTAACTGTTCCAACATGTTAGCACCTTCGGCCACCCGGTCAGTCTTTTTCTTAATCTTAGAGAGTAAGTCCTCATATTTATTGGGGGATTCATGATCTGAAATCCTCAGTGTGTCGGAATCGTATCCCAGTAAAGCCCTCTTACCTGCGCCATCAGACCAACGAGTCTTGAACGCATATGTCCACATCTCTCCATCTAATCTCATTTCACTGGTCATAAAAACAGACAACCAGTTATCGCAAATGTTAATCTTCGATAACCCACCAGCAATTACGGATTGGTTAGGTTCATTCATTTTCAGTGCATCTCGGTTCTGTTGAGAAGCTGTCCAACCAATCATATTGTATGCGTGGAGTAGTTCATAGATATCTTCTGACTTCGCTTTATCTTCTTCTGACACTCCCCGTTGGGCATGCATTTTAGAAATAGGAGCCATCAAGTCCATGTAATCAACTATCAAAACATCTGGCGGCTTACCATTTTCTATTTCATACTGTTTAATGTATGAGCGAAAATTATTAGCCGTACTACCACCGGGTAATCGTATAATTCTGAAATCCCCAGCACCCATTTCTTTGAAGTGGGACATTTTTTTCGCAATTTCGAATATTTTTGTTTTCCATACTCTATGAGATTGGGCAGTCATGATGTATGCCTGTCTCAAGAATACCATTTCAGGTGGGAGTTCTAATGATATGTACATTACATCCAACCCCTGAAGAACATAATTGTTGGCAACATTACTCAAACATACGGATTTACCACCACCGGAGTTTGCTGATATGATCTGGAGTTGCTTACGTAGATTACCACCACCCATTAAATCATCCCATGTTCTAATACCACATGAGATATGGTTGAGGTCTTCACTTAATTGTTTTAGTAATTTTTCTGGTTCCTCGAACACACTGATGCCGAGATCGGTAGAAAGTGATACGTTTAACGCATCGGATACCATTTTATAGACCGCACCAAAGTCTTCTTTTTGAATTAGTGGAAAGCTTTCGCTGACTGCATCACGCATTGCACACTGTTTGCAAAATTTTTCAATCTCTTGGGCACTGTGGTCCAACTCATCCATAGGAATTGTGCCCTTTTCATAATCCATGTCAGTATCAGTCTCCGCATTCATCAACTTAACCGTGGGGTTAGTGTTGTGTGCATGATGATAGTCTAATAAAAATTGTACATGTGGAATGAACTCTGGATCAAAATACTCTGATTTAAGAATACCCATACATTTCCCCAACAGTTCGGGTGAGTTCAACAGATTGTTGATTATGTGATGTTGTTTCTTACTATTCATTCATTAGGTTCCTTGACTTTCCTTTATATGGTCAGCACAGAAGCTTAATGGCTAGAGAGATAAAAGTAAAGAGTGTTAGTCTTTTTTAATGCTCTTTTTTAATGCCGCTTCAATTTTATCAATGTCTGCGCGAAAGTCTATAGTACCGTCTTCGGATGCTGGATTCAAGAAGTCCGAAAGAATAGGTTCAGTTTGACGTATTTTATAACGATGATCAGTTGATAGATATATCCATCGTTTTTTCTTTGAAGAAAAGCGATATAGGTTGGGTGCCATGTTTCTGTCAATATCATTATATGTCTTTCGATGATAATCATTATTCTTTGGAGCACCGGGGAACGCATCACCCTCCGTATAATCTTCACCATTGGGTGGGAGTGCATCCATTCCCCATTTGTGAATCAATGGATCGAGTCTATCGGGGTTATAATTAGGAATCTCACGCTTGATCCAATCTTTAAGTTCGTTACTAAGATGTTGTTTGTTTGCATAATCTTGTCCCTTTTGTGGAACTTGTGTATTTGCGTCAGCTTCAACTGTTTGATCAATGTCGTGAACATCTTGATACTTCTTCTTACCACCATCATTGATGTCGATTGTTCCCAAAGAGTCTCTATCTTCAGTTAGTTTTCCGAAGATGTCTTGAGTTTCCTGAGAGGCTACTGCTGGTTCTGCAACAACTCGTATCATCGTTGGAACCCATTGTGGTGTAAATCCGGCAGAAGACCATGAAACGTTTGTAACCTCAAGATATTTCAACGTGGGTTGAAGTTTACTATCAAAATATGTCTCACTAGGTAGCTGGATCATATCCCCAATAACTAGTGGTCTTCCGAGTGCTCTCACCAATGCAGTAAAAGAGAATTCAAACATATATTGTTCCCCATTATAAAAACCTGAGTTAAAACCCATTTTAGCCAAAAATCCTGCATAGTCTACGGGAGCGTATGTGCCCTTTAAACGTATAGGTTCTTCACTATATGATCTATCACGATTCTCTAACAGTATTTTATCTTGAATGTTTTCCACATTAGTCTTTTCATGTTCAGTTAATTGAAAAGCTTTTATAGCCCAATAATCTTCTGGTCCACCATTGAACTCCGCTGGCCTAATTCTCCAATACCTAGAAGGAACAGAGGCTTTTAAATGAATTGTTATATAACCATCACAGTCGGGTATAGTTAAAATAGAAACACCATACCACTTCTTACCATCAGAGGATCGTTCGACTCGAACTTTTGTAACTCTATTCTTAGAATCACATCCCTGCTTCAATCTCAGTGTAGCTATGTTCTTTTTAACATATGTTTCAATAGCATATCGAATTCTTCCATTATCCAAACGGATAGGACCAAAATCATATCCTATGAACGATTTTCTAACTACTTCGAGTCCGGTCTGTGAAGACCTCCACTCAGTGTCAAACTTGTCGAATGCGTTATTTGCAGGAAAGTTGGGGTGAGTACCACCTGAAATGGCCATACCCAATCCAACCTGATCAACAAGTTTATCTTGTTCATAAATTCCCAACATCTTGTGGAGATTGACTTGGGCACCACCTATGGCAATAGATTCTTCCACATAACTATCAATTGCACACACTTCTTCATCGAAGTTGGTTAACTGCCATGGGTAACATACCTCGGCATCTTCAGCACATGGGAGACCTCGAAAGTTTCCATCCGGTGGGCAACTGTTATTCCCCGAACCATCACCTGTTACAGTTGGTTCATCTGGCCCCACAATACCACCGTCCGGGCAATTTCCCGGAGAGTTTTCTTCTGGATAGCAATCATATAGTGTATTATTGTCTTCCATATTATCCCATTATAAAGTATGCTTTCTGACCGACTTCACCTGCATCAGCCATTGACATATCCTCAAGTTCATCCATTAGTCCAGCTTTTTCGGCTTCTGACTGCGTAATTAATTCTTGTGCGTTCAATATTGTACTACCACTTGGTCCCGGTAGTGATTGGAACTTACCTCGACCTTGGGACAACATCATTTTCGCTTCTGCTAGTGTCCATTTTTGGAGCCACATATACGTGTTTCTATCTCTCAACAGTTCTTGTTCAGTTCGCTCAACACTTACATCCAACAATACTCGCTCATTTGCATACACACCGTTATACAGTTTAAGCTCTCTGGTCACTTCATTCCATTGGAACGTCAACCTAGTAGCAAAAATGTTTTCCATTTCTTCAATGAAAGAAGAAACTAAATGGAAGCTTAATATGTCAAAGGAACCCGCAGTATAAAGATGCTTAAGCGCAGCATAACCAAATATATCATAGCCGCCATAAGAGCCTTTTAGGAAACCTCCTCTCATACGATACGCGGCTGTAACTTTAACAATTTTATTAAAGCCAACACATTTGTCTGACAGTTCATAGGTCTGTTGGTTTCTCTTCATATCTAAGAAGAAGAACCCTCTTTTATAAGAATATCCACTGTACTTTCTCAACATTGCGAGTGCATTATCAATACATATATCAATATTGGATTTTGAAAGTTCTACCTTAGTTGTGGGTGCCCCAAGAAGTTCTCGTATCTTTCGATGCATCTGTCGTCTTTCGTCGGGACTTCCATCATCACCAACACCTAACTGTTGGTACATTGGTAAAGATTTTTGAATGTCTTGACCCGGAACTGGATCACGATAACGAACGTTTACACCAATGTCACCCAACACGTTTTGTAAAATATCATGTATTTCAATGATCGCGTCACAACCAACTTTACGAGTCTTAAACACAATACGGTCTCGGTCATTACAATCTTCTGCTCTTATGTATTCTACATATGCAAAGGCTGTAGTTTCCACCCATCTGATGGCATCCCAAATGTATAAAGTATCTTTCACAGTATTGTACCACAAGAAGCCCTCTGCTGGCTTTGGATCAGAGTTGGCCACAACTTGTACTACCCAAGATGTACCATCCCATTGCTTGAGTTCACCCGTGGTTGTATCTAACCAGTATTCACCAATTTCCACATCCGTGGGGTCAGTATCAGATCGAATAGGTTGATCTATTACTAATACCCACTCCATCAGACTATCAGAGTATAAGTAAAATTGTCCGTTAAACAACCAGTACAACCCAGTTGGGGGTTGTCGAGGGTCGAAGGTCTCATTAATGAAGTTCAGACTCTCACACACTTCAGAAAGAATCTTTGTTAACTCTCCTGTTTCCGGGTTAAACCATACGGTACCCTCTGGTAATTTTTCAGGCTCTAGTGGGTTTGTGTCTCTCTGGAAAAAGTTATCAACCTCTGCCCATTGGGTACTTAATGTATCCCATACAAACAGGTTATCAACCGATGCAGACGAATCCCACCAATATTGGCAAGACTCTCTATTGCGTGGATCAGTTGGAAAACTTGCTATATCCAACTCTTCCCAAGATAGTGATATAGAAGACCATTCAAACAATGTTTGTTCGTCTTCCACATATCTAAAATCGAATGGTCTTGTTATAAAAGAATTTTTTGGTTCTATGACAACATTGTCCAGTTTAACCCAGCCACTTGAACCAAATTCATATAGAATGAGATCATTCGTGTCAAACCAATAATCCCCAAATAGTCCATCATCTACTGAGTCATCTGCGTTCGGATCAATATTATTATTGATAACAGGAATTTTATCCCATAGTTCAGTGGTAGAGTTCCATTGATATAGTGAGAGTTCGTCAACCACATATCGTAGAGATAATCTATCAGTGATGTTTGAATTAGTAGACTCAACGGTTACATTGGGTACTTCTTCCCAAACCATACCAGATGACAAAACAAACACCTTTTCATTAGCTTCATCATACCAGTAATCTCCGGCTACAATTAGTTCGGGGTCTTTATCATAATATATTGCTAACAGGTCTTCCCATTCACTAGTCTCTTTGTTTAGCTTGAATAGTCCACCAGTTAAAGAATTATACCAGTACCCTTGCCCTTCAATTAGAGTGGGAAGAAGTGGGTTTCTATTAGATACTATAGTGTTAAGTTCACACCAAATGCCATTCTTCCATATTCTAGCAATACCGGTTGATGAATCAAACCATATTGTCCCATCTTCCGGGTTGGTAATGTCAAACCCATAATTTACGAAACTTAGTGCGTCCCAACCGGTTCCATTGTATTCAAATAGAAGGTTATCATCTGTGTCAAACCAAAGTGTTCCAACAGGTAAAAGGTTTGGGGCAATATCATTAGAAATAAATTCAAGTGTTATTCTGTTTTCACCATTCCATAGATAGTAGACACCATCTTCAAGCCATATCACATTCTTATTAGGGAAGTCTGGAGAACTCCATATATCTTCTTCTAATAATATCAACTTTTCGTTGATCGTTTTGATTAACTCTTGATAATTGGGTGCCTCACTACCTAGAATATCTAGGATGTGTTCACAATCATTAATATTTAACTTAAGTTTATATACTGTATCAGGAATTAATCCAGTAGGTTGGGTAAGTCGTATGTTTTCCTCAAAATATACCGTATGTTTGCCGGGGGTTTTTGAATCACGTGGACCCTCCTCGACACCAGTTGGTAGTGAGTATGAGTGAACTCCCTCACGATGATATCTGGCAACATTATCTACGGCATAGCCGGAAAAGTAATAGGCAGTGTTACGTTCTAGTCCAGTGACTTCCAGTTCAGTTGTTGTTCTATCATTGTAGAAAGCTCCAACAACTAGTACTCCATCTTCTATGTTACTACCAGCATGAAGGTCTCCATCTACTGTAGCATCACCAATGTAATATTGACCATCTTTAGGAGAAGATTCTATATAGTTGGCAGGTTTTCTGCTGACCGTAAGAACGATTCCATCATACTTACCATTACCCTTACATCCCTCCATAGCGGGTGGGATATTCCAAGTAAGTTTACCACTATCATCATCAATTCGGATGAACTTGAGAGTGATCTCTTGGCCTTCAATTTTGATTTGGTCGGGTGTATCGGCAAAAGAATTATAAATGGACATCTAGCCTTTCTCTAATCGTATGATCTATTTATCAAATCAATCAGTTAGTTTCTGGCTACCCACCACACCGCCACGGTATTCCATGCCCACCAGTTTATCATCAATAACATCAAATTTTTGGAGTTGAGCTAATGCGTTAACTAAAACCAATTCCAATAACAGTAAGAACGATTTAGTTTTCTGTATCCGATCAGTGCCCATGTGTGCATCAACTAGGGTTATATAATGATACGTTTGTTGGAGAAATGGAGCAAACCATATTTGAAACTCTTCAAGAGCCTTAGTCGGGATATTTTTATCCTCTACCCGCCTCTCGAAGTCTTTCATTGTTTCATATACAGTATCCAAAAAGAAATTGGCCCATTGATCTCTATTATCCGTGAAATTTAAATCCTGTAAAAGGAGTTTCATCTTATCACCATAGCTGGAAAAAAGACATATTGTTAGGTCTCTGTATAGTTCGTTCAACACTGGGTCAGTAGAAAATGTTTCCACTGGAAGATCAATATGAACTTTAAACTTTAAGTTCCTAAAAAATTCACCCTCTTCGATATCTTTCATAGATTCTTCAAAATCCATTTCTGTGGGTTTACCTAATTCTAAGTATTTTTCCCGCTTTTTGAACATATAGAAATCTATATACCCTTTGGCATACAAATATATAACTCCGATAATCAATACTATTGCCATAGTCTCAATACTATGATCTTTAGTTAATCTTATTAGATCAGATAGACTTAACACACATAAACCCCTTTCAACATACTGGTATATTTATTTGGTGAGTTTGTTTTAAATACTATTTTGTGTGGAGAAATTGTGAAGAGTTTTGGCTATATGAGTAAATGTGGTTTGAGGATATGACCGAGTTAACTCTTTCATAACCGATTCAACGACCAATGTCGCATGATATGAGAATTCCCACTTATTAGATAAATGTGTAATAAATTGTCTGGAAGTATTCGCATTCCACATATTCACTGAATGATCTTCCGAATATTGAATAACGTCTCGTGAAAATGCTTGAAACATACATTGATTAGATAACTTTCCACAAAGATGTTCTAACTTTTCTACCAATAATTGGTATTCGTGGTCACTATAGGGTGTTAAATTATTAAGCATCAATTTCTCTAGTATTAGATAAGACCCAATGTAACAACTTCTTGTTTCCCCAACATGGGAAGTAATAGTCTTGAGTTCCCTCTTCATTTATTATAACAAGGTTCCTAGCCGTGGGGTAATATATGTTTTCATACTCCCACAATATTTTTATTTTATCTTTGGGTTTGAGGTTTACATATATCTTTTCATCTTCATCATCATATGACTCTTTCACCGGCACCCTTTTATAAGAATTCATTTCGTAAAATGAATATACCCTTGGAGTCTCTTCAGCTTTTTCTAATAATTGCTGCTTACTCTCATAATAATCAGCAAATGACATTGTCTTAATATCCAAAATATATTACCTCAATCTTCTAGTATATTTATAACATGTCAAATCAGTGTAAAAAATCATTTAGTTGTTCAAGTGGTTATGGCATCAATACTATATTTGATATAGCCACAATCCCACACCCGATCTATACCATTTTTTAACATCATGTCATATTCTGTTTTGGTGGAGTCCCACACATGAGGGAATCGTTGTTTTATGAGGGATTTTCTAAACCCCCATCTATGTTTCCTATGACCGTCTACAACATATTTGTAATCTGGATTAACCACTGATTCTACAGTAAATCCCATTTTTTCGTACACACTACCACTTCGTTCTGACCATCGTAAATCTGAAAAAGAAAATATGCTAGTGGGTTTATGTTTTTTTACAAAATACTTAAAAAGCCTAGATGCTACTCCGGCTATGGTGACCCCGGTTTTAGTACAAAACCTAGATAACTCATATCGACCATCTATATTATTCTTAGTGCCCATCTGCTTTCTCGGTAAACTGAAGGTCATCACTGATACTAGTACATCATCAAAGTATGCACCAATTGATATATTTGATATACAAGTGCCCTGAAGGTGATGTTCATTTAGAAATACATTTTTATCAGTGTTATTCACTTCTCGTATTTGACATTTTCTGGCATGTAATTTGACTGGAGTCTCTCCCAATTTATAGAGCAATTTGCTTTTCACAATTTGGTTTTTTTGAAACCACTCATCTTCATATATGAAGTAAGAGTCTATATTTTTACTGATTAAGAACTTTTTAAATTTTTTCAAGTATGAGGTTGATAGTAATGACTGCTGTTTAAACATTGTGAATGGGAGAAAAACGACAGCAAAATCATCACGTAACATATAACTTACCATGTATGGTCCAACTTTTTTATACTTTTCTACCTTGATGGCAGTTTTTAGTTTTGATAGATAATCGTCCATTTCCTCATAGAATATTTTAGAAATATCGCCGATATATGGAATGATGTCCTTGGGTATGTCCAATGTAGAACGGACTTTTTTGGAAAGATTGTCTCTCCATTTTACCATTTCTAAATTATCTCTACTGCCACATATTTCAGGTGGAACTCCCCACAGAAAGCAATTTCTAACAGAAATTTTGTGATCCAGATGATATCCAACACCACCTGCCAACACTCGCTTCAATCCTAGTGGGTTTATATCACTCTCATATATCTTATAGGTTTTCCTAGTGACAGAACTAACCTTTGATCTATATATTTCGAACTCGGTTTTTCCAGCTAATGCATTTTTGTGTAGGTTTTTGCTATTTATTTTACATCGCTTTATTTTCTCCTTCGTATTACATATTGGACAATTTGTTAGTTCATTTTTGAGATTGTCCCACCTAGCAGCAAACTGGTGGCCACATTCTTTATTTTCCACTAAAATTTTTGTATCCTTTGGAATGAATTGATCATCCGCTAATGCTACCAAAATGTCAAACTTTGTCTCCACCTTTTTTATGTGTTCTCTTCTAGTTGTTGAATGTTGTACTCGGTCAGTACATTTTTTACATCCCTGTAATTTATGTTTTTTAAAGTTTGCAACTTTTCCCTTGGTGGTGGCAGAGAATATATGACCACACAGCAAACACTCTATTTCCTGTTTATGGTTTGTGGTTAATTCAGGGTTTGTGGGTTTCAATTTTAGGGCATTTATCATTTTATCATAATATTCTTTTTTCATATGACTTCTCCATTCATGTTATTACCTCTTACTATATATACTTGACCAGAAAAACACAAATCAAATTATTCCACAGAGTTACCAAACATATAATAAAAAAAGCCCCGCAGTGCGGGGCTTTTAGACGTTTTCTAAGATTTATCTTTAGATAAAGTCGAGGCTCTGAACGTTGATTTTTCCGTAATAATCGCTTGAATTTCCAAGAGATGTAGTAGGATCAGTCATTGTAACCTTACCATAACGTGTCATTAGAGACATGACAGGCTGGAAGGTAACTGGGTTCATAACAACTCCAGAAGACATCAATGGGATGTATGGAGCGTACCAGTAACCAGTATCAGTTTCGCCGTTACCGCCTTTATAACCTACAAGGATCGTATCAGTACCACCACCAGCACCAGCAGAGGTAGAGTCTAGAGACTGCGCCTGATTCCATAGGTAGCTATACACCTTGATTGAACCGTTTAGGGTACCAACCAATTGGGTGTTGTTAGGGCCTTGGAAGCTTCCTTCAACCGCTGGAGCAAATACAGCCTTAGCTGCACTCTGTAGGACCGAGACGATCATTGGAGAAGCAACAATGAAGTTACCTGCACCACGACGGGTCTTACGTGCGATTTCGTTAGCAACTTCGTTAATGCGAACACCTAAGTTAGCAAAACGATCACCAGCAAAAGCAGGTGCATAATTACCACCAGTACCACCACCAGTTTGTGAATAATCAAACGTTCTAACCGTACCAGCAAGTGCAATCAAGTCACCAACGATTTCGGCATCGATTTCTTGAACGATTTCGGCAGACATCGCCTTGGTCAATTCAGATTCGATATCTAGTCCGTGTTGAGACTGCATATCCTGCATAGATTCGATTGTCCAGCCAGATTGTAGCCTACGAGTTCTAGCTTCTGCGGTTTGGTTGATAATCTCTAGAGACATCTTACGACCTCCAGAACCTTCTAGGAAGCTACCAGAACCACCACGTAGAGAACCACCAACTGGCTGACCATAAAGGGTTTCGCCCGTGTCGTAGTCGTTACCATCACCCGGACGGATGCTAGATTCCCAACCTTCACCTGTTGCAGTAGCAGCATCAATATCTAATGGCTCACCGTCGGCAGTAAAGTGTGAAAGTCCAGAAGCACCAGCATCTTGTGCTGAACCGGTAGAACCAGAATAGAAACGACGAATTGGCTTTTCGTTACCGAAAGCTTCATCACCAGCAGCGATATCAAATCCACCGAATGGGTTTCCATCAAAATCAGTAGGTGCAGTCATATCTTCTTGATACTTGTATCGTAGTGTATACACTAGAGATACTGGTCCTGACATTGGCTGAACACCAACGATTTCCGAACCAATAGTACCCGGAATGATTCTTCGAATCATAGGTAATAGGGTCTTACGGAAGTTCGCGATATCGTGAGCCTGTGTAGAACCTGCGGCTGCGGTTTCTTTAAGAATATAATTCTTTTGGTTTTCTAGAAGCGGTGCAACCATTTCTGCCTTGTTCGGAGCTAATCCTTCCAAGAGAGCAGAACGCGCCTCATTCCAGTTTTCGTGTAACATTTTAAAATCGTCCATTACTTTCTCCTTTAGTTAGTAGTTTTATAGACTTGTTGGTGTTTTAGTAACACCTGCGCTTTTCTGAAGTTTTGTCAACCATTCGTTCAACTGTGTGTTAATTTCGGGAACATCGTCACCATCGTCAGAAACATCTTCTGCCAACTGTTGGGTGTCACCTGTTTTAATATCACTGCCTTCGATTAGGTTTTTAACTTCTTCTCCCTCGGCAAGTACTGACTCATCGCCTTCCTTCTCCGATACTTGTGTGGTAGACTTGTTTATAACCTGCTTAATATAACGGTCATAACCTTCTTCTAGTTTGTCCGTTGGGACATTTTCTAGAATAGCTTCCATTACATTACGTGTGGTTCCATTCAAGCTTTCCAAAACTTCTTGCATTTTTCGTTCTCTAACAGTTTCGTCTAACTGTTTTCTAGTGTCATTCAACTCTGCGCGAGCTTCATTGAGTTCTGCTTCCAACTCAAGCTTGCGATCTTCGATAGCATCTTCATTAACAAAACGCTTACGATGTTCTGCACCAATTGATTCAACAATTTGACGACCGTAATTTTCTTTAAGTACTTCGTCGATAGATTCTCTGTGCTCATTTAGTTCTGCGGTCAAACGTTGTTCGACATATGCATCTAGAGCTTCCATCAACTGCTTCATATCTTCTTGAACTGCTTCTGCAATTCGTTGTCTTTCAGTAACTAGTTTTTGAGCATATTCTGCTTCCAAATCTCTGAAGCTTTCTACATCTTCACGTAGTTCTTCTAACTCAGCGGTTAGAGATTCTTCAATTTTGGTATCAATAGCTTCCGCTAGTTCTTTCTTTTCAGTAACGAACTTCTGTGCAAACTCGGCACGAAGGTCATTTTCAATATTTTCTCGTTCTAGTACGATCTTTGCTTCCATAGCAGACTTCAACTGTTCGGACAATTCTTTCTTAGTGTCCTCATTCAGAAGTTCAGACTCGACTAGTTTGTTTAATAGTTCATCCATTTTTGTACACTCCAAAATTTTTATGAATTTTCGTATACTATTTATTGTTATAGAAAAGAATTAAAACAATCGTAATATAGTTGGTGTAAGTTATTGAAAAGCCAGTATATTTTATTTTAGTGTTTTTTGAAAAAATGGGCACTTGACAGATAAGCGTTTGAAAAGTATAATAGTTATAATAATTTAGGAGAGTTATAATGAAGGATAATAGTACTAAACAAATAATTGACGAATATATAACGACTGGTAAGAAAATTAATGTTGTTAAGAAGATGGAGAGGAATCTTCAAGCCGAAGTGGGAAGGATTAAAGCGGTTAAAGATAGTATTAGTGGTATGAACTATATTAGTAGCTCAGAAGCAAAAAGGCTCCTATTTGAAATAGAAGCCTTAAAGAATATACTTGAAGAATTGCCTAGTTAATATCCACCACTGTTCGTAAACCATCTACCCTTAAAGGCTATACTAGTTTTACCAATTCGCTCCACCCTGTGGAGTGAATCCTTTCCCTCTTCACAAGTGCAATCAATCGGTTCATCTTTGTTGGAATGTGAAACAATTTTCTCAACAACCTTACCGCAACTCTTACATTCAAAATCAAATATTGGCATATTTAAACCTCTTCATCAGTTTGTTCGTGTTTCACTAGTCTAGCTCGATATCTACCTGCAAACATATTAAACCAAAAGCCAGCATCTACTCCATAGGGTATCCATTCTACAGTGGTACCCTTATAAATTTGTTTTTTAAGGGCCACATTATAAAAACTGTCAAAATCTTTAATTATATTCTTGGAAAATACGGTTCTACTCATTCCGTCATATACTTCTAAAAAGTCACCTTCCTCAATTTCACTAACATTTTGGTTGATCTTTGATTCGTCACGAACAATCCATCGCACTTTGCTTGAAACTTTTGTTTGATTACCATTAATATATTCATTATCCCCGACTATACCCATCGTAAGGTTTCCGTAAAATTCATTCATATGTTGTTGCTCCTTGTTTTAATTATTTAGAGTAGTATTTTTTAGTTGAAAAAAAGCCCCACACTTGGTGGGGCCTATAAAGTAAGTTTATTGTTATTATTAGTACTTACATCTTGTTAAAAACATTATCCACGAATAGTAGTATGCTCTTACTGAAATGTTTCTGTGCATTTTCATCATGTTGTAAACTTTCTGCTAGTGAAAGAACTCGTTGTCCTTCTTTACTATTTTGTAGTCCTTCATATACGGGACGTGGATATGCCCCACGAACAGAAGGTGTAGCAACTAAATCAGCAGTAACAAAAACGTATCCAGATACGACTCCACCATTACCAACGTTACCTGCACCTCTACTTGAGATACCATAACGAACGCCAGTTTTACCAAGTGCTTCAGCAATTGCACCCATTGGTGTATCTCTGATAATTTCGGCTCTACCAATCACATTATTGCCAACGATATTAAGTTCTTTAATAGCGTGGGAAATTCTATCCATGTTGATGGTAAGTTTTTCTGGATGATCTAGTTCTCCAAAGATACCACCATTTTCTTTAATGAGATTATTAGCACTATTAACGGCTAATGTCATTTCTGAAAGGGGATATATTCTTTCGTTTCTGTTGGGTTGTTCCGCTTGCATGAAAACACCACTCAACCACATGTTCTTACCAACAGTTGTACTGGCTTCACAAACGATTTTCGCTGCATCTGGTTGTAGGCTTTCAAACAACGGTTCCATATTATTTACCCACCGTACCTTTAACGACTTTATCAGCGTCTTTAAGTTTGTCATGGCCGTGGTCGTGTTTTTTAGGGTTTTCCATACGCTCATCCTTATGCTTACCCTTCAACTCGGTCTGTTTGTCTGGAGGATTGGCACCGCCACCAGAACCACGTGGGTCTTCAGCAGATGTAGCATCATCATGGCCGTGGTCATTCTTCTTAGGAGTTTCCATACGGCTATCTTTATGTTCTTTATTCTTCAAATCTTTTTCTTTGTCTGGAGGATTAGAACTACCACCAGAGGCTTTTGGCTCTTTGGCAGATGTAGCATCGTCATGACCGTGGTCATTCTTCTTAGGAGTTTCCATACGGCTATCTTTATGTGCTGTATCGAGTTTAGTAGATACATACCCTTCTGGTGACTTTAACTCTTCAGTAAGTCCAGAAACATGATTCATCAACTCTTCATCGTTTTCAAAAGTTTGAACGGCTCCATCATTCGCTGAAGTGAATTCAATTTTGTCATCCTTCATCTGGAAAGAACCAACAGTGTTTCCTCCGATGAAAACATCGTTTCCACGAATGGTAACTTCATCACTTTCTAATAGACCAAGAATTTTTCTGGTTTTCACATAAGAAAGGTCTTTTACTAGACTACGTGTTAGTTCGTCGTTTCCTTCGAATACCGCGTCAACTATTTTATCTTGAATGCTGCTCATAATTCACCTATAATTTTAATTTGTTTTCGATAATTATTTATAGTTAATCGCTCTTGGCGTTAACATATTGTAAATATCTTCTTATATCAATCGGTCTTGAGTATCGTTTAACTCGCTCAAATTCCTTATCCGTTGCTTCATCATTATCTTTTTCATCATCTTCTTTCTTATTCTTATCTTCATCCTCGTCATCTTTACATAGACTGTCTGGATCAAGATATTTGAAATTGTCGATGTTTTCTAAGATTTGTCTTTTAAATGATAATTTCTTTTTCATTCTGTACCACCGTCACCGGTTTCTGCATTGTTGACACCATAAACAGAAGCTCCCAACTTAGGAAGCTTCTTATCTTTATCTTTTACTTTACGAGTCTCAAGATAGTTCTCAATGGGTTCACCCCATGCAGATAACTTCTTGGCAGTTTCTAGTACAGTAGAAATTTTCATTAGAATCCAAACGCGCCTTCTTCACCATCACGGCTTTTCATAATTTCACGTTGTTCTTTTTCCAAGTCTTTCTTGGACTTAACCTGAATCTCTTCACCGGTAGGAATGTATTCATCACTGCGGAGGTTAATTTGTGTTCGATACATCGGCTTTCCATGGTGAAGACGAGCAGCGGCAACATCACCACCACCTAGTGTTCCTAAAACCACCATGTTCTTACCATTAGCGGTTTTAATTATAGAACCCGTGCGGACTCCTTCATTAACTTTTTTGTCATCATCAGATTCATCATCGTCAGTCTTTTTCTTGGGTTCATGTTTATAATCAACCATACCTTCGAGTTCATGAAGTAGATCATCACATCCATCTTCATCCATATCACAAATCTTATTTGCACAAGTTTTGATATCTTTTTCTTCACAGTTATCCATGTCTGCAACTTTACCTAGACGCTTCAAAAACTTTTTCTCAGTTTTTTCATCGTCACACATTTTGAATAGTTTCTTAATGTGAGCGGCCATTGCACCGGCAGTCATGGTTTTTTCGTGATCTTCGATCAAAAGACCTGCGGCCTTTTCAGTTAAGTACACATTGAACATTGAATTTAAGTCTTCGGTTTCGTGTAGTTCACCCGCAGAATTCTTTTGGACAAAAGTGTTTAAAAAATTGTTAATAGACATAGTAAGTAGACTCCTATTTTTCATCGTCTTATTTATTTTCAATACTATTTATTGAACTTATAGTTAAATTTATTAAAACCGGGGTTGTTTATCGTGGTCCCGGAGGTTGTTCGGGGACATCTCCTGCCCCAGCTTCAGGTTCGCCACCAAGGGGATCGTCAGTTAGACCACCCTCCGGGGAAGGCTCACCTTCGTTATCAAGGCCACCAAAGTCGTCTGGGCCACCACCGAAGTCTCCACCACCCGGTAGGCCACCTAGACCACCTTCAAATCCACCAGCCTCGGCACCTTCCTCATTATATAGTTTTGGAATATCTTCTCTACCACCATCTACCGGTATTCCTTTTTCCTCTCTAAGAAGTCTTTCATTAAATGCCATTTCTTCCTCTGTAAGTTGTAAGTACCTTATCTGAGCGAAGCGGTTAGATATAGATTTATCAGTTGAGACGCTATTGTATACATTGATAAGTGCGGCATCAATTTCTTGATCTCGACTCTTCTTGAAGTTACTAGGCTCTGGAAGTCTAATTCTATACAGTGATGGATCAATGTTTAATTCATTCTCATAAACAAAACGTTTAAACTCTTCATCCAGTGTTCTTTCAATAAAGCACTGTAGTCGTTCAATATAAAGACTGAACTTTATTTCTTGCATCATGGCTATACCCACTTTACCGTCATTAAAGTTTCCACTACCACCATCACCTTCTAAAGTGTTGATATAGCTTTCCGGAATCTTTAATCCTCTCCAAATTTTTCTAAAGAATATTTGTAGATCGTCTAGGTTACCTAGATTTTGGCCACCCGGTAGAGTTTCGATACGAGTTCCACCACCATTAGGACGAACTGCTAGGAAGAAGTCTTCCTGCATGGATTGTGGATTGTATACTGCATCAACTTGTGAATTTCCACCTACCTGTGATGGTATTCGTTTCTGTCTGAAATCGTTTTTAACTTTTTCTAAGATGGTAGAAATTTCATGTGGGTGTGCTCGTCCTACATCAATATAAAATGCTCTACGCTCTGGTGCGCGTTGGATTCTATAGATTACAATAGCATCTTCTAAAAGTTCTTTCTGTTTGAATACTTTATAGATTGGGCGAAGAATAGAAATACCAAACGGCATCTCTTCACTTGTTTCATCAAACAGAGAAAATCTGACTACATCCGAAGCTTTATACGGTTGAGCTTGATTAGTATCTTGTCCAGTAAACAGGGCTGAATGATTGAAAGCCCCCATATTGTTGTTTGCTTCATTGTTATAATCACTCCTAACCATCCACGCCTTAACGTGGGATAAATCATATTTGTCCGTAACGGCTGCATCAATACTTTGTGCAGGGGTGAACATCCACTGACCATTCTTTTTACGTGAGCGAATATAAAAAGTATCACCATACTTTACAGTGTTTCTACAGAGGTTGAATAGTCTATCACCCTCTAGGCCATGAAGAGATACAAATGTTTTTAATGCTGCTTTTAGTGTTAATATTACATTGTTTGATATTTTTTGTGATGGTTCGGTTTGCATATCCAACTTAAGGGCTTCTTTACCCTTGGGAGCATTTCCACACATTTCTTCGGCAATATAGTCTAATGCTAGTGCAATATCAGAGTCACTGTCCATGATGTCATATTCACGGTAGCGGCTTTTTCTATTCGCGGCACCGTTTATAATTCTGTTGTACCATGAAGATTTCCCGAATAAGCCACCTCCACCACCGTAGGTAGACTGATTGTCTATAACCTCGGCATCTCTTCCCATGGGGCGTACAATTTTATAAAATTTGCTCGCTTTCATTTACGATTTTCTGCTTTCATTCATTCTATTTATTTGACCACACAAAATGTGAATAGGAAAGGTGCGTTAAACCATATCGTTAATAGCTGCCATTCTTCTGGTTACTGTTGCATTAGCTGCTGCTACCGCATTATTCAACGCACTATTAACTTCTTGCTGTTGTTCTGCGTATGTGAGGTCGTTCCATCTCATGTTTGCATTCTTATTTGCATCGTTGGCCACATCCAATTCTTTCTTGTTAACATCCGTTAATTCAATTATGGCATTTTGTATAGCAGTTAGAACTTCCATTTCTCCTTCCATCATCTTCCCGTCTTCCAGTAAATAATCGTCTAACTCTTTTAATGCTCCTACATCAGTACTAATTTTACTAAAATCTTCACTATTAACGAACGATATAATTGCCATCTCGGCTTGCCGTCTGTATTCTTCACCTGTACTCTTAGAGAGTGATGTGCCACCACCAGCATCCAGTGGAGAAGATGTAAGAGTTCTAGATAGTCTCATAGCCTCCGTCAATGAGAGTGGCCCAGAACTAACATTTCCATTCTGTCTGACCGTCTGTATTGTATTTGAATTGAACGGGATGGCACTATTAATCTTACCAGCATAGTTACGTTCAATGTTTGTCTGTCCACTTTGTGGATCGACCATCAAAAGTTTATCGGTGAAAGAATTTCCTACCATACTTCCTGCCAGTTCGTCACGTTCCGCAATTATGTCATCCAGACTTCTATTACCAAGATTATCTTTTCCTTGTGTTTGCATTTTTTCTATAATACGGTTAAGACCATCCAGAGTGTCCTGTTGTATGGCACCCAACCGTTCTCTCTCTGGTCGGGACCCAAGGGTTTCCCCCATTTTATACCCGGCAGTGATAGCCAGTATGTGGGGGCTTCTGCGTAGTGTTGCTGCTGCGGCTCTTTTACCGAATGCAAGTGTGCCCGCTGCTGCCGCTTTCGCAAATTTACCAGCTTTACCAGCTTTACCACCCATAATACCTTGGGCAATAATAGCCGCAACTATTTGTTGCGTGAAGCCACCCATAGCAACGATAATGGCCGTTGCTCCAGCACCTACACTGGACTCTCTAATTCCTACAATGTGCTCCACACCTGACAAGAGTTTACGCATAATCCCCATTTCTACGTTAGGGTCATTAGTTTTTCCCAGTTTAGTGGAGTCTACTTGGTCCACAGATGTTATAAGTTGTCCACCCGATCTCTCAGTTGCTTGAATAGCTTCATCTACCGTAACTCCATGTAGTTCCATAAATCTTTCTAATACCGCTCTCTCTCCCAAGGCCACATCTGGGTCCATTTTAGATAATTCGTCCAATCTAGTTCCGGCACGTATTGCCATATTTTCTCGGCCAACTATTGCCGCGTTTCTATCCTCATCGCTCATATTGGCACCACCCGCTCGCATATATTCAGCAACCAACTTGGTTTCTGTTGGGTCCATACCTAGTTGTGTTCCTAGCATTGTTGCACCAATGGAACGCTTAAATGCATCTATAACATTGCCATATCGTAACTGTCTTTGTTCTTGAACCCGCTTTTTTTGTAACTGTAAGTCTTGGTTTAATACTGTTGCCAACTTCCCTCGAAATGTAATCTCATCTTCAATCGCTTTCATTTGTGCAAAAGAGCCAACTCCGGGTCCAGTGGCTCCTAGACGTAAGGAACCACCACTCATCATATCCGAGAAAAAGCTAACCATTTCATCTTGTGATATTCCCAAATTTATATGTGTATCTTTAACAAATTTCATTGCCCCACTAACACTATCTGCACTACTATCTGCACCTACTGCCCTCAAACTTTGGGAAAATCTCATCATGTTATCTAGTGCAGCTTTTCCAACAAAACCCATCTCATAAGAAGTTTTTCGCATTTCCTGAAAAGCTGGTGATTCTACGAAGTCAGAGGCACCATCGAATCCTTCAGCCTGTCCTAGTCTTCGCATTGCATATCTATTTTCGGCAACTGAAGTTAGAAGGTCTGTTTCAGAAACACCCATGGCCAACGCTTCACCCCGCATAGAGTAGCGACCAACCGCTCCAGTTGTTTGTTGTCTAGTAAGAAGTAAACTAGCTTCCTTTTTAGCACCAGTACCTACCGCGAGTGCTAAACTGGCACCGAGGGCAGTGAGGGCTTTTCCAAACCCGTCTGTAGCATCCTCAAGGTTTTTAGTATTCTTTTTTATAACGTTTTCGTGTGCCGCGACACTTCCGGCAAAAGCATCCTTGACGGTTTCGCTATATTCTTTAATATTATCTGCCGCATCTTGGATATTATCACCCAGTCCATCCATAATAGGTTGCATTATTTGTGCAAGCGCTTGATCTCTACGCATTGCCTCCTGCACATCCTTTTTACCAAGTTCACCTTTTAAATCTGTAAAAAGTTTTGGTATCTCACCAAGCTCACGCAAATCGGTAATAGTTTGGGTAAGTTGTGGGGCGTTAGGTGACTTTTTATCTAAGCTTAACTCCTTTTCCGCTTCTTTGATTAATTTACCTACGTTTGAAAGATCGGAACTAATTTTTAAATCTTTTAACCTTGTATCCTTGACGTTATCAGTGATACGCTTTTCTATATTAGTTCTTTTCTCTGTTAATTCGGCGAGTTGTTGGGACTTTTTTTGTACGTCCCGAAGGGTTTTTTGTACAGTGGCTAAATCTTCACTGTTTTGTCCAACTCGATATGTATATTCATTGGTGGCCTTTGCTGCACTTTTATATGCATCACTAGTTCCTCTAAGAGAAATATCTAATTCTTTCGTACCCTTCTTCATGGCTTTAACAAGTGAGCCAATAATTGGAATACCCTCTGCCATTGTTCTAGTTACACGCTTATTAACTTTTATCGTATCGTCATATACTTTACTAAGACGTTTTATTTTGTCAATTGGATCACCATCAGACGCACTCGATGATGTATCTCTACGAAATGTATTGTTAGTACCCTTAATATCGTCTATAAGTTTTAGTAATACGTTATGTAGTTCTTTATCTGAATTATCCAAGAGGTTGTCCCACAAGGTGATTTGAATATATTTATAGTACCGTTTGGAAACATTACGTCAAAGGTATATAATAACTTGTAAATATAGTAACTTACTATAACAAAGGAAACAATATATGGCTAAGAGAACGAGAAAGAAAAAGGGTGATGAGTATTACATCAATAACGCTGAAATGCTAGAAGAAGTTATTAAAAGTAAAAAGCAAGGTCGAATGACTGAACGGTTTGGTGAAATGATAATGATACTCGCAAAAAGATATTCTTCACAAGGGAGTTATGCAAGTTATACTTATCGAGATGATATGGAATCATATGCACTTACAATTGTGTGTAGAGGTTGGGATAGTTTTGATCCAGTTAAATATCAAAACCCATTCGCATACTTTACACAAACAGTTAAACGGGCATTCTGGCAATTTTTAGATTCGGAAAAATCTCAAAGAAATGTTAAAGATGCATTGTTAATAAGGGGTGGAGAACTACCATCACATACTTTTGAAGAAGATTTTAGAGAAACAGAACTTGAAGAAGCATATTTAGAATCGGTTGCTAAAAAGAAAATAACACCGAGATTCTCTAATCTGTTAATGCGAGAGATTGCGAGGGTTGTAGCAGATAAAGAAGCTACTAGAAGTATACGTAGAGACCTCATCAGTTATATTCTCAAAAAAGAAAAGGATAGAGAGAAGAAGGTTGCTCCCTATGAATTTTTGAAAAGAGAGATAAGTGATCTATCTGCCATATATGATCCAACATTCCACAAATATGAAGATGGTGAGTATGACAATGAATCTTGATAACGTTAAAACTGCTGCTCTTTTTACTGATATACATCTAGGTAGAAAGAACAGCAGTGAGGTTCACCTCAATGATTGTCAGGATTATATAAACTGGTTCATAAAAAATTGTAAAAAAGAAAAAGTGGATATGATAATCTTCTGTGGGGATTGGTTTGAACATAGAGATGCTATAACCGGGAAAACCCTTGATCGATCTCACAAGATCATCAAACAACTAATTGAAGAATTACAATTACCATTCTTTTTTATTGTTGGAAATCACGATCTGGTTTATCGTAACACTCGTAATTCCTTCAACACGGTAATATTCGAACCGTTTGACAAAATGGTTCTAGTGGACGATAACATCAGTGTTACTATACAAAACAAGCGGGTGTTGTTTTGCCCATATTTGTTCGAAGAAGAGTATTCTGAACAGATTTCAGAAATAAATTCACATGATGTTGTATTTGGGCATTTTGAGTTTAAAGGTTTTGTGTTGACTGGTGAGACTAAAGTTCTCGATCATGGTCCGGACCAAGATGACTTTAAAAAACCACAGAGAATTTTTACTGGTCACTTCCATAAAAGACAAGAAAAGAAAAACGTCCATTATATTGGAAATACGTTTCCAATGGATTATAGTGATGCAAATGATACTAACCGTGGAATGGCCATCTACGACTTCACAAATGATGGTTTAAAGTATATTGACTGGGAAGAGTCTCCATCTTATGTAAAATGTAATCTCAGTGACCTCCTAGAGTCCCCTAAAGCGTTTTTGCGAAAGAAAGCGTCTGTTACCTGTATGGTTGATGAAAAGGAGTTAGGATATGAAGACATATTAAAAATTAAAACAGTCTTATCCGAGAAATTTTCATTACGGGAATTGAAATTGGAAGAACCCGTTGATGATTACTCAATCAGTGAAGATATTGATGCCGAAGATTTAAAGTCTGAAAGCACCGATGAAATTGTCATCAATCTATTGGGGCGAATTAAGGCTGAAGATATAGAATCCGATGAACTCAAAAAAATATATAAAGGATTACAATGATAGTATTTGAGAAAGTTACGTTACAGAACTTCCTATCGTATGGGAATGATAAAGCTACCCTAGAGTTACAGAGAAAGAACCCTACATTGATAACAGGCATCAACCATGATGCTTCTATCAATGGTGAAATGGATTCTAATGGGTGTGGTAAGAGTTCACTTCTTATGGCAATCACATTCGCTTTGTATGATCAAGCGTTAGGTATGGAATCCTTAAAGAAAGATGGGTTGATAAACAATATAAACAAGAAAGACCTTCTTGTTGAGTTTGAGTTTAAGGTACGAGAAGATGAATTCAAGATTAGTAGGTATAGAAAAAATAAGGCTATGGGTGGTAACGGTGTCAAGATAGAAAAGAATGGAAAAGATATCACACCAGATAGTATTAGTAATGCAAACTCGTATATTGCTGAAGAAATTATACGAGTTCCATATGAGATTTTTAGTAGAATAATAACATATGCAGCCAACGAAGAATCTTTTCTAAAAATGCCACTAGCTAAACAGAGAGAAGTTATTGAAGAGTTATTCTCTTATACTGAATTAAGTAAGAAGGCTGATACTCTTAAAGAGCAAATTAAGTCTAGTAAAATTGATCTCAAATATGCTATAGACTCTAACGAAGAAATAAAAGTAGAACATATCAAGCATGAAAGAAGTCTACGTGAGGCCAAACAAAATATTGATGAATGGGATAGCCAACATAAGAAGGAAATTGGTTCTGTAGAAAAACTTATAGAAGACTATCAGCAATTTGATTTCGATCAAGAGGAAGTGTTGATTGGAGAAATTGAATCTCATCATAAGATTACCTCTGAATTAGAAAATACTATTAGGGTAAAAGAACGTGAACTCCATATGTTAACTGAGGAGCAGGAGCGATTCACATCTTATGATAATAACAAAGCCAAAAAAATGGCAACTCTGGAGGTCGAGTTAGAAAAATATCAGGAATATTCAGAGGTTGAACTTGTAAACCAAATAAAACTGTTTAAGCAGTTGGAATATTCCAAAGAATTCGTACAAACTAAGAACAATAAACTAAAAGAAATTGAAAAGTCTCAAGATATGGAATTGGAAACACTTGAACAGTTAGAGACTGAGCAAAGTAGTTTACGTGATTCTAAGTGTCCATATTGTTCTCAGGAATATAAAGATGCTGTAGAAAAACTAGAACAAATCTCAGAGGAGATTGGTAAAATAAACACTACGGTACGGGCAAGTTTGAAAAGTTCTAAAAAACTTGAAGTGGAAATTGTTGAGTTAACAGAGGATATACAGAATACATCCAAACTATTATATTTTGATACTCCTACTGATGTGGAAAAGTATAGTAATACCAGAGATAGAACATTGGAGACAATATCTACGTTAACAAGTGAAGAAAATCCTCTCGTTGATAGAACTAAAGAGATTGAAGTTTTGAGTGTGGAGATTGAAGAACTAGGCACCAATTTAGTTAAGCATAGTATCAAAACATTTAATACACCAACGTTTGAAAGTTTGAAAGAGTTGTTTGAGGTGAAGGGTAAACTCAATTCAGCTATTGAGAAAAAGGGGTTCTTGGAGGAACAGGAGAACCCATATGAAAAATCTCTTGAAGCTTTGGCTAATTTTGAAATCAAGGAGAGTAAGTCGGAAGAAATTGTTGAACTTGAGAAGATTATAAAACATCAAGAATTTCTATTGAAACTTCTCACCAAGAAAGATTCTTTTGTCAGAAAGGCTTTAATGGATAAGTATCTACCATTCCTAAATGAAAGATTGAGATATTATCTAGGTACGATGGGTCTGCCACATAAGGCACACTTTATATCAGACCTATCTATGGAGATTAGTCAATTTGATCGAGAAATATCATTTACCAATCTTTCATCAGGACAGAAGGCGAGAATTAACATTGCTTTATCCCTTGCGTTCAGAGACGTATTACAGTCTAAGCACAACTTTATTAACCTATACATCCTTGACGAGTGTTTGGATGTGGGGTTGAGTAATGTGGGTGTGAGAAAGACGGTGAAGCTGATTAAGGAGGTTGCAGATAGTAATAATCTATCTATGTTCATTATCTCACACAGAGATGAGATTAAAGATTCTTTCAAGGATCAAGTGCATATTGAATTAAAGAATGGATTCTCCAAAATAAAAAGCCCCTGATTAGGGGCTTTGTTTTATATATTCTACCAGTTGCGGGGAACCCTAGTTGGTTTAGGGGTTTGAATGGGTGGTGGTAATGGTGCTCCATCAACCCAACATGCTTTGAGTATAATTGTGAGTGCCTCTTCACATTCTTCTTTCGCTTCTTCTAGTGAATATCCCCCAAATAACTCTATCCCCTTTACCCAAGGTTTTTCATCTACAGAAAAATGTGGAGACTCTTTCCAACTTTTCCACGTGATTAAGAAATCTCCGAGGGGAGTTTCGCCTATCACGTGATCATACGAACAATAATCGTTTGATGGGGTGTGGTCGCTCCACAAAATATTAAGTTTGTTCACTCAATATCCCCAAACAATTTCAGTTTTGTATAGTAAAAAATGCTCCCCATAACACCAAGAGTTATTAGACTAATACCCAGTCGTGTGTTATTTAATAAGTTCATATACTCTTTCACTCATAGTTTAGGATTATTTGTAGAAAATGCGTTCATATCTTCGAGGAGATAATATAGTGTTTCACAATAAATGTTATCACTGTTTTTATCAATTTTCAAGAAATGTCCTTCTGGGTCAAAGTCACCTTCATCAAAGTAGATGTGGTATACACCATCTTTGTCCGATTTGGTTACTGTCCATCCTTCGGGCAATAGTAACTTACCAGTAGGGTCTTCTTTTGTTGTTTCAATACTCATGTAATTTTATCCTAAATTATAGTATACTTCTGTGTCCTTATAGTACGGACAGTCCACGTTTCCACCATGGTGGAATCATTTTCTTAGTTTGGTTGTATAGATACTCAAATGATTCGTCGAGTATGTATACCGTACCCCAGTCATCTTTAGATCGAACAATTCGGCCACAACCCTGAATTATTCCAGTAATAGCCTGTCGGTTGTACCAATCTTTAGAAATTTGCATTCTACGCTTCGTCCAAGCATCACCGAGGTATGGGTAGGGTACCTTAACAATTAGGGCAAACCTCCCACGATCATCTTTTAAATCCATACCTTCGGTCACTGAAGGTGATATTAACAGTGTAGGCTCCTTCTCAGAGCATTCTAGAAATGTTTCTATGGCTTCATCCCTACTAACCTCATATCCGGGTGTATGGTGGATTATACGATGACTGGTGTTTATATTCTCAAGAATCCATTTCGCAATCTGGAATGAACCTGTGTGGATTATTCCAGATTCTTCGGTATGATATCCACATACATGATTAATGGTCTTCATCATCTTTTTACGATCTGTAGTTCTCTCTTCAGAGTTCCACCCATAATTCATTTTAATTACTGGCTTAAATATCACTTCTCTATTATCTTCTGGGAATTCGGAATCCAATGAAATCATTGCTGCATCTTCTGGATCAATTCCAAGGTCTCTACAAAATTCCTCTTTATCAAGGATGGTTGAAGACATAAACATGAAACGATTCGCCATAGGTAAGCATATGTTTCGAAAATTATTCTTAGCATAAAGTTCTTTGAACTTAAAACCCACCTTCTCAGATACAAGAACATATTTCTTGTCTATTAGTGACATTTCCATTTCCATCAGGTCTTGTAATTGATTTCGGTGCTCTGTTGCAGTAAGTGCATTACGAACAGTTTGTATGTCCTTCTTATTCAAGGAACCACCCTTAGTCTCTATCGCTGTAACCTGTCTTCTCAATTCAACTGCTTTCGCTTCAACTGCTGGTAAGTAGGACTGCTTGATCCAATTTACTGCCTCAGTTGAACTCCTTGCAAATTTAAATTTAATTCCATATTTTTTACAGGTCTTATCAGTTACAGCAATTGAACTAAATTCAACCAGATTTGACTCTAAAGCGTGTGCTTCATCAAATACCATCAATTTTCTAGGTGGTATCATTTTTCGTAGGTATGTGAAGTACATTAGGGCCAATGTGTAGTTCATTACCGCGTTGGGTGACTTCATTGCTGCTTCCCTTGCCTGTTTGGCTGGACACATCTCACAGGCGGGTTTTATATCCGCACCTACATCACAAGTTGTGTTCTTTTCTTCACAGGTATAATTACTTCTTCCATATACGGAATACAATAGGTCTTTATCGAAAGATTCTTCGTATTGCCGCTGTAATGTCTTTTGTGGGGTCAATATAAAGGCATCACCCATGTTACCACTGATGTAAGCACTGAATGCTATGGCAAGTGGGGATTTTCCAGCACCTACGGGTGCCTCAATGAATATATATTTGACATGTGGTGGCAATGTATCCACCCACTTCATCACATCAATTTGTGATTCTCTTGGTGTGTACTCCGGTAGGGATTTACTCCAACTATCAGACATATTCCTATTACCAAGGGTGTCAGTTATATGTTGTTCGTTATTTTTTAATATTTCATCGTGTTTCATTATTAACCCATTTGTTTATTTGTCACCCATACACTGTGTGCTTTTGGGTGTACCATTATATCAGATTGTTTAGAACAAATCAAGTCCGGGTTGTGCGTCAGCATGGCCCGAGGAAACCCCGCTGTACGGGGTTTGCCGACATTTTTGTTATTCAGTTGTTTTTTATTTTGCAAGAAACAAAAACACTTCACTCCGTTCAGTATTTTTGTTTCTTTACTTTATTATTTTTGTTTGTATTATTAGGTCTGTAAATGTTTAGTAATGTTTGTTTGAAATGTTTTTAAGAGTTTTATAATAATCCCCCCATTTTGTAACAATTTAATTAAAAATTGTCTAGGAAATTACCCAATCCAACCTAAGTAGATGAATCTACCTTGCTACTACCATAACAAGATCACTGATTTTACAGATCAGCGACGATCTCCAGTCTTCGTGATCATAAAAATGATCCAAGACCGTTTCAACGCGATGAACATTGAATGGGTTTCGATGAGTCGAGGTATGATATATGTTTAGCCTGTCTCGAAAGCATTAACAACATATAAATCCCCTCATCCAGACCTTTAGAGCTTTTCTATGGAATAATAACCACATCGCTTATTATTCACCCTGTCCGACATTTGTGCAGCCTGTCCGAGATATTCAAATTGTATTTGTCTCTTCTCTGTAAAGAAGGGAACGGGACTATTTATACATGCTTGATATGGGTGAAGTCAAGTAATAATTTAAATTCTTGATCTACCCATCGGACCGGTAACGTTGTCGGTGAACGCTCTTCCAATCATTTGAACATCTCTACTTGTTACAAAACTTTGTGGTTTTTTGGCAGGTTTGTCGCCTGTAATTGATGAAGCATAGTAATCCAAGAACCGAACGATAAGTCTAGCTCTAACTAATTCTATTGCTCTACCAAGATAACTTCTTCTAACCTTTTCAACATTTCCACTAACTGATTCACCCTCATCGGAAACATCAGACAATTTATTGTCATATGTGGCCATTGCCTTTGATAGAGTCTCATTGCTCATTGACCCAATATATTCTCGTAGTTTCTGGTTAGCAATTTTCTTAATATCAGTTGATACATTTTGTTCTACGAATGTTAATAGGTTTTTGGAAGCAGTTTCACCTGCATCAAGACCACCAGATTTAGCACTAGGGGCATTCAGTGTACCCTTGAGAAGGGGTTGAAGGGTATTTCGCATATTGGATACACTACGTTTGATCAATTTCTTATCTAATGTAACATTACCACTATCTAACTTCTTAGCTAATCCCAATTGTACTAATGTATGTGCAGCCTTTTCAGGGTTATAAAATTCTTCCATACCAGTGGTAAGAGATGAATCTTTATAGTTTGAAGGATTTAGTTGGTTATCCCAACGATCTTTATTTCCAAATTTCTTTGATACGTTTGCAATGAATACTAGGACGTTTGGAGTAAGTTCTTTGAAACCTACCGGGGATTCTGATCCTAAATCACCTTGGTTTCTTGAAGACATGTCGGAAAATTTATCAACTTTACGTTTATAGTTTTCAACGGCTTTTGGGAAACTACTTAATAGTTCTCCAACATCATTGAACCCCATATTAACGTTTAGGAATTGAGAAAGTCTTGAAAGACCTTCACGATCTTGGATAATGGTAGTGCCATTGTTATAATCTATTTTGATGTAAGCAGCTTTGGCCAACTCTTCGGCAACCGTTTCCAGTATTGCGGTTTGATTGTCATTCATATTTCTATTGTTATTACCAGAGAAACCTCTCGCAATATTCACATCCCGGCCTTCACCGGATGATGCACCACTTAATGGCACATTAGTATCCACACCAGCCACTCTAGCTTTTGCAGACCCTTTTCTCAATACTGTTATAGCTGATAGTACTTCTCTTGTTCCAGCATTGGGGCTGTCAGATAAAGACATCAATTTTAAAAAATTGAACATCTTCATGTAATCTGCTTTTGTCAGACCCAACATATCGTCAGCCGTTTCGAAAATTTGGAGTATTCTCATAATTAAATCAATAAAAATCTAAAGCTATTTATTGTTTTTGAAACATTGGTATAGTAAATATGCATCGTTTAAGTCAGCGATGGGAGGAGGTATAGACTTCATTCCACTAATATCAGAATAGTGTTCATCTATAAAACTTTTCCAATCATCATTGAAGTTTGAATCTTTTATAGCTTGCAACATCTCATGTTTTTTAAACTTACCACCCGGAATATCATCTGGGTTCAAGTACATAATTTTTGGTTTTAATGGTTTTAGGTTAGGGTCTCTATCCCTGTTCTTAACGTCTACCGCTGGGTATATAAGCTTGGCAGTTTCCATTTTTAATGACATAGGGGGCACTACCACAAGATGATAACCATTGTTTACTAGATAACTTCTAATCAACGTTGAGAATGCGACAAGATCAATCAAATTACCCGTCGAGCTATAGCTGAACCCCTCAATATAAACAGTCGTATCATCTGGCTTACAATGACGTTCAATAATAGAAGTTACTATCTTTGCAATGGTTTGATAGTATACAAGTTTTTCGATTTCATTATCGGTAAATTTTTTCTTCGTCTCGTAGGATTGATAGGTTTCTATACCACAGGAACTTGAGGCGAGATTAAACCATTTTGTAAAATCACCTTTCTTAGAAACAGCTAAACTTTCCTGTACAACAGCAATCATCTGTTCACCGTTGATACAAATTCCAGTACAAGTAGTTGATGGGTCTATGGTTACAATATTCATTAGTATAATGGAGGGAATTTTCCCTTACTGTCCTTTGCTTTTTTAATTTCGTATTCTATTCGTTCGTTTATGTAATCTAACATTAGCTTTCGTTCAAAATATGTTCTATCCAACACATCATCATATTGGATACCACCTCTCATAAAATATGTCAAGTGTATTGCACTTTTAACTAAATTTTCCAACCCTCTATCAAGAGAGTCGCTATATTTCCGTAGTGCTTGAGTGTCATTACTCGCTAGGATGTTAAAAAAAAATACAGCGGGTTTATGTATGACATATCTATATCTTTAGTTTTCCCACAAGTCTCACATGCCAGTGTATAATCAAAATCAATACCCCACTCAAATGCTTTGGATATTTCAGTAAATAGTTCAGTTCTCTCTTCTAAGCTTAAAGAATCTACCCACTCTTCTATGAGTACCGGATCATCTATATTGTCAACTGATTGTATTCTTCTAGCAATATTAACGTTAGAAAACTTATTTATGTATTCATAATATGCTTCTTCGCCCATCTTATTAGGGTCATCTTTAAGTCTAAGGTTACTTATCTCTTTATAATCCAAAAAGTTTATCTGCTTGATTTCTACTCCAAACGTCCTAAAAGTTAAACGCTTTTTTTCTTCATACTCATCGGGATTAAGTTCTTTAGCAGTGTTCATAAAATGTGACAGGGGAATAATGAACTGACAGAATTTACTATTTTCACCCATATTGTTTTTGTTATCCAATACCGGATCAAATTCTTGTTTTTCTTCCACTCCATCTTCATCATCTGTAACATCCCCGGAGCCAACTTTATCAAAAGATTTCAGTTTTTCACCAATAGAGTCTAGTGAGTCGTCTGGTCTTATGGGTCTATCCATTTCTTCGAATTCACTCTCGACACTATCTTCTAATATAGTTGTCCGATCCACCAGATGTTCTATTTTCATACAAACATCTTTGTAGGTAAATTCTTCTCCGTGAGTCTGCTTTTTAATAGCAGTCATCAAATAATCAATATCGGTAGGACAAAGTTTTTCTGGTAACAACACTTGTGGTACAGAATATGATATAGTCTCGGATACTGCACTCCCTTGAAAGATGGAATCTAATGATTTCATTTTTAATTCTTCTCTAAGTCGCATTGGGTATACCACGACTTCCCCATCTTTTACATCATCCGAAAGAACTCCGGGTTTGTATATTTCACCTCTTGAAGGCATTCTAAAAGTTACACCCGGTAATGACCGTCTTCGCTTTTCGAGTAGTGGATTGTTTTCGCTCATTAATTATCTACCATATAGTATGTGCATATTTATATCTGTTGTTGAAAGGTGATCTTCCGGGAAACCAACTTTTGTGGAAGGTTATAAATAGTTTGTACAAGTAAGTGTGGTGATAATGTTACAACCAATAATATTGAGTGGAAGAGTACAGGAAGAGACATCTGATGGATCAATCGGATCAAGTACTGGTCGTGGTGCCGGTCGCTCTGTTGTATTTTTTGTACAACCTAATATTTCCGAATCTGGTTCCACCAGTTATGCTGAAATAGAGGGTATACGTCAAGCAGCCAATATAATGATATACATGGGAAGCCCTAGTAGAACCTTTTCAATAGAGGCAACATTTGTTTCTAGATCGGTACAAGAGGCTGAAGCAACACTTGGATATGTTAACACTCTTCGCTCATGGAGGATGCCAGAACAATCTCCGGGTAGTGGAGTAAAAGCTCCAGCTAGAATATTCCTCACAGGGTTAAATGGACAATTTAAACAAATATCGGTTAGAATGATGGACCTAAACATAACACTAAACGAAGATGTTGATTACATTGTGGTACCTGAACAGGGCGCAGTTCCAATTGTCTGGAACGTTTCTATGACCCTGAAAGAGGCCAGATCAATTCAAGAGTTGGGTATGTTTAATATTCAACAATTTAGACAGGGGACATTAGATGGCTGGTAAAAATATAAACAATAGATTCACCCTTTTTCAGGATAAAACATCTCTAGCAAAAAAATATTCAAGAATGTTGAATGGGGGTAATACTGAGACCAAGGGTAATAAGCTAGGTTGGTGGGAGAGAATTGATATTGAAAGAGATATATTTACGGATAAACAATATGTATTAGGTGTCGAACATGAAGGGCGACCTGATCTAGTTGCTGCTAGTATTTACGGTCGCACAAGTCTCATGTGGTTGGTTCTACAATATAATAGTATAGTGGATATTGAAGAAGAATTTGTGACTGGTAAAACTATAACACTACCAACTAGAAATAGAGTATTTTCTGAAATAGCGGTAGAAAACCCCGAAAGAGAGTCAAGTGTAAATGAGTGAACCTAAGAACCCATTAGAACCATATTCTACATATTCTACAACATTTATTCTATCGGCATGGACAGACACCCAACAAGCAGAAGATAACCCCCCACCATTAGATTCAGGTCCAGAGGGGTCGGGATTGTCTGGTGGGGGGATATTAATACTCAATGATAACTTTGGTACGGATACTAATAGGTTTATAGGGAAGAGACTCAAATATGATTATTCGTGGACTGGGGATAGTTCCTCTAATACTGCAACTATTGGAGAATTCACCTTACATGATGTAAGTGGTGGGGACTTTTTTATGTTTATGAGGAACGAAGTAGTACCCAAGTTGGGGGGAATATCTATAGAAAATTTATCGTTCAGACTTGACGTAATTATACACACACCACAAGAAGATGGTGGTGATCCTCTATTTCGGAGTGAGCCAATAATATTTAACGTCAACGATTTCAACTACTCTTTTACCAATGTTTTGAATCAGTATACATTACAATTTACCTCTTGTTACAACACTAGCGCAAATGTATCTAAACTTACTCGATTATATGACATGAATGTTACACACAAAGATGGCCAACTACATGAAGAAGTTCCTAGACCGTCACCCGGTGGAGGATCAATAGTTCCTCGTGGCGCAGAGGATGGTATAAAAAATGGTCCTAGACAAAATAGAATCATAAAAAGTAAACCTATGACCACATTGAAAGATGCGTTCGAAGCTCTCCAAGTGGAATTGAATGAATCTACAAAAATACACAAAAACCAATTACAAGAATGGCAAGCAGTCATACGAGACGATTTTATATTTAAACTGGAAACACCCTCTGTACAACAGAAAGAGTTGGATATAAAATTCAACATAAACTTAGATGAAGTATATGATACCTATGGAATTGATAACAGAACTCTTCCCTTTGAACAACCTGAAGGGGATGGTGAAGCCGTTGGTATACGAGTAATACCGTCAACGAGTGGCGAAAAAATGCTCAACCTTATAGATCGAATAATGAAATATTCTAGACAGGTGGGTATAGATGCTAGAGAAGGTTTTACTTATAAGATATGCCCAGTATGGAGAAAACAGGGCACAACCCTATTATATGACATAATCATAAAGAGATTTGAAGTACCTGTAAACTTTGCGGATGGTACGAATACTGGACCCGGTGAAAGTGGTAAGAACCCATTAACATTTTTTTACAAAGTAGACGAGAACCGTGACGTTAGACGTATTTGTGGACTAGCGCATAGGACTGACAAGGTTGATATGGTTGAAGATGTAATTGATGTACTTCCCGGAAGAATAGCATATGGTGGTGAACGAGAACCTATAACAGGTGAACGAGAACGAGATATAGACTTTTTTAAAATTGGTTATAGTGGTTTTAGGGCAAAGGTAGCAAATAACAGAACACTCGCGGTAGAATACCCTAAAGATTTAGCTGAATCGTTTAAGAAAAGTTTCAGAATGCAGGGTTTACAAGAGTCCACCTTCATCATAAATATAACCGGAAATATTGACTTGATGAACGATTTAATAAGAAGGCCATCGGAAGTAGCTTCAGTTACACACCCCAAGGCCGTATACTATAAGTACCCAGAAATACTTCCATTGTATGCCAAGCTTAAAATATTTCTGGAAACTAATTTTGAGGAACAGGGTGGCCCAACACCGGACCTTTTCTATCACACTAATTGGATGCATATAATGAGAGTAAGTACAGTAATTGATGGTAGTCACTTCCATCAAACTTTAACGTTAGCAAGATCGGACACTTTGGTATAATTTATGATAGATGAACAACAACTGTTAAACATTTTAAACTCTGAACTCGACGTAGGAGAAGCTACATATAATCCCATCGGTGTAACTGCTGGGGTTGTTGTTGATACTGATGATCCACTCCAATGTGGGAGGTTGCGAGTATACTGTGCCAACCTTAATGACGATCCAAAAAAATTACATCACTTACCGTGGTGTTCATATCTATCACCCTATGGCGGATCAATTTCAAATTCCGAGTTTACAAGAGGTGCCGGTAAAGGTACAGAGAAGAGTTCGGGAGCCAATGCCTACGGATTCTGGGGAATTCCAGAACAGGGTTCCATTGTTTTAGTTACATGTATAGATGGAGATGAGCGTAGAAGAGTTTGGATGGGTAATCTACAGTCTCACCAAGAAACACATACTTTATTCCATGGTCGATATGAGTGGGAAGATGGAAAAGCTGAAGGTCCCCTAAGTTCAACAAAACAACCATTGAACCCACAGTATGAAAATGCTGATAAAGCGTTCAAGGGTGAAAAGGGTTCCGCTGAGTGGAAAACTCGTCAAGCAGAATATCAAGCGAACGCCAACGTAGAGCATAACGAAGAAGTTAAAGTAGATCAACAGTTTACAGAAAAGAGTAGTGCTGAAATTGATCCTTGGGTTAAACCAATTATTGGTTCTCATGGTTACGACTGGTCTGGAAACAAATCACTTGGATCATTTTTAGCTTCTAGAGTTTTTGGTTTTTCAACACCCGGCTTCCATGCATTTTCAATGGATGATAGAGCCTACAATAATAGAATACGACTTCGATCTTCTACAGGACATCAAATAATCTTAGATGATACAAATGAAAGAATTTATATTGCAACCAATGAGGGAAAAAGCTGGATTGAGATGGATTCTAACGGAAATATTGATGGATACTCCGAAAGACGAATTAACATGACCGCTAAAGAGGACATCAATTTCTCAACAGGTGGAACTTTTAGAGTAAAAGCTGATAAGGGTATCTATATGTATGCGGGTGATACCACCGGACAACCATCATTACCGGAAACCCCAGAAGACGGTGAAATTAGATTTCATTCTACTGGAGATATGCATACGGTTGTGGAAAAGAATTTAAGAATGTTGGTGATGGAAGATTATCTACAAGAAGTTGCGGGAAATTCGGCCACCTCTGTTGGTGATCAAATGTTCTTACAAGTAGAATCAGGTATTGATGTAATAGTGAATGAAGGGAACTATCAAGTCGCTGTTAATGGAGACTACAGCCATAATGTAACCAACGACTCGTCATTTTTTGCTGGCAACGATAACATTATTCAGGCGACAAATGATACTGAAATATTTTCTTACGCTGGAAAAATGGATATTGGTTCCCAACTTGAAATGTCCGTAAAGTCATACAGTCAAGCAATTTCAATGGAAGCTATCGAGGGTAATATAAAAATGTCATCCAATGGAAATATTAATCAGGTTGACTTGTCGGATACCGGAATAACAATGATGACGGAGAGTGATATACTACAAGCATGTGTGGGTACCCACAGTCTAGCAGTAAGTAAAGAATTGGATGTACAGAATCCAGACATTGGATGTTTGAAATTGCCGGGCGTAAACGTTACATTTACTGATGAGCTAATGAGTTTTGACGCACCAGTAGAGATACAATTTAAGGCTGAAGGAGTAGCAGAGGCCATAACAAAAATTAATGAAAAATTTAACACCATTGAAGAAAAATACAATACTGCAATGGCATCAATTTATGAAACTTTTAATGGTATACTAGGTGATCCATTTAACTTCGAAATACCCTTCTTCAATTTACCATCTTTTGTATTCGATTTTGGACTACCAGCACTAGAGTTACCAGAATTCGACTTCACACTTTGTGTGGATTATGGTTCACTACTAAATGTACAAAGTTTTAATCCATTCCCAGATGGTGGATTTTTTCAAATATCTACATCACTATCCAGTTGGTCTATCGATTCCATTAAACAGTGGGCTGGTAGACAAAAGCGTAATTTTGAAAATTTGAAAGATTCATTTGATATTGTTGAGGGAATAACCAACGCCCTTGATGTAGCTAAACAAGACATAAAAAATGATATAACTAATATAAAAAATTCTATTAACGATATTTTTGACGTATCCAATCCAAATAAGATCATTAGTTATAGAGAGTATACAACAAACATCCAGTCACTTTATACAAACCTTGGCATATATAACACTGGTGCTGCTGGAATATCGGGAGTGCCAACAGTGGGTGGACTGGAAAATGAGTTAAGTGATATTACCAGAACCAACTCGGGTATATTGCTATTGGTTGATACTGACACAGGGTTTAACACTTCTGATTTTTCTGGACTGGAAAGTAGTGTTGCCCAGTGGGAAGAATATGAAAAGTTACTGGGAGGAGTCTAATGGCTAATGCTTGGTCAGAGAATGAGTTTGTTATAAAAGAGTTTGATGCATTTGATACTGCTTTAGACTTTTCGGATGTACAGCCACCACTTGCAGTTGAGTCTACTCTGTCACTGGCAGAGATAGCACCGTGGACGAATAGAGTGCCGAGGCATGAACCATGGCCGAGAGTCATGAAGCAAGATGGTGGGGACACTGAAAACGAAATAAACGAAGGATATAAAGATAATACTGATTGGGTTGACCAGTACGATAATGTAACCCCAGAGGGTCGAGAACCCATCGGTGTGGTAGAAGGAGACTTCGAAAATGATCGTGGTCCATTATGGAGAAGGTAATTAGTTATAAATAGTTTCGACCGAAATTGAAACTATATGACAACGTTCTACAAAGGTATTAGTCTTAACAGTTATGAAGATGACAAAAACATCGTATTAAAAGATGTAGAGATTGTCAAACAAGACCTGTTGAATAACATATACACTTCTAGGGGTGAGCGCGTAATGATGCCCAACTATGGAACATCTATTCGAGAAATTTTGTTTCAGCCACTAGATGCAGAAACCCTAGCACTGTTACAACAAGAGTTTACTGATGTATTTGAGTATGATCCTAGGGTTAGAATAATTAGCCTCACAGTAAACCCGATATACGAAGAGAAAGCTGTGGTAGTGATAGCAGAACTCCGTTACATAGAAATAAATTTCAACGACACAATGGAAATAAGGTTAGAATTCGATGGATAATAGACTACAAAACATAGCCGAAAACTGGGAAAGAGCGTATGACGCATTCCAACAAGTAAATTTTAAAGCGTGGGATTACGATAGTATCAAGCAATCCATGCTTGATTACATGAAGTTATACTATCCAGAAGATTTTAATGATTATATCGAATCATCAGATTTGGTTGCAGTCATAGAACTGTTTGCATATCTGGGTGAGTTGTTAGCATATAGAATTGACCTCAACACCCACGAAAACTTTTTAGCCACCGCTGAGAGAAAGGAGTCAGTACTCAGATTAGCCAGATTCCTTTCATACAACTCATCTAGAAACATACCGGCTAGAGGGTTGGTAAAATTAACAACAGTTTCTACAACCGAAACTGTTATAGATAGTAGAGGAAATGATCTATCGAATAGAACAATTGTATGGAACGACCCCAATAATGATAATTGGAAAGAACAATTTCTTTTGGTCATGCAACAGGTGTTGTCCCAAAATTTTGGAACCGTCCTACCATCTGACCGAGTACAAGTTCAGAATGTATTGTTCGAATTATATGGATTAATTAATGAACCGGTTGCCGGAGAAGCTTTAAAATATAGCGTTTCCGTTTCCGGTGATAGTTACCCAATGGAGTTAGTTAGTGCGGAGTTAAACGAGTTTGGTCCAATCGAAAAAAGACCAGAGCGTTCTCAACAAATTAATGCCCTATACTTGAATGACGGTTTAGGTGACTCTTCAGATAGTACAGGATTTTTCTTCTACACTAAACAGGGTACACTCCAAAAAGAAACATACTTCTTCGATGGTATTTTACCAAACCAAACCAAGACCCTAGCGGCTACTAGTATAAACAATACGGACCTATGGCTCAATAACATTGATGACGAAACTGATGAAGTTTTGAGTGGCGGTGAGCGATATAATGAGCCTAGAGTTGGAGAGTGGCAGGAAGTAGATGTAACAAATGCACAAAACATTCTCTACAACACATCCCCTAACCGAAACAAATATGAAGTAGAAACCATGGATGCTGATGGGGTTAGATTGATATTTGGGGATGGTAATTTTTCGAACATACCTTCTGGGAAGTTTGATATATGGTATAGAACATCAACAAGTCCCAATGAGGGATTAGTTATTCCTAGAAGTTCAATACAGAATAAATCTTCTAACTTTAGATACAAAGATGAAACTGGTGCAATACGAACATTTTCATTTTCATTCAGTCTCGTGTCTCCCATCCAAAACTCTGCCCCTAGTGAAAGTGTAGATCGTATAAGGGAAGTGGCTCCATCTGTGTATTACACACAAGATAGAATGGTTAATGGAAGAGACTACAATGAGTTCTTACTTCAGGATAATACTATTCTGAAACTTAGATCAATAAACCGAACATTTGCTGGAGATTCCAAGTACATAGGATGGCATGACCCTAAAGAATATTACGAAAATGTTAAAATGTTTGGTGATGATTTAGCTCTATATTTCAATACAGAAACTAAAAACTTTAATATATTATCAGATGATTTACCTCCTGAAGATGGTGGTATAAACATTCCTCTAATAAACTCATTGTTACAAAACCACATCGAGCCGATATTACGCCGACAAGATTTTTATAATTCATTGATACTTGGGGGAATGCAGCCAGCATTTTATGGTTATGAGTTTTCTTCAGATGAATACAGTGATTTACTGTCTAGTATAAACTCTATTATTACTTCTGCGCCCAACACACTATATTTAACTTATACACTACAGGCAGATCAGAGTGATAACTTTTGGCAAGTTGAATTAGTGGAACCTACAGACTGGGATATTTCAATAACATCACAAACGGATAATAGTTGGTTGATTAATTTTAAAACTAGAGAAATTTATGCTACCAGTCCGGAAACTAAATTCAATATAACCAACGAAGAAAGAATTCTAACCTATGATACATTAAACTCTAATAGGGATAATATAGTAATACTAAAAGCTAATGTGGGTTCAGATGGAGCATGCTTAACTTCCAACCAAAATTTCGTAATATCGAATGGAGTGTTATTCCAAGAAGGCCCAAACAGTGGTGTTAGAGATTTTAACACTTTATCAATATTACCCACAGATGATGACAACAATGGTCTACCGGATGGAGTTGATCTATCATACTTGATAGGTACTACAGACTACGTATACTTTAACAGAGTGGATACAAACTCTCCATGGGTATATACCCCCTACACAACATCCGTAGAAGCCATGTGGACTGCTGACGTAGACGATTTATGGAAAAGAGAGAGAGGTGTGGAGGGAATAAACTTCCTATGGCTACACAGAACTCCTAGATACCATCTAATTGACCCAGCGGCATCTAACATCATTGATACGTTTATTATAACAAGGGGCTACTATTCAAGTGTTAGGTCATGGTTGAACGGAAAACTCGATGATGAACCGACAAGACCTACCCCATTCGACTTGAAAGCATCATACTCGTACCTAATTGAAAACAAGATGATTTCAGACACGATGTTGCTACAGCCCGGAATCATTAAACCTATTATCGGTTCAAAGGCTCAGAGAGAATTACAAGCTACCTTAAAGGTTATAAAATCTGAAAACACTGTTACGAGTGACAATAAAATAAAAAACCAGATTGTGGAAGTTGTTAATCGCTTTTTTGATGTGAATTTTTGGAACTTTGGTCAACCATTTTATTTTACTGAACTATCAGCCGCAATACATAACAGTCTTGGATATAATATAGAATCGGTCGTGTTAGTACCCAAAGCTGCGGGTAGTTTCTTTGGAGACTTACACGAGATTATTCCCACAGAAGATGAAATCTTACAGGCTAGTATTAGTGTAGATGATATTGAGATAGTACAAAATTTGGATTCTAAAACTCTCGTACAAAGACTTTGATGGGAAACACTAATTGTGTTCCCCATATAAATATCACGAAGTAAGAACCAAATAAATTAATGTCCCGTAAACATATCACTGATTATAAAAAGGGTGAAGTTGTTGATACGTCAACCCTACTACCAGAATATTCTAGAAGCCGTCTATGGGATGGTATTTCTAAGAATATCCTCAACAGGTTTTTAACGAAGAAAAACTTCGAAGAAGTGACCGGTTATGTTGGTAAAGAGGCAACTAACACAGTGTTGTCTAGAATTAGTGAAGACAGTGAATTTTTACAAAAAAACCAACTCCAAGAAGTAATAAGCACATCAGTTGGTTCTGAAACCAAGTTTATGACTTTCGAAAAGTTCTTGGAAAAATTAGAGCGCGATGGTGTTGATATTAGTAGATTCAACGAATGGGGTGAAACACTCCAATTCAATTTTTATCCACCTATCAACATAGACAAGATTATAAATTATCAAGATTACTACTGGACGAATCGAGAAACATCTCCAAACTATATCACGGTTGAAAAACAATCAACGCGATCAAACGCAAAATATGATGAACTGAAAAGGGGTATATTTTCGGATATAACTGAAACCGGCCCTTCAACAGAAATAAACATGGCTCCAGATGGGATGTTCATAGTCCACGATGTAGAAGAAAATCGATATGTTCCTGTGGTTAAAGTTGGTGGAGTAATAGAAAGCTTAGATGACTGGACACTCAACCTCACCTCATTCAACGAATATGTTAAGTTGGATAGAGGGATAGCATCTTTAGTAGGCAACGAACTACGAGTGGACGGACAGTTTTTAACTGGTGCCGCAGAAGGGTTTATTCTAAGTCTATACACCACATTGGGTGGTAGCCAAGAATTTGTAACGGTATCATCTTATGAAATTGATGAAAATAATAATCAAACTATATTCACACTTAACGAAACTCCAATCACATCACCTACTAAGGTCTCCGTTCACCCGTATACATTGGCTGCTAGAAACGAAGCGTTATACTTTAACGATATTCTTGAACCGTTACCCATTGACGAACTAAGTGTCTATGATGCTGGAGAACCGGTTTGGTATACCAGAAGGTTGGAAGTATCTTCTACCACCGGCACTGTAACAACATTAGGTTCAAACGTATTGGATGAGTCAGTTGAGAGCTTTGCCACTTTAATACCCTCCGGTGTTGATTATGGTGTAAGAATTCTTACTGGCCCCAATAAGGGTGACTATGATGTAGAATCTTTCACTATGGGGACACTAACTGTCTCGGGACAAGAATTTTTCGTAGATAGTCAGATTGAATATAGCATCTATGTTAAAGATGAGTTGACACAAAATGTGGTTCCACAGGAAGCAGATTTTTGGTTTGACCAAAACAGTAACACCCTAAAACAATTCATTTCCGGTACATGGGTTGATAAAATTTATTTCTTTTCTATTTTATATGATAGTGAAAATAGTAAGCTGCGAGCAGATAGTAATGACTGGGCAGAAGAAAATGTGTGGGTACATAAAAACCAACTAACAAGCCTGTCTGGGAATAGACAAGCGGTACAACCTATCATAGAATACAAAAATTATATAGAATTATCTTCGTTTTCTAGATTTGTTTTTGAGTGGGCATATAGATCATCTTCTACCGAAAACTATGAGAATGTAAGTTCTGAACCCAATCTTTTAGAAATAAAGCCGCTCGAAATTCCAGATACCGAGAGTCCTACATTTTTTGTGGGATTCCCCTCAGATAAAATTATACATGTTCCAGAAGAGTATGGCAACTTAGCAACCGTTATATATCCGGGTGATAAAATAAACTTGGAAGGTTTTAATAATAATGATGGTCAATATACTGTAGACAGTGTTGAATTTGTACAAGTATCATTTGGTGAAAGATATCAAACTGTTATAACAGTTGTTGAAAGTTTAACCGTTATCACAAACTCTGATGGTGGTGGAACAATTTACCCAGATGTAACATCATTGGGTGACAGTTATGATTCCACTGCAAACCATTGGGCTTTTGTGGGTATAAGAAGTATAACAGCGAGTGGTGCTGAACCTGAAGTTAATCCTATGTTGGGACTAGGCTCTGAATTTTCAACCAATATAACAAACACGGTTGGAGAACAATATCAAACCAAGATAGGTCTCAATTGGCAAGAGTTTAACCCACTTAACACCTATTCTGGAGCCATAATTGAGCTTGACCCCTCCTTACATGACCTATCCCTTTTCGAAGATTATCAAGAAGGTGATTTGCGTGTGTACATTGACAATAGAAGAGTATATGGTGACTTTTTGGACCTTTCCAACTCTATAGGAGAATTTGTCACAGGTGTTCAGTTTGACTCAGATATAGAAATAACACCCGAAAATAAAATACGGGTCGAGTTGGGAGAGTATTGGGTAGAAGATATTGGTAGAAGAGATGTCACAGTCATTGATAAAAGTGGAAATATAGATTCTTACAATCTATCCAGATATAAAAAAATAGAGCAAGTTAAAACACTCGCTAACCAATATCCGCTATTCAAACTGTATGACATTTTTGGAACTCCTATTGAAGACGCAAATCCGATATTTTGGTTTAAAGAAAATAGTGAGTTTGGTATAAACAGAACACTGGATGCCAGAGTAGAGTTCAAGAGAAATACTAGAGATTTAGTTTTTGAGCATGGACTAGTTGATGACCAAGGGCGACTAAGATGTTATCTAGATTTACGTGATGGTCAAATAAAGACCATTTGGAAGCGGGGGGAAATGTACGAACTTTCTGTCCCGTCAAAAGTAGGTGATGATTGGGACATTACTAATAACTGGCGATACAATATACAACATGAACTTAGAAAAGAGGTGAGTCTCACTGATCTTTTCCGTCACTTTAAAACCATGACTATAGCTCAAGAGCCAACCAAATATAATTCTAGTCTACCTGAAGAAATATTCCACGCATTAGATCACCCGAATTTAGGTTTAGGTGGCACAATTAAAGAACATAATGGTAATCTTGACCTTATCACATCAGCAATGTTTAGTGATCAGGTAGATTTACCTAAAACAATGAGGTTTGTGGGAGACGCATATGAGAGAATAATTTATTCTTGGGTGATACGATACTTGGAGAATATGTCCACATTCTTAGATTTGTCAGAAGTTGACCTTATTGAAAACTTCGAAGACTATACTGAAAATAACACACGACTTGATAGACTCTTTGGGGATTCGTTCAGCTTCGCAGATGGTTATGGTATTAAAAATGTAATATCAACTGCTGCTATGTTACGTATGCTTGAACTTACAAAACCTGCAATATTTAAAGTTGAAAATACTTGGATCGTAAAGCGTCATGATGGATCATACCACACTGTCGAAATATCAAACGCACAAAAGAGTAAGTTTTTCCGAGCACTCACCAACAATACACAAAAAGTCACTGAAGACTCAGATGCTTTCCCGAACGTAGGAGATTATTCTAGTGGTGACTACTTGGTTAGAGGAGTGTCTTCTCAAAAGACTATAACATTGTACCAGTTATCGGGTGGATTATGGTTGGAAGTGGATGTGGTAGGAAAAATATCAAATCTATTATACGAATTTGAAGAATTGTTGTATGCAGCCGGTCAAAGACAAGAGCCTCTTGAAGAATTCTATAATATACAACTGACTACAACAGATGAAGGATTTAATGCACTAGAGGAAGCAGAATTTATTATTCATGTTGGTGAAGATTCACTAATCAATAATACGTTCGATAGTGGAAACGCATTTACATGGAATTATGCGTCATCAGATGTACAAGAACATCCACTCAGCGGAGTGTTTTCTGCAAATGATAGGGGTTCATGGGAAGCCCTCTATGAGAGCGTGTACGGTACAGCATACCCCCATAGAGAGCCATGGGCACTACAAGGTTACAATGACGAACCCGAATGGTGGAGAGCCATCTATATAAACACAGATTCTGCAATCAATAGATTTTGGAATGAAGTAATGTGGGATAATATTTTTAATGGTGTGGTGCCACTTGGAAGAGAGTTACCAGATGGAACACTTTCTACTGGAAACATTGGAGAGATTTCTGAGACATATGACTATTCTCCAGTAAACATAACATCTTCTGTAGTTGCCGGTATTGGCGCTGATGAATTAGCACCACCGTATTGGGATGGCTCACTATCTGGAGACTCTAGATTTAAGCCATTATTTGACAGAAGTTTGGGGAACTATGTAGTTTCTCCTAACGCAAACTTCGTGTATGGACAGGATGGAACATCCGAGTGGGAATGGAAGAATTCAACAGCATACAGATACTTTGTATTAAAAGCTGCATATCTACTTGACCCAATTGAATTCTTTAGCCGCAACTATGGTGATGACTTAATATCAGTGGATTGTTTATTAGTAAATAAGGCAACAGAAAACATAAACCCGCACTCCAACACTGTATTTCATGGAGATTATAATGAAGATGGTTCGGTTTACTTATCCAGTGGTATTCAACAGTGGATTGTAAACCATAATAGATTTTTGGAATTAGATGGTGGATCATCCGAATATAGAGAACTGTGGACAAACTGGGATATCAATGCGAGCTACATTTTTAATTCGCTTGTAAACGATACCACTCTAAGAGTGTCTGGTGATAGTATTGATATAGTATCTAGTGATTATAACACCACAATAGATCGAGAATTAAGATCATCTGAAAATACCTTTTCGGCTATAAACTGGGCAGTGGAGAGAAAAGCTTCTATTATAGATAGATTTAATTATGAAACAAGTAATTGGGTGTTTAGGCCATACATACAGAGTCCAAAAACTGAAAAGAAGATAGAATATTACTCTCCCCAAAATTATAAGGTTAGAACTTTGGGTTCGACCGCATTTACAACTGGTGGATATAATTTAGACGCCGCGGAAGTTAGAAGACCTAGAGGGACTTGGAGGGGTATATACTCTTCACCACTTTCTATGAATGATATCACTGATCTTACAGGTGGTCCGTATCAATTTACAATAGATATTGATTCTACTAGTACTACGGTTGTTCAGTTGAACGGCACACCGTCACCAAACACAGCCACGGTTGAAGAAGTTATAGACAATATAAACACGCAATTGGATGGAGCATCGATTGCACTGGAAAATGGCTTTTTGGTTATAACCAGCGATAGTACAGGTGGTGGATCATCGATAAGCATATCTTCTGATAATTTATTCCCAACTATAGCCAGCGGTTTCACTTCTGAGACAAACTTGTCTAGTTTTGAATTTGGAAAAATATTTTATGTTTCTGGTAATGCGCTGGGTGATTTTGTAGAAGGTGATAGTATATCAGTGACCGGCTCTTCAAATTATGATGGGCCATACACAGTAGATACAATTTTTTATGATGTTAGAAACAATGAAACATTAATTACTGTATTGGAAGATGTAACCATCGCAGATGATGTAGTAGATGGAATACTTAATCCAGAAAACATAGCCACTATACCATGGGAAACAGGCCAAGAGGTATTTCTAAACACTGACGGTATTCTTCCGGGTGATTTTGTTAATTATGTTCCATATTACATAATAAAAATAGATGATACAACTTTCCAATTAGCGGAAAACGCCAGTCTGGCTGAAGATGGATTAGCTATTTCATTTTCGACATCGGGTGCTGGAACCTTTTGGGTAGGAAAAGTTACAAACACATTTAAACCTTTAACTGGACAAATTGACTATGCATTTAGGCGACACGAGCCAGACACTCGTACTATTAAGACACTCTATGAAGGCCAGAGTGTAACAAGAATTCAAAGCCTTGTTGATATTGTGTTTGGTTATGACGCTTTATTAGAAGAGCGTGGGATAAAATCTGTGCCATACGATAGATCAAACAAGGCAGAAAATAGTGGTAGGGATAATGAGTGGATACTCGAACTTGAGAACTACATTGTATGGTTAGACACTCTGGTACAGAGGGCAGACGAAACTCCCCCTCGTATAACTGGAACTGTAGATACTGATTCTAGTTCGTTCATCAATCTATCTGGGCAGTTTTCAACCACTGGGCAGAGAGTTAGATTAAAAACCGAGACAGGACAAATACCCAATGAGTTAGATAACCCGTTTAACTCATTCATACCCTATTACACAATTGTAACTATGTCGGGTGCTATTCAACTGGCATATAGTTTAAGAGATGCAGAAGCGGGTAGATATGTGAACTTTTCTACTGGTTCTGGGGAAATAATATTAGAGATATTTAAAGCTGATAAAATACTTCCCAAAAAAATGATGAACCCATATTACAAGCATTTTGTACTATCTCATGAAAGAGGACTCCCTAGCAGTTTTGAGCGCTTAAAGAATGGAGTATTCGAAAAACAGAACATATATGATGCAAGTGGTAAGTATATTGATTTAGAAAACATACTGTTTTTCAGAAATGATTTAGAAACAAGCGTAATGTTAACTGAAAACAGTGACAATCAAATAGTCAGCGCAGATTATTCAATGTTTGAGGTTTCACATATTTGTAGATTTAACCAGTATACAACTGGTGGAAGTTTAGTATATGATCCATTCTTAGGAATAAAGACTCCTAGAATATTTTTAAGCTTTTTACGGCCCACCGAAAATACTGGAAGAATCCATGTTGGTGGATTAGTATTGAGTGATGAATCTCTAGTGGATAACATAGAAAAATCTGTTCAAGATATTAGAGACTACTATGACATATACAATAACATCCGGGGTGATGATACTACCGAAGCTGTAAGAAGGTCTGTCGGCTATCAGGGACCCAACGCGTATATGGAAGACCTAGGTATAAATGATAAGTCACAATTCATATTTTGGAAATCGTTCATACAAAGTAAAGGAACTAACTTTTCTCTAGAAGCGTTCACTAACCAGAAAGTGTTGAGTGGTGTGTCAGTAGACGAATTTTGGGCATATCGCGTAGGTGATTTTGGTGATGCTAAAGTTAGAGCCTATCCAGAAATAAAACTAAAAACAGATGATGTCGTTAAAACTGAACTTAGGTTAGAGTTTGTTCCACCGACCGGTGGCACAGTTGGTAGAAATTATTCACCAATACGCTTAACCGATGCAAGCCGTTGGGAAAACCTACCCGATGTAATTGAACTTATGGAACCCTTCAGTGGTTATTTCTTGGATGTAGAAGTAGTTGAGGTAATAGAAAACGCTGAAAATGAACTAACACCAGCGTCAGTGAATTTAACTACCAATAGAATATTACGCCTACAACATCCTGTGTATGGAGCAAGAATAACTTATTCAATAGGTGGCACTGACTTTGTTGCTACTGAGGGAATAAACTACGACTTCATTAACGGACTTTTGATAGAGTTTACAGCAAGTAATATAGATCAGTGGGAAAATATAACAGTTACAACTCTATCATATGCTTATGATAGTACTAATATTTTTAAACTTATAGACAATAGACGAGTTGAAAGTGTGGTAGCCGACATCCCGATTTGGAACCCAGCCCTTGGTCAAGAAAACCCTCTTGGTAATTATCCAATTGATTTTAAATTAACGGGAGACCCAGCAACCTACACGGACGATTTAAACGATGGAAGAGTGTCAGAAGTATTTTGGGATAATAAACAACTTGGAAAAGTTTGGTTGGATACAACTCGAAAAGGGTATGTCCCATACTATGATAAATTTATATACTCTACCCAAGAAGAACGTAGTCTACGGTGGGGAGACTTAGCCGAATATGGTGAAATTGAAATGTATCGTTGGGTAGAAAGTGCATTCTCTCCAGAGGAATACATGGAAGAAGTTTCTCGCCAAGAACCAGAGAATATTCTACTAAGCGAAAAATTAACAGGAACACCTAGGGCCGTTGTGTATAAAAATATGGGCACAATGGATTCACCTATCTGGGTAGAAGAACAAACAAAAATTAAAACGTTCCCATTGTCTGGTGTAAAGTCCTCTGACACAGATATATTTGAAGCTGGAGAAACCATAGATGTATATGAAAATGGAATATATTCCTTCACGTTCGAGTTCATAAATTATCCAGTTATGCTGGGACTGTTGAACGCAACATGGGACACAGGAAATCTACAAGGAAATTCTATTATATCATTGGTGAGAGAAGAACATGTCCCAAGTGGCGACGAAATGGATAATATGGAATACATTATCGTATACCCACATTCTAAAGTGGAACACGTTAATAGACTTAGTGGAAAATCACAATTTAGGTACTTCTTCTGGGCCAGGGGTGAGAAGTCTGATAAGCTATTGAACGATAGCTCATTAACACTCTTGGATGCAGAACGAGAGCTTGCTGATATGACTAATCCATATGCCATCATTGACGGCTTTAGATATGAGGGTACAGGGTATGGAGTATTATTTGGTTCTACCTATGATCCTGAAGGAAACGATCTACCATTGAGATTCTCCCAACTTATTGTCAAGGGTCTAGCTGATACAGTTAAAAATAATTCTGATTATCTACTGAGACTTAGAAAAGATTTTACACTGCGAGATGATCTAGGTGGCGACTTAACTAAAAAGAACAAACATGAAGACTGGAAACTTATAAGAAAAAATCAAACCGCTAAGATAGATTTTGTGCTTTGGAAAAAGGTAGTAGAAAGTATTACCGGTTTTAAAGTGGTTGACGATGAGTTTACTGTGGATGAAACAACCAGTGTTCCTTCTCCCCAACGAGTTAGATATGATGGCCTAGTAATGGGCGCAGCGTCCAGAATAGGATTGGGTGAAGGTCAGGTTATAGTAGATCAGGTGACATTACGGGAATTACTTGTTCAAATATTGTTCGATCCACGGAGAGAGTGGTCGGTCGGAGATATTGAAGTATTTTATGAAACATATGATTTGACTAGAACTGAAGGATATGTTTCAATGTTGAGAAACATTTACACCGCTTTCACTGTTAGAGAAGTGAATGATATATTCTTTGAAATTTTAGAAAACTCTATGGTTGCTAGAAGAAAGCACCCGGATTTCTTTAAGACTTCATGGGTCGCTGTTGATGTTGGAAATGTTGGAACAATTCTAGAGAGTGAACCGCTGGAAATTGTTAGCGTGGTGCCAACTGAGATGGAATGTGCCGTGGGCCTTCCACCACCACCTACACCAACACCTACACCAACAATTAGTGTAACACCATCGATTACACCCACACCAAGTGTAACATCATCACCAACTCCGACACCAACTCCGACACCATCAACATCACTGGCACCAATAACAGTAGAGTTTGAATGGAATGAACTTAATGATTGGGAAGTTAGCTTTAGTGACGGTTGATAAAAATGAATAATTCAAAATTGAGGTTAAAAATAGCATGAGTTCTATAAACATAAATGGTCAGTGTTGGGATATACAAGAATCTCCATGGAATGATGCTACTATACGCTACTCGGGTCCAGTCACAGGTCCAATATATGGTCTTAGGTTTTCCATTGGAGCTTCTGATTTTTTGGGGTTTGACGCAGAGGTAACACTTAGCGTAATATCCGATGCAATACCCGAAGAAGATGGAGGCGCGGGGGTTGTAATAGATACATTTACCGTAGCAGATGGGCAGAGATATCTTTACACCTTGGAAGATCAAGGCGTGTTTGATGGGTCTACAATAATAGAACAATTTGAGAATGAGTTGATTTTAGACTTTTCTTTTACTAGTGAAGCCTTACCCGATGATGGGGGAATATTAGAACAGCCACCAACTCTCACTATATGTGATATAGAAGTGTTAATGTTGACGGAAGAATCGACTATACCTCCTACCCCTACACCATCACCTTCATCATCACCCCTACCAACACCCTTACCGGCAGTAGAGTGGGCTGATACAACATCAAATAGTTTCTGGTCTGATGATTCGCCTTCGTGGAGTCCAACCTCGCTATATACCGATCCGTGTTGGGAGTATACCACATCTGGGTGGAATGATGGCTCCGACTTAAAGTTTAATACATTTTTTGGAAATACTCTTGTTGAAGGCTTTAGAGTAACGTTAACGGTAAGCGGTAGTGGTGATACCACTGGCTCAATTAGTGTGCAGGGAAGCGACATCAGTCTGTATGAGGAGGACATATCATTGGTTGACGGGGTACCGAACACGATCACCATATTAGCGGGTGGGGAATTTAATATGGCCAACACAACTGTTAATATACAACCAGATTATCAATTCAATGGTTGGACTGGCACTCTTACAATTTGTGACATAGAACTGTTGACGGCAGCAGTATTCGGGACACCACCACCCGGAGCAGAGGGAACACTTCTACCTTTACCGACAAGACCATTGGACCCTACACCAACCCCTACACCAACACCTACCCAGACACCCACACCAACTCCATCATTTACACCGGGGCTGGGTGATCCATTTATGTTCACGGTAGACCCCACTGAAAATAGGCCGCAATTTGGTGGCATACGGGATGTTGGTCTCCTAATTTATGGAGAGGCCGCAGGTTTTATAGATTGGGGTGACGGAAGCACACTTTTCCCGTTTATTGCCTCAGCCACAAGTTTCCCCACCTCAGTACTGATGCGACATACATATAGTACCACCTCTGAGAAAACTGTTAGAATATATGGAACAGCCAGAAGAATAGTACTAGATAGAGAACGATCCGAGCTTACAGTAAAGCGTGTGCTTTCCTTTGGTGATTTAGGTTTGACTAGCCTAGAAGATACATTTAATGACCTTAGAAACTTGGTGGAGGTTCCAAGTTCACTACCATCTACTGTTACTATTATGAGGAATACGTTCCGGAGCACACAAACATTTAACCAAGATATTAGTGGATGGGATACAACAAATGTAACAGACATGTCTTCTACATTCCAAGCCGCACAATTATTTAATCAACCCCTAAATGCTTGGAACGTTTCTAATGTTACAAATATGGCCGAAATGTTTAGCTCCGCTAGAGAGTTTGATCAACCATTAGATCAATGGGAAACTGGAAATGTTCTTAATATGTCAAGAATGTTCCGAGGGTCGGATTTCAATCAAAATATCAATGCGTGGGATGTATCCATGGTTGATAATATGAGTGCAATGTTTGATGGTACCGACTTCTTTAACCAACCACTAGACCAATGGGACACCAGTAGTGTTCTTAATATGAGTTCAATGTTCTCTGATAGTGCATTCAACCAACCACTGAATGATTGGAACACCAGTAGTGTTACTAACATGAGTTCAATGTTCTCCAGCAATTCGGTATTTGATCAACCTCTAGGTCAATGGAACACCAGTAATGTACTCGACATGAATGCAATGTTCAGATTTGCCCAAACCTTTAACCAACCATTAAATAATTGGGATGTTTCCAGTGTAACAAACATGGGAAGAATGTTTTCCAGTGCCAGTACATTTAACCAACCACTAGACCAATGGAACACCAGTAGTGTCCTCGACATGTCTGCAATATTTCAGAATGCGTCAGTATTTGATCAACCACTTAATACTTGGAACGTTACTAGTGTTACAAATATGACTGATATATTTGCCGGAGCATCTACATTTAACCAGCCACTTAACCTGTGGAACACCTCTAGTGTATCTAGTTTTGCTATGAATAGGGCCTTCAACACAGCAACTGCCTTCAACCAAGATTTGTCAAGCTGGTGCGTTGAAGTAATCGGCTCTCTTCCTTTCTGGTTCGACCGTGATACACCTGCGTGGGTATTACCTAAACCTAATTGGGGTGCAGTATGTCCAACACCTACCCCAACACCTACCCCAACACCAACACCTACCCCGAGTAGTCTTTAATGTTGGTGGTGGGGTTCTAGCAGAAACTAATAAAACTATTTGATATTAATAAAAGTTACTTTTAATTACAACTAGTATAAATAGATGCATGACTAAATTAATTTCGTTACAAAAAACATGTGATTTTCTTGGACTATCGAAGTCTGGACTTCGCACAACCCCTGAATCGGTTCTTCCGGTTTACCGCACTGCTGGTGGACACCGAAGATATAAACTCCAAGATGTGCAAGCATTAATGGGTGAAACCAATACAACTAAAAACCAAACCGACCGAGTAGTGATTTACAGCAGGGTGTCGTCCCACGGACAGAAGAAATCAGGTGACCTAACTCGACAAAAAGAACGTCTTCTGGGCTATTGTATCAATAAACAGCACACTATCATTGCCAACCTCGAAGAGGTTGGGTCTGGTATGAACGATAAGCGACCTAAACTTGTTAAGTTGATTTCTATGGCATGTAACGGAGAAATAGATAAAGTAGTAATCGAGCACAGAGATAGATTAACTCGGTTTAACTTCAACATATTCAAATTATTTCTTCAGCACCACAGTGTGGCAATAGAAGTGGTTTCCGAACCAGAAACATTGAGCTTCGAGGACGAACTAGTATCGGATATTATTTCTCTTATGACATCATTTTCAGGGAAAATTCACGGGAAGCGAAGCCACGTAAATGTTAATAAGTAAATCCTACAAGGTTGAAATTAAACCTAACAATGTCCAGAAAACTTTTCTAATGAAAAGTTGTGGGGTTGCTCGGCTTGCTTATAACTGGGGTCTGGGTTACACCAAAACTTCATATGAACAGGGAGAGAAATATAAAGGCTCTATCGGACTCCACAAGGCACTCTGTGCCATCAAAAAAGAACAATACCCATTCATGTATGAGACAAGTAAACTTGCCCCACAAAACGCACTGCGTGACTTAGATAAAGCAATGCAGAATTTCTGGCGAGGACTTAAAACAGGAAAGCGTGTGGGCTTTCCTAAGTTTAAATCCAAAAAATGTTCCAAAAATGCGTTCAGGATTGATGGTGCTAACATTAAAGTCACTGATAATTTCATTAAACTACCAAAATTACCACCAATTCGACTTAAAGAAAGGGCATACATTCCAACAGAAAACGTTAAATACATGAATTGCACAATCTCACGTAAAATAAACCGTTGGTTTATCACTGTTTCAGTTCAAGAAGAAATATTTCCGAATAATACCCCAGAAGAAATTATGGGAATTGACTTAGGAATCAAAGAACTGGCCGTTTGTTCAAACGGTGAGGTGTACAAGAACCCAAAATATACTAATAAATACGCTAAACGACTTAAACGCGCACAACAGTCGTTAAGTAGAAAAGTAAATGGCTCGAAGAATCGAGCCAAACAACGAGATTGTGTTGCTAAAATTTATAATAAAATTAGTAATTCACGAAATGATACAATCAATAAAATGACCAGTAATATCACGAAAACCAAGTGTAGAATACTAGGCATTGAAGATTTAAATGTATCAGGAATGACTAAAAATTATAAATTGGCAAAAACAATTACTGATGCGAGTTTCGCAGAAATCCGAAGACAGCTAGATTACAAAAGTGAATGGAACGGGGGTAGGATTGTCCCAGTGGACAGATTCTTCCCTTCCAGTAAAACGTGCAGTAATTGTAGCTCCGTTCAGGATATGCCGTTAAATAAACGGACATATTCGTGTGGTTGTGGGTTTGAGATGGATAGAGATTTGAATGCGTCGATTAATTTAGAAAAATATACCGCGAGTTCCGTGGAAATTAAAGCTTATGGAGAGAACATAAGTCTGGCTTCGGTTTCATTAGAAGCAAGCAATCTCAATGAAGTAAGAAATAAACTTGAATTTAAACACCTTCGGTGTTAAGATTCAGTAAGTTTTATAGAACGGATAAATAACATGATATAGTAAAGTGGTGGTTGAGTAAATGCACATACGGTTCAGACAGGGTATTGTAAACTATCAAGAATCACCATACTTTTTAAATAAAGTTGGTGATAATGTTTTCATACGAGCCAACAATGAAAGCACCGTGGTGGCGTTTGTTTATCTAAACGTTGATTTCATCTATGCAGAGACTTCAGACATTCTCGCGTGGTCTGGACCATTCACACAAAAAACGTGGCTCTATTGGGATATTGATCTAGATACTGGGATCAGAACTTTTGGTTTAACCACAGTAGAACCCGACTTTGGTCTTACCCTTCCAAATAATCCATTAATTAATCAACATTTTTTTAACACTGCTCATAAAGTGATGAAAGTGTATGATGGGACTTCTTGGGTAAATGTTGCTAGGGTTTTTGCAGCGGTAGTCAACACTGATAACTCTATACAACCTTTTAACGTAAACTCCAGTCAAGCAGGTTTAAACTATGGAGCGGAGGCTGGCTTTTTGTTATACAACAATGATGGAAGCCTACTAAAAGATAATAATGGTATTCCATTAAACACGGAATATACTATGGTTTCCCAAGAGTCGATATTCAACCAGACTACCTTGGGCGCAGCTATAGAACACGGCAGAACCAAAAGGCATATTCCCAAGTATAAATGTGTATCATGGGAATCATTTGGAAACTATATTGAAACAACTGAACCTAGTAATGAAAAAAGGTGTAACGCTCTTACCCTAGAAACAGCATATGCGGAAGAGAGAACTAAAATACTAACTCAGGGATATGTAACTGATTTAATCAGCTTTAATTGGACTGATGTACCCAATACATCATTGTATGTTGGATATGGTGGGGTTTTAACAACAACACCCCCTCGTAGGAATTCTATTCAGCGTGTAGGCTACATTGTGGACCGGAGAACAATTTATTTTGATCCGGGTCATATTGTACTGATAGACCCACCAAACCTTGTGGATTTGTCACCAACACCAACACCATCGAATACACCTACACCAAGTGTTACACCAAGTGTTACACCAACCCAAACACCAACACCAAGTATAACACCAACCATTTCGATCACACCATCGAATACACCAACACCGACACCAACAAGTACAGTGACACCAACACCTACACCGTCACCTACACCTACACCAAGTGTAACGGCAACACCTACACCAACACCTACACCGTCACCAACACCGTCGAACACACCGAGTGTCACACCAACAATGTCACTGTCAGCCACCCCTACACCGACACCAACGCCTAGTAGTAGCCTGTCAGCCACTCCTACACCTACACCAACGCCTAGTAGTAGTTTGTCGGCCACACCAACCCCGACCCCGACCCCAACGCCCTCTAGCGTGGTTGAGGATGTGTCAGCGTTCAACTTGACGTTTGACGAGAATGATGATAGTGGAGTGGTAGCCCTACTATCATCCAAGACCACCCCACTAATATCACCAGAAGGGTTCTTGGGTGACGGAATAGGTAGAGCACTCCGAGTACAAAATTCTGATTTACCTAGCTGGATAGATGTTACTACAATTGGTATACAGGCTGATATTAAAATCGAGGATTATAAGTCTGAGGAAGATTATATCTTTGATTTCTCTTCTGGTGGGCTTGTTGTTAGAGGGGACATAAGAAACTCTCGCTTGCCGGTGGCTGGGGTAAATATTTCAGAAAACTTTATCCCATTATTCCGAAAAGATTGGGTGTTTCAGGATACAACAGATTATATTAAAGATATTGTGGTTGATGGTATAAACATAACAACACTGTCCACAACCGACACAGGGTCAACCATTAGAATGTTTAGTAAAACTGACTTTTCTACCCAATTGGTTTTCTCTACTAATAACAAATTCGAATCATTAGAAGCTGACTTAACCAACCCTGACATATTATGGGCCATAACTGATGATAAACATCTCGTCCAAATTGATGGAGACTACGCGTTTACAAATGGAATCTACAAAGAGGATTTGAGATATAATCTGGGTGGATTGAATAACCCGGTGGCAATAACGTGGGTACTCGATGGCTCTTCGGTAATACTAGCAGTTGGAGAGTATTCTGGAGTCTCACCGTGTAGCCTTTGGTTAATAGATGATGGTCAGATAAACAATGGTGGAACATTCTCACTCGGTGACGAAATGGCCAGATATGAGTTACCTATAGCTAGACTGCGAGAACTATCGGCACGAGGTATGAATGTTTATGTTAGTTACAGTGGGTCTTCCTTCTTTGGACAATTTGGAAACTTTGATCTAACTGGTATTCTTGGTGTAGAACCCACAGGATTTACTATACCATTGGATAGTACATTGGATAGCCCATCTCCGTTTTCAAGTGGTATTGGTGTTGACCCACTAGGTGATATATGGATGACCACTACCGGATATGACGCAAATAATACTCCAGAATTTTGGAATGCTTTTTGGAAGTATGATGATGTAACCGGTTATAACACAATAACACTTAATGTTGATAGAGTCTTTAACACTATAGAAGTTAAAAACAATTTCGCTCCATTAACTGTTATAAATTCTTCACTCGGTACTATTTCGGATGTTTCTTTTGGTGCGAGTTGGAATGGTTCTAGCTTTCAACAATACGCATCTGCTGACATAAAAAATGTTGCCTTTAAGAACAGGACTATAGATTTTACCGAATATGAAGCAATACAAGCTGGATCATATGAACCAAATACTCTGACTGAATATAACATCGATGTGTTGAATCCTTCAGGAATTGATGGTGTGAATGACTGGACAAATAGAATTGGAACATTACAAAGCTCTGGAGAACACTTCTTAGGTGGTTCAAGCAATTCTCAGACCGAGGTATATCAGACTATAAATCTATCAGATTTTGGTATAACAACATCGGCCAGTGATGGTACGATCTGGATAAATGTTGTATGGGAACAATCTGGGGAATTTGATGGATCATCCAAAGTGGCAATTGGGGTAGATCAGTCACCATACGTAACTGACCCCGAAGCATCTTTAGAATACTCTGAGTTCATTGATGTTGAGACTTCCACAACTGTTGGAGGAACTAAATGGAGACGAAGGGTGTACACCGTTGAACTTATTGCTGGTTCGACCCAAATGGATTTATACCTCAAATTTTCAGGGGATGATGCATATGTCAGAAACATTATAGTTTCTGCATATAAGGCAGTATGATATGAGAAAAATTTTAAAAAGAGTGTACATTACTGATGGTGGAGAAACAGTAACATCGTCAGAAACATTACACAAATCAGTTGACGATTTTTTATATACCGAGGAAAAAGGTTCAAAAGAGTGGAAAATAAAACATAGATTAGAAACCACTGGGATAGTGTATTCTTTGTTCGACGAACTTAATAGGGTTATATACCCGGACTCTTTTCAAATACTAAACAGTAATGAGGTTATTATAAAATTTTCGAAAGAACAGCGGGGCAAAGTACTAATCATAGGTAACGTGGTGGAGTGAACCGGATAAATAGAATGACACTCGAAGACTAAACACAATGGTACAAGAAAACAATACACTGAATAATTATTACAGTCAAGATCAGATAAAAAAGTATTTGCTTCAATTTATGGCAATTTTTTCTGGTCTACAAGTTAGTATTGGTAAAAACGATTTTAACTCGGAAAGTGACTTGATACGAGTTCCGATAATTCATGGCTCAAAGGATAGGGTTGTAGCGCACATCATGGCTCGCAATTCACCAAACGTACCAGTGAAGCTACCAGTGATAAGTGTTCGCTTTACTGATATGGAAATAGCGTTGGATCGTTTATCTGGACAAAGAACGGTTACATCTGACGTAACTTTCCCCAGCGGTGGTGTATTTCCCGATGACCTTCGCACTGTAGAGAAGTTAAAACCAATCCCTTGGAGATTTAAGGGAGAGGTAAATGTACTAACTTCTAACATATATCACCAATATGAAATCATAGAACAGATCGCATTGATGTTTACACCTGACCTATATTTGTACACATCGGACGATCCAGATGATTGGACCGCAATACATAGAGTTCTAATGCTATCAGTTGATAATGAGGAGAACTACCCACCGGGAAGTGAGAGAAGAATACTTTCAGTCAACTTCTCATTTCAAATAGAGGCATGGCTCTCAGCCCCCGTTCATGTTAGAGATAATATCATTAGGAAGATTAAATTGAGAATTCAAAACATGCAAAATAGCAACAGTTTTGCTGAAATAAAACAGAATGCAGCGTCCCGTGGATTAGAAGAAGATTATGAAAATATTTTCGACATTGACGAGTTAGACCCACCCGAAAGATAAAATTTCAAAAGTTCAGCGTCACGCACAATAAATATGATTGAACATTTGCGATAATTCAGGAGAATAAAATATGGCAAGTCTAATCAGTCCCGGTGTAAGTGTAACTATCGATGACCAAAGCTTTTTTGCTGCGGGTCGTGCGGGTACTATCCCGGTAATTTTTATTGCTACAGCCGACGAAAAAACACAAGCTGATGGTATAACCCCAGCACTAGGTACTTACGAACACGGAGTGTTTAGAGAAGTAACATCTATCAGACAGAGTATTGAACTATATGGTGTGCCAAACTTTTTGGAAAGTGCTGACGGCCAACCGTTCCACGGTGATGCCAGAAACGAATATGGTCTAGATGCCTTGAACAAGTTCTTGGAGATTGGTAACAGAGCCTATGTGGTTCGTGCTAATGTTAACCTAGACGATTCAATAACAGGAATCAGAACCTTATGGCAGAGAAATGTTTCAGAGGCCACCGCATTCTTGGGTGAACTTTTTGAAGATTACTTAGCTGAATATAATGAAGAGAACAACTTATTCGGTTCTTCCGCAGAAACAGATATTTCTGGACCTGATGTAAAAATTCTTGTTGAAGAAGCATTAACAGAGTTGTTTGATCTTTATTCATTCTCCCCTAAAGGTAGAACTGATCAAATAAACCTATTCAGAGAATACTTCTTAGATGATAACAATGTAGACCGAGCAGGATACCAAGAAATTGTATTCGATACAACTGGTGGTTTCCTTACTGAAGCAGATGTGACCGGGCTTAATAACGATGCCACCTCATATGCGGCCACCATTGATGCCGGAAGCGGAAATATTGTCATCAACCTCGATGGATCAACTATCCAGACATTCGGTGAACTAATTACCGAGATTAACACTAACCTAGGTAGTGATGCTAGTATTGCTTTCAATGCAGGTAGATTGCGTGTAACATCCGCTGCTACTGGCGTAACGTCTGCCATTCTAATAGAAGAAAATATATCTGGAGCTAATGGACTGTTTAGTTCTCTAAACTTATACCAGTTTTTGGTTGATCCAGTACCGGGATTAGGTATTATGCCTTTACCTATCTACCCAGATGGATATGATCAAGACGCAGTAGGTCAGTTTAATGGCTTGTTTAATGCCATTGACGATGCTACATCCTATGATATTACAACGGCTCAGGGACTATTATCAACT